>Ga0210039_1002608_pt1 | contig 14633 bp, 13 predicted proteins | sample CryGeyCG2114_250_3_FD_185460 | JGI IMG/M metagenome (GOLD analysis project Ga0210039, IMG submission 185460) | Groundwater microbial communities from aquifer - Crystal Geyser CG17_big_fil_post_rev_8/21/14_2.50 (SPAdes) (version 2) | ecosystem: Environmental > Aquatic > Deep subsurface >...
GCTGCTGGCCGCGTTCCGGATTCCGGTCACGCGCACGGCGCGCGCCGCCAGCCCACTGGAAGCGCAAGCCGTGGCCGAAGAGTTCGGTTACCCGGTGGTGCTGAAGATCGACTCACCCGACATCACGCACAAGTCCGACGTCAACGGTGTGCGGCTCGGAATCGACAGCGACGCTGCGCTGATCGAGGCCTGGCACGAGTTGCTGGCCGATGCCGCGCGATTGCGGCCGGATGCCCATATCGAGGGCATCACGGTCGAGCGCATGCACTTCAGCCACTTCGGCCGCGAGCTGATGATCGGCGTGCTGCGCGACCCGATATTCGGTCCGGTGATCAGCTTCGGCTCCGGCGGCACTTCGGTCGAGGTGCTGCGCGACCGCGCCGTGGCCTTGCCGCCTTTGAACGATGTCATCATCGAGGGCATGATCGCGAAAACCCGAATCGCGACCATGCTCAAGCGCTTCCGCAACATGCCGGCAATCGATGAGTCGGCACTGGAGCGGGTGTTGCTGCGGGTCTCCGAGCTGGTCTGCGAGCTGCCGGAAGTGCGCGAGATGGACATCAATCCGCTGATCGCCGATGACCGTGGCCTGGTCGCGGTCGATGTCCGGGTCGGGATCGCGTCGACCCGGCCCGGGCGGCGCTACGAGCACATGGCGATCCACCCCTATCCATCCGACCTGGTTGGCAGCTTGCACCTGGCTGATGGCCGCAGGCTCACGATTCGTCCGATCCGACCCGAAGATGCAAGGATGGAACAGGAGTTCGTGCGTCGCCTGTCGGACCAGTCGCGCTATTTTCGCTTCATGCAGATGGTTCACGAGCTGACACCGCAGCTTCTGGCGCGCTTCACCCAGATCGATTACGACCGCGAGATGGCGCTGATCGCGGTTGCCGAGCAGGACCAGGGCGTGGAACTGCAGGTGGCGGTGGCGCGCTACAGCGTCGATCCGGACGAGGTCTCCTGTGAATTTGCATTGACCGTGGCCGATGACTGGCAAGGGCTCGGGATCGGCCATCATCTGATGTGCGAGCTGATGCGCACCGCGCGCCGGCGTGGGCTTGAGCGCATCCACGGTGAGGTGCTCTCGGCCAACAGACACATGCTCGGACTGATGCGGCGCCTCGAGTTCAAGATCATGAGCGCGCCGGATGATCCGGAGCTGAAACTGGTCGATCGCGAACTGCCCGAAATGAAGTGAGTTGTTCTACCCGGGGGCGCGGACCCGGATTCGGATTCGCTTGCCCTCAGTCCAGCGGCGCGAAGGACTGCATGAAGGGGCTGGTGTCGGTGCGCTCGATCCGGATGCAGCCGTAGCCGGTCTCGAGATGGCAGGCGTTGCAGGCGGCGACGTACCCGTCGAAGGCCGCATTCAGCGCCTGCGGGTCGGTGGGTTCTCCATCCCGGCTTCAAGCCGCTCGAAGGTGGCGGCCAGCATGGTTGTGGTCAGTCCGCCGATTGGCTCTTCCAGTTTGTCGGCGTAGAAGTCGGCCAGCGGCAGGTTGTTCTGCCTGATCGCCAGGTGCAGCTTGTGCGACAAGCGCTGCAGATCGACCATGTTGCCGATCGGTTCGGGCTCGGCGACCCGAGCAGGGAGCGTTGCAAGGACGGTCAGAACGGCGAGAACAAAGGCAGTCAGTTGATGGCGCATCAGCCCGGTTTATTCATGACTCGAGCTGCTGCAAGGCCCCCCCAGGCCCTGCGTCCGCGACGCTTTGCTCGGTCGCGCATCCTCACCCGGCGTTACTGACAAGCAGGGCGAATCCGGTTGCGGTGCGCTCGGTCGCGAAAACCCCCAGGCTACAAGACCTGGAGCCGTCTCGCGACGATCGGGTCATCAATACTCCGGAATCAAAACTCCTGGAAGCGGATTGATGCTGTGCATGCTACTTGATCCCCGGCGTGGCTTCGTTGCCGCGGTCGGATCGATGGTCCAGCAGGGCCGACAATGCCAGCAGCCCCGCACGCGCCCGGAACGGGCAGTTGATGATCGCCATGCCGCAACCGTGCATGCGCCCGAGGCGCTGCTCCGCGGCAAACTCGATTCGCAAGTCCAGCCAGCGCTCGCCCTCGAGTTGCAGTCTTCCGGGTAGCGCGTCCGGGGTACATTCGCGGCCCTCGATCAGCGGATACCAGATCGCGTAAACGCCATGTCCATGACGGCCCAGCGCGCGCTTCAGGGCACGCGCCATATCGTCGAGTTCAGTCTTGAGTTCGAACGGCGGATCGATCAGCACCAGGCTGCGCCCGCTCGGTGGCGGCAGATGTTTCGCCAGCGCCGCATAGCCGTCGCCGCAGTCGACCGCGACCTGACGGTCGGTGGCGAATCGTTCGGTCAGGGCACGCTGCTCGGTCGGGTGCAGTTCGCACAGGAACAACTCGTCCTGCGGCCGCAGCAGACCGCGCAGCAGCAGTGGTGAGCCGGGGTAATTCATCAGCTGGCCGTCGCGGTTGTGGGCCCGAACCTGGTCGAGGTAGTCGCTCAGCTCGGGCGAGTTCTGCGTGTGGCCCCACAAGCATGCGATGCCGCGCTCGTGCTCGCGATTCTTCTGTGCGAACTCGCTGTCCAGCGCGTACAGGGCCGGCCCGGCATGGGTGTCGATGAAGCGGATGCCCTTGGACTTGTGCTGCATCGCGCGCAGCAATACAAGCAGCACCGCGTGCTTGAATACATCGGCCGGATTGCCGGCATGGAAGGCGTGGCGGTAGCTGAGCATCCTTGTCTCGAAGGCGCTGATTGCGGGCGGTCGATTCAAAACAGCGAGCATAGCAGCGCCCGATGACCATGAATCGGCGCAAGGAGAAATATGCATGGATTGGCGAGTGTATCGACGGGTCCGGGGAATCCCCGGTGCGGGGCGTAGAATGGCGTTCAGTCAAGGGGATGTCATCGATGTCGCTGTCGTTTTCGTCGCCGCCCACAATCTGGCGGGAGTTGTTCCGAATCCTGCCCATTGGCTTGCTGATCGTACTGGCATGGCTGCTGCTATGGGGTTTCGGCCTGCTGGTCGAGTTTGCGCCGCATGCCAGCATCTGGTTTCCGCCGGCGGCACTGAGTTTCGCCGCGCTGGTCGTGCTCGGTTGGCGCGCCGTGCCGTCCCTGGCGTTGGCGGCGGTGCTGTCGACCTTCTGGTCGGTCCGGCTGTACGGCCTCGAGCTGGATCCGGTCGAAGCGCTGATCGCCGGGCTGGCCTATGCTGCGGCGCATCTTGCCAGCTATGGGGCGGCCGCCTGGCTGCTGCAGTTCCAGGCCCGGAGGCTGGGGTCGCGCTTGCCGATGGCGATCATCAATTTCCTGCTCGTAGCAGTGCTTGGCACCCTGCTCGGCACCGGGCTTCAACTGACTGCGCTGACCGCCACCGGCCTGCTCGACGCGCAGGAGTTGCAGCAGCTGTGGCTGCCATTCTGGATCGGAGATTTCGTCGCGGTTGTCGTGCTGGCGCCGCTGCTGGCTGCGCTCTTGCTGCGCTGGTTGCCGGCTTCGCTACCGCGACCGGACTGGCTGCGGCGCGACGCGCTGCGCGTTCGCTCGAGGCCGCTGGTCCCTTACCTGCGGCGACTCGCGATTGTGCTGGCGGTTATCGTCACGGCAATGATCCTGGCGGCGTCGGTGCGCACCCTGGAAAGCATGTTCGTGATTTTCTTCCTGCTGATTCCACTGCTCTGGATGAGCTTCTGGGAAACGCCGCTGCGCAGCGCGCTGGCCCTGGGCATTGCCAGTCTCGCGATTTCAGCTGGACTCGCCCTGCTGGATCTGGAACCGTTCGCCTTCGTCTACCAGTTCGCGATCGCGATCATCGCCACCACGGTCTATACCGGCTCGGCGATGTCGATGCTGCTTGCCGACAACGTTCGCTTGCGGCGCCGGGTGATGTTCGACCATCTGACCGGCGTGGCTTCCCGGGACTTCATCACCGAGCAGGTGCGTCTGGAGATCGCCCGAGTGGCGGCATCCGGGCGCCCACCGGCGCTGATGGTCATCGACCTCGATCACTTCAAGCACTACAACGATCGCTTCGGGCATGTGCGAGGCGATCAGGCGTTGCGCGCCGCCGCCCGCGCCATGGCCGCGGCCCTGCGGCCCGGTGATGTTGTGGCCCGTTACGGCGGCGACGAATTCGTCGCGCTGCTGCCGGAAACCGATCTGGATGAAGCAGGACGGCTGGCCGAGTGTGTGCGCGCCCAAGTTGCAGCGACGCCGGATAGGGATGGCGAGTCGACCGGCGTCAGCATCGGCATTGCGCAGATGCAGCCGGACGATGATTTCCTGAGCCTGTTCGAGCGGGCCGACCGCGCTTTGTACCAGGCCAAGGGTGCCGGACGCGGTCGCACCGAGGGCCTGGCGTTGACGCGCTGCTGAAAGCCAGTTCGCACCGTACTGAAAAGATGTCGTATGAGGTTGTCCGGCTCAAGTGAAATCGGAGAGCAGGCTCGCGCGCACCACGCCGGTAATCTGCACCGGATCGTGTGGATAGGCATCATGGCGCACGCCGGCGGTGATCGCCGCGCCGGATTTCATGGCATGGATCATTTCGGTCGTGAACTCGAAGCGGGCGAAGTGCACCGATGAGGTCTTGTCGTCGGTGGAGCGCTCCATGTCTTCGTTAACGATGGCGTAGACCGGATCGAAGCCTTCGATGCGGATGTGCACGCTGTTCTCGATGCCCTTCAGTTCCGCCAGTCGCCGGCGGCGTTCGACCTCGTCCGGATACTCGATCATCACGGTGGCCTTCCAGTTGCTTCCATCCGGAATCAGCGGATTGTAGGCGGACAGTTCGCCTTCGATCTCGGCCGGCTCGAACAATTTCTCGATGCGCAGCATCTCCTGCACCTGGTAGCGCATCGTGGTTTCGTCTTCGAAGTACAGCGCAAGGTGATCGCCGATCGGCACCCGACGCAGCTTCTTGTGCGCCATCACTTCACGGCGGATGGCATCGCGCTGTTCGGCGTACTGTTCGAGCGAGAGCAGGTTCTGGCGGGTCAGTCTGGGCATGGAAGACCTTCGGTTGGTTTCAGTTTCACGCGTGGGAATTGTCCTGTCCGGAAATCTGGCACAGGGAATCAGAAACCTCAAACTTTAGTTGAATTCACTGCGCTCAAAGTCCATAGGCAATCCGCAGCAATGTGATCGGGCTGGTTTCCGGATGCTTGAGTTCGAGTTCTCCAGCCAGATGACTGGCGGCCATGGGGCAGTCGCTGGCGAACCAGTCGAACTCCACGCGCTTGATCTTCGCCACAGTGCCGCGGCCGATCTTTTTCGATTTTTCGTAGGTTTCGACGCGCACGCCATAGGTGCCGTCGTGGCCCGAGCAGCGCTCGATCGCCTCGACCCGGGTGTCGGGCACCAGGTCCAGCACCTCTTTGGTCTTCGAGCCGATGTTCTGCACCCGCTGGTGGCAGGCGGCATGCCAGGCCACCGTACCCAGCGGCTGTTTGAAGTCGGTGTTGAGCTTGCCGGCCTTGTGCCGCAGCATCAGGTACTCGAACGGGTCGAAGATGTGGGCCTTGACCTTCTGCACGTCGGCGTCCTGCGGGTACATCAGCGGCAGCTCCTGTTTGAACATCAGCACGCAGGAAGGAATCGCGGCAAGGATGTCGTAGCCCTGATCGATCAAGCGGATCAGTTCCGGGATGTTGGTGCGACGTGCCTTGTCGACTGCGTCCAGGTTGCCGTGCTCGTAGCGTGGCATGCCACAGCAGGTTTCTTTCGCCGTCAGCGCCACCGGGATCCCGTTATGCTCGAGCACACGGACCAGGTCCTCGGCGATTTCCGGTGTGTTGACCGAGCAGTAGCAGGTCGCGAACAGTGCAACCTTGCCTCGGGTCGGCGCTGCCTCTTCCGGGATACCCTCGATGAATGGGTGTTTCTTCATCCGCCGGCGAAGCGTATCGGCGTGGTATTCGGGCAGTTCCGCATCGCGATGCACGCCAAGCAGTTTCTCGAGCATCGTGCGCATCGCAGGCGAGCGATTGACCGCGTTGACCGTCTCGGCAACGACCGGAATGCTGGCCAGTCTGCCGACCGCGCGGGTCGAGGCCAGAACGCGGGTCTTCAGCGGTGGTTTGTTCTGCTTGTAGTAGACCGCCTTGGCGCGCAGCATCAGGTGCGGGAAGTCGAGATTCCACTCGTGCGGTGGCACGTAGGGGCACTTGGTCTGGTAGCACAGGTCGCACAGGTAACAGGAGTCGACCACTTTGCGGTAGTCGGTCTTTGCGACGCCGTCGACTTCCATGGTCTCGGAATTGTCGATCAGGTCGAACAGCGTCGGAAATGCATCGCATAGCGAGACACAGCGGCGGCAACCGTGGCAGATATCGTAGACGCGCTCGAGTTCGGCATCCAGCGCCTGCTGGTTCCGGAACGTTTCACTGCGCCAGTCAAGTGGGTGCCGGGTCGGCGCCTCGAGGCTGCCTTCGCGGGTGAATCGGTTGGCTTCGGACATGGCAATGGACTCGCTGGACTGGACTGAGGAGCGTCATTGCCTGACCAACGGCTGCCCTATGGACGAGCCGTCCATGCCAGTGTCACCCCGTTTCCGCGCGGCTTTGGCTCGACGCGAAACAGGGCGCAGGAGGCACCCCGCCCGGGTCGGGATCAGGCGTCGAGTTCGTTCAATGCCTTCTGGAACCGGTTGGCGTGCGAGCGCTCGGCCCGGGCCAGGGTCTCGAACCAATCGGCGATCTCGTCGAAGCCTTCGTCGCGCGCGGTGCGCGCCATGCCGGGGTACATGTCGGTGTACTCGTGACTCTCGCCGACGATTGCAGCCTTGAGGTTCTTCTCGGTATTGCCGATCGGCTCACCAGTGGCTGGATCACCCACCTCTTCAAGGTATTCGAGATGGCCGTGGGCATGGCCGGTTTCGCCTTCGGCGGTGGAACGAAACACCGCCGCTACGTCGTTGTAGCCTTCAACGTCGGCGCGCTGGGCGAAATACAGATAGCGGCGGTTGGCCTGCGACTCGCCGGAAAATGCTTCCTTCAGGTTCTGTTCGGTCTTGCTGCCTTTCAATTCCATGCGTTCCTCCTTCGGTTGGATCAATGATGCTTTTTACGTCAATATACGCTTCGACTGCAACCAGTAGAAATATAAAGCAGCGATGAAATTCATAGCTGTTCACTATCGCCCGACATCGGACCTGCATCGATGGCTGCTGCTCGCATGGCTGCTGCTCGCTGTTGCCACCGCTCATGCCCGGGACAGCGCTGTTGTGCCATCCCTGCCCGAACCGCGCGCCAACGCGCCGGTTGCCACGCATTCCAGAGGGCCGGAGCGGTTCTGGTTTGTCGGTCCGGGCATCGGTGCCGGCAAGACCTGGCGCGACATTCAGGCCGACAGCTTCCTGCTGCGGCCGGGTCGGCCGCTGTGGCAGCGGCTGCCGGCTGTGCCGGGCGACCAGGGTCTGGCCGGACGGCTGGGCAGCCACGCGGTGGTGCTCGATGGCGCGATCCACGTGATTGGCGGCTACACCGTGGCCGAGGACGGCAGCGAGCGTTCGACCTCGGGCATCTGGCGGCTCGCGCTCGATCCGTCACCCGACTGGATGCAGGTAGCGACGATGCCGGTGCCGGTCGATGACGCCGTGGCTGCGGTGTGGCGCGAGCGCACCCTGGTGCTGGTCAGCGGCTGGAGCGACAGCGGCAATGTCAATCTGGTTCAGCTGTGGACGCCGGTCGATGATTCCTGGGTTCAGGCCGAGCCGTGGCCGGGTGCGCCGGTGTTCGGTCATGCCGGTGGGCTGATCGGCGACACCCTGGTCGTGTGTGGCGGTGCCCGCGTGCACTACCCGGCAGCCGGGCCACGCCAGTTCCTGGCCAGTGACGAGTGCTGGTTGGGGCGGTTCCGGGCCGAGGATTCGCGACGGCTGGACTGGCGACCGCTGCCGCCGATGCCCGGTGGACCGCGCTACCGAGCCGCGGCGCTTGGACTGCACATTCATGGTGCCGACCGGGTGGTTTACGCCGGTGGCGCCGACCGCCCTTACAACTATGACGGCGCGGGCTATGACGGCACGCCGGCAGCGGCGACCGATCAGGTCGTCAGCTTCAACATCGATGCCAGCCGCTGGGAATGTCATGGCCGCATGCCGGAACCGCGGATGGATTTCCGCGGCCTGTTGTTCGACGGCGAGCAGCTGGTGCTGCCGGGCGGCATGGACGGCCAGCGCCGGGTGCGGGCGGAAGTTCTCGTTTGGCCGCTTGCCGGACCGACAACTTGCGATCCCGATTTCGATACGGATTTCGAGCCTGATATCGATCCTGATATCGAGCCTGATGCAGCCGGCAACGAAGCGGGCTTGTGATTGCCTCGCTCGACCCGCAGATCACTAATGGAGCGAGCGGTCCCGGACTTCACGGGCGTTCGACGTGCCAACCCATTCCGACAGGAGTCAATTTCATGAAGCTGGAAGTTCTCGATCAGAACCATGCCCCCGAAGCTGCCCGCCCGCTGCTGCAGAAGGCCGAACAGAAGTACGGCTTCGTCCCGAATATCCTCGGCGTCATGGCCAATTCGCCGGCCCTGCTCGAGGCCTACATGGCGCTGTCGCAGATTTTCGAAAAGACCGGCTTCTCGGCGGCCGAAAAGCAGACCGTGCTGCTGGCCGTATCGACCGAGAATGCTTGTGACTACTGCCGCGCCGCGCATTCGGCCATTGCCAGGATGCAGGGTGTCGACGAGGCCGTGATCAAGGCCATCGGCAACGGCGACACGCTGCCGGACGCAAAGCTCGAAGCCCTGTTCAAGTTCACCCGGACCATGGTGGACAAGCGTGGCCGCCCGTCGGATGAAGACCTGCGGGCATTCCTGGGTGCCGGTTACGACCAGGCGCAGGTACAGGATGTGATTGTCGGCATCGGCATGAAGACGCTGTCGAACTACAACAACCACATCGCCGCGACTCCGCTCGACCCGCAGTTCAAAGCGTAGGGTTCGCCGAAGTCTGTCATCAGCGTCTGGTACCGGCCCGGCAGCATGGCCGCCCGCGAATGTTTCGGACGCCGATCAGAAAACGATCAGAGAACGATCAGAAAACGATCAGAAAACGATCCGCAAGAACCGCCAGCCAGATGCCACCGGCGATCAGCATGGCGGTCATGACCATGGCCGAGCCGGCATCCTTGGCCTTGGCGGCAAGATCGTGCTGTTCTGGACCGATTCGGTCGATCGCCGCCTCGATCGCCGAATTGCCGAGTTCGGTAGCCAGCACCAGGACCCAGCTTGATACAAGAATGGCGAACTGGAACCAGCTTTCAGCGAGCCAGCCGGCGATTGGCACAATGACGATCAGCACTGCGATCTGCGTCCGAAACGCAGCCTCGTCGCGGAACACCCGGGTGTAGCCGCGCAGTGAATTGCGCGTGGCGTAGGCCAGGCGTGCCAGTTCATTCTTCGGTGCTGCCGGGTTCATGCAGTCGCTTCCCCGGCTACGCCGTAGGCCTCGAGCAGCGGCTCGAGACGCGGTGCACGTCCGACGAAGGCCTGCCACGATGCGGCCATCGGCCGGCTGCCGCCGGTGCCGAGGATCTCGTCGCGCAGGCGTGCGCCGAGCGCGGAATCGTACAGACCGTGCTCACGGAACAGCTCGAAGGCATCGCGCGCCAGCCGCTCGGCCCAGAGATAGCTGTAATAGCCCGCCGCGTAGCCGCCATCGAACAGGTGGCTGAAGCTCATCAGGTAGCGGTTGTCGTCCGACATCGATGTGACCGCGATCCGGTTATGAATCCGTTGCTGCACCGTGACAGCGTCGGGCACCGGATCATCGACCGCGGCGCGATGCAGTTCGAGATCGGTCAGCGCGAATTCGATCTGGCGCAGCAGCGCCAGGGCGCCGAGAAATTTGCGGTCGGCGTCGAGCGCCTTGATCCACGGCTCCGGCAGCGGCTCGCCGCTCAAGTGGTGGCGGGCGTGCTGGTGCAGGAATTCCGGCTCCCAGGCCCAGCCTTCGAGCAACTGGCTGGGCAACTCGACCGCGTCCCATTCCACGCCCGAGATACCGGACACCGGTGGCCAGTTCACCCGGGTCAGCAGGTGGTGCAGACAGTGGCCGAACTCGTGGAACAGCGTCACCACATCATCGTGGGTGAGAAGACTGGGTTGACCCGCCGAGGGCGCGGCGAAGTTGCAGGTCAGAAAGGCCACCGGTGAACGCGCCGGGGCCTGATCGAGACGCATGCGTTGGCGGCAGACGTCCATCCAGGCGCCGCCCTGCTTGCCGCTGCGGGCGTAAAGGTCGATGTAGATGCCGGCGTCGATGCCATCGCCGCCGCCGGAAACCGAGTAGTACCGTACATCCGGGTGCCAGCACTCGATCTCCGGCCGGTGCTCGATGCGAATGCCGAACAGCTTCCCGGCCAGATCGAACAGGCCGCCGAGCATGCGTTCGAGTTCGAACCAGGGCTTGAGCTTCTCCTGACTGAGGCCGAGCGTCTTTTCGCGCATCTTTTCCGACCAGTAAGCAATGTCCCATGGCTCCAGCTGCGATGGTCCGCCGTGCCGCGAGGCAAACCCGGTCAGTGCCGCGAGCTGTGATTTCGCCGCCGGTCGGGCGCGTTCTGCGAGATCATCGAGGAAGTCCTCGATCTGTTCGATATCGCGCGCCATGCGTCGCGCCAGCTTGAATTCCACGGCGCTGGAAAAGCCGAGCAATCCGGCCTGTTCGGCGCGCAATCGCAACATTTCAGCGACGATCGCTTCATTATCGTAGTTTCCTGCCTGCGGTCCCTGGCTCGATGCGCGGGTACAGTGCGCGGTATGAAAGCGCTGGCGCAGGGCACGGTCATCGGCATAGGTCAGGATGGCGCGGTAGCAGGGATGGCTCAGGTCGGCGCGCCAGCCCTCCACACCGGCCGCGGCCGCCTTGTCGGCCAGTGTGGCGCGCTCGGCGTCGGGCAGTCCGGTCAGTGCCGCGCTTTCGTCGAAGTCCTCGAACCAGCTTTCGGTGGCATCGAGCACGTGGTTGCCGAATTCGTTGCCCAGCTTCGACAGCGCCATGCTGATTTCGGCGAAGCGCTGCCGTTCCGGTTCCGGAAGCTCGATGCCAGACAGTCGAAAATCACGCAACTCCTGCTCGACCATGCGGCGGAAGGCCGGATCGCGCTGGTCGAATTCGGGCGCGTCGGCAACCGCCTGCCAGCAGGCCATCAGCGCCCGGTTCTGACCGCGGGCGGTATAGAAGGCGGTGATCCGCTCCAGGCAGGCACTGAATGCCTCGCGCCAGGCGGCGCTGTTGCGCACCGCATGCAGGTGACCAATGCTCGACCAGGCCAGTGCCAGTGCATCATCCAGCTGAATTTCCTGCATCACGGCGGCGGTTGCCGTGTCGTATGCGGCGCCCGATTCGATATGCCCCAGCAGTGCCCGATACTCGGCCAGGCGTTGCTCGATCGCCGGCAGGGCCTGATCGGGCTCGATGGCGCCGAAGCGCGGCAGACCGGGTTGCAGCAGCGGGTTGCCGGATTCACTCACGACAGCATCTCCTCGAGCAGCTCGTCGATCGCCTCGACGGCTGCCTGCAGCGCCCGCGGCTCCGGCAGCAGGGTGATCCGGAAGTGCCGGGTGTCGCTGATGTTGAAGCTGGTGCCGGGCACGATCAGCACGTGTGCGGTCTCCAGCAGGCGCGCGGCAAAGACGTGGTCATCGAAGTCCGCGCGATCGGATACGCGCACCGACGGGAAGGCATACATCGCCCCGTCGGGTGGGGTCAGTTGCAGATGCTGCGACCGGGCGACGGACTCGGTCACGGCGCGGCGGGCCTCGTACAATCTTCCCTCCGGACGAACCAGTTCATCGATCGACTGGTAGCCGCCCAGCGCGGTCTGCACCGCCCACTGCGCTGGAACGTTCGAAGACAGGCGCAACGCGGCAAGTTTCTCCACTGCCAGCCGGTAGTCGGCCGAGGCATCGAGATCGCCGGTGAAGACCATCCAGCCGACCCGCCAGCCGCAGGCTCGCCAGACCTTGGATAGACCACCGAATGAAACGCAGACCGCATCGCCGGCCAGACGCGCGATCGGGATGAACTCGGCCTCGTCATAAGTGATTGCGTCGTAGATCTCATCGGAAAAAAGCACCAGCTGATGGCGCTGGGCAATCGCTGCAATTGCTCGCAGCAGGGCCTCGGGATAGACCGCTCCGGTCGGGTTGTTGGGGTTGATCACGACGATCGCCCGGGTTCGTGGGTTGATCAGGCGCTCGATCTCGGCCGGATCCGGCAGGAAATCCCGATCTGCGCTACAGGAATAGTGCACCGCACGGCCACCGTTGAGTACCGTTGCTGCAGTCCACAGCGGGTAATCGGGTGCCGGGATCAGCACTTCATCGCCGGGTTCGAGCAGCGCACGCAGGCTCAGATCGACCAGCTCGGAGACGCCATTACCGATCATCACCTGGTGGAAGCGGGTATCGGCAAGACCGCGCTCCTGGAACTGGATCGCGACCGCTTCGCGGGCCGGAAAGATTCCGGTCTGCGGGCCGTAGGCATCGCTCTCGGCGAGATTGCGGATCAGCGCCTCGCGCATCGTTTCCGGTGCGTGCAGACCGAAGCGGCCGGGGTTGCCGACATTGAGGTGCAGCACATCCTGTCATGCCTGCTCGATTTCATGGGCCCGGCGCGCCAGCGCGCCGCGGATTTCATAGCGGACCTGCTCGACACGGCTGGCGGGCTGGATCGGGGCGCTGGCGGCGCGCCGGGCTGGGGATTCGATACGGCTGCTCAAGACGATCGCTCGTGGTCGTATAGGAAAGAACTCAATGGTAAGCGGAAAACGTGTCGTTTGAAGCGCGTCCGGTGCCGATCCGTATTGAATCCAGCCGACCGCACCCAAACGTTGGATAATCCGTCCTACCTACTCCGGAGAACGACCCATGGCTCTCGATCCATCCCTGCGCGACCGAATTGACCAGATGCTGTCCTCGAACCGGGTCATGCTGTTCATGAAGGGCACGCCGAAAATGCCTCAGTGCGGCTTCTCGGCGCAGACCGTCGGTGCACTGGACATGATCCTCGAAGGCAACTATGCGTCGTTCAACGTGCTCGAGGACCAGGAGGTCCGGGAGGGCATCAAGGAGTATGGCAACTGGCCGACCATTCCGCAGTTGTACGTTGACGGCGAACTGGTCGGCGGCTGCGACATCGTGATGGAGATGTTCAATGCTGGCGAGTTGCACGATCTTTTCGGTCTCGAGCCGCCGGACCGGACGCCGCCGGAGATCGAGATCAGCGAGCGTGCGGCATCGAAGATTCGCGAGTTCCTGGCCGCCTACCCGGGGCAGCATCTGCATTTCCAGGTCGGCTCGGACTGGGACGCGCAGTTCAATCTGGGCCCGAAATCAGGCACCGAGATCGAGTCCACCGCGGCCGGTCTCACGGTGCTGATGGACCTGGCCTCGGCCCAGCGCGCCCGCGGCGCGAAGATCGATTGGGTCGAAACCGTTCAGGGCGAGGGTCTCAAGCTCGATCTGCCCGGCGCGCCGCCGCCGGTGCGGCAGATCAGTCCAGCCGAGTTGCGTCAGCGGCTCGAAGCCGATCAGCGACTGGTTGTGGTCGATACGCGCAACGAACTCGATCGCCAGAACAAACCGCTGCCATTCGCCCGGGCACTGGATGCCGACCTGATGGCCGAGCTCAAGGATGCCGACCGTGAAACGCCCCTGGTCGTCCTGTGCAACAAGGGCCTGTCGAGCCAGGAAGTTGCCGAGCACTATCGCAAGCAGGGCTTTACCGAGGTCTATAACCTCAGCGGTGGTGTATCCGAGCTGGCCTGAATCCGTGCCAGACTTCGGAGCGGGGCTCGCTTGAGTTATTCTGAACGGGTTGATCGATCCGTCCCGGGAGGTGCAAAGTGACGACCGAATCCATCGTTCAGATACTGGCCGAAGCGCCGATGTTCGGCGGAATGAGCAAGGACTTCCTCAGCCGGCTGTCGCGTAACGCACGCGAGATCCGGGTCGAGCCCGGAACCTTGCTGTTCCGTGGCGGCGATCCGGCCGAGAACTTCTACATGCTGCTCGAAGGCGCGGTCTCAATCGAGATTCCTGCCGTCGCCGGCCCAACGCTGGTGGTCCAGAATCTGGCGCCGGTGCGGGTGCTGGGCTGGTCCTGGCTGCTGCCGCCATTCAAGTGGAGCTTCAACGCTCGCACGGTGACCCAATCGAAGCTGCTGGAATTCGATGGTCGGGCGGTGCTGGACCAGTGCGAGCAGGACCCGGCGTTTGGTTACGAGGTCATCAAGCGGTTTTCCGGCCTGATGGCGGAGCGGCTGGATGCGGCGCACAGAAAGATGATGGATCAGTGGAGCCCGCCAGGCTTCGCCTGATCTCGCCTGTTCGGGCCTACTGCGCGAGCGCCTGAGCGCGTCCGGCGGTGCTCAGCATCCTCATGTAGTTGCATCTACACTCCGGTGCCTGCGCTCCGGCGGCCACGCTCAGGCACTCGCTCGCGACGGCCGGAACAGGCGAGATCCCGATCCGGATGGGATGCCGGAGTCTGGCCGCGTCCGGCGGTGCTCGGCATCCTCATGTAGTTGCATCTACACTCCGGTGCCTGCGCTCCGGCGGCCACGCTCAGGCACTCGCTCGCGACGGCCGGAACAGGCGAGATCCCGATCCGGATGGGATGCCGGAGTCTGGCCGCGTC
>Ga0210039_1002613_pt1 | contig 14624 bp, 12 predicted proteins | sample CryGeyCG2114_250_3_FD_185460 | JGI IMG/M metagenome (GOLD analysis project Ga0210039, IMG submission 185460) | Groundwater microbial communities from aquifer - Crystal Geyser CG17_big_fil_post_rev_8/21/14_2.50 (SPAdes) (version 2) | ecosystem: Environmental > Aquatic > Deep subsurface >...
GATCTTGCCAACAAAATAAATTTTAAAAGACCAAATTATTAACTTGCGGATTTAAGGTATTTACTAAAACAAAAATAAAGCTATGGCCTTTAAGATGGTCAACGCTCAAATCCAATCCTTCGGCAAAATCATGTTAGTTGTAATCACTGGTGCGACAATTGGGAAAGTTGCACAATGGAATTATAAAGGTGAATATTTTTTAGGTGGCGACATTGTGAAGTTTCAGACAAATTCTTTAGCAGATAATTCTTTTGTATTTCACTTTTTACGTTGCTCACCAATACAAACTGAAATTAAACGCAACATTACAGGTGCAACGAATGGACACTTAGCGCCAGAAGATGTTAAGCATTTGCTTATTCCCCTTCCACCACTTAACAAGCAAAAAGAAATTGCCGAACACATAACGGACATACGCAAACAAGCACAAACATTGAAAGACAAAACCAAAGAAGCATTGGTCAAAGCGAGTAAGGAAATTGAGGGTATATTGTTGAGATAAATATTATTTATTATTTTTGCATTATGGAAAAAAAAGGAAACATAGAAATTTGTATTCAGGGCAAGAAAGGAAATATTGAGTTAACTCCCGATAACTTCGATATAAGGGATATCAAACCATTGCTCGATACCATTGAAGATTTACTTTTTCCCGGCGATAAAAAAAACCGACCTGTAATAAGTTATGAAATAACTGAAGGTTCGGTTAGGCATATTTTTAAAACAGGAATTCAATTTATAATCGGCTTTAACGCTATTTTAGGTCAAATAAATACGAATCAAAATATTGATTTTCTGGATTCGCCCACTGCCAAAGCATTTGAAGAATTTCAAAATAATGCAATCAAACACGATTATATTTTTACAATAAACACATCAATATCTGCTTCACACGAAATAAAAATTGATAAAACAACTAAATATTACAGAACAGAATCAATGTGGGCTGATGCCGAATTTTATTTTTATGGCAAAATAATCGATATAGGCGGTAAAGACAAAGCAAATATTCACTTAGCTACAGAGGATTTAGGCACATTAATTATTCAAACTCCAAAAGAAGAAATTGAACGTATCGAAACTAATCCCCTATATAAAACATTTGGAATTCGTGCTGTTGGGATGCAACATCCAGAAACCGGAGAAATAGATAAACATAGTTTGAGGTTCATTGAAATTTTGAATTATCAACCAAAATATGATATTGAATATTTAAAATCACTTCGGCAAAAAGCAATGAATAACTGGCTTTATGCATTTAACCCAGATAAATGGTTAAGAGAATTACGCGGAGGTTACGATGCATAAAGCTGTTTTATTAGATACAAGCTTTTTTCTTCGTTTCTTAAAAGAAAACGATCCGCTTTGTAAAAATGCTGATGGTTATTACAAATATTTTCTTGAACATGAAATAGATTTAATGGTTTCAACAATATCAATTGCCGAATATTGCGTTGGCGGAAACATTAATGAATTACCTTTAAAAGATATCCGGATACTACCTTTTAATCTTGACCATGCAAAACGTACAGGCGAATTTGCAAAAATTGTTTTTCAAAATAAAGACAATCTTAAATTACAAGAACGGAATATTATTCCCAATGATTCCAAACTCTTTGCTCAAGCAGACATTGAGAAAAATATTGAATTTTATCTTTCATCTGATACTGAAAGCATAAAAATTTATAATCTGCTCAAAAAAGTTTCAAATCCTGGATTTATCTTTATTGACTTAAAAACTCCATACAATAAACAATTCGGTTTTCTTGCTTTATAGCTTTTCCCCGCTTGTCAAATAAAAATAAATGACAAAACACTTTTCAGTAATAAGATAACAAGATCAGAAACTTAACCCACATTGCAACCAAAAAGTTGTAATATCCTGATATTAACCCACATTGCAGCTTATTATTCGTAACTATTTAATAATGAACCGATTTGATTTTCGGGATTTCTGCAGGGGGGACTACGGATTTTTTATTACTTTTATATTTCTTACATACTTTCGAGTGTTATTCAGTAAAAATATTATTTTTGTTCTCCTCTAAAAAGTTGCATTAATTACTTGAATTTAGGAATAATAATAGTTGTAAAAGCAAAAATTGGTGATGTTATAGTTTGCGGGGTAGCTTAGGAGTTCTGAATTTGCTCATATTTATGTTTACCTTTAAAGGTGCTTGTCCTGTTAGATAGTTTAAAAAAATAGCAAACTATAAAAGAGCCATTATCTAACAGGGTGAATGAGATCGCTTCGCTAAGTTCACGAATGAAAACAAAAAAAATAAAAAACAATTCGTGTAATTCGTGGCATATTTCTGACTTTATAGACAAACTCTAATTAACATATAAGAAACTGTTTTCAATGGTTTCTTATATGTTCTTTGTTTTAATAAAAGTTAATTCTACTGTTGCCGATTTGCCAATTATAGATAAAAACAAATCATTAAATGCAAATAATGGCATTGTAAAAACAAAAAACATTTTTTGTGCAAGCAAATTAAATTTAGAGTATTGTTTAGTGTAGTTTTTATTCCCTTTTAGCGACTCAAAAAACACTTCACGTTTATTTGTTATTAAATTTAATGTGCTTTGCACGGCACCAAACGGATTTTGCTCTAACGAAAAATAATGTTTTTTCACAACTTTAAATCCATAATTTTGCATTATGTTAATGAAATCTCTTGGAGAGAAGAAAAACAAATGGCGAGGTGGGTCTAAATGCAACCATTTACCTTTAAATATTATTGCTTGTAAACTTGCAATATTTGGAAACGAAAAAACTACAATTCCTCCATGTTTTATTATTTTTTCGATGATTTCTAAAACTTGCTTTGGTTCAGTAAGGTGCTCAATTACATGAAATAAAGTAATTGCATCAAAATAATTATTAGAAAAATCGTTTTGCTCTAAACTTCCAATTTTAAGATTTATTTCAGAAATTTTATAAGCCCTATTAGCACTATTCCCTTCCATTTCAGTTCCGTAAAGCTCGTATTTACCATAATTCAATAAATATTTTAAAAACCTCCCGTTACCACAGCCAATATCAAGAACTTTTGCCCCGCTTTTTAAATATTTACTAACTCTACGCGAACGACCATTTCTAAAAAAATCGAGAACTTTTTCGACTAAAGGTGAACTGAATTTTTCTTCTTTTTCGCCGTAATACGACAAATCGTAAGCTTGTGAAAGCCTTTCGCTTGAAGGTCGTGGTGCTAAAAAATACGCATTACAATCGTTACATTTATTAATAGTGTAATTGTTTTCAAAAATATCGAAAGTCTTATAAAGTATTTTACTATTTGTTGATTTACAAAAACCACAAATACTTTGATTTATATTATTTTCGGGCATTTTATTTTTTGTTAAAAATAGAATATTTTGCAATCCCCATTTTCTGAAAACGATATTTGAACGAAGTTGCAATTACACCTAATCCATATTTAGCACTTCGTTTGAAATTAATTGACGAAGCATCGGTAAAATATTTAGTAGGACAGGTAATTTCGGCAATTTCGTAACCAGCATAAAATATTTGAGCAAGCATTTGATTGTCAAAAACAAAGTCGTCAGAATTAGCGTTGTAATTTATTTTTTGCAAAACTTCTTTTGTAAATGCCCTATAACCTGTATGATACTCAGAAAGTTTTTGTCCAATAATGAAATTTTGAGTAAACGTTAATATCCTGTTAAAAAAATATTTATAAAATGGCATACCTCCTTTTAATGCTCCTTTACCTAAAATTCGCGAACCCATAACAACGTGAAATAATCCGTTTGCTAACAAATAGCTCATAGATGGAATTAATTTTGGTGTATATTGATAATCGGGGTGTACCATAATAACAATATCGGCGCCCAATTCCAATGCGGTATTATAACAGGTTTTTTGATTTCCACCGTATCCTTTATTTTTTTCGTGTTTAATAACGTGTTTTATTCCAATTTTTTTTGCAATTTCAGAAGTGTTGTCATTACTTGCGTCATCAACAACTATAACATCATCAACAAGAGCAAAAGGAATTTCACGAAATGTTGTTTCGAGGGTTTTTTCTGCATTATACGCAGGCATTACTACTATTATTTTTTTCCCTGATATCATCTTATTAAATAAATAATTGTTACGAAAATAAAGAATAATTTTTAATCTTGCTACATATATTTTTATTTCCAACTTTAACATTATGCAATAATATTAAATAAAAATTCCTGTTTAATATTAATATTAAAATGTTACATTTTAAACGTACCTTTGCAAAATTTTTCACTATAATAAAATGCCAGATATTAGAAACATTGCTATTATTGCTCACGTTGACCACGGAAAAACAACTTTAGTTGACCGAATTCTTAACCAAGTTAAGCTTTTTAGAGAAAATCAACATATGGGCAACCTTATTCTTGATTCTAATGACTTAGAACGCGAACGAGGCATTACTATTTTAGCAAAAAACGTGTCGGTAAGATATAAAGGGGTGAAAATAAACATAATAGACACTCCCGGGCATGCCGATTTTGGAGGTGAAGTTGAACGCGTAATAAACATGGCTGATGGTGTTTTACTTTTAGTTGATGCTTTTGAAGGACCAATGCCGCAAACACGTTTTGTTATCCAAAAAGCTATGGAAATTGGCTTAAAACCAATTGTTGTAATTAATAAAGTTGATAAACCCAATTGTTCCCCCGATATTGTTCAAGAACAGGTTTTCGATTTAATGGTTAGTCTTGATGCAACCGAAGAACAATTGAGTTTTCCTACAATTTTTGGTTCGTCAAAACAAGGATGGATGGGACCAAACTGGAATAAACCCACTACAGATATAAGTTATTTGTTAGATACTATATTAGATTACATTAAAGCACCTGTTTTTGAAAAAGGAACATTGCAAATGCAAATTACTTCGCTCGACTATTCGTCGTATGTTGGTAGAATTGCAGTTGGAAGAATTACCAGAGGAAGCATAAAAGCCGGTATGCAAGTAGCTTTAATAAAATCAGACGGAAAAATCGAAAAAACTACAATTAAAGAACTTTATGTTTTTGAAGGATTAGGAAAAGAAAAAATAAAATACGAAGTACATGCTGGTGAAATTTGTGCTTTAATTGGTCCCGAAAATTTCGATATTGGTGATACTATTGCTGATTGGGAAAATCCCGAGGCATTACCTCGTATTAAAGTTGATGAGCCTACTATAAGCATGGTATTTGCAACAAATAATTCGCCTTTTGCCGGTAAAGAAGGAAATTTTGTAACATCAAGGCATTTACGCGATAGATTATTTAAAGAAACCGAAAAAAATCTTGCTCTTAAAGTTGAAGAAACCGAAACCGCTGATAAGTTTTTAGTATTTGGTCGTGGCATTTTACACTTATCTATTCTTGTAGAAACAATGCGACGCGAAGGATTTGAGTTTCAACTTGGACAACCAAAAGTTGTTATTAAAATAATTAATGGCATAAAGCACGAACCAATTGAAGCTCTTACTATAAATGTTCCCGAAAATTTCTCAGGAAAAGCTATTGAATTACTTTCACGACGAAGAGGTGAATTAATTAAATTTGAAACAAGAAATGAACGTTCAATTTTAAAATTTAACATACCAGCACGTGGATTAATTGGTTTAACAAATAACATATTAACAGCTACAGAAGGCGAAGCTATTATGGCTCACCGCTTTAAAGCATTTGAACCTTGGAAGGGCGACCTCGTTGATAGAGTAAACGGTACTTTAATCGCAATGGAAACTGGTGAAGCTATAGCTTTTGCCATTAACAAATTGCAAGATAGAGGCAGGTTTTTTGTAAATCCCGGTGAAGAAGTTTATGCTGGTCAAATTATTGGCGAAAGCACTCGCGAAGACGATATAGTTGTTAATATTAACAAAAAGAAACAGCTCACAAATATGCGGGCAAGTGGCTCAGACGATAAAATATTTATTACTCCCGCTATTAAATTTTCGCTCGAAGAATATATGGAATATATTAAAGGTGATGAATATGTTGAAATTACTCCAAAATCGCTTCGTATGCGAAAAATATTGCTTAGCGAAGTCGATAGGAAACGTGCTAAAAATGCAGGACAGGCAAATTAATTTGCAACTTGATTTTTAGATGTTAAAAATAATTATTTAAAAATATTAATTTTGCAAAGATATGAGCTATCGGATTGCTGTTTCAATATTTTTTTTGCAAAATCAATCCGTTTAAGTATATATAAATATTAATATAAGGCAGTTAAGTTTCGCATTGTTTCAATGGATTTAACGCAACATGAATGATAGATTATGGTATAATCTGTAACATTAATTCATCAACTCCATCACATCTTCTTCATAATCAAATTGCAAATCTTCGTGAAGAGTTGCCAGAGCTTTTTTAATTTTAACAATTTGTCGCAAATAAATATTCGAAAGTGCAGTACTTTTTTGAAACTGAATTCCTGATTCCTGTAACTTTTTGCAATAATAAATTAATAGTTCCACTTCAACTTGTTTCGAACTTGTATATTTTATAAATTTATTTGTAAGTCGTAAAATTTTTCGCAACGACTTCTTTGCAAAATATAAATTGCTTTTGTTTATTTCGTCAAAAAGCTCGTCAACTTGTGTTTTTACACCTTTTATATATGCTTGGTTGTCGTGGGCTTCAAAAAGCAGATAACTAAGTAATTCTTTATTTTCTTTTTTATATTTGGCAAAATGAATGCACAAATCCCGAAGTTCTTTCGGGTTTAAATTTTCTATTTCTTTTTTCAGTTCGCTTATTAAAGCAGTTTTCATTAAAAAAAATGTAATAAATTTCGACTTAAAGTTAATGTTTAACAATTAAAAAAGGTTAGAAAACATTTTCTAACCTTTTTTATGTTTCCATTAGTTCGTGTCCCCTCTAAATCATCCCTATGGTTCGTGTCCCCACTAAATCATCCCTCTGGTTCGTGTCCCCACGAACCAATAGAAATAACTAAACTAAACCCATCCATTGGTTTGTGTCTCCACGAACCAAAATAAACAACTAAACCCATCCATTGGTTCGTGTCCCCACGAACCAATTCCCTTACAAAACAATTTTAAATAATATCTCTAATATCTTTTAAAAACGAATAATTATTTTCTCCAGTTTCATAAAATTTTGCAGAAGAATATTTATATTCACTTGGGTTGTTTGCCAGATGCCAATGTTTAGCCAAAGGATTATTATGAATATATTCTAATTTTTGAAAAGCTATTTCTCTTGAATTAATGTTAATTGCTAAAGGGTCTCTTTGCCAAAATTCATATTTTTTATTTTTTGCTTCAACTTTAAATGTCAAAATTTTTTCGTTATTTTCAAGCAACAATAATTTTTTAAATTGGTGAGCAGTATATTTTAAAAATGAACCTTGTGCGGTTTCTTTTCCGTTCATCTCGTTTGTTCGCCATATTAAATGTACATGTGATGGCATAATAACAAATCCATAAACATCTATTTTCTTTTTGTTACTTATAAATGTTAATGAGTTAATTATTATTTCTTTATAATTGTCGTCATATAATAAATTATTCCAATTGTTTATTGTTGCCGTCCAAAAAACAATATTCCCAATTTCAATAATTGATTTTCGTTTATTTGAAAGTAAATTATTTTGCATTTGCAAATTTTTAAAAAAATATTGTTAGTAAAACAAATATCATTATGGTTCGTGAAGACACGAACCATTGGGATTGTGAGGACACGAACATTCCTGCACGAAACAATAGAAATAACTATACTAAACCATCCATTGGTTTGTGTCTCCACGAACCAAAATAAATAACTAAACTAAACCATCCATTGGTTCGTATCTCCACGAACCAAAATAAATAACTAAACTAAACCATCCATTGGTTCGTATCTCCACGAACCAAAATAAATAACTAAACTAAACCATCCATTGGTTCGTGTCCCCACGAACCAAAATAAATAACATGTTATTTTTTATTATTCTTTTTCTTTTTCAAGAACCAACGAAGCCAAATAAAGAATGCTCCTAAAATTACCCAAAATGGCCAAATATAAAATATTCCAATAACAAACATTTTAATTCCTTCCCAACCAGTTCCAATAGCTTTGCTAATTTTATGAAAAAATCCTGGTTCATAAGGATTATCATATTGCTGATAAACGTATAGTGTTAATGTGCTATATCCAACCTGACTGTCAAGAAATTTCACTCTACCTTCTTTAGCTTCAATTTCTTCGCGGATAACACGAAGTTCGTTTTCTACACTTAAAATTTCGTTTATAGAACGAGCTTGTTTTAGTAAATCCAAATACCTTAACTCAACTTCTTTTTTTGTTTTTAAGCGAGTAGTTAAATCAACATATTCTTCCGAAACATCTTGCATATTAACATTTTTAGAGTTAACCGATAATGCAATTTTTTCGATTTTTGATAACAAATCATCGAATTTTTCTTTAGGAACTCTAATTGTTAATGTGTTGTACATCTGATAGCTGGAATGGCTTTCTTCTTCGTTAGAAATGTACCCTTGCGATTGTTTAATTATATCTCTTATAGTTACAATTGATGTTTGGTAATTTTCTACTTCAATATTCAAATTGCCTGTTTTAATTATTTTAGTGGTTTCAACAACGTTCAGAATGTCAGATTTATTTTTTTCAACTGCTCCTGCTTCTTCAGATGGCGAAGCATCGGTAGCTTGTTCGGCATATTCGCTGATAGCATTGCTTTTTGCTTCTGCCTCATCAGATTGTTTAAACGATGTTGAACTGCACGAAATTGATGCCAATATAATAACTGACAATAAAACTAATTTAATTGATTGCATATTGTAAATTTTAATTATTTGTAAAAATTATACTTAAAAATAATAAAGGTAACCCACTATACCATACATAAAATTTAGGATTTAGGATTAATGATTTAGGATTAATGATTTAGGATTTTGAAAATTGGAATTTGTTTGTTATTTGGAATTTGTTATTTGTGTATTATAATTTGTAACTTATCTTTGTAAAAACAAATTTGTAAATGTGTGGTATTTGCGGTATATATGATTTTAAAAATAATGCAGAAAAATGGAGTCAGGCATTAAATAAAAGCAATTTGTTATTAAAAAAACGAGGACCAAATAATAGCGGTACTTATATCAATAATAATATTGGTCTCACGCACACACGTCTTTCTGTAATTGATACTTCAGAATCAGCAAACCAACCGCTAACTGATTTTATTGAACAATATGCAATAGTTTTTAATGGCGAGTTTTACGATTATCAAATTCATAGAAAAAAGCTCGAACAAAAAGGATACAAGTTTAAATCTCAATCCGATACTGAAGTTCTATTAAACTTGTATATTGATAAAGGAGAAACTTTTTTAAATGAAATAAATGGCTGTTTTTCGCTGGCAATTTATAATAAAAAAGATGAAAGTTTATTTATTGCTCGTGATAGATATGGAATAAAACCTCTTGTTTATTATGCTGATAACGATAAAATTATTTTTGCTTCAGAAATAAAAGCAATATTGCCATTTGGCATTACTAAATCGTTAAATAATGAGGCATTGCAATTATACCTTTATTTTAATTATATACCGGCACCTTTAACAATATTCGAAAAAGTTAATAAACTTTTGCCTGGGCATTTTATTAAAGTTGTAAAAAACAAATCCGATAGCTATCGGATTGAAATAAAGCAGTATTATTCTATTAAAAATCAAGTAAATAATGATTTTAAAATTGATGACGCAGTTGGTGAATTTCGCAATTTGCTCGAAAGTTCTGTTAAAAAACGTTTAATTTCTGATGTCCCACTTGGTACGTTTTTAAGTGGAGGCATTGATTCTAGCATTATTACTGCCATTGCATCAAAACATACTACAAAACTAAACACTTTTTCGGTAGGTTTTAAAGAAGATAAGTTTTACGATGAAACAAATTCGGCACAAATAATTGCTAATAAATTCAATACAAATCATACTGTTTTTTCATTATCACGAAATGATTTATTAAATGAAGTTACTAATGTTTTAGATTATCTTGATGAGCCATTTGCCGATAGCTCTGCAATAGCAGTTTCGGCATTAAGCCGTTTAACAAAGCAAAATGTTACAGTTGCATTATCTGGCGATGGTGCCGATGAATTGCATGCCGGTTATAATAAACATTTTGCACATTTTATAGCATTAAATGGTGGTGTTAATAATATGTTTGCAAAAACTTCATTGCCATTATTAAATATTTTACCAAAATCGCGTAATTCATCATTTTCAAATAAAGCACGACAGGCTCATCGATACGCAAAAGGATTAATTAAAAACGATAAAGACCGCTATTGGTATTGGAGTACTTTTGCTGATGAACAATATGTTAATAATCTATTGATTAATAATAATCTTATTGATTTCAGCAAAAATAAATCTAACATTTTAAAATATATTAACTCCGATTTTAATTCATTATTACTTACCGACATGAACCTTATTTTGCCAAACGACATGCTTTTTAAAGTTGATATGATGTCAATGATGCATGGTTTAGAAGTGCGTGTACCAATGCTCGACCACACAATTGTTGATTTTATATTTACATTACCTTCTTCTTTTAAAATTGACAAATTATCACGCAAAAAACTTTTACGCTCAGCTTTTGCTGATGTGCTTCCTACTGAAATTATCAATAAACCTAAACATGGATTTGAAGTTCCGCTTTTACCTTGGCTAAAAAATGAACTGAAACCAATGATGAATGATTTGCTCAGTGAGTCGGCTATTTCAAATCAGAAAATATTTAATTTTTCTGCAATAAAAAAGCAAAAAGATATGTTGCATAGTGTTAATCCATCAGAAAGCTCCGTTCATCTATGGAGTCTTTTGGTTTTTCAGTATTGGTGGAACAAATATTTAAACTAATCAACTTTATTATAAGGTTAATAATAAATAATTTACCTAAAATCAGTATCTTTGCGTATTAATTGGTGAAAGCAATTAATATTAAAATGAAAAAAATATTACGTATAATTAACAGGTTTAATTTGGGTGGACCAATTTATAATGCGGCTTATTTAACTAAATATTTAAGTCCTGAATATGAAACTTTGTTGATTGGTGGCGAAAAAGATGAAGACGAAGACAGTTCAGAGTTTATACTTAATCAATTAGGTGTAAATTATTTAAAAATGCCAGAAATGCAAAGAACTATAAATGCTTTTCAGGATTTAAAAGCTTATAATCGTATTAAACAAATAATAAAAGAATTTAAACCCGATATTGTTCATACACATGCATCAAAATCAGGAATGTTGGGACGAAAGGCAGCTTTTAGCTGCAATGTTCCTATTGTAGTTCATACATTTCACGGACATGTTTTTCATTCGTACTTTAACTCTCTAAAAACTAATGCATTTATTAAGATTGAACACCATCTTGCAAAAAGAACAACTGGCATTATTGCAATAAGTGCTCTTCAAAAAATAGATTTATCGGAAAAATATAAAATAGCTGAACCATCAAAATTTACAGTTATTCCTTTGGGTTTCGATTTATTAAAATTTCAGGAAAATCAACTAGAAAAAAGAGAAACTTTCAGAAAGGAAAATCATTTAGATGACGACGAAATTGCTATTGGAATTGTTGGAAGGCTTGTTCCAATAAAAAACCATTCGTTGTTTATAGAAGCTTTTGCTAAAGTAAAACAAAAAACAGGAAAAAAAATCAGAGGATTTATTATTGGTGATGGGCAATGCCGAAAAGAAATTGAAGATTTAGCACACTATTTTAATCTTATTATCAGCCCAAATGGAAGCACTACTTTAAAACCCGATATTCGTTTTTCGAGTTGGATACATAAAGTTGATTATGCTTATGCCGGGCTTGATATTGTTGCACTCACCTCAAATAATGAAGGCACACCCGTTAGTTTAATAGAAGCACAAGCATCGGGAAAACCAATTATTTCGACAAATGTAGGTGGAATTGAGGACATTGTTATTCCAAATGAGACAGCACTTTTAACAAAGTGTGGCGACAAAATCGCATTTGAAAGCAATCTGGAAAAATTAATTTTAAAACCAGAACTTAGAATAGAATTATCGAAAAAAGGTCGCAACTTTGTAAATAAAAAATTTAATTACACCCGATTAATTGATGATACTGCAAAATATTATGAAAAACTTTTTCGAGAAAAAAAATTATAGCTTTGCTAATTACCTGATATCTTTAAATTTTGTATTTTTGGCAGCTAAATAAAAACATAAACATGAGTTGCCAAGTGAAAATATTTAAACAAAAACATATTTTGAGAATTTCGATGTTGGTTGTTATTTATGTAACATCTATATCTTGCCGTACAATTAATTCAAATGAAATGTTTAAAACTCCTCCCGAATTTCAATACTCTGAATTTAAGCCATCAGAAAAAGAATATAAAATTCAGCCCTTTGATAAACTTGATGTTAAAATATTTTCAAATGATGGTTTTAAATTAGTTGATGTATCACAAAGTACACAACCCTTGCAAAACCCAATTAATTATTTAGTGGAATATGACGGACAAGTTAAACTTCCTACTGTTGGAAGGATTCAAATATCGGGAAAAACAATTCGCGAAGCTGAAAGTATGCTTGAAGAAAAATATAAAGAAATTTTTGTTGACCCTTTTGTTTTGATTACTGTTACTAATAAACGTATAGTTGTTTTTTCAGGAGGGGCATCAACAGGAAAAGTGATTTTATTAACAAATGATAATTATACACTTATTGAGGCACTTGCCGAGGCAGGAGGAATTACCGATTTTTCTAAATCGCATAAAATAAAGCTGTTAAGAGGCGACTTAAACAATCCCGAAATATTTCTTTTTAATGTGCGGGATTTAAAAGATATGAAAAATGCTAATTTTATGCTTCAGGCAAACGATATTATTTATGTTGAAGCACGACCAAAATATGCAACTCGTATAATTTCTGAAATATCGCCATATATTAGCTTATTATCCAGTGCTTTATTGGTATATGGACTTTTTCTAAGATAAATTAAATGGAACAGAAACGCATACCTATATTAAATGAAAAATTTGATGTAAATATTTTTCTTCAGGTTTTTAAAAGAAGTATTATTTTATCAATAATAATATTTTTTGCTGCAATTGTTGGTGTTTATGTCTATCTGCGTTACACTCTGCCAATCTATAAATCAAGTTCAATAATTCAATTAAAAAATGAAGGTACAACAGCAAATAAAGTTCTTAATTTAACTACAGCAGTTGAAGAAATTAACAGCATGCAAATTATTGAACTAATTCGTTCAAAAGAATTTTTAAAACGCACGTTTAACAAATTACCTCTTAAAATAAGCTATTTTTCGCAAGGAACATTTCTCGAAAACGAATTATATAAAGCAAACCCATTTAGTATTGATTATAAAAATACTAAAAGAAACTTATACAATGTTCCTATTTATGTGTCTTTCGATAAAAATGGCGACTCAAATATTAAATACAAAACAAATAATACAAATTACGAAAAAACAATTATAAAAAACCAATGGACAGATATTAACGGATTAGAAATTAAAATTGAAGTTACCGACATTGACGCAATACGCACCCAAATTAACAAAATAAAAAACGATTCTTATTATTTTATTATAAATGATACAGAGTCGGTTTACAAAAAATATAGTAGCCAACTCGAAGTTAGCTTGTTAAACCAAGAAGCCAATACTATACAAATTTCTTTTAAAGATAACAATGCACAAAAGACGAGTGAAATAGTAAACACAATTGCCGAAGAATTTATTAAATACGACCTTGAAAAGAAAAAAGAAAGTTCACAACAAATACTTAATTTTATTGAAAATCAAAATAATTTGATTTACCAACAACTCGATAGCATCGAGGGTTTATTAATGCAATTTGGAATAACTCATCAAATTCGAAACGACAAAGATTCAAAGGAAACAGGCCCCGAAAGATATTCTATATTATTATCAAAAATTGAAGAAGAACTTGATAATGTTGAGATTGACATTTCAAATTTAAAACAAATTTTAGATGAAATTTCTAAAACTCCAAACATTAAAGTTTACGATTTAATATCACTATTGCCTTCAAAAAATGATGGTATTTTAATAAGTTTATTAAATCAAATGCAAAATTTAATAAATCAACGCGATTTATATTTGAATAATCAAACCCAAAACAGTTTTCAAATAAAAGTCATTGAAAAACAAATTGAAACACAAAAACAAACCATTATTGATTTAATAAAATCGAACTATAATCGTGCACTCGACAAAAAGTCAACATTAACAAAAAAACTTGTAGAGTACAAACTTATGGTTTACGGTAATTCCTCGGCAATGGATTTAGATTACCTTAAAATAAAACGACTTTATACAATAAACGAAGAGTTTTATAACAAACTTCTCGAGAAAAAAGCAGAATATTTGATTTCGCAGGCAGGCTCTATAAGTCAAAATACAATTCTCGAAAATTCAGTTATTCCAACTACTCCAATTTCACCAATAAAAACTACTGTTATTCTTCTTTTTTTAATTATTGCACTTGTTATAAATATTATATTGCTTATTGTTAGATATTTATTATTTAACGAAATAACTTCACCCGACGACATAAGAGTTTATT
>Ga0210039_1002616_pt1 | contig 14620 bp, 13 predicted proteins | sample CryGeyCG2114_250_3_FD_185460 | JGI IMG/M metagenome (GOLD analysis project Ga0210039, IMG submission 185460) | Groundwater microbial communities from aquifer - Crystal Geyser CG17_big_fil_post_rev_8/21/14_2.50 (SPAdes) (version 2) | ecosystem: Environmental > Aquatic > Deep subsurface >...
GATAGCGCTGACCGACTTGAAACTGATCAGCGATTCGGCACCGAAGTTGGCCATGTTGCTGCCCTCGATCTGGTCCAGTTCGATATTCATCGGCACCACACCGCGGCCGAGCCGCTGCAGCACGATCAGCATCAGGTTGAAGTCCGGCATCCGGAAGTCGGTGAAGAAACTCCAGAAGTGCTGGAACAGCCCGATCAGCGCCGGCACGATGATCGCAATCAGGATCGGCAGGCGAGGTGCAAACGCAGAACACAGGATCAGCCAGCCGAAAATCGGCAACAGCCACAGCGATTGCACCATCGCGGCATATAGCGTCACCAGCCAGATCGTCGGCAGGTTGGCCGGTGCCCAGATTTCGGTAAAGATGTTGATGCCGGCAGCGAGGCCGTAACCCGAGGCGATCAGCAACAGCGCCAGCTGGGTCAGCGCGATTGCGAGCAGGTACAGCAGCGGTGCCGCGATCGTCGCCGTCAGCACCTTCGATGCCACGATCAGCGTGTCCGAGACCGGCAGTGACTTCCAGAACAGGATCGAGCGGTCGCGCCGATCGTCGTACAGACAGCCGGCAAGGTAGAAGATCACCACGATCAACAGCACCAGGTGGAACAGACTGCCAGTCGAGAACATCGTGCCGGTCGCCAGCAGGCGCTGCTGCTCGTCGGGCATCTGGGCAAACATCCGGATGCCGTCAAGCGTGAACGCCATCTGGTTGTCGACCTTGGCGCCGATGATCAGCAGCAGCGTGATCACCAGCAGATTCAGTCCGGCGATCAGCAGCGGGGTCCACTTGAATGCGAATGGGCTTTCCCAGAGTTCGCGGCGGACCAGAATGGTCAGGCGGGACAGGGTCGAGGCGCTCATGCGGCAACCTCCTTGGCGGCCTGCTCATCGCCCATCAGCGCGACGAACAGGTCGGCTACGCTGGGTTTGTGTATTTCCCCGATTGCGGCGAGCGCCTCGGGGTCGGCCTGGTCGAACAGCAGGATGTGGCGACCGAACAGGACCCGCTCGTGAATCGGCCGGAGCGTGCGCGCCTGTTCGACCTGGTCGGGTCGGACCATGACCTCGGTGAAGCGCTCGTAGACCTCGTCCATCGGGCTGTCGAGCACGAACTTGCCGTCCTTGATGAATACCAGATCGGTCAGGATGTGCTCGACTTCCTCGACCTGGTGGGTGGTGATGACGATGGTGCGCTGTTCGTCGAAATACTCGTTGAGAAGGCTGGAGTAGAACTGCTTGCGGAACAGGATGTCCAGCCCCAGGGTTGGCTCGTCGAGGACCAGCAGCTTGGCGTCGATCGCCATTACAAGTGCGAGGTGAAGCTGCACCACCATGCCCTTGGAAAGGGTCCGGACCTTCGAGGCCAGCTTGATCTTGGTGCGGGCCAGATAGCGCATGCAGGTTTCACGCTCGAAGCCGGGATGCAGCCGCTCGGTCAGCTCGATGATCTGCCAGACTCGGGCCCAGCGCGGCAGCACCGCGACATCGGCGATGAAGCAAACATCCTTCATCAGGCCATCGCGGTCGCGCGACGGGTCGATTCCCAGCACCTCGAGCCGCCCCTCGAAACCGGTCAGTCCGAGTATGGCCTTCAGTGCGGTGGTCTTGCCGGCACCGTTGGGGCCGATCAGGCCGACGATTCGGCCGGCCGGGATACTGAGATTGACGTGGTCCAGGGCCACGTTCTTTCCGTAACGCCGGGTCAATCCCTCGGCAAGGATGGTCGGTTTCATGTTCCCTCGCTGTCTTTTTTGTGGTTGCTTTCGGTCAGGTCGTGCAGGTCCAGCCCGAGCTGGGTGATGCGCTCCGCGATGCGGGGCCACTCCTGCTGCAGAAACTTTTCGCGTTCGGTGGCGAGCAGACGATTTCGGGCACCCTCGGTGACGAACATCCCGACGCCGCGGCGCTTCTCCACCAGTTCGTCATCGACCAGCGACTGGTACGCCTTGGAGACGGTCAGTGGGTTGATCTGGAAGTCGACTGCGACCTGGCGCACCGACGGCACGGCATCACCCTCGCGCAAGGTTCCATCCAGGATCGCGGCGACCGTCTGCTGGCGCAACTGCCAGTAGATCGGCTGGTTGTCGTCCCAGTGTCGTGCCATCAGCGCGTCGGAAGCGATGGCAGGACCAGCGGCAACAGGACCAGCGGCAACAGGCCCGCGGAATGATCACGCAGACAGTGGTCTCGCCCGCCGCAGGCGCTGTCGCGAGACGGCAGGGTGACTACGGCCGATTCAGGTCGATCGCCTGCAGCGGCAGCGCCGTCAGCGCTTGCAACTGCCTCGATGCCAATGTCAGTGTTGTGTCGGGTCAGGGCCGCAGGATCGCTTGCAGTAGAGCCGAAAGCAGCGATCAGCGCCACAAGTGCTGCGGCGACGGCCAGCGTGTGCGGAACATGGAAGCTGCGACGGGTCGTGATGGGCAACATGACGGGTCTCCGGGGCGTGCCACAGGCACGAAGTTCATGTATTGGTGTTTTACTATACTAGCACACCAGAACAGTGTCAAGTGGAACCTGGGTCTGCATTCAATGTCCGACGCACGCTGAGCCATGTTCTGCATTCGTGGCATGGCTGGTATGATGCGCGGATGCCATGGGGTGATCCGGGGCCTGTTTGATCTGCAGTCCGATCAGCAGCGTGGATCCTCGCTGGCGCTCGATCAAAGAATCCATATTTCCGGAGTGAACTTACAATGAAACAAGCCATTCTGATTGCCGCGGTTTTTGCCGCGGCGACCGCAAGCGTCCCGTCGTCCGCTCAGGACGTTGAACTGGATACCCCCGAAAAGCGCCTGAGCTACACCATCGGCATGGACATTGGCCGCTCGTTGGCCGGTCAGCAGATGGAGATGGATATCGACGTCGTCATCGCCGCGCTTCGGGCCAGCTATGCCGGCGAACCGACCCTGATGAGCGATCAGGAAGTGGCCGAAGAGCGCCAGCGCTTCATCGAGGAACGTCAGGCACAGATCGACAACCAGCGCAACGAGGAAGCCAGCGTGAATCTCGAGGAAGGACAGGCATTTCTGGCAGCAAACGCCGCGAAGGATGGCGTCAAGGTCACTGAATCGGGCCTTCAGTACCGCGTCATCGAGGAAGGTGAGGGTGCACAGCCCACGGCTGCTGACCGCGTCACCGTGCACTATCGGGGTCGCCTGATCAATGGTGTCGAATTCGACAGCTCCTACGGACGCGGCGAGCCGACCACCTTCGGTCTGAGTCAGGTCATCCCCGGCTGGACCGAGGGCCTGCAGCTGATGCGCGAGGGCGGCAAGTATGAATTCTTCATTCCATCTGAACTGGCCTATGGCGAGCGTGGCGCACCCGGTGCAATCGGTCCGAACTCGGCCTTGATCTTCGAAGTCGAGCTGGTCGAAGTGGCCGGCGCGGCCGAGTAATCCGAAACCGTCCAGCCTGAACCCGGCGCGTTCGGCCACCGGTCGCGCCGCACGGAGATCGAAGTCATGGGATCGCTGCAGGAAGCACTGCTCAAGAACGGACTGGCCGAAGATCGGCCGAAACCGAATGCCGGGCCGCGCAAGGGGCGCGAAACCCGACCCGATCGAGCACCGAAGGTGCGGCCGGCGAAACCGAAACCACGCAAGGGGGCTGGCAAGGTCGCCGGCACCGCAGCATTGCCGGGGCGCGAGAAGTCCGATCTGGAACGCGCATGGGCCGCGCGCAAGCGTGCCGAGGCGGCCGAAAAGGAGCGCGTCAAGCTGGCCCGCGTTGCCGACCAGGAAGCACGCCGCAAGCGCAATCTGGAACTCGACGCAATCGTTGCGGGCAAGGCGCTGAATCTGGACCAGGACCAGGCTGAACTGCCACGTTACTTCGAGCACCTTGGCCGAATCCGGAGGGTGCTGTGTACACCGCAGCAGCGCCACGCCATCAATGCCGGCGAACTCGGCGTGGTCAACCTGCGTGGACGTTACCTGATCGTCGAGCCTTCGGTGCTGGAAGCGTATCGGGCACTGGCCGCCGATCTGGTACCGGACCTCAGTGGCAAGGAGCCGGAGGCCGAGGCGTCCGGAGACTACCCGCCGGTACCCGACGACATCACCTGGTAGTTGGCCGAGGCCGGCGTTGCCAGACATTCACCAAGAACCTGACAGGGAAGAAATTCAAGTGACCAAGATCCGACTGAGTTTGATCATCGCGGCACTGCTGGGCCTGACCGCCTGCGGCAGCCAGGACGCTGACACGCAAGTGTCCGAAACGACAAGCGAGGCCATCGAGCAGGCCCGTGAAATGGCCGCGGACGTGGCTGAGGAAGCGACCGTGAACCCATTCTTCGAAGTCTCCACGCTGCCGCTGCAGATGCCGCCATTCGACCAGATTCGCGACGAGCACTTCATCCCGGCCATGGAGCGCGGCATGGAACAGCATCTGGCCGAGATCGAGGCTATCGCGACCAGTGCCGTGGCACCCAGCTTCGACAACACCATCGTGGCCATGGAGCGCAGCGGCCGGATGCTGTCGCGGGTGGCCGCGGTGTTCTTCAACCTGGTCGGTGCCGACACCAATGATGCCCGCCAGCAGATCCAGCGCGAGATGTCGCCGCGGCTGTCGGCGCACAGCGATGCGATCCTGCTGAACCCGGATCTGTTCGCCCGGGTTGATTCGCTCTACCAGCAGCGCAATGGCCTGGGCCTTGATTCCGAACAGCTGCGTCTGCTCGAAGAAACCCATCGGAATTTCATTCGCGCCGGCGCACGGCTGGACGACCAGCAGAAGGCGCGTCTGCGAGAGATCAACGGCGAACTGGCCCGGCTTGGTACCGAGTTTTCGCAGAACGTGCTCAAGGAAGTCAACGACATCGCATTGGTCGTCGACACCGCCGCCGAGTTGGAAGGACTGAGCGAGGCTCAGATCGAAGCGGCTGCCAGCGAAGCTGCCAGCCGTGGCCTGGAAGGCAAGTACGCACTGACGCTGATGAATTTCTCCAGTCAGCCGCAGCTGGCCCAGCTGGCCCGTCGTGACGTGCGTGAAAAGCTCACCTGGCGCTCGCTGATGCGCGGCAGCCGCGGCAACGAGTTCGACAACCGTGAGATCGTCGCGACGGTGCTCAGGCTGCGTGCAGAGAAGGCCAACATGCTCGGCTACGCCACTCACGCCGATTACGTGCTCGAGGAGCGCACCGCCAAGACCGTCGATGCGGTTCAGGGCATGCTCGGCAGACTCTCGCCGGTGGCCGTGGCCAATGCACGCAAGGAAGGCGCAGACCTGCAGGCGATGATCAACGCGGTCGAGGAGCAGCCGTTCGAACTCAAGGCCTGGGATTGGCCGTATTACACCGAGATGGTGCGGCAGCAGCGCTACTCGTTTGACGAAAGCCAGATCAAGCCGTATTTCGAGCTTGAAAGCGTGCTGGTCAACGGAGTGTTCTATGCCGCCGAAAAGGTCTACGGCATTACTTTCAAGGAGCGCCCCGATCTGCCGACTTATCACCCCGACGCGCGCACCTGGGAGGTGTCCGATGCTGACGGAGAAACCCTGGCGCTGTTCATCGGTGATTTCTACGCGCGTCCGTCAAAGCGCGGCGGTGCCTGGATGAATGCCTATGTGTCGCAGTCGCATTTACTCGGCACCCGGCCGGTGGTGGCCAACCACCAGAACATTCCGAAGCCGCCGGAAGGCGAACCGACCTTGATGACCATGGACGAAGTCACGACCATGTTTCATGAGTTCGGGCACGCGCTGCACGGCATGTTCTCCGATGTTCGTTATCCCGGTCAGGCGGGCACCTCGGTGCCGCGTGACTTTGTCGAGTATCCATCACAGGTCAATGAGATGTGGTCCACCTGGCCGGAGATTCTCGAGAACTATGCTCGCCACTATCAGACCGGCGAGCGCATTCCGCAGGAATTGCTCGATCGCGTGATCGAGGCCGAGAAATTCAACGAGGGATACCGCACCACCGAGTATCTGGCTTCGTCGGTGCTCGACATGTGTTTCCACACCCTGCCGACGGACCAGATTCCTTCGGCCGACGAAATTCTCGCGGTCGAGGAGCGTTGCCTCAGAGACGCCGGCTTCGATTACGCGCCGGTACCACCGCGCTACCGCACGACCTATTTCTCGCACATCATGGGTGGTTATTCGGCTGGTTACTACTCCTATATCTGGAGCGAGGTGCTGGATGCCGATAGCGTCAAGTGGTTCAAGGAAAATGGCGGCCTGACGCGCGAAAACGGCGATCATTTCCGCGCCACGCTGCTATCGAAAGGCAGCAGCAAGGACGCGATGGAGCTTTTCCGCGACTTCACCGGCCGTGATCCGGACCTGCAGCCGCTTCTGGAGCGTCGCGGTCTGCTGGTCGAAGAATAATCCGCAACCTTGGAGCGTGAAGCTTCATCGTCGGACAACGCCCGGGCCCGGTCCCGGGCGTTGCGCGTCCGGGCCTGGACCGATTACCTGACCGGCGATTTCCTCGGCGGCCCACGACCTTGGAAATTCAGCCATGTGATCAACTTTCAGAAGGCCGGAACGCCGCTGTTCCTGCTGCTGTTGATGGCAGCCTTTGGTGCATGGTCGACACGTGAGTGGATCTATCTCGCGCTGCACGGCGGGTATGGCCTGGTCTGGCTGATCAAGGACCTGGCGTTTCCCGATCCGGCCTGGCAGCGCAGGATCACGATTGGTGGCGGCTTGATGGCCTTCGCCGGAGTGCTGGGCTGGTACTGGGCCTTCGGCTGGCTGCTGATCTCGGGCCGCGCCGAGGCGGTCTACCCGTTGCCCGATCCGGCCTGGTATGCCCTGTGCATTTTTTTGTGTCTGCTCGGCTGCGTGATCATGGTGGCGGCCGATGCGCAGAAGTATTTCACCCTGCGCGCCCGCCCGGGCCTGATCGATGACGGCATGTTCCGCTACATTCGCCACCCGAACTATCTCGGCGAAATCATGATCTATGCCAGTTTCGCGCTGATGGTCTGGCACTGGTTGCCATGGCTCGTTCTGGGCTGGGTCTGGCTGGGGGTGTTTGCGGTGAACATGATGGTCAAGGAACAGCGTATGGCCCGGCATCCGGGTTGGGCCGAGTACCGCAGTCGCAGCTGGTGGCTGGTGCCCGGGCTGTTCTGAGCCGACGTGCCCCACCACCATCCGCCACCGGGAGTCTGTCTTGGCCCGTAATACCGTCGCCACGATCGACGTTGCCGCGATTGCGCATAACCTGGCCGAGGTCCGCGCCCGGGCTGGAGCGGCGCATGTCATGGCCGTGGTCAAGGCCGACGCCTACGGTCACGGGCTGCGTCGCTGCCTGTCGGCCCTGTCCGGTGCCGACATGCTGGCGGTCGCGACCATGGATGAGGCGCGCTCGATACGCGCGCTGGCGCCGGAGTTGCCGGTTCTGCTGCTCGAAGGGGTGGTCTCGCCCGAGGAGCTGGCGCTGGTCGAGCAGCTCCACCTGGAAATGGTGGTTCATCACCCGGTTCAGCTGGAGTGGATCGAAGCCGCGACGGCCCGGCCTGGGCGACGGATCTGGCTCAAGCTCGATTCGGGCATGCACAGGCTCGGCTTCCCGCTGCATCAGGCACATCAGGTGCAGGCCCGTCTGGGTGCGATTTCCGGCATCGAGGAGGTCGTGCTGATGACTCATTTCGCCTGTGCCGACCAGGCCGACCATCCACTCAATCTCAAGCAGATCGAGCGTTTCGACGAGGCGGTTGCCGGACTCGGAGGGCGCCAATGCCTGGCCAATTCGTCCGCCCTGCTGACGCTGCCGCAGGCGCGGCGCGACTGGGTTCGCGCCGGCCTGCTGCTGTACGGGGTCTCGCCGCTGCACGCGCAGTGTGGTGCTGGACTCGGCTTGAAGCCGGTGATGACCCTGGAGACCCGGCTGATTGCAGTCAACCACGTTGCGGCGGGCGAAAGCATCGGCTACGGTGCGCGCTTCCATGCGCGCTCTCCGATGTGCATCGGCGTGGCAGCGATCGGGTACGGCGATGGCTATCCGCGCAACATGCCCGACGGCACGCCGGTGCGGGTCAACGATCGCGAACAGCGCCTGGCGGGGCGGGTGTCAATGGACATGATCACGATCGATCTCGAAGGTCAGCCCGAGGCGCGAGTCGGCGACCCGGTGGTGCTGTGGGGGCGAGGTCTTCCGGTCGAGCGTATCGCCGCGGAGGTCGACACCATCGCCTACGAGCTGTTATGCCGCGTGACCCGCCGGGTTCAGTATCGCGAAGCACACCCGAGCTGAGCCATGGGTTTCAGTCGATTGCATGTTTGCGCAGGATGCCGCGCAACTGATCGTAGCTCAAACCCAGCCGTTCGGCCGCGCGCTTGCGGTTGCCACCACACTGATCCAGCGCCCGCTTGACCAGAGCGCGTTCTTGCTGGTCCAGCCAGCTGCGCAGGTCATGCGGCAGCTCGGCCGGAAACGATGGCTCCGGATCGGCGCTGATCGGATCCGGTCGCCAGGGTGATTCGAACGGATCGAACGCCAGTGTGTCGATGCTCGATTCGGGACTTTCGAGCCGGTAGACTGCGCGTTCGATCACGTTGCGCAACTCGCGCACGTTGCCAGGCCAGGGGTAGGTCCGAAGTTGCATGCGCGCGGCGGCCGAAAATCCGGCGAAAAGCTCACGGCCCAGCTCACGGCTCATGCGGATCGCGAAGTGCTCGGCCATTGGCAGGATGTCCTCAGTCCGTGCACGCAGCGGTGGCAGCGTGATGACATCGAACGCCAGCCGATCGAGCAGGTCGGCACGGAACCGTCCTGACCGTGCCAGTGTCGGCAGATCCTCGTTGGTCGCGCCGACCAGCCGCACGTCGATCGAGCGGGTCTCGGAACTGCCGAGGCGCTCGAATTCGCCGTACTCGATGACACGGAGTACCTTTTCCTGGACTTCCAGCGGCGTGGTTGACAATTCATCCAGAATCAGGGTGCCACCGTCGGCTTGCTCGAAACGGCCGATGCGGCGCCTCGAGGCGTCGGTGAATGCGCCAGCCTCGTGACCGAACAGCTCGGACTCCAGCAGGCTCGGGCTGATTGCAGCACAGTTGAGCTTGACCAGCGGCTGGTCCCATCGACCCGACAGAAAATGCAGCCGCTCGGCGATCAATTCCTTGCCTGTACCGCGCTCACCGACGATCAGCACCGGTCGATGCAGCGGTGCTGCCAGCGATACCCGGTCCAGCGACTCGAGAAACGCAGCCGACTCGCCGATCAGGTCCTGCTTGGTGTGGGTGGGTCGTTGCGTGTCGAAGGGCATCGTTGTCGTTTTGTAGTTTTGTCGTCTCGTTGGCTCGCGGGTTGAATCTGAAACCTGAAGCCTTCCATCACCCTATATCATGCATCAAAGGTACTGGAATTTCGGAGCCGGAGTGGCCAAGATCAAAACCCTCTACAGCTGCAACGAATGCGGCGCAAGCCAGTCCAAGTGGGCCGGGCAGTGCTCCGATTGCGGTGCCTGGAATTCGCTGCAGGAGGCGCGTGCCGAATCTGCGGCCGGATCGGGGCGTGGTGGTGGCTGGACCGGGCAGGCCAGCGGCGATGTGGTGCGTCTCGGTTCGGTGCATGCTGCGGCCACACCGCGCTTTGCATCCGGTCTGGCTGAACTCGATCGGGTGCTTGGTGGCGGTCTGGTGCCAGGCTCGATCACGCTGATCGGCGGCGATCCGGGGATCGGTAAGTCGACTCTGTTGCTGCAGGCCCAGGCCGCGATCGCGGCCGAGCGGCGCGCGCTCTACGTCACCGGCGAAGAGTCTGCGGCCCAGGTGGCAATGCGTGCGCGCCGGCTGGGTCTGGATCCGAATGTGATCGAATGCCTGACCGAGACCCGACTGGAGACGGTACTGGCGACTGCAGCGGCGAATCGTCCGGATTTCATGGTTATCGACTCGATTCAGACCTTGTGGAGCGAGGCGCTGCAGTCAGCGCCGGGTGCCGTTGCCCAGGTTCGCGAATGTGCCTCGCAACTGGTTCAATACGCCAAGAAGACGGGTTGCTCGGTGGTGCTGGTCGGTCATGTCACCAAGGAGGGCGCGTTGGCCGGGCCGCGTGTGCTTGAGCACATGGTCGATGCCGTGCTGTATTTCGAATCCGATTCCGGCAGTCGCTTCCGCCTGATCCGATCGGTCAAGAACCGCTTCGGTGCGGCCAACGAACTGGGCGTGTTCGCGATGACCGATGCCGGCCTCAAGGGTATCGCCAATCCGTCGGCAATCTTCCTTTCCGGTGACACCGAACCTGCGGCCGGTTCCTGTGTGCTGATCACCCGCGAGGGCACCCGACCGATGCTGGTCGAGGTTCAGGCGCTGGTCGCGCCGAGCAGCCTGAGCCAGCCGCGACGGGTTGCCGTCGGCGTCGATCCCGGGCGTCTGGCGATGCTGCTGGCAGTAATGAATCGGCATTGCGGCATCCAGCTGCAGGATCAGGATGTTTTCGTCAATGTGACCGGCGGAATCCGGGTCGGTGAGACCGCCTCCGATCTTGCCGTGGCGCTGGCGCTGCAGTCCTCGCTGCGTGAGCAGCCGCTGGACCGGCACCTGGCCGCATTCGGGGAAGTCGGCCTTTCGGGCGAGCTGCGACCGGTCTACAACGGTGAGGAGCGCCTGCGTGAGGCTGCGGGTCAGGGCTTCACGACAGCGCTGGTGCCGCAGGGCAACGTCAAGGGCGTGCGCGCCAGACTTACCCTGCGTGGCTGTCGCCGACTGACCGACGCGCTCGCCGCGGCGCGCGAAAGTTGACCGCCCCGAGGGCGCGTGAAAGAATCCGTCTACCACCGCATCCAATGGACGCATGATCCCAGTGAGTGAAACGAACCGTCAACCGAACCGCCAGCCTATTGCCAAGGTCGATACCGCATGGTTGCGAATGGAGCAGCCGACCAACCTGATGATGATCACCGGCGTGATCGTGTTGCGCGATGCCGTCGATTTCGAGCAGCTCAAGCAGGTTGTCGCCTCACGTTTCCTGGCTTTCCCGCGGTTTCGTCACAAGGCGGTGCAGACCGCTCGGGGCTGCTGGTGGGAAGAGGACGAGGATTTCGAGCTGACCTCGCACATCCGCCGGATCGCGCTGCCGGGCGATGCCGGCAAGGCAGAACTGGAAGAGTTCATCTCCGAACTGGCCTCGACGCCGCTCGACAAGTACCGCCCGCTATGGCAGTTCCACTATGTCGAGAACTACGTTGAAGGCCCGGCGCTGGTGACCCGGATCCATCATTGCTACGCCGATGGTATGGCGCTGGTTCAGGTGATGCTTTCGTTGACCGACACCGATCGTGAGCGTTCGACCGCGTTGGTCAAGCCGGAGCAATGGACGCGTCGCCGCGCAAGCGAGTCGAACGTGTTCAAGCGTTTGATGGAGCCTGCGCGTGAGGGTATCGATGCGGTGCAGCACTTCGGCATGAAGTTGGTCGAGGAGGCGGCGCACCTGATTCGTGAACCACAGCAGGCAACGGTCTACGCCGACAGCGCCTCGGAAATCCTGTCCGAGCTGGCCACCATGCTGTTGCTTTCAGATGATCCGCAGTCGCGCTTCAAGGGCAAGCTCGGCGTGCGCAAGCGCATCGCCTGGACCGAACCGCTGCCGCTGCTCGAGGTCAAGGCGATCAGCCAGGCGCTGGGTTGCACCGTCAACGACGTGCTGATCGGAATCATGACCGGTGCGCTGCATCGCTACCTTGTCGACTATGGTGAAGATCCGTCGGAGCTCGAGATCCGCGCCACGATTCCGGTCAACCTGCGACCGCTGGAGCATGCCAAGAACCTGGGCAACCACTTCGGTGCGGTGTTTCTCGATCTGCCGATCTGGGAGTCCAACCCGCTGGCGCGGGTTTACCGGGTCGCTGAAAACATGCACCATTTGAAGAATTCCAGGCAAGCCACGGTATCTCTCGGCTTGCTGGCCACGGTCGGAATGGCACCGGCCGCGGTGCAGCAGGCGGCACTGGAACTGTTCGCTCGCAAGGCGACGACTGTGCTGACCAACGTTCCGGGGCCGCGCGAGGCGCTGTTCATGGCTGGTGGTGAAATCCGGCAGATGATGTTCTGGGTACCGCAAAGCGGCTCGATCGGTATGGGCATTTCGATTCTGAGCTACAACGAGCAGGTGTTCTGCGGCCTGATTACCGACAACAAGCTGGTGCCGGATCCAGAGCGTCTGGTCGAGAATTTCGCGATCGAATTCGAAAACCTGCTGCATCTGGTCATGATGCTGGGCCCGGATACCAACCGCAGTCCGGAGGAAGTCGAAAATCAGGTTCAGGCATGGCTGGAGGAGATGCAGTAAGGAAAATTCCAGGATTCAGCCTTCAGCCTTCAGGAAACAACCAATAGCGGAGAATGCCGCTTGCCCCGACCCTGATGCCTGGAACCTGAAACCGGCTTATCGCGCCCGCGCTCAGGCCATCGAACTCCTCGCGTATCCGATGTCGAGCGCCTGCATCGCGTCGAGCGGTTTCATCTTCGCTGCCTTCTCATAGGCCGCGTTGGAGTCATCGACGCGCTTGTCGCCAAACAGCAGGTACAGCCCGTTGCCGTATTCGATCCAGGCGATCGGGGCGTTGGACAGACGAATCGCTTCCTCGAAATGCTCGACCGACTGGTCGGCCGAGGCTCCGTAGCTCATCGAACCGACCAGCTTGCCGAGTTTGGAAATGACTTCGGCGTGATACAAACCCATTGCAGTGTGGGCTTCGGCATGGTTCGGCGCAAGCTCCAGGCCACGATCGAGTGACTTGCGAATCTTTCCGCCAAGCCCCTGCGAGAGTGCCTTTGCGATCGAAATGCTCTGGCTGTACCGGCCCAGCAGGTAGGCGTGGAAGTAGTGCGCATTGGGGTTTTCGGGATCGCGCTTGATGGCGGCTTCGGCGCGGCTGATGCCGGCCTGGTAAATTGTCTGCTTGACTGCATCCTGTTCTTCCAGGTAATCGGCGTAGATGCCCGATGCCTTGTTGGCGACCACGTGCGCGTCTGCGCCGATCTCTTCAGCGAGAGAGACTGCACCGGCGAAGTCACCTTCATGAAACCGACGCCAGGCCTCGACGAGTTTGGCGTTGTTCGGAAACGCTTCGACATCGCCGGCATGCAGCTTGGCCCAGGCCTTTTTCAGCCTGTCTCCGGCAAAATCGAATTCTTGCCCATCGGCATCGAACGGTGCCCACTTGCTGGTGTCCATGTGCGTCTCCAGGAATGTGTCGGTCTCCGATCCTGCGTTCGATTCTACGTCGCCATGGCGATTCCGGCCAGCATCGTTGCCGGGCGTCGTCGGAGTGATCAGGTTGAGGCTGGCAAACAGTGCCTGACGACTAGTGTGATTGCTCTAGAAGCGAGGTCTAAGCTACCACTATCGAAGGCTCGGTAAGCGGGCTCAACTTGAACATGATCGAGGACTGCAGGAATGGCGAAGAAAACAGCAAAGAAGAAAGTGACCAAGAAGGTCGCGAAGAAGACCGCGCGCAAGGCTGCGAGCAACGTCAACCGCGTACAGGACAACGCGCATGAAATCTGGCTGGCGGGCTTGGGCGCATTCGCGCTGGCCCAGGAAGAAGGCGTCAGCCTGGTTCGCAAGGGCGGCAAGCTGATCAACCAGCAGACCGGCAAGGTCATCAGCGAAAGCTCGAAGCTGTTCGAGCGCCTGGTCGCCGAGGGCAAGAAGCTCGAGGGAAAGGGCCGCAAGATCGCTGAAGATGCCGTCGGTGGCGTCAGGCACGATGTCGAAGGTCGGGTCAGCAAGGCCCGCGAGCAGGCCCGGACCAATTGGGACAAGCTTGAAAAGGTGTTCGAGGATCGAGTCGCACGGGCACTGTCGCGTCTCGGCGTTCCGACTTCCGACGAAATCCAGGAACTCAGCAAGCGCGTATCCGAACTGAACAAGCGCGTTCGTGAACTGGCCGATGCGCAGAACAAGGCGGCGGCCAAGGCCGCTGCCAAGCCGGCGCCGAAGCCGGCGGCCAAGCCGGCCGCCAAGCCTGCCTCGGAAGCCTGATCGGACGATACAAGGTCTACCCCGAAGCAGCCGGACTTTGCTCCAGACGCTGCTTTTTTACCCGGGCTTCGGCCCGGGTTTTTTTGTTTCGCGGAATTGGCGACGCGGCCTGCTGCGGCCGCCCCGGGAACCGCGCCCGGTGCGTTGTGCTCGGTCGCTGCGATTTCTCGATAACGATCAGCTTCGGTAGGCTGTGGCGATGGCGTCGAACTGGATGCGCGCTTCGCCGAGAAGGAACGGACTGACCAGGCTCATGACTTGCCAGGCAGCCCGGTCCGGACGCGGCTCGCAGTCCGGTTCCAGGACCTGGTCGAATGAAATCCAGTAGCTGCTGACCAGGACGATGCTGCGTACCAGCGCTTCTCGCGCATCGGCCGAGGCTTCGAACTGGCCACTGGTCTGCAGGGCGCGCAACAGGCCGTCGGCGGTGCCGAGGGAAAGCTTGAGAATGGCGCGAACCCGCTGTGCCAGGCCGCGGTCGCGGCTGCACAGCTCGGTCAGATCGCGATAGATGAAGCGGTACTCGGCAATCACCTCGAATACCAGGTGCAGGAACAGCCATGCATCCTCGATGCCGGCATCATCACCGATATCGGCACGAAGAAGTCCGAGCATGCGCTGCTCGAAGCGGCCGAACAGGGTGGCGATCAGATCCCGCTTGGTGCGGAAATGGTA
>Ga0210039_1002620_pt1 | contig 14601 bp, 19 predicted proteins | sample CryGeyCG2114_250_3_FD_185460 | JGI IMG/M metagenome (GOLD analysis project Ga0210039, IMG submission 185460) | Groundwater microbial communities from aquifer - Crystal Geyser CG17_big_fil_post_rev_8/21/14_2.50 (SPAdes) (version 2) | ecosystem: Environmental > Aquatic > Deep subsurface >...
GCACAGCGTTTGAGTCGCCATACGAGCTTAAATACATTGCAGGTTTACGATGATAATCGGCAGGACTTACAAGGGGAGGCTTCGGAAATCTTAGCGTCTTTAAGGGATTGAAAAGTTAAAACTTGCTCATTAAATTAGCTTTAACGTCCTTGAGGAGTAGCATGAGAGTCAGATTATTAATGGGAGAAGCCTTAAAGCCACATTTGTCTTGATAAAATGCTCTCGCTTTTTCATCAATGGCATGGACTAAAATGACTCTAATTCCGGCAATTTCAGAAGCCTGGAGAGTACGCTTGACCGCATCTTGAACCAAACTAACTCCCATTCCTTTTCCTGAATGATTAATATCAACAGCGAGTCTACCTAAAATCATAGCTGGAATCGGATTCGGCATATTTCTCTTGATTTTGCGAGGAGCATCAATGTGAAAAACACAGCCGTTAGCGAGGCTGTAGTAGGCGACGACTTTATTCTCACAGCAAACAACGTAGGTGCGTGATGCGCCCTGACCTTCGTTTTTCTGCGCCCGCTTTTTTAACCAATCATTGAGAGCGAGATTACCGCAGTCAAACGTTTCCAAATCATGTTCGGGTTGAAGGGGCTGTGGTGGACTATACTTCATTCCCAAGGCGTTTTTACGTTAAGCATCTTGGCTAAAACTTCATTTTTTTCTGGGGGCGCATCAAGTGCTTCAGTAAAAGCCTCCCACTGTTCCTTATCTAAAACAAAAACGCTTTGGTCAAGCAAAGCTTCTTCAGCAGCTTGTTGTGCAGCGTCCAGGATGAAGGCACTACGGGTTTTCCCACGAAGGCTGGCTGCGGTATCAATCAAGTCTCGTTGACTAGGTTCAATTCTGACTTTGAGAAATTCAGTCCGTTTAGCTTTTTCTCTGGCTGTCATGTCTATGTTTATAGTTTGTACTTTGATTCTCAAAAAGACCTACATTGTACCCACATTATACTCGAAAAACTGACCATTTGCTTGCCCTGCCGATGTGAGAGCAGGGAGAAAATGGAGATTTTCTAGGGAAAAGGCTAAATCGAGATGGGAAGACTTTCAATTACGGGTGTTAAAATGACTTGGTGTTGCGGTGCATACTGACAGCCTATCATCTTGCCCAACTTCCACTCTTTTAATTCTTGGGCAATAGCATGATCTCCAAGCTCAATACCCATCTCAGAAAAGCCTGAATGACTCATTTGCTGTCGCTCACTCACAATCAAATCGCAACGAAGCAGATAGCCAGATCTCACAGTAATAGGTTGCATTCGAGATCTAGGAACATTTTGAGCCACTCCCTTTTGACTGGTTAGGGTGAGAATAGGCTGACCCGATTCTTGTAGGTGACACCTAACCCACTTCCCATCCCTCTCAAAGGTAATGTCGGCTAGAAACTTAGGATAGCCTGCAAACTCTATACCCAAATCCCGAGCGATTTCTGTTGTTACGGGTAGGGAATGAATGTAGACTTTTGGAACAGTTGGGGCTTTATGTAGAGTGCCAATAAATAAGGGAGAAGATTCATCTAAAATCACTGGCACTGCAATTGAGACTTCATTGTAGGAGCCAATATCGCTATCTCGATACTCAAAGGCTGAGATAGAGACCACACAATGCCAAGGTGTCACCCTCCAGGGGTGCATTCGTGCAGAGGGCAGAATTTGACGTACCTTTTCAATCGAAGCCAGGAATTGCATAGAAAGGGTAGCAACATCATAGTAGAAGACTGGTAAGGATATGGTGGTGCTGCCCCAAGGAATCTTAACCTGCTTAATTTGTTGGAAGAAATCTTTATTAGGCATCGTCTGTTAAAGTATTCAGTAACGCTAGTCCCCGTTCAGGATTCCCACTTTGCTGACGAGCCAGAAAACGAGTTTCTGTATTCGACTCACTAATCGCGATCTTCGCTAATTCCTTAGCCCGTGACTCAATCTTTTCGCGTCGTTCTACAGGTAAAGCCTTGAGAATTTCATTGACATCTTTAGCCATCTGTCTTGATTCCTGATTCTTTAAAGCAGTGGGTGTGGGAGTAGTTACGACTTTGCCTCTTTAGTGCGAGGTCTTCCGCCTTTTTTTCCATTTTCACGCGCAGCTTTCGCTTTGGCATCAGATTTTGATTGCCCTCCCAATTTAGCAAGTTCTTTTCTCACCATATTCATCCAGGCTTTTGTCCCAAAGACACCTTGTAGGAGTGCAGGGACATTAATATGCACATCAAGCTCTTCCCAAAATAAACCATCGCGCAAAGGAGTTACTTTTACTTGCTTAACCTGCTGAGGATCTGCATCTCTTAACCCCTGTAACAGATGCCTGGGGACGGCAAAAGATGCTGAATTGTTGAGAGTAATAACTATCTTGTCCTCTACTTCATCAAAACTTGCGAACATGACGCGAGGTTCGACAATCTGATTCATTTCATAATTGGCGCGTGCTTTTGCTAACTGCTCTTGTAGCTTCTTATCAATTACTTTAGCCATCTTGCTATATCACTACTATAATAACCAAACTACTTAGGTTATATCAAAGGACTAGATTAGAATGCTGTAGATCTTTTCCCCCTAAGAAGCAGGGACAAAGTGTACATTTTAAAGGAAAAAGCGTAACACGATAGCTGTGAGCAAGTGTGCGCCAGTTAAGTATGCTGCTCCAGCCAAGCCACTAAATCTTCTTCTCTCTCAAAATCTAATAGAGCTTCACCCAAAGCTTCCACTTCTTCAATGGGAAGCTGTTTCACCTGGTCTTCTAAATGAGTCGTTAAAGAACCAAGACGACGCTTAAGCTGACGAATTACTAGATTCTGCTCTCGTTCAATTCCTTCTCGTCGTCCCTCTCTTAATCCTTCCTCTTTCCAACTGGTTGTTAGTTGCATGACTCCCTCCTTAATCTCCCTTGGTTCAATTTTACTAAGTTCTTCGTCAAAGACTGCTGCTTCGCTTTCGCTTAAGCGCAAATAGGTATCCACAAAACCAGAAATCAACTGCATTCGGGCAGGGTCTAAGCGTAATGTTGCTAGTAATCGCAGACATTCGAGTTTTACCCGTGGACGTTCCTGGGGTGCAATCTTCATCTTCGCCATTAATGCGGAAGCAACGGGATTACGCTGATTTAAAAAGTCACGCCAATGAAGGCGGTTGAGTTGAATGACGCGATAGTTAAACTGAAGCACAGCAAAATCGGGAAACTCAACGGTGTAATTCTCCCCAGCAGGTTTCTTCGGTTGGTCATAGGAAAAGACCACAATGGGATAAATCGGTAAGTCGAATTTCTCGTGTAAGCGGGCGAAATAGCGGAACATTCGCTTGTTGAAGCGGATATCCGATGAGGCTTGGTTCTCAACGTGAATCAGAAAATAGGTTTCTTCCCCGCGAAACTGAACTTGAGCCAGGAGGTCAGTTTCGTACTGTTCTCCTATCGTCACATCGGTGAATACTTCTTTATCGAGAAAGGTGACGGACTCAGGTTGCAGGTAGGTAATGACTTCGGGGAAAAATAACTCGATAAACTCGATAAAAAATGTTGAGAGAAGTTCTTTAAAGAGGCGGTCATGGTCAATCATTTCAAGATTATACCAAATTACATAATTTTTCTTCTCGTTTTCATCAATGTCATTCTCTTGCGTGTAGTATTGTTGTAGTCTTAACCTAAGAGGAGGAGTTTGAATGTCTACGAAAGCCACCGTAGCTCACGGCAAGAATTTTCATCTGTACCATGAGGTTCTGGATGATAACTTCATTTATTTAGAGCTAGAGGGAGTTCAGTTTGAAGCTACTTATAATCGGGTCGTGGTTCCCATTCCGGTACATATTTGGGAAGTTATTCGTAAGTATGAAGGAACTGATTTATCTTGGGCAGACAAAACGGATGAGGAGATTTTGAGCTATGTAGAACAGGAAGTGGATGAACGCATACAGCGTTATGAACAGGCAGGGGATGAAAAACTAAAAGCTTTAGCATCTTTGTTTGGTTCAATGGTTTTTGGCTATTCAGATGCTCCTCGCTCTCAACAGATTGAGCAGGGAGTAAATTATTACCAGGAAATGAGAGAACATCAACAACAAATTAAACAAGCAATTGAGGAACTAGAAAGAACGAATTAGTTAGGGTGATAATGGAACAAGTTTCGTTAATCAAAACAGGTTGGATTGTCGCTCCCAATTCTAAACAAGCTCGATTAGTCACCATTTATATCAAAACAAGATCATGAATTCACCTGAACTGTTAGATATTGTTGAACTTCTTGTTAATCTTCCTGAACATCAACAAATGATGGGTAGCCAGGGAACAATTGTCGAATGCTATGATCACAACCATTTTGAAGTTGAATTTAGCAACGAATTAGGAGAAACAACTGCCCTTTGTCCCTTAGCAGCTAATCAATTTATGGTGGTTTGGAAAGCTAAGACACGCGCGGTGGGTTAATACTTCGGAAAAACTCACTGCATAAATCAACAGTGGGTAGACCCTACCTTTGAGTCGTAGTTTCCTCTCACTTGAGTAATCCCGTTGGTCGAATTCTGGAAAAAATCTCTGGCAAGAAATGAACACATCTGAAACAATGAAAACAGCTAACAAAATTCTATTCCATTCCTTCTTTAATGAAAGCCTACATTATGAACAACATCACCCTCAAAAACCTAGATGAACCCTTGAAAAAACGCCTAGAGCAAAGAGCCATCGCTCATGGTCACACCGTAGAAGAAGAAATTAAACTGATTCTGCAAACCGCCATTCCTCCCTCCCCCACTCCACCCAAAAACCTAACAGCAGCGATTGAACAACGTTTTGCCCACTTAGAAGATTTTGAACTCCCCAAAATAAAAAGAGAACCCATGCGAAATCTTCCTCAATTTGAGGATGAGGAATCATGACCTTTGTTCTTGATACCAATGTCATTTCCGAATTGATGAATCGTAAAGGTTCAAAACGAGTCAAAGATTGGGTAGCAGCACAACCGAGGGAAAGCCTATTTACCACCACCATTACCCAAGCAGAAGTGCTTTATGGAATCGCTATATTACCCCAAGGAAAGCGAAAACAAGCCCTTCTTGAAGCTGCCGAGTTAATGTTTTTAGAAGATTTTGCTGGACAGATTCTTTCCTTTGACTCCCTCGCAGCCCAATTATTTGCCCAAATTGCAGCTTATCGTAAACAAAAAGGTCAACCGATTTCCCAAGCTGATGCTCAAATTGCAGCTATCTGTTTAGCCCACAATAGCACCATTGTTACCCGAAACGTTGATGACTTTATTAACTGTTCAATTCCAATTGTTAACCCCTGGGATAGTGAATGAAAATTCGCAGAAGCGAAGAAGAACCCCTGTACCCACCACTATCTCCCTTTCCATAGGGGTGTAGTAGATGCTCTTTTTGGGTGTTTCTGTGAGTTCGGAAAAATGAACTCAAACAGTTGTGTTTCCCACACCGTCACTCTTTGAGAGATTCGGCATTATAGAAATGTATCGAATAACTCTTATACAGAACACTTTATATCGACGCATTGAATGAGGAGGAAACAGAAGATGGCATTAGTTCGTTGGAATCCCTACGCTGATTTTAATACCCTTCGTCGTCAGATGGATCACTTGTTTGATGAAGTGACAGGTTACAGTCAATATGAAGCTTCCCAATGGAAGCCTGCGGTAGAATTTCAGGATGAAGGTGATTTCTTTACTCTTAAAGCACAACTTCCTGGGTTGAAGGCAGAAGATGTTGATATTTCGGTAATGCGCGATAGAGTCTCCATTAGTGGTGAGTATCGCCAAGAACATAAAGACAAAACTCGCAGTGAATTTTACTATGGTAAGTTCGAGCGCACCATTGGATTACCTATCGCGATTCAGAATGATAAAGTAAAAGCTGATTACACTGATGGCATTTTAACGCTAACCTTACCGAAAGTGGAAGAAGCCGTTAATCGAGTAGTAAAAGTGAATTTAGCTGGCTCTGAAAAACCTGCGATTGAAGCAGAAACCAATTAATCAACACAATAAATAGTTAACAATAAGCCTCTGGTTGAATTACAGCCAGGGGTTTGCTCTTTGGTATGATGAGCCTCTTTGTTGAATTAATCCAAAAAAATATCTCCCCAGGGATGAGGAGAGGTAAGAAAGGATTTTGTTGAAAAGACATATCCTTAGCTGATGACAAGTGACATTAAGACAAATCCACTCACTAGCATAGCGGCTAAAGTCCCTTGTACCAAATAACGACGTTGCTGTGTATTGGCAGGATATTCGGCATAATACATCTGGGGTTCTTTGGAGAAGTTGTTAATGATTCCTCTTTCGTCTGCGGTGCTGTACATATTCTTGTCTCCTAGTTTTTTGCTTTCTATAGATACTGTAACGCAATGTAACGTTTTGTTACTGTAACTTGACAAGCGTTCCTTTGTGATGCTAATCACACCAACTCCAGGGGGTGCTGTGTAGACCAATAGAACTAGAACAACTTGAGAACTGGAGTACAAAAAATACCCCTCACCTTACCCAATTTACAGAGTCTCAGAAAGACTCGAAGCCTTGCAGGATATGGATTTAGCCCTTTTAGAACAAAGAGAACTAAATACATCCACATCCCGCGACGATGTGCAGCCAGAAGTAACCGAGTCCCCTCCCTTTGAAGATTTCGCGTCGTCGTTAATAATCACATCATCATCAAACTGGACGATCGCGTCACACATCATCTAGTCCAGGGATAGTTGGCTGTTCAGTCTGCATAATCACTGCTAATTGGTCTACATCAGAGTCAGTAAATAAATTAGCAATCACCCATCGGATTTCATTCTCTCCATATTCCCCATCTGTTTGAGTGACTTGCAGTTCGGTGTTATTGGTACAGTTCAGCATCTTGGCTTTGCAGGCTTCGGCACGATTTCTTAAATGGCGTGGGTCATTGCTTCGAGGGGATGGGAAGGTTGAATAATCGACTGTAGTATCTGTAATATGGGTGTCTATTTTTTCGGTTTCAACACACACTCCCCCCCCCTGTCCGGCATGGGTGTCCAATGTCTTTATTTCAGGTTCTATAAGGGTTTCGGATATTTCCCCTTTTTCGTGTCCAGTGGATGTCCAATGAGTGTCCAATGTCGTGTCCAATGTCTGTAACTCTTTCTCTATATTGGTTGTAGCTTCACATTGGACATCCGTGTAACAATGTTGGGGGGGGGTGTGTCCAGTTTCATTGTCTTGTAACACGGGTAGCCCAAAAACTTTGTGACGTTTATTTTTCTGCGATGGACGTTTAATTAACATTCCTCGTTTTACAAGTCGGTTGAGTGCTTTGTAAAGAGTGTCGCGCTCGCAGGGAATTTTCTCTAAGATTTCCCCAGTCTCTAAACGAATGCCAGCAGGTAATGATTCAAACATCTCTAAAACTCGGTCTGATAGAGACTTGGTAGAATCATCGTCTATTTGCCCTCCTACGACGTTGTAATGTCCTGTAGGGGCATCGAGTTGGATTTTGAGTTTTAACGGCTCTGTACCGCGTGTCTTGGGTTGCCAGAAGTGTTTTACCTCTCCCTCTCCCTCTAGCAACCACACCATTGAAGATGCCGCCGCGATCGCGGTACTGCCTCGAAGTTTGTTAACGCCTTTGTTCTCTTTGGATTTGTTGCAGTGGTGAATGAGGATGGCTGCACTATTATGCCGTGAGAGGAGTCGGTTAAGTTGATAGATTGTCGCTTTGGCTTGTGCCGAGTTCTCATCAAATTCTCCATCGGAATGAATCGAGGCGAAACTATCAACAACAACTAAACTGGGGTTTGTCGCCTCCATAGCTTTCTCTAGTGCGTCCCAATTATTAACCGTCCAGTCAGAGAGGAAGGCGAAATTCTCCTCAATCCCTCGATTAATTAATTTATCCTGACTGAATGCTAAGGGTTCATCAGAAGAAACAAAGAGGACTTTCCCTGTAATAGTGGGAGTTTCACCTAAGAACTCATCTCCATAGATGATTGAAGCTGCACAGTCATAGGCGATGGTAGACTTCCCTACTCCTGAATCACCTCCTAACACGGTCACACCCGCAGCCGGAAGAACACCAGGGATTAACCATTTTAACCCTGCATTCTCCATTGTGAAAATGTCGTTAGGGGTCAGGAATTTCCACTGAGGCTTAATGGTCGAAACTTCCAACGCAGCGACGAGGGCAGAAAAATCTTTGTTGCTAGTTTTGTAGGCTGACTGAATTTCCGTTTTGATAGTCTGTCTCTCGAAGATGTCATTTTCTGCTATATAGCGTTGTATCTCTAGTTTGAGGCGTTGTCCTTTGCTCATAGACTCTTCATCCCTTTTCTCCTTTGCTGCTTTTTCTGCCTTCTGACGTGCTTTCACTGCTGACGCGATCGCCCTCTCTATATATCCCATGTAGTCGTCCTTCGTGAACTCACCTTTCATTTCCGAGATGAAATCTGCTAAATCACCTCCCATCCCAGAGCAGTGAGGGTACACCTCCAACGGGTCAAGAATCAGACAGGGGAAACCGACAGCGTTAGCGTTTTTTAATGCCTTTAGTCCTTTCCTTTCCCCGCAACCGTCATGATCCGGATGGTAAATAATTCCCAATACACCAGCATTTTTAAGCGCGGTAAAGGTGGCTTGTAGGTCTTCATCTGTCCACGATCCGCCCTGCCAAGTCAAGGTTACTAAACCTAGATAACGTCCGGCTTCTACACACTTCTCTCCTTCAACACCAAAGATAAATTTTCCTTTGCCGTGTTCCAGGGCTTCATCCATCCGGTAAGCAGTCCAGGGGCTATCTCCTTTCTTGTTGACCTCATTTCCTTCGCTGTCAATGTGATAAGGGATTGTAATTTTGCCGTCCTCTTTGTCGATCCGCACTACCCATTGATGATCCGAATATGGGTAAATGATTTCTGATTTATTCCCCTTCTGAACCTTCTGAGGATGTTCAACAGGAGAGGGCAAAGTTGCCAATTCGATGACTTCCGGTAATGGTGCAGGTTTTGGGGGTGACTTCTTCTGGTCGGGAATGATTTTTGTAGGCGATCGCCGTTGACCTCCTTTGACTTCATCCCAAGGCGCGATCGCTTCTCGAATCTCAGCACAGTCACATCCATGCCAGCATTGATATTTTCCGGTGTTGTCGTCGATACTTAGATCGTTGCCGTTGCAGACGGGGCAAATATATTTCCCTTTGGTTTTCGTGGGAGTTAGGGAGTTGATATGGTTGCGAATATCAAACTGATCTAGGGAGGTTGCGGTTTGTTGTTTTTGGTTTAAATCTGGTAACATGAATCTACACCCCTACTTGGGGGCTATGAATGCCCTACTTGGGCTACGAATATGTTCAATTTACGAATATGTTCAATTTCAGAGAACGCTTAGAGAAAAGTTTGGACGCTACTCTCTAGGCGTTTGAGCTTTTTCGGGATTTTACCCATTCTCGGCTCAGATGTCTGAGCAATGTGGCAAGGTAGGCAATCCCCTTCTCACACATACGCTCAAGGGCGGAATTTCCTTCTGGTGATAGCCTTGTGGCTACGCATTGCATATTGACCATAAGTTATCTTTGTTAACTACATATCATCTAGTTTGACACAAAGTTTGTGTCCTCTACGTTGTCTGAGTTTGCGCTCGACAAGAGAGTTTATTCAAATCAGCTTAACATTTAAGGGATTAGAGGTTAGTACAATAATAAGATTTGTGAACAATCTTGATGTTGATTCCGCTACCGATTTAGAACCAATAGAACATCCACATCCTGGGACGATTCGTTTCAAAAACATTTTATCTCACTCTCGAGTGGAACTACCAAAGCTACCCTTCAACTGTGACCATCGGTTCAATAACCGAATAGAATATCCGTAGTGCGAGCAGAAGAAAATGTTTGAAAGAATTACTTTTGACCCAGAGATCATGGCAGGACGGGCTTGTATTCGAGGAATGCGAGTCACTGTCTCTCTCGTTCTTAGTTTAGCAGCGAACGGCATGACAACAGAAGAAATTCTTACTGAATATCCTGAATTAGAAGCAGAGGACATTGAATCTTGTCTTCACTATGCTGCTTTTTTAGCAAATGAAGAAGTCCAGCCTTTTGCTGAAAGAGTGCCATGAAGTTTTTAGCAGATAAAATGGAGCAAGGAATAGTTAGGTGATTGAATGAAAAAGGAGGAAGTCTCGGCAATTTTGACAGCCCATCGAGACACTTTACACCATTTAGGAGTCAAATCTTTAGAATTATTTGGTTCAGTCGCTAGGAATGACGCAAATTCTCAAAGTGATGTAGATTTTTTAGTAGAGTTTCATCAGGAGGCAGGTTTTTTTGAGTTATTTAATCTTCAGCATTACTTGGAAGAGATTTTAGGGTGTCCGGTGGATATAGGTATGAAAAACTCATTACGCCAGGAAGTTAAGGATTCGGTTTTCAAAGATTTAATCTGTGTCTTATAGAAAGTGGCAATTACGAGTACAGGATATTTTGAATGCAATTGAAATGATTGAGTCTCAGACTCGACATCTGAGTTTTGAAGAATTTCAAGAAAATGAAATTTTAGTCAAGGCGGTCTTATATGATTTTATTGTCATTGGTGAAGCCGCGATTCGGGTTGATGCAGATGTTCAACAACGTTACCCTCAGATTCCTTGGCGATTAATGGGAGATTTAAGGAATGTGGTTGCTCATCAATATTTTCAAGTAAATTTCAACATTATTTGGAATACAATTAGATATAATTTCCCCCCTTTGGTCAGTCAGCTAGCGGTTTTGTTAGCAGAGAACTTAGAAGAGCAAGAATGAAAAGCTGTTCGCTTCAAAGCTCTAACTGATCTTGTTTCTGTCGCTTTTTCCGTTCTTCTTCCTGTTGTTGCAAAGCAAGCCGTACTTGAGGGAGGATGACCTGTTGAAATTGATTCACCGTTTCTATACTTAAATTAGACGCACGTTCTACCCAACGCTCTCCCGTCCACTGCGCCTTCATAATAGGATTGGAATTATCCTCACCCAAAAGGGTTAAACATGGAGACTCCCACTCGACTCGATAATGCTGTCCTTGGAAGGAATTAGTTTTCATCAGTTTTAGCAGGGCTGCACAAATGGGTGCAACTTGATTAACGCGCTGTTGTTGCACCTCAAAACGATGGTGGCGTGCTTCTTGTACGCTTTCCCCCGCAGCGACGGCTTGAAGAATGGGTAAATCAAAGTTAGGCTCATAGCGCAGTCCCCGCACTTGAAGAAGCTTTTTCAAACTACAGTTTTTGAGTTTCGACCCGCGACAGCGAAACCCTTCATATTCAAAACTAAATCCTTTTAAGGTGTCTCCCATAATGGTGGGATAGACATTCACTCCTTGCTCAGTTAGTTGTTCGACAAAGGTACTGACTCGGGGATGACCTTTAGTTGCAGCAATAACCAGACGTTCTAATTTTAGTTTAGTTGGTTCGTCTGGGGGTGTAGCTCGTAATCCCGCTTCAAATTCTGACTGCTCCCGCATCATACGGCGTTTTTGTCCTGTTGTGGGTGCAGAATACTCGGCTTCTGCACTAGGGGTCATTCGATACAAATTCCAATCTTCCTCAATCTGTCGTGTGATTTGTTCGGCTTTGGTTTTATCTTGCCAATCATTGACGCGGGTAAAGCCTTCAACTTCAATGGTATTAATCATCAGATGCACATGAGGTTGAGCATCGGGGTGTTGTTGCAGTTGATTGTCTGTGGGTTTGTGTTTAATGACTAACCAAAGATTGTGAGTATAGCCCAATTCCTGTACCATGTATTCGCAGATATTAAACCAATCTTCTGGGGAGACGCGCGCGCGCGGATGAGGACTCAGGGTAATATGTTTAGTATCCTTATCGGTGCGAGGATTTTGCTGGCTCACGGCTCGCCATTCTGCCATAATCTCAGAATAAGTCTCTCCGGCGATGTTTCCTCCGTACAATTCAAATTCTTTTTCTTCATCCATTAAATAGGACAGTAACCCACTCGCATGACTTCCGGTTGCTACAACTTTAGTTAGCATGAGTTTTCTTGTATCAACTCCTTTGAGAATTACTTGCGTTATCAGTTGAGGCAGGAGGCAGATGGCAGGAGGGAAAGGAACAAATATATTGCTGTCTCTATTCTGTGGTCAATTTTCCGAATCTGATATTAGCATTAATCCCAATCTTCAGCTTGAAAGGTTGACGGGTTTATTTTTTCCTCTTCTTCTGAGGAATTAACGCCTGATAATTGCAATCGGATTGCTCTTAATTCTAACCGCACTTCTTCTAATAAGGTTTTAGTCTCTCTAATAAGTTGAATTAAGTCCTTAAACTCAGTTGTGGCGATGATTTGCTTTTCTTTATAGCCTTTGATAAACGCAGATAAGGTATGATGAAATTGCTGGCTGATTCGTCTTAACTGAATATCAAACTGTCCGAGTTTGACACTGGTTTGTGCATTAATGGCTGGTACTTTTGGAAGGGTAAGAGGATGACTCTCGACGCGCTTTTCAATAAACTTTGATAAAGGGAGTCGATAGAAATCTGCCATTTGATGCCAACGCTCTTTTGTTTCAGGAGTAAGACGTAGTAAATAAGAGGCTGACTTGAGTGCGGTTTTTGAGGACATGGATGAAAATGTTTTGAAACTAGAGAAGTCTTAACTGTCAAAGGGTTTGGCAATAGCACAATCAACAAATTCAGCAATAGTAATCGAATTCTATATGTCTCCTCCCTGCTTGCTTCCTTAATTCAGATATCATGCTAGCGAGCCTGTTCAGGATGGTCTTATGTTAGTGAAGAGGCAGGTTATCGGGGTCTATCCAAAGAAGGATTTTTCTAAGTCAGTAAGGTTGTTTAACAATTGGAATGCGTAACAGAATGTAAACTTTTTTGTCTTTAAGAGTTTTAATTATTTTGTTTCCTCTAACTTTCTCTAATAATAAATCTCACCAAACTGCTCAATATGTTCAACCAACTGTTTCGTATAGCCTCCTTCAGAAAGTTTGTTTAAATTCCCCACTAAAATAAACAATTCTCTTGCACGACTAACCGCCACATTCAGTAAATTCGGTTGGCGATTGAGAAACCAAAGGCTATCCTCTGTTTTTGATTGACGAGTAGACAAAAGAATAACGGATTTCTGTCCTCCCTGAAAGGTATGAACTGTGCCAATACTATCACGGGGGAAGTTCGCAAAGCGAGTGTGTAAGTGAGAGATTAAAGCATTGGCTTGACGACGATAGGGGGAAATGACTCCAATGGTTTTGTCAGGAGAATGAAGATTATAGCCAACAGATAATAAATTCTCAATGAGTGCTTCAATTTTCTCCACTTCTGCTAGATTAATGCCATGAGAGCCATCATCTTCAGTATGATAAGCCAGCAGGTTTGTTCCCAAATAAGAAGGATTGTGAGGGGTGTGAATTCTCATGCCATAGTGACAGAGGCGATCGCAAAAGGTAATAATAGAAGGAACACAACGATAATGTTCTTGAAGAATAATCGGATTTCCAAATTCTCCTGACTCTAAATAAGCACCAGCAGCGCGAGAATAGGCACTACAAGCAGTTGGACTATAACAGTCGAAATCAGTCTCCGTTAATCCCCTAGCCAAAAAAGCCTTTGCTTGATATTCCTCTTTCTTTTGACCATTTAAGGGAATCACAGGCTCTAATTGAAAAGGGTCTCCGACAATTATCCCTCGGTTTGACCGCACTAAGGCAGGAAAAACTTGATGCAGGGGAATTTGTCCTGCTTCATCAACAATTACTTGGTCAATACAGCCACAGTCAGGATAGGGAAATAAACGTCGCAGGGAATGGAGGGTGGTGAGAAAGACGGGAAATAATAAGCTAATGTCTTGATAAATTGTCCGCCAGTCTTTAGCTAACTGTCGAAATGCTTCCCATTCTCCATTCAGCACATTTAAATAGATTTGTATGGATGCAATAACTTTCTCTTTTTGCCGTAAGGCTTCTTGTTGTTGCCATTGCCAGGATAATTGAAATAACTCAACTTGTAGGGCATGATAGTCTCGATAGAAGCGACTATAAATATCCTTCGTGGGATAACTAGCGAGTCGGGTTTGCACTTGTTGTTGTTGAGTCTGCAAAGAATGCAGTTTTTGTTGTAAAGCCTCTAAATCACATTGTTGTTGAGAAGAGGACTGTTTTTGCCACTGTTTAGCAGTATTGAGTTGTGCTTTTACTCTTTGATAAGCATCTGCCAAAGATTCCCGTGTCAGAGGCATTTGCATCGGAAAAGGAGTTGCCAAAGTGGCTAGAATTGGCATCTCGATTTGCTGATGCAGGTGTTTAAGAATCTGGCGAGGACTTCTCTGAGTAATATTTTGCCAAATTTGTTTCAGTTGAAACCACAATCTTCGCCATCCAGAGGAATAACGTTTTAAAGGAATGGGAGGAAAGGTGTGTAATGCCTGTTGTAGATAGGGTAGGATTTGCTCATAGGCTTCGATTGGAAACTGAGAGTAGTCTGAGTCAATGTTTGTGGGGGATGACTGCCGAAGGGCTTTCAATGCTTCTGTCACGCCCTGAATTTCACCCTGATATTGGGCTAAAAGTTGTTCGTCTGCTACTTTTTGTTGAGGGTAATGTTTCTCTTTCTTCAAAGAGGACTGAAATTGTTTTACCTTGGCTAAGAGT
>Ga0210039_1002635_pt1 | contig 14551 bp, 19 predicted proteins | sample CryGeyCG2114_250_3_FD_185460 | JGI IMG/M metagenome (GOLD analysis project Ga0210039, IMG submission 185460) | Groundwater microbial communities from aquifer - Crystal Geyser CG17_big_fil_post_rev_8/21/14_2.50 (SPAdes) (version 2) | ecosystem: Environmental > Aquatic > Deep subsurface >...
GAGCAGATGTTGCCCCATTAGATTTTAAGAATGTTCCACTAGCACCAAGTGCAAGTTCGGTAACATCTCCGAGACCATTAGAATAGAATACCCTCCATGCTGTTTGGTCTACGAAGGATGTAAGGTTAGTGTAACCACCACCTGCACCTAATTCCTTCCAGTCAGCACTTGAAGCTATGCCTGTTGCTATATATACCGTGTTATTAGTTGTATCAACGAAAATATCACCAACAACACTTGGGGTAGTGGTAGGTGCGGAAGTGCCAGTAGAAATAATTGGTACAGCAGTAGCATCGCTAGAGGCAGCAGAAGATAGGTCTTGAATAAACGCTAACTCAGACGAAGTTAGGGCATCTTCTGGGTCAAATAATGGAGTATGTCGGGGATTGGTAAATGACATATTTATATTATACTACGTCGAGGATTGGATTTGTAAACTTTCTTGTATTCATCTGTCAATCTACGTCTCATAGCTTGAATATCACGTTCAGCGTTACGGATAGAGCGAACTTTATTTTGTTCTCTCGCCAGCTCTTTTAAGTTAGCTTCTCGTTTTTTCTCAATTGTTTTAGCTTCCACTTCTAGTATTTTTAATGTCTGTTCAGAAGTTACTTTTTCAGTCTTTAACTTTACAGTTGAATTAAAGAGGTTGGCTTCCTCTCGTTTTAATTTAAGTATTTGTACTTTTGTGTCATTCTCTTTCTTTGTTAAAGAGTTCAAAGAATTACCAACCTCTTTAATAGCAGACTGTATAAAACCCAGCCCAGTAGATTTAAATGTTTTTTGTTTCTTTTCAGCGATTTCAATCTCTACCGCTAATTTAGATTTCTCTAATGCTTTAATAGAATGATTGATAAGGTTTCGTTGCGAAATTGCGTCTTTAATTTTTGTTATCTGACCAGAAAATGTAGTAGTGGCTGAATCCGCAAAAGATAACATAGTATCTTTATTTTCCTTTAAAGACTCGTCAAGTTCCCTGATGGTTGATTGCTTTTTAACAATAACATTATCAAGTTGTTCTATTTCTTGACCGAGCATTTTAATCTCCGCCTTTAATGAAACTACTGTACGTTGCATCGCGTTTTTTTTCTTTTCAGATTCCATAATATGCAGGGCGGTTTCCCGCCCAAAAATTAGTTATCACGACTCATTATGGTCGCAGTAACTGTTCCGTTTAGACCACCTGTCCCATCGGCAGTAATTTTGAATGCTACACAAGCTGGTAGCGGTAGACTGTCCACAAACTTAGTAGGAGTGCTACTTGTTGCTTGAGTCGGGACTGACGTAATAGCACCAGTTCCATCGTTACGATACGGTAGTTCGTACCAATCGCCGTCAGGAGCGAAACGTACATAGTATCTAAACTCCATACTGGTATGAGTACCGAGGGTTATGTCGTAGTAAATATTTAGTTGCGAATCAACTAAGTTTTCTGTTTCCGTTACTACGACAACATCTTCCTCAAGAGTATCAATATCAGCATTAGTTCCAGTGGCTATTAGATTGGCTCGACCATAATAACTCATAGTGTGATTTACTTATTCTTCTCGGTTTCTTTCTTAGCTTCGGCTTTAGAAGCTTCTTTTTCCGCCTCCTTGATAGCTTTTTCAGCTTCTTTCTTGGCTGTGTTTACGTCAATGTCTGAAACACTGACCTGACCACCAAGGCGGTTTAGAATGACAACAGCATCTTCGTCTTTAACGATGACACCTTTTTCATCAATCTCTACCTCAACCGCATTTTTAGAATGTCGCTGACCTCTAACTAAGAAACTAATAACTTCTCCTGTATTTGATGTGATTTTTTTCATACATTTATTATATAACTATTAGTGAACAATAGTACCAAGACTATATACAGTTATAGCTGTGGCTGAAGTTACCACTGCAAGGAATCGCTTAGAATTATTTTGAGCAATTGTCATTGTGCCTGATAAAGTGAGTCCAGTATTTGTGGTGACAGTAATTGTCTCAGCCAAGTCGGCGGTGTTACGAATAGTAAACTCAAAACTAGCACCTGTTTCTGGGTAGTCCATGGCGTTAATTAGTGCAGCCGCAGTTGGAAGTAAGTCTGCTCGACTTGCTCCAGCAGGGTCACGCAAGATAAGTCCACCAAGGACTTCATCAGCCGTAAAAGTTACCGCCGCAGCCGTAGCTGTAGTAGTAACGGTTGTCTTTGTTAAGACGTTACCTTTCACTTCTACATTGTCGAAATTTGTGAATCGTGACATAGAATGTTTGTTATGCTCCCGCCCTCATCTCCACCCCGAAGGGCAGAGTGAAAGCAGGAACGCTAGTAATTAACTTGAGTAAGCTGCTAAATAATGTTCAGTGCGGGAGTGAAATCAACCTTGTTATGTTTGGTTGAATTACAACTTATACAGCTTAAGAACTGTAGGCCACATTATCTCCTTTACTACCTACAATATTTCGCCAGTTTACGAAACCGTATACTTTTGTTTGTTTAATTTTGTATACGATAGAGTCAGTGGTGTCATCTCGGTATGTGTCAGTTGTCAATGGGACAAATGATACACATACAAGACCGACACCGACTTCTGGGTCACGCATTGTTTCATCAATCAAGAACCACTTGGAAGTGTCGGTTGTACCAGACACATACTTAGAAGAAAGAAGTGCAGGACTTAGAATAACTCTACCAAATAAACCTTTGTTTACGTTGATGTCATTATTTGCAGTACCGACCTTCTCTGTTGATTGATTGATTTCTTCTGCTAGACGAACGAGTCCGTTAGCTGGAGGAACTACGATAGTAACCGCACCACCCATCGTTGGCATATCTTCACCAACATCGTCAGTGAATGTAGCCGCTTGTTCACGGGCTGCAAAGTAAGCATCATCTGAGAATGCTCGTGCATTTCCAGAAGATTGTACAGCGTTTGATACGGTAGTACCGCCGTTAGCTAAAGCGTGTTGGGTTGAAACCAATCGCTCATTAAGGGCAGTATTATTACCGTCAAGTCCAGCGTTACCACGAACGAAGAAACGCTCGCCTTGTGAAGCTGGAGCTGTAAACGCCATATTAAATACTTCAAATGGGTCTTGGATATTAGTACGGTTCATCTTGATAAGGAGCTTTTGGGCTCGGTTCAAGATAGTTGCATACTGATTACCTTCTTTACCAAGTCGTTCCTCTGGTACGTGGAACTCATTAGCAATTTGTGCATCTGGGTCATAAACTTCTGTTTCATAACCACGGATAAAGGTAGCACGAGGGTACGCACCACCAGCAGAACGAGAACCTTCGTTCTCAACTCCACTTGTAGCGATGTGTCGCCAAACAGCTCTATCACCATCATCAGTTGTTTCTGAGATGTTTACAAAGAGACTGTCAGCCATTGGGTCTGTTCCCATTAGGGAATACTCTGAGAACGTCTTGAAAGACGTAAGAGCTTGATTTTCCAGAGCATCAAAGTCAGCTCGCACTTTAGCGAGAAATACATCCTTGGCTCCTTGAAATAACGTTTCCATATCTGTTTTTTGATTAGCTATCTAAACTACACAATGTTGTAGCCAAGGATAGTGCTGATAAATCGGACTTCAACTTGAGTTGTGTCCTTGCCAGTTAGACCGAATGAGAATAACTGCATATTCTCTACTACTGAGAATGCTGATACTGTACTTTCGTCTACAAGCAGACCAGTTGAGTCAATAGAGAAGTTTCCGAACGCACCTGAGTTATCAGTTGTTTCAGCAGCCGCATCTAAATCTCCCAACCAAGTCATTGGAACGAATACTGGAAGATACGCAACCTTAACCTTCTTGTCAGTTACGTTATCTGCTTCGGCAACGTAACTATCTACTTCATAAACCTTGCCCCTATCACCTACGATAGAAAGAACTACTCCAAGGACGGCTCCAAGAGTTCCACCAGCAGTCAGCACAACACTTGTGTCGGTTGAAACGCCAGGAATGATTGCCTCTCCTACGGAAATGGTTTGCGAGTTTTCGATGAGTCCATACTTGACGTCCTCACCAGATACCGCTTTATTTGTGGTAAACATATTAAATGAAAAATAACCTGTTAATGCCGATATGACACATCAGGTTAAAATTTCAGCTATGGGAGTTAGTTTATTTCCACTCTCGCTTTGTACCTTCTTCTACCACCTTTTTTGCCGCTTCAAGTGTAATACCTGCTTTTTGTGCGACATTGGTGACAGTATCCGAATACTTTGGTGGTTGGTTTCCGTTATTGGGCTTGCCTTGCATACCACCAGCATTTTCTGCATTAGCAGTAGCGGCGGCAGCTTCTCTAGCTTGACGTTCTTTGTCGGCTTCAACAAGCTTATCTTTATTAACGAACGCATACGCACCTACGAGGTCTTGATAGATAAATTCAGCGTCTACTTTGCCAGAGTCAATCTTCTTAAAGTTTTCAAGAATAACTTGATTTTCTTCATCTGAAAGACCGAAATCTGACTTAAACTTCTGAATTGCCTTTTGTTTCTGCTCATCACGAAATTGTGACATTGTTTCATCTTTAGCAGTGGCAGGTGGTGTTTGGGGTTCTTTTTTCTCCAGTGGAGTGTCCAGTTCCTTTTGCTTTTGAGCTACCAGTTCTTCAATCCGTTGCTTTTCCTTGCGGACACCTGACATTTCTGACAAGCTTTTAGTAACGTCTTCTGAAGCTTTCTTTTTCAAGTCAGCTTGCTGTTCAACTGATAAATCATTTACCACTTCATCTAACTTATCTCCTGAAAGTTCTCCGTTAGAGACTTTCGCTAAAATTTCTTCTGGTGTCATATCTTTTATGAGTTTGGCGACAACTCTGTAACGCCCTTAAATGTCCGTTAATAATTCAGCCGACAACGCTGTTGTATTTATAATAACACATGTTTGATAAAAGCAACAATCTATTGTGAATTACTTTTGTCCTTTGTCATCTTGGTAGCAAAATCACTTGCTTTTTCAATTGCATTGTTCCAGTCAATTCCATCCTTTTTCTTTACTTCTTTTTTAATTTCTTCAGGAGCTGGCTGACTGCGTACTAACGCATCCATCACTTTTAACTGTACCAACATCCCTTGATACTTCTCGGAGTTCTTGTGGTCAAACCGCAACCGTTGATGAAGCTGGAACGCCATAAAGTCGTTCAGTCGTTGCAGTTTATGTTTCTGTTCGTATAACACCTGAATGGCATCATCTTTAACTTTGGTTGGTACTCTCTCTAAATAATCCTCTACCAAAAAATCACTGAATTTAGAAGAAAAACGGCGATAAATAAATCTTAATATTGTATTCATAACTAATTCATTTGTGGCACTCCCCCGTTACTTCTACCTCCAAATTGTGTCCCTGTACGGCTTTGATTAAGGTTTCCAGTCATAGCTCCCTGTCCTTGTCTACCTGTCATAGCGTTCATTGAAAGACCTTGTGGCATACCGCCTGGTAGACCAGCCATAGCCATTTGTTGTTGAGGATTTTGTTGCATAGTTGAGCCACCCCACGCTGACATAATCTGAGGCATTTGCTGTTCAGAAGTATAACTTGAAGGATGTTCACCTTGCTTTTCAAGCCACCTAACATAAGTCTTGTTAATATCAGCCACACCAGCAGGAATAAATACATTAAGGAGAGGCTGGAGGATATTTTCATTAAACATCGCCCGTTCCATTTCATCGTCTTTCTCTGGTTCTAGCTTAATGTCGTCAATGTAGAACTCAAGATTACCAATCATATCAACAGGCATTTCAATAATCTCTGTTGGCTTACCGTTTTCAATTGACTTCTTAATCGCTTCAAAATAAAGATTAAGTGCTTCGTCGGGGTTCTTTACAAACCGCACTTCTAAGTCCCCCACGTTACCTTGTGATAGTGGTGAGTTGGGGACAATAAACGCTCGTAAAAGATTTTGTCCAGTATTATATTTGCCAGAAGCATAGAACTGCAACATAGTCTTTAGGAGTAAAATAATTTCTTGATGAACTAATCCATAATACATCAGTAGGGTATTACCGAGAGCTTGCTGTTTCATCTTTTCAATCTGTATCATCTCTCTGGCTGACCGAGGTTGCTTAGACGGTGCAATCTGGGTGTTACCACCCTGAGCAAAAGAAGACATCAACCCCTGGAGGGAGTTCATCATGGTAAAGTACGAACCACTAGCTTCCTCAATACGAAACTCTTTGTAGGCGTTCACATCATTAACTGGAATTACTCGTTGCTGACCGAAAATAAGTTCTGGCGCCTCAAAGTCAGACGACAATACAGGAGGGTCAATAGCGCGGAGTTCTCGTTCTACCATCATTGTATAGCTGGTGTTTAGTATTTTTGATGAGTCTTTTAACAAGAACGGCATTGACATACCGTAGGCAAATTTATCATCTATTGGTTCGTGCATAGACCAAGTATATGGTTGCATTTTGTGATGGAAAGGATTAGGTGATGCTTCACCCTTACCAAGCTCATCAAGCCAAACACCATTTGCAATTACTTTCTTTTTATCTTTTGCTGTATCAAGGTCGTATAATACTTGAACTTTATCGCTATTTAATATCTGTGTACCACCCAGTAACTCAAAAAACAATGAGTCATCAGCAATTTGCGCTCCTGGCACAACATATTCACAATTTTTATATTTGCTAGTTGGGTATTCTTTCTTAAAGTCATCCCAAGTCATTTCCTTCACCCTGATAGTACGGTTTTGTTTTTGGATGTCACGTTCCCAAATTTTTTCAAGGTAGATTTCTTCTAGTGGTACGATTTCAGTGAAGGCATCATCCCACATCTTTTTCATCTCTTTTTTAACCTTAAAATCGTTCTTAATTTTATCGTACTCAGTCAAGTAGCGAAGCTCACGTTCATCCATTTGGAAACCAACAAAAGTACAGACAGTACCGTTCATAGCCGAATACAATACTTGCCAAAACTTCTCTACCTTATCCTGAGTCTTAAAACGATACTTTTTGTACATCCCTTGTAGCACTTTGATAGCGTAAGAATTGAGGGCATCGCCAGTTAAAGTAGGGTTAATATTCAAAGATACTAGACGACCAGTAAAGTCTAATACCTCCTTGCGAACAAAGGGAAGAGAAAAATCCAAACCAAGAGAAGCCAAATCTTCCGAGGGAGTGACGTTAGAGTTCCAAAATAAATTACGAGAAATAGTCCAAAACTCCTCTAGGGTTTTATGTTGCAGTTGGCGAAATGATTGTTCCCGATTGTTTCTAAAACTGTAGTAGGAGGCGTAAGTATCACCGATTTCTTCAAATGCCTTACTACTCGGGCGATAATTGTCCTCAATGCGATACTTTTTTTCGTCTGTTTGGTTTGGTTTCATATTACACTATTCTTATGCCGTGTTGACTACGGACAAATAAATTATCCTTAACGCTAGCTTCACCAATGTTATGATTAAGTCCACGTTTTAAGATACCTAATAAAAGTCGTTTTCGTTCTGGTTTGGGGATTTGGTAGAATTGTTTTGTATTAAAATTTTGTATAGCAAAACCTCGCTTATGTACTACATATACATCTTTCGCCTGCATATAGTTAGCCGACAAGTTTAAATCGCCACATACATCTTTAAGAAAGTCAACAATATCTATTCGCATTATTATTATAATACCATACTTACGCAAAAAGAAAGTGATATACTATTTGAATATGGATAAAAAAATACAAGATATAATTACTAAATTAAATAAAGTAGCGAACAAGGATATTGCTTTTGCTGGACAGAAGAAGGTAGTAGAGGGACAGAGTACGGGAGTAGAGATGTTAGATTTTGATATTGGCTGTAACGGCTATCCTAAGGGGAGAATTACCGAGATATATGGTATTCAAAGTTCTGCAAAAACCAGTTTAGCACTGTGGGGTATAGCATCGGCACAACGGGAAGGGAAGACCTGTGTGTTTGTTGATGCGGAGTATGCTCTTGATTTACAATTAGCTTCCTCACTTGGTGTAGATGTAGAAAACTTAATTGTGTTATATCCCGATAATGGTGAGGAAGCGTTTTCAGTGATTGAAAACCTACTGCGTGACAAAACAGCCGATTTAATAGTAGTAGACTCGGTACCGTCATTAGTACCAACCCCTGAGCTTGAGGCAGAGGTCAATAAACCTACAATGGGCGGACAGGCAAGACTTATCGCGGCTGGACTGCGTAGGTTAGTGCCTTTGGTTTCTAAGCAAAATGCGGTACTTATTCTCATCAACCAAGTGCGAGCCAATATTATGGGAGGTATCTATGACCCGTATGTAACACCTGGCGGATATGCTCTCAAGTTCTATACCTCACTCCGCATTGAACTTAAAAACAAGGGTAAACTCGTTAAAGGAGAGGAAACTGTTGGACAACAAGTCATATATCGTATGAAGAAAAATAAAGTCGGTATGAACAACGACAGTGGTTTAATTAACTATGTCTACAATGACGGCTTTTATGCAGAATTAAATCTCTTAGCTATGGGAGTCAAAAAAGGTGTCATCACTAGAGGTGGTAACACCTATTCTTGGGGAGAGCAAAAGCTGGGAGTTAGTAAGGCAAAAGCTGAGGAGTTTTTAGAAACAAACCCAGAGATTGCCGAGCAAATTAGGAAAATGATTGACGCTTAGGTATTTGCTTCAAAAATGCTCTAGCAAACTAAGGATGATTTTCATTTTTTCTCTTTTTTCTCCTCTGGTATATCAACAATCGCACACTGGGTTGTAAGTAATGTCTTGGCGGTTGAGATACTGTTTTCTACTGCACAGCGGACTACTTTGGCTGGGTCTACAATACCAACTTCCAACATATCTTTAACTACCTCACCAGTGAGGACATTATAGTTCAGTCCCTCAGCAATCAGGTCTTCATCAAAACCAGCATTAAGGAGGATTTGTACATAAGGTTTTGATAGAGCATATCGTACCACTCGTTCACCCATAATTTCGTCATCAAGGATTTCAGCTAGGTCACGCAGGGTAGTACCACCACCAGCGACAATACCCTCCTCTAACGCCGACTTACACGCCCCCACAGCATCGTCAATTTTCATCTTCAAGTATGCCTGTTCTGCTTCGGTTTGTGCTCCAACTTTAATAAGAGCCACTCCACCAGTTAATCGGGAAAGGCGAGTTTTCAATATTTCAATATCACCGTACTTTTCATTATCTTCTGCTTTAATTTGTCCCCGTATTTCTTCAATACGGAGGTTAACAGAGTCTTTATTGTCTTCTTTGCCCACTAAAATAGTACGGTCTTTAGTAACCACTACTCTAGTGGCAGTACCAGTTTGTTCAGCACCAATTATTTTAATTGCTTTATCTTTTGTGACTGCTGTAGCACCAGTAATTAGAGCTAAGTCTTCCAGTTCTTCTTGAGTTTGTGGTTTTCGTACTGCTACGATATTCATCCGACCTTGCTGTTTGTTGGCGATAATAGTTTGTAAAAGTTCTCCCTCTACATTTTCAGCAACCAAAAGAACATTAGTTACTCCCTTTTGAGCCAGAGAAGTCAAAACAGGCACTAAGTCTGTATTAAGGTTCATATAGCGGTCTGTAATAATCACACTTGGGTCTTCAAGGACAGCTTCACCTTTGAGATTAGTAATCATATACGGTGATACATAACCAGATTTCCAAGTATATCCCTTCATAGTTTCGCTACGAACTTCTGTACCAGGTGACTCAGTCACAAGGACAGACCCGTCAACCCCCGTGTCCTTTACAATGTCCGATACCAACTTAGCTAACTTATCGTTCTCAACAGAAACCTGAGCTACTTCCTTTAAGTCGGTAACAGGAATAGATTTATCTTTTATGGCTTTTATTATTTTTTCCTCAGCTTTTTCCATCTCTTTTCGTAACACCATTGGGTTATAACCGTCAGCTAAAGCAACTTCTCCAGCGTCAATCATGTGCTTTGCCAACACAATAGTGCTTGATGTATTATGAGTAAGGATATAATCATTTGTGCAATATAGATTATCTTGATTACTTACTTTAATACATCTCATTTCAACAAATTCATCAGTTTCTTGTATGTCTACAATTTTATCTCCGTAATTATACCCTTTCAATTCAGTTATGCGATAAATAGAAGTATCAGAATAAGAGTTTATATCATTTTTTCTATCTCGTAAGTACGAATGAGTAGACACACCCAGACCTCTTAATAATTGTAATATATCTGCACATAACCTATAACTAATGGTACTGTATTCTAAAAATCCTTTATTATTAATATAACCATCTGTATCAGTTAGACCTTGCAGTAATTTCTTTCTACTTTCTAAATCAGAATAAAGGTACTCTTTTGGTATAAATTTACTAGAACTACCAGAATTAGCTAGTCCAAGCTCTCTTAAAATATCTCTAATAGATTTACCCTCGCTTGTCTGTCCTGTGATTTTAACTCTGAAATAATTTTTGGCTTCAATAAATTGAACATTTAATCTATGTCCCTCTGGTAAAATCAATTTATCAATAATATGTTCCTTATTAGTACCAATCGAAATTTCTATAGAACCAGAATCTCGCAGACAGCCATCACCAATAAGAACCCCTAGCAAGTAAGGGTCTAAAGGAAATTTTCTAATTGGGAAATCAACAAAGGAACGTGGGGTATAATATTTATACTGAACTTGACCATTTTCTTTCAAAAGATAAAGTCCCGTTTCAATCATTTGCTTTGTTGTTATTACCTTTTCTTTACCCCAATAAGTAGTCACCTGCCATAAATGGTCGCCAGAACATTCTACAATCCTTCCATCACTGAATACAACTTTATATAACTTTAATTTGCCTTTTTCAAAAACATCTACAACAGATTGCGTAGTACCCTCAGAACCACAAATTTTATCACCAGGTTTAATATCACCCATTGTTGTAAAACCATTGGGAGTAAGGATTTTTGCGGAAAGAGGTTGTGGACCGTCCCCTGCATCATAGTTGGTTTGTTCGGCTGACTGTTTGATACTTTCTGCTCCAAGATATTCGTAGGGGTCTTCGGGGATAATCTCTCTGGCAATTGAAACACCGTCATTGGTGACAATTGGCATACCGTATTTCTTATAAATTACGTTCCGACCCTTTGCCCCCATAGTATGACAGACTGCGTTATACACTTTATTGACTCCAACTTCTAATTTTTCTCTAGCTTCAATTCCATAAAGAGCTTCGGTTTTTCTCATATTAAATATTATTTACTAATTAGTGATTTTATTATATCACAGCTTTTTAAGTGTCTTAACTGTATCAGTATATATTTCACCGTCAATTTCACAGACCCGTTGATATTGTTTTACGTTAGGTTTAATGGTTCGCATCTTACCCCCACGTTGGACACAGTCAGCAAATTTGCTCATATTCTAAGTTGGGCGATTATAGCGGAACTAAATGACCGCATAGTTGGGTCAGTCACCGTCTTGCGTTGGTTTTTTAATACTCTGCCTACCGAAACACAGAAGTTCTCCACCATTGCCCTTCTGTCTGCTGTCCCGTCATTGCCGTGAATTGGCTTTAAGTTCTCGCCCAACGTTCGGTCTGTGCCAGAGTATTTAGAGTTCATTATGGCATCATATACTTTCATTACCGCTGGCGAGTCCTCATTAAACTGAATACGGGGCAATAATTGAGAAGTAGCAATATGCCGAGGCTTAAACTCTATAGCGTATTGGTTATAAATAATATTTACACCAAATGGTCTAAGGACATCAGCATCAGATAGGTTGGTTGGTCGGCGTTTAATTGTGTGGTCAAGTTCACCAAAGTAGCCGACTGGTTTTCTCCACCCTTTTAGCTTTTCAAAAAACTTCAAATGAAATTCGTTGTAGATGTCGTTCATTTCCCTACCTAAGGTTTGTTGCAAGTTAAACTTTACGTCCGTCAGTTCAACAAATGGATTAAGAAAGGGGGCATACCAAACAGTGGGCTTATTAGTATTCTCGTAAGCTTCAAGTAAATTAAAATTCAATCCGTCAAACTGCCAGTAACCAATTACGGTTAAATCTTGTCTGCCACCAATATCCAGAGAAACATATAGCGGGCGGTTTGCATTGTATTCCAGTGGCGTGATTGTCGCCTGTGAAATCTGTGGATAATATTGGGTTTTAGACGACACGGAGTAGTCTACTTGAGCTTCACGCATTAGGTCAGGGTCATCAAGCTGTCTCGCTCTCTCTTTTAGGTCTTCATACCATTGTTGGTCTTTGAAGGGGTGGTCGTTCCAAGATAAAGGTATATATGTACCTCGTGTCCTCGCAGTTTCCATAAACTTTTTAGCTACTGCCGACTCTACGGTAGTAGAAACAAAGATTTTCATCCGAGCTACCGATGTCAAAGCACGATAGACTTGCTGGAAGCGGTCTACATAAAAACATTCGTCAATAAAGATAGAACTAAAGCGTTTAGAACGACCAGCGTTAGCATTAGTTGAGCTACCTATAATTGAGGTTTTAATTTGGGGGTTAATTAGTTTTAATGATGAGTCAGTATTAGTTCCGTGGGCTTTTTTGGGTCTAAAACCTTCTGGAGTCAGCCAAGGCGGTAACATTGCTAATTGCCAACGGATTTTACCAAAAATACTCGCGTCAGGACTACTAGTTCCGTCATCTACTTCACCTTCGGTACGAGAGAGGATAAAGGCAGAATAATTCGGGGTAAAAAGCCAACGCCAAGTATAATAAGCCGTAATCAGCCAAGTTAAACCCATACCACGGGGCTTATCTATTAAACAGTCCACATCTTCGTGACTATCTTCGTATTCTTGTAGTTTACGGATTATTTTACGTTGGTATTCAAATAAAAAGAACGGCTTGGGCTGAGCATCGTACTCCATTAGTTTTACAAAACAAAAATCCTCAATAAACTTTATTGGGTCTACCGAATACACATCAAGTAAGCGTTCTGCTCGCAGAAACTCATTTTCGTGCATTTCTTTAAGGTTAGAAACTCTAAAACGGAGTTTTTGCAGGTACTCATCTGACGAGTAGTATTTAGTAATTAGTTCGTATCTCATACTTGGTCTTTAGTATATTCAAGCATAGCTGACTCTAAATCTTGCCGACCAGCTTGGTTAATAACAAGCTGTTTGAATATTTGCATATTCGGTTTATGTCCACCCTGTACCCGACTAAGAGTACCAAGTAAGGTATTAGCGAGTGAAATGCGGTCTTTCGGTGACATCTTTTTAATAACGGTGCGACTAATATTATCTAAAAGTTCATCAGCTACCTTACTCATTTTAAGCATTGCTTTGTGATATTGAACTTCAGGCAATTCAAAACGAGCCAAGTCATCAGTATTGGGGGTGACAAGTTCCGCCCCAATGGCTGACCGCTTAGTAGTAAATGGCTCTGTGTATTTTTCAAGGTACACATTAGCTTTCATCATTTCTTGCATCTGGTGGGTTATCTTATGCGGATTGCCCTGTAAGTAGCTACCAATAAGGCGATTAGAGTTAAGGAACCGACCAGAAATAGTACCGATGTCGTAGTCTAGCTTATTGGCTTCAATACGATACATCCACTCCTTCCACATTTCATTTTCCCGACACGCCTCCCGAAACGCTTTGATTGTCAATTCAGTAAATCGTAACTTCTTCTCTTGCTTGTCAGTAAAGAAATGGATTAGGCGTATCCAATTAAGGAAATGGGCATCTGTCCAATTTTCTAGCATCACTTTTTTAAGTGACACCCCCTCGTACTCTTTATAATCTTTTTTTGACATTATTTAAAAGTGTACCATATTTTTTCCTGTTCCTTATATATCTTTTCTACTTAACCAGACAATATGCTCACCGTGCTGACAATCCAGCATCACAAACTCACGTTCTACCTCACCGTCAGCATTAACTCGCATACCCTTATAAGGGACAGCTTTTTCCTGAAAGTGTGGAAAAGTTTTAATTGTTATGTAGCCGATGCTCGCTGTCTTCATTAAGTCTATCTAAAATTAACTTTTTGGTAGTAAGTATCAACTCATCGTGGGTGATTTTACTGATTAGTTCATCACCATATTTTGCCATAAAAGCATCAGCTAGACGTTGAGTTAATAATTCTGTCAAATACCACTCCGTTTTAGTACGTAACTTTGCTATTTCTACAGTAGCCGTGAAACTATCATTGGTTTTTGTAATTTCCAACATGACCATTTATTTCTATTGCTCTAGTAATAGCGGCATCACGAACAAACTCACTAAATGTTGTCGTACCACGGGCTTCGTTAATTTGGTCTAACTCGTACTGTGACCAACGTATTTGTATAGTTAAATCTCGGCTCATAACTTTTAATTTGTTAATGCTACCTGTTCATCATACACCTGTACATACATTTGTCCATACAGAGTTATCCACATACACACCTGTCCATACAGAGTTATCTAACATTACTAACAACCTAGTATTATACATTTCGTCCACGAAAGTAGACCTTAATGCTTTATCTTGATATTGGCTGGGTACAGACATAAGTGGGAACAAACGAGATAATGAATAGCTTAGTCGGAACCGAACTACCATTTCCGTTTACTCCCACCAATGTCCGTAGACACTGGTGTGGTGCTATCAACCATTTGTCAGAGAATATGCAGAAACTCTGACTGG
>Ga0210039_1002646_pt1 | contig 14506 bp, 9 predicted proteins | sample CryGeyCG2114_250_3_FD_185460 | JGI IMG/M metagenome (GOLD analysis project Ga0210039, IMG submission 185460) | Groundwater microbial communities from aquifer - Crystal Geyser CG17_big_fil_post_rev_8/21/14_2.50 (SPAdes) (version 2) | ecosystem: Environmental > Aquatic > Deep subsurface >...
TTGGCGGCATTAATTCTAAAATATGTAGAAAGCTCCATTGGGCAGCGAACTCCTTTAGGTATATAAACAAAAGATCCATCGCTGAATACTGCAGAGTTCAATGCGGCAAAAAAATTATCGGTAGAGGGTACAACGCTTCCGAGGTATTTTTTAACTAATTCGGGATGATTATGAACTGCTTCGCTGAATGAGCAAAATATTATTCCAAGTTCGCCAAGTTTTTCTTTAAATGTTGTTGCTACCGAAACACTATCGAATACCGCATCAACTGCAACGCCGCTAAATAATTTTTGCTCCTCAAGCGAAATGCCGAGTTTATCAAAAGTAGCTCGTAATTCGGGATCGACTTCGTCAAGGCTATTTAACAGAGGTTTTTTCTTCGGCGCAGAATAGTATGAAATATCATTGTAATCAATAGGGTCATACTTAACATTAGACCAATGAGGTTCTACCATCTTTAACCAGTGGCGGTATGCTTTCAGCCGCCATTCAAGCATAAATTTGGGTTCATTTTTCTTTTTAGAAAGTTGGCGTATTACTTCTTCATTTAAGCCTTTAGGAAGTGTATCGCTCTCAATATCAGTTACAAATCCATATTTATATTCCTGGTTCGCAAGTTCTTCTAATTTGGAAACTTCTGTCGAACTCATAAAATCTCCTAACTAACTTTTCTGTGAATTTTAGATAAAATTCAATTAATTTTTACAATTCAAATCTAATTAATCTGTACAAAAAAGTCAAGATTGAATTTAACATACATATTCGGAAAGTATTCTTAATCTAAAATTCAATGTTTTTTGAGATTAAATAATTAGATTTGAAGAATTAAATTTGATTCATTATTAGATACAAATCGAATTCGTGGCAAAACTTTCTTTAAAAAAAGGAATATTTTTTTTCTTCTATAATTTTATCGTCGTATGTGTCTTCATCCTAATTGGTGAATTTATAGTTAGATTATTTGTCCCATCAATTCAACCCCAGGGCAGTGATAGGAAACTATTTGAAGAAAATAGATATTATAATTCTATTGGCTTAGCGCCGTTAAGCAAAGGATATTCAAACGGAAAATTGGTAGGAGTTGATCAATATGGATTTCGAGTTACCAGTTCAAAAATTGATACTTCTAAAAATAGCTGGCTTTTAATTGGTGATTCGGTAACAATGGGTATTGGAGTTGAATCTGATTCTACATTTGCGGGACTCATTCAAAAAAAAGAAAAGAATATAAATATCTTAAATCCATCTGTTTTAGGATGGGGAGTTTATGATTATTATAATGCTGTAAAATATTTCATTATAAAGGAAAAGAATAAACTAAAAATTGATAGAGTTATAATTTTTTATTGTCTCAACGATTTGTATTCGAATCAACCCAACGAAGAAGAACTAAGTGAAATTAAAAACCAATTTGAAAATATTCTACGCTTTTTAAGAATTAACAGCAGACTTTATATCTTCCTAAAGAATTTCATTTCTGATAGATCGAAATCTTATTTCGAATTTGATGAAAACTTTTATTTAAAAAATAATAAGGATTTTGAAAAAGGAATCAAAGTTATTAGGGACATAAATAATTACTGTAATGTGGAAAACATAGATTTTGTCATGATTATCGTGCCTTATGAATATCAATTACGAAAAAATAATTTACAGTTTAAATTTCCCCAAGAAAAAATTAAAGATGCTTTGAAAGATTACAATATCAAAGTTTATGATTCATTTGATTTTTTTAAAAGTTCAAAAATTTCATCAAAAAAATTATTCTTGTATGCAGATGGCATTCACCTTTCAAATTCGGGGCATAAACTGTTAGCTGAATATGTTCAACGAATTCTTAATTTATAACAATCTAAGCGTAGTGCGGCAGCAACCCAAAGTTCAAGCGGCTTTGTGAAAATATCATAGCGCGGCAAGACGCAATGTTGAATTATGAATTATGAATTTTGAATGAAACACAATCCGCTTGCGGGATTGAGAGCGAAGCAATCTCGAAATTCTACACTGGGATTGCTTCATTCGAGGACTCATTCGCAATGACACTTTGTTTTTAGAGATGCCCTAAAGTTAAAAGTAAAAAACATAAAAAATATCTTGACATAAAAAATCCGTTAGCTAACGGACTAACGGATACATATCAATACAATAAGAATTTTATTAAAAGCTCTATTTGATGAAGTAATAAAGTTCTGCCTGATTAACAAACACAAAAATGAAAACACACCATCTAAGTTTTGAACAGAATTGCCCAAGTTTAATCAATCAGTTCAAACTTTATCCGTATACTTTTTCTTATAGTAATTTTACCGGCAATTGTTTCGCTGCCGGCAGAATCCATTTCCATTTTATTTCTCATCAACATTGGAGGCTGGTAGTCTCCAGTTTCTTCAATTTCTAAGACCTTTCCAATATTTATATTCAGCGCCTTCGTCATATATTCTGCTTTTTCCTTTGCCGCGATCAAAGCTTTTTGATAAGTGGTTTTATTATAGAACTCAAAGTTGGATAAGTTATAATACGAGTTAACGGTAAAATTATCCGAGGATGCAAGTTTATCTGTAGCTTCATAATATCTTGAAAAATCCTTAAGTTTGAACGTAACGTTTGTAGCGGCAAAAAATCCTTTATCTACTCTTTTATTATTTTGCCATTCGTATTCTTTTCCGAGAGAGATAGGATGAATTTCAAAATCATCTTTTTTGATGTTTAGTTCTGCCAATATTTTTCTAATGTTCGATATCTGCTCATCATTTTTCTTTTTCGCTTCATCGAGCGATTTAGCGGTAGTTCTAACCTGTATATTAAAAACTATTTCATCGGCATCCACTATGTGTTCGGCGGTTCCGGTTAAATTAATAAAACGGATTGCCTGCTGTGCATCTGCCGTGGATATTAAGAATGATAAGCATAAAATAAAAAGATGCTTCATAATCATTTTCCTTCCGGATTTGTTTATATAAATTAAGACTAAAATCGGACAAATGTAAATTCTTTTTGGCAAAAATTAATAAAAATAATTTCTGTTGTAAGGTTTGTAAAGATTGTACGGTTTGTTGGGTTTTTCGATGGTTGATTAACGGATTATTTCTAATTATCTGTTATATTTCGCATCAAAAATTTGGAGATGAATTAAATGGATAAATATGCTGTCATTATGGCTGGCGGAGTAGGTTCCCGTTTCTGGCCCCGAAGCCGTAAAACACTGCCCAAACAATTGCTAAATCTCTTCGGCGAATTTACGATGATTCAAGAAACCGTTAATCGTCTAAATGGATTTATTGACACGGATAAAATTTTTGTTATAACCAATAAGGTTCAAAAAGCATTAATTGAAGAACAGCTTCCTCAAATTCCAAAGAACAACATAGTGGCTGAACCAGTTGGAAGAAATACTGCTCCCTGTGTTGCGCTTGCCGCTGCTATTATTAGTGAAATTAATGATGAAGCAGTTATTATTACTCTTCCTGCCGATCATCTTATTATCGATGCGCAAAAATTTAGGCAATCGATACAAACTGCGGCGGAATTTGCTTATCAGTCCAAAGGGCTTGTAACATTCGGTATTGAACCTACACGCCCGGATACAGGCTATGGTTATATCAATTTTGATAAAGATGAAATAAAACCGCAAGTGCATAGAGTTAAAAAGTTCGTAGAAAAACCAAATTTAGAAACAGCAAAACTATATCTTTCTTCGGGTGAATATTTATGGAATTCAGGTATGTTTATCTGGCGTACCGATGTGGTGCTTGATGAAATAAAACAACATCTACCCGAAATGTTTAGAAGTATAAAATTATTGAATAAAGACCTTTCAAGTTCAAATTTTTATAACGAGCTTGATGATATTTATCCAGGACTGCAGAGCATCTCAATTGATTTCGGCATCATGGAAAAGTCAGACAAAGTTTATCTTGTCAAAAGTAATTTCGACTGGAACGATGTAGGAAGCTGGGAATCGGCTTACGAGTTAAATAAAAAAGATGAAAACCGGAATGCCATTATCGGCGATGTGTTTAATGCCGGTTCTAAAGACTCATACATTTATTCCCCCGATAAGTTTACTGCAGTGGTAGGAATGGATGATGTAATTGTCATTAACACAAAAGATGCTTTGCTTGTTTGCAATCGTAATAATGTTCAGGATGTTAGAAAGGTAGTTGATTTTCTTGCCGGGCAAAAAAGAGAAGGATTGTATTAGATGAGTGAGAGTAAAAGTAAGTGAGAGCGTCAGCAAGTATTCATCGAAATATTAGTGACATAATATGAATCTAAATTATTTAGCAAAATTAAAGAACAATCTTCCTGCAGTACCTGGAATTTTGCGTAAAGAAGAGTATTTTAATTCCTCCGTATTAATTCCATTAGTGCCGGTAAATGATGAATATTTTTTCCTCTTTGAGAAGCGGGCTGCCGGAATAAGACAAGGGGGCGAAATATGCTTTCCGGGCGGGGAGGTTGAGGATACCGATGAAGACGTGATTAAAACGGCTGTTCGTGAGACGGTAGAAGAACTCGGCGTTAATAAAAATGATATACAAATAATCGGCAGGTTAGATACACTTGTTGGACCAATAGGCGTTACTGTTGACTCCGCGATTGCAATTTTAAAAATCGATGACGTAAAAACTCTACCGATTGACACCAACGAAGTAGAAAAACTTTTTATACTGCCGGTATCTTATTTTGAAGAGAACCCGCCCGAAAGGTTTAAGCTTAACATGCAAGTGCATTCTACTATGAAGGATGAAAACGGAATTGAAGTTGAACTTTTCCCTGTAAAAGAATTACAATTACCGGAGAAATATCATAAGCCATGGAATGCAGGAAATCCGGGTGTGCTGGTTTACCGCACCGGCAAAGGAGTTATCTGGGGAATCACTGCTTCGTTAATTTTCGAAGTCATTCGAAAATTGAAATTAAAAAATTCATCTTAAGATAGTAATAAACTTATGCGGGTAGAGACGAAAGAGGAACATTTAAAAGTGATACTGCAGGCTTTGTTTGTCACTTTTTTGTGGTCTACTTCGTTCATCATAATAAAATTGGGGCTAAAAGAAATACCGCCGCTTACATTCGCCGGTTTAAGATATTTTTTGGCTTTTATATTTCTTCTTCCGCTTCTTCTTCGCAAAAAATATATTGATGAACTTAAAAAACTCAACCGAAAAGAATACCCCAAATTGATTTTATACGGTTTTGTTTTTATTGCATTAACACAGGGGGCTCAGTTTGCAGGTTTGTCACTTCTTCCCTCGGTCGTGGTTAGTCTGATGTTGAATTTCTCACCCTTGGTTGTAGCTTTAATGGGTTATTTTCTTTTAACAGAGAAACCTACTTCGATACAATGGGTGGGCGCTTGTTTATTTATATGTGGAGTTTTGGTTTATTTCCTGCCGGTAAGTTTATCATCAAATGAAATTCTTGGTTTGGCAATTATGATGTTTGGAATTTTAGCGAATGCGGGTTCATCAATACTTGGGAGAGAGATTAACCGGAAAAAGATTTTAAGCCCGTTTATAATAACAATCATAGGTTTAGGGTTTGGTTCGATTTGTTTGCTCGCAGCAGGGATCTTTTTGCAGGGGATTTCAACCATATCATTAATAAATATTTTTCTGCTTGTATGGATGGCAGGTGTAAATACGGCGTATGCTTTCACTCTGTGGAATAAAACTCTTCGTTCTTTAACGGCAATTGAATCAAGTATCATTAATGGTACGATGCTGATTCAAATCGGTGTACTTGCATGGATTTTTCTTGGAGAGACAATTACATTTAAAGAGAGCATCGGAATGATGATTGCGATCGTAGGAGTCATTCTTGTTCAATTAAAACCCGGCATGAAAAAATCCGGGTTCAACAAAAACTATTAGTTGAATATTTCAACACTTTTATTTCACTTCAACCAAAAAATTGCTCACCCCCTTTACAGAACAAGCTTAAATCTTATTTGATTACTGAGTCTGGTTTAAAAAGGTTCTGTTGAATAATGTCATTGCGATCCCGCATTGCGGGAGAAGCAATCTGCTGAATTTAGCGTAAAATCAAAAGATTGCTTCGTCACTCCATTCCTCGCAATGACGGGAAATATTTTTTTAAAGTATACTCATTAATTTCTTGATACAGCTTCTTCTCTATTCTGAAAATGATATTCTATTCATTCCCATAAAGTAGAACTATATTTATAAATACTAACAATTTTTCAACACTTCATCATATCTTGTCTGTAGAATTATGGAACAGCAATTGTATGAAGTAATCCGCAATTAATATTTATTAACTACTTACAGGGTTAAGCCCATGAAAAAAATAATACTCTTGACTGTGTTGGTTGCTTTTACTTTAACTATGGCACAAACAGCCAAAATTAAAAATGAAGCAATGACACCGCACAGACTGATAGAAATGAATTTAACTACAGTCACAAATTCGGTTTATTCCGGATTAGATATAGTACCAAACGGTACATTTGTTTATTTAGCTCCTCAGAATGTCGGAAACACCGATCCTATTACAAACACAACTTTTGAACTGTTAAGTAAACCCGGCGGTTCAGGAACAACCTTAACCGTCTTCAATAACAATTGGGTTTACTTTAAACCTGATGTTAAAGGCGCTTACCAGGTAAAATTAACAATTACTACGGCTCTCGGTACGGATGACACTACCAGAACTTACTATGCCGCTGATTTTGTCGGCGTTGGTAATTTCCAGAACGTTGTTGGCGCCTGGCCTAAATGTATGGGCTGCCACGCTAGTATGCCTAAATTTGCTGCAATATATGAAAAATGGAAAGTTTCCGGTCATGCTAACGTCTTTAATCAGCAGTTAAGCACAAGCACTCATTACAGTACAAGTTGTATGAAATGCCACACAACCGGTTACGACCACAATGTTGTATCCAATAACGGTGGTTTTGATGACGTTGCCGCTTCATTAGGCTGGTCATTTGCTCCTCCAACATCTCCTGCAAAATGGGATTCTTTGGTAACTTATTATCCCGGGCTCGTTAACTTAGCAACAATAGGCTGCGAAAGTTGCCACGGACCTGGAAGTGAACACTCACAGGGCGGTCTCGTTGCTAAAATTCAAATTTCAAACGAAGCTGGAAACTGCGGTCAGTGCCACGATGAACCCTGGAGACATAATGTTTATTCTATGTACGGAAACTCTGTTCATTCAGAAGCTGTATGGTCAAATTCATTCGCTCAGGGCGCAGCTTCACAGAACAATAGTTTGGGCAATTGTATCCGTTGCCACGATGCTAAAGGTTATATAAACTTTACAAAAGGTTTAACAACCAACACCACCGGAATGACACAAGGCGATCATGTAGCTATTACATGCGCAGCTTGCCACGATCCTCATGGAAACGAATTTGCAAGTTCATTACGTCAAACACCTGCAGGTTCCGACACTCTTGCTAATGGTTATCAATACACCGAAGGCGGTACAGGTCAAACTTGTATGAACTGCCACAAAGCAAGAAAAGATAACGTTACTTATGTTCAAACAGCTGTTAACAACTCCCATTGGGGACCTCATCATTCAACCCAAACGGATGTTCTTCTTGGTAAAAACGCTGCTGAATTTGGAACTCCATTCCAGAGCGGCGCACACAAATTTGCAATTACTAATCTTTGCGTAGACTGCCACATGGTTGCTACCGTTGATACAGGCAGCGTAAATAGAGATAAAGTCGGCGGACACTCCTGGACATTACACAACGCAGATACTGATTTCTATCATACTGCAGCATGCACTAACTGCCACGGTCCAAAAAATAATTGGAACGATTTCCAGGCAGTTGCGGACCATGACGGAGACGGAACTATCGAATCAATTCCTCAAGAGATTGACGGTTTAACTAAAAAATTAGTTTATTATTTGCCGCCAGCAGAGCAGGACACAGTAATCTATTCTCAAGTACTAACTTTAGATCAGAAAAAAGCTTACTTCAACTATATGCTTATAGCTTATGATGGATCAAAAGGCATGCACAATACTAAATTTGCTATTGACGTACTTACGAAATCTATCATTGCTATCGGCGGAGTTATCCCGGTCGAATTAATTTCCTTCACTGCAAATGAAGCTAATAATGTTGTTAGTTTACAATGGCAGACAGCTACCGAAACCAACAACCGAGGTTTTGATGTTGAAAGAAGAACTAATAAAACATGGGAAAAAGTTGGATTCGTTGCAGGTTACGGTACCTCAACCGAAACACGCAGCTATTCATTGAATGATAATGTTTCCAACGTTTCCGGTAATACAGTTTATTACCGCTTAAAGCAAATTGATTTCGATGGTTCTTTTGATTACTCAAAAGAAATCGAAGTTACTATTGCAGGCGGTCCGAAAGAATTTTCAATTTCGCAGAACTATCCAAATCCATTTAACCCGACAACAGTAATAAAATATAACGTGCCTTTCCAAAGCCAGGTTAAAATTGTTGTTTATAATTTAATGGGTGAAGTTGTTACGGAATTAGTAAACGCAGTTAAAGGCGCTGGTTATCATGAAGCTCGTTTCGAAGCAGTTTCTAAACAGCTATCCTCAGGCGTTTATCTTTACAGAATCGAAGCTTCCTCGGTTGATGGAGGTAAGACATTCAAACAGACCAAAAAAATGGTTCTGATGAAATAGTGCTTAACCAGCAAATTAACCGGACAATGTTTTCAATGCAGTAAATATACTGTTTTGAGAATTAAGCAAAATAAAATTGATGTTCGGAATTATTTGCACAACAAATAATGTGTTGCAGCCGGTGCTTACGGTATAATTTACTCACCGGCTGCTTTATTAAAGGCATTGCCTTATCACTTGCATTCACCCTTCTGATACACCTGAATTTCACAATGCCTCCTGAATAATCATATAATCTTCTTTACAGTTGTTGAGAAGGTAGTTACTATAATTATAACATCATTTAAATTAAGGAATAAAGATTATGAAACGGATGTTTGTTTTTTTGTGTTTAATTTCTTTTATAGCATCGGGGTTAATCCTTGCACAAGATCGAGTTTTAAGGGCTCTTAAAGTTACAAACGCACCAGTTGTAGATGGTGTTGTTGATCAGGTATGGCAATCTGCAACTGATTTGAATGTCCCCTTAGGAGAAACTTATGACGTCCACAATCCGGCAAGTATAATGGATTGTTCCGGATGCCATAATTACAATAGCTCTTACACACTTAAATTAAAAGCAGTATACACTACAGAACGGATCTATGTTTTAGCTAAATGGACAGATTCTACTGCCAGTTTTACTCGAAATGGTTCGTGGGATTTTTCCTCGGGAAGCTGGACAAAACCCAATGCAGAACAATCTGAGGACAGAATTGCATTATTCTTTCCAATAGGTGAAATTACCGGCAACCCCTGGAACACCAAAGGTTGTATGGCTAAATGCCACACATATTATCCTACCAATATTGATCCACATGTAAGTTCACATGGCATAGTTGATGACGCCTGGTTAGAAAGTGGTAAAGCTGATATGTGGCATAGCAAAGCAGGACGCGGCACCGCATATCTTTCTGCCGCTGGTTCAAACTTAACAATTAATCCAATAACTCACGAAGTTACAGGCGGAACTTTCTCTATGACAGGTTACATTGACGACAAGTGGGTTGGAGAATGGGCACACGATTCTATTAATGGAGAAGATGGCGGACGTTATGGAGATGCTGGCGGCAGCGGTTATTCGCATAATCGTATAGGCGACAAATCCCGCCCTAAATACATGGAAACTTCCCCCACAGATTTTGCGGATGCTATGGTTCTGAAAGATACCGAGATTGCAAATGGAGAATGTGTCGGGGATGCAACTACCGGTGTTAGTGACGCAGATGCATCTACTTACTGGACTAATTACGCCGCCCTAAACGCAATTGTGCCCGAAAGAATTCTTAAAGCGCCAACCGGCAGCCGCGGAGATATAGATTTCGGGGCTGTTTGGAATAATAATGAATGGACAGCCGAGTTCTCTCGTGCATTGCAAAATGGAAATGATGATGATGTACAATTTGATGTAACTCAAAAATATACTTTCGGTTCGGCTACTTTTGAAAATTCCAGGCATGGTTATGAGCATAGAACTTCTAAAATGGACACACTCATTTTTGATACCGCTGTAGGGGTTGAAGATATTTCGGAAAACGTGCCCGATTCTTACAGTTTGTTACAAAATTTTCCAAATCCTTTTAATCCGTCTACAATGATCGAATATCAAATAACAAAACCGATGAGAGTTAAGCTAAATGTTTATGATGTTCAAGGCAGATTTATGCGAGAACTTGTAAACGAAGAAAAGAGCAGCGGCTCTTATTTTGTTATTTGGGATGGGAAAGATAATTCTGGAAATTTAGTAGCCTCCGGCACATATTTCTATAAAATACAAAGCGGTGAATTTATTCAGGTAAAAAAAATGACGTTACTCAAATAGCAGAAGTTTTCCCCCTGGTGTAACTGACAAACCCGGTAGTTGAAAAACTGCCGGGTTTTTTATTTTAAATTTGCGCGTCTCCGATAATGTGTTGCCATTATTTTTCAAAACAAAGACCATTCTGTCATTTCGACTGAGTCCTCGAATGAGAAATCTTTTAGTTTTTTTTTCTCAAATACGAACACTTCAAAAAGTGGTCATTAGTAGGGAGAAACGACCGAAGCAATCTTATTATGTTGTAGGGAGACAAGGATTGCTCTCCGGTAACTAACGGATTAGCCAATCCGTTAACTAACGGACAATGACGAAAATGTTTTAAGAGACGCACTTAAGTTATTCGCTGAAATCAATCTATAGTAATTCATCATTTAGAATAATCAATCAATAGTTAACAACACAGTGCCGGTTAAAATAACTACTGCAGCCACGATCCTTCTAAAGAGATTTTTTTCTTCAAATAATTTTCCGCCGATTATAATTGCCATCAACACAGAAAGACGTTTGACCGATATAACAAGCGCAACCGGGGCAAGTTTTACGGCTTCAATCTGAGTGTACCTGTAAATGACGGTAAAAACCGAAACTGCTATTAAAAGAATAATTATATTTTTATTTATTCCGCTAAAAGAAGTTTTAAATCCTCTTCTTATAAAAAGAACCGCAATAAAAAATATCAATGCATAAAAGAATTGTTGAAAAGCCATGAATGTATAAGGATGCACCGCAAAGTCGCGGAGCAAAATTCTATCTAACAATGAACTGACTGTAAATAGAATTAAAGCGATAATAATCGGGAGATATTTTTTTGATGTGAACAGTGCAATGAAAGGAGTAAGAAAATTTTTATTCCCTTTTTTAAGTTCTAACAGATATGTGCCCGATACCATCAGTAGAATGCCAAACCATTCGATAAGTAAAAGGTTGTCATTAATAAAAAAGAAAGCAGCAACTGCAATAATGCCGGGAGATAATGCAAGCAATGGAAGCGCTTCGCTTATATCAAGCTTTTTAATTGATACCATCACAAAGTAAAATGCACCGCCGCTAAGAAGTGATTTAACAAATAATATCATCAAACTAAGCGGGGCTTCCTGTTTGAAAGTAATATTAAAAAAGAATGGAGCTGAAAACAGTAGTGTAATTATAGAAACAAGAAATGAAAAACTTAAAGCATCTAATTTGAATAGTGTCTTTTTTTCTGAAATTGCGGCGGCAGCAGAAAAAAAAGCCGAAATAAAAGCGAGGAGAAACCAATCCATTTATTTTGCCTCTACAAATTAGTGATTATCTTCAAGAAAAAATTTCTTCCCGGTTCAATCGCTATACTACCTCTTGCGGATGAAAGATGATTCCGATAAAGTTTATCAAAAATATTTTCAATACCGCTTGTTATATTAAAATTAACACCGGCAAAATTTATTGATTTAACCGTAACGATGAAATTAAAAACCGCGTAACCCGGTGTAGGAAATTCTCCCGGCAAAGTTTTGTTTTGAGCTGCAAACAACTGCGAATTAAACTCCGCCGAATATTTTTCTGTTAGTTCATAGCGCAGCCCGGCTAAGCCATTGAGCGGAGGTATTTCCGGAAGGTTTGTACCTTCGTTTAAGTCATCTCCTTTTACGTAAGCCGCATTTGAATAGAATAAAAATATTCCAAGTTTGAAATCAATACTTAAATCAAACCCGTAAAGCCTTGCTCTTCCAGCATTATCTTTTATTCGAGCTGCTCTGCCTTCATACTCAGCCGGGCGTTCTATAACCAAATCGGAAAAGTGATTATAAAACAAACTTGAAATAATTTTTATGTTCGATGAATAATAACGAATACCCAAATCTGCTGACTTCCCTATTTCCGATTTTAATGAAGGATTTCCGAGTCTCACAAGATTTCCAAGATCAATAAATTGAAATCTTTCTTCAAGCGATGGAGAACGAAACGAGTAACCAAGGCTAAGTGTTATATCAACGTTTCGAGTCAGTGCATACAATAGCCCTGCATTTGAACTGTAAGAAATATCGTTTGCGGCAATATCATCCCAAACAATTTTTTGATTTGCAGGATTAGTAACTAAAACGCCGTTCGTAATTTCATAAAGCGGATTCTTAGTTGCTTCCCCGGTAACGTCAATCATGTCAATCCGCACACCAAAGGAGAGGGAGAGTTTATCCGGAATGATTCTAAAATCATCCTGCGCAAAATATCCTATGTTTCTAAATTTAGAATCGGGCAATGGTTTTTCGCCTGTCACTTTATTAATAATATTAACAGTATTTCCCTGAGCATCAAGCGTTTCAATTTTTTGATACTTCTGCCGTTCCCCCGAATATTTTCTTTCCCAATAGTCTATACCTGTATTTATGGAATGATTATTCCCGGCAGTTAGTAAAGTTTGAAGATGCAATCCTTTGTAGTAGTGATTAGCACTCGGAGTTATTTTCAAGACACTCACTCTTTTTGCAGGCTGTCCGTTTGAAGCAGGTATGTTTTGAACAATGTATGGTATGTTTTCAACGCTGCGTAATATTTTCTGGTATGCGTACTTAATTAAAATTTTATTAAATAGCTGCGAAATATTTTTAATGTGGTATTCAACAGAGAAGAGATTTCTTTTTTCTTCCGGGTAGCGAACGTCCGCTTTTGAAGGGAACAAAGATGCCGCTCCGGGAATTCCCACATCTTCGGCTTTGAACATTTCGTAATTGAATTTTAATGTTTGATTTTCAAAAGGGATAAAGTTTACAGAACCGTTAAGACTATAATCTTTAAATCGGCTATTTTTTATTTCACCTGCAGGCGTGTTTATATTGCCGGTTTTCCTAAAAGAACCGGAAATTTTTGAAGACCAAATTTTCCCACCACTTAAGATGCTTCCTGAATAGAACTGTGAGGTGTTTACCGAATTATATCCGCCCGATAAATTTCCGCTGACTGAAAAAGAATCATACAAACCCGGCTTTCTTGTGACTACGTTAATAATACCGCCGGTTGCGCCGGAGCCATAAATTGATGAAGCTGCGCCTTTAATAATTTCTACCCGTTCAATGTCATTCATATCAATCATTGAAAGTCTTGCGGAAATATCTGTTGCAGTTTCAATTCTGTTTCCGTCAATTAGAGCGACAACATTTTGTTTGCTTAATCCGCGTAAATTTATATCGGTTCCCCACACACCGTCTCTCATCAAGTTTATTCCCGGTTCATGTTTCAATATATCGGAAAGAGTAAAGAAAGGCTTGCTTTGTATCTCTTTTTTTTCAATAAGATTTTCAGAGTAGGGGGAATTTTTCAAATAGTTTTCAGTGCGGCGGCTGCTTATTAAAACTTCACCAAGTTCTATTGCTGCGGATTCAAGGAAATAGTTTTTTTCGGTTATTTCAGAATCAGTGATAAAAATATTTTCGGTTATGGGGCTGTAACCAATATTACTAATCTTTATTTTTTGCTGACCAGCAGGCATTATTTTTACTTCAAAACTACCGCTTGAAGTTGTGTAGTGATAATTGTTTGATACGAATACAACCGCCCCGCCAATAGGCAGTTTTGTTTTTGAATCGAAAACCTTTCCCTTTAATACTCCGTTTTGAGAATAGGAAAAATTTAATGTAATTAGAGCTATCACTAGTATTTTGTAAATCATTTTAAACTTCTTTTAACGTTTAATTTATTTATCCCCCGGTGTCCATTTATTTTCTTACTTCTTCCGCATTAAGATTATTCAACCGCAATCTTCAAAGTTTTCTAAAGTGTGTTTGAATTTCAATTTCCCTTAATTTTATCATTACAGGTAATCTAAGTATTTTTTTTTAGTTTTAATTATAATCAGCGAAATCCGACAAAAAAAATTATTTTGTCTACTCAAATCTATGACTATTTGAATTAAAAGAGGATGGAAAAAAAGGAAACCGCGAAACAGTTCGCTAATGATAAAACATTGAGAGAATAAAATAAATTTAAAAGGCTCAGGTTAAATAAATGAGTACTTGTAAACTCTTTTCATTTTAATGCACAAGTTGTTATTTTCACCAACAAAAAATAGAGTGCAAATGAAGA
>Ga0210039_1002652_pt1 | contig 14469 bp, 11 predicted proteins | sample CryGeyCG2114_250_3_FD_185460 | JGI IMG/M metagenome (GOLD analysis project Ga0210039, IMG submission 185460) | Groundwater microbial communities from aquifer - Crystal Geyser CG17_big_fil_post_rev_8/21/14_2.50 (SPAdes) (version 2) | ecosystem: Environmental > Aquatic > Deep subsurface >...
CATTCCAACATCCGCATCTATACCTTCTCCTCCGCGCTGATTGTCACCACCAAGGGAGTAGAGCGCGAAAGGCTGGCCATTCGCGCCGGGGATGCTGTACTGGTAGGGGTTTCCCCACGGGTCGAGCGGTACATCCTGGTCGAGATAAGGGCCGCGCCAATGGGCGCGGGCGCGCTCTTCGGCGGGCGGCTGGTTTAATGCCTGCAGTCCTTCTGCCTGTGTCGGAAATCTGCCCACATCGAGACGATAGGTTTCCAGTGATCCCTTGAACATTTTTACTTGCACTTCGGCGGTTTTTACTTTGGAGCTGTCCACGCGTCCGAATAGCTTCGGGCCGACCAAGCCGGCCAGCATGCCGATGATGACCAGCACGACGAGCATTTCAATCAGGGTGAAGCCATGTTGGCGGTTAAGCGGGTTCTTCATGTAGGTATATCTCCGGTGAAAATTAGCCGATGTTGGTGCTCATGCTGGTCACGGCAAGCATGATGGCGATCATGATCACGCCGATGATGCTGCCGATCAGCAAAATGGCGATCGGTTCGAGCAGCAGCAGAAAGCGCTTCATTCTATCGCGTCCGGCGTTCTCGTAGAGCGTGGCGAGGGCACGCAACATCGGAGCCAGTTCGCCGGAGCGCTCTCCGACACGCACCAGATTGATGCCGGTGGCTTCCAGGGCGCGGTTGGTGGCCAGTGCGTCGGCAAAGCGCGCGCCGCCGCGCACTTCAAGCAGGACTTGTTGCAGGCGGTTGCGCAGCGTGGAGATTTTGACCCCGCTCAGGGCGAGTCCCATGGCGGTGATGATGGGGACGCGATTTTCCAGTAGTGCGCTGAGCATGGAGGCCCATCGACCCATTTCTGTTTCAACGATCCATTGCCCGAGCAGCGGAAATCTGGACAGCCACTCGAAGGCTCGGCTGCGCATTCCCGGGTTGCTGAACGACCAGACAGCACCCATGACGAGCGTCAGCGATAGCAGCCCGACCCAGAGCAGATTGGCTTGCACGAACATACCTGTGCCGATGACCCATTGGGAAAGTAGCGGGACGTCTGCGCCCCCTTTTATCAGGTTGGCGAACTTGGGTACCACGACGATGAATACCAGCAAGGTGGCGGCAATGCCGGAAACCACCAGTATGGCGGGATAGGTCAGGGCGTTGCGCATCTCTTGGCGCACGCGGTCTTCATATTCCATTTGCAGCACTGCGGTGTGCAGGGACTGCCCCAGTTTGCCGGTCAATTCGCCCGCCGCCGCCAATTGGTAGAGATAGGTGGGCAGTTCAAGTTCGGCCAGACGCAGTGCCTCGGAAAAGCGCTCGCCGCGCCGCAGCCCTGTCAGTGTTGCGGCGAATGCCGTGCCTATGGCGCTTCCGGCATGGGCGGTGCTGATGGATTCGACGGACTCGGCCAGGGGCACGCCGGCATTGAGAAGGGTTGCCAGTTCTTGCATCGCCAGCGTTTTGTCCTGACGGGTGACTTTCTTTTGGTTGATCCGTTGCCCGTTTTGTGTCGCTGCGGCTGATGCCAGCGAGACCGGGGTCAGATTCTGTTGCTGTAGCAGGCGCATGGCCTCGCGCTCGTCGCTGGCGCTGATCTGGCCGTTCAGCATTTGTCCCTGGGCGTTGGCTGCCTGGTAGAGGAATTCCATCAGAGTATTTCCGTGCCTTCACTCAATCCGGTCACGCGCAGCACTTCATCAACGCTGGTGAGGCCGCGCCATGCTTTGATGAGCCCGTCTTCGCGCAGGTTACGGTATCCCTGTCGCTGGGCGATCTTCAGCATCTCGGCCGCCGATTCCTGGTGCATGAGGGCTTCCTGAATCTGCGGGGTGACTTCGAGGAATTCATAGATTCCAAGACGGCCGCGATAACCGCTGCCCCGGCATTCGGGACAGCCGCGGGCGACTCGCCAGCGTGCCTGTCCCTCGAATAACTTGGGTGTGTCGGCTTTGATTCTTTCAATTGTCGCAAGCAGGCTGGGTGCGGGCGTGTCCGGTGTTGCGCATTTGTCGCAAAGCTTGCGTACCAGCCGTTGTGCCTGGACGGCGCGTACTGCGGAGGCGACCAGGAAGGGTTCTACACCCATGTCCAGCAGGCGGGTGAAGGCGCTCAATGAATCGTTGGTGTGCAGGGTGGATAACACCATGTGTCCGGTGAGGGCGGATTGCACGGCGATCTCGGCCGTTTCCAGATCGCGGATTTCGCCGATCATGATGATGTCCGGGTCCTGGCGCAGGATGGCGCGCAGTGCGCGGGAAAAGGTGTAGCCGATGTCGCTCTGCGTTTGTATCTGGGTGATGCCGGGCATCTTGTACTCGACCGGATCTTCTACCGTGATGATCTTTCGGGTCCGGTCATTGGCTTTTTCCAGGGCGGCATACAGGGTGGTGCTTTTGCCCGAGCCGGTGGGTCCGGTCACCAGCAGGATGCCGTGCGGCTCATTCACCCAGCGGGTAAATTGTTGCAGATGGTCCGCTTCCATTCCCATGGAGTTGAGGTTGAGGTCGGTGCGCTCTTTCGGCAACAGACGCATGACGATGGATTCGCCATTGACCCCGGGCACGCAGGAAACGCGGATGTCCATTTCGATGCCGCTGGCGCGAGTGGAGATGCGTCCATCCTGCGGCAGGCGCCGTTCGGCAATGTCCATGCCGGAGATGAGCTTGAGGCGGGAGGCCACGGCATCGAAACGTTCTCGGGGCAGGGTCATGCGCAGGTGTAGTACGCCGTCAATCCGGTAGCGCACCGAAAACACGCGTTCTTCCGGCTCCAGATGGATGTCGGATGCGGCATCGTCAATGGCTTGAGCGAGCAGATTGTTGACGAGTTCGATGACCGGAGCTTCTTCGGCCAGTTCGCGCAGATGGGTAACCTCATCCTGCAACTCTGCGGGCGTGGTTGACTTGATCAGCTTGAGCGCATTTTCAATGTCCTGGCTGCGTGCAAATCCCCAGATCAATTTGTGCGCCGGGTAAGCGGCTGCAAGGGTTTCCTGCAAGTTGCTGTCGATGGGGTTGCGTGATGCACATTGAATGGCGCCGTCCGCGTTTTTCCAGACGAGTACGCGTTGATCGACAAACCAGTCGGCTGAAAGTTGGCTTGCCTGTATAACTGGCTGAATGTCGCCTGCCTGTGCAGGAAGCCGGGTCGGTGCAAACAGTGGCAATCCCAATTGACCTGCGAGAACGGGCAGCAAGGCTTCTTCGGAAATAGCGCCGATACGTACCAGCACCGCACCAAATCTGCCTTTGAACTGGCGTTGAAAGGCCAGCGCCTTGTCAATGTCTTGGACATTGATTAGGCCCCGTTCCATGAGTAATGCACCAATTGGTTGTTGTGCTGGCGTGGGGTATTCTGTTTCCACTTGTGTCGTATTGGGCATTGGGGATGTATGTTCCAGCAATCTGGTTGCGCTATGCTTTATGTGCTCAATAGCAAACCCGATGAGCACTCTTCAGGTGAAGTCGCTATGAGTCGCGCAGTTTAACAAACTCCGCAACGATTGGTAGATACGGTGTAATTCGGAAAGATTCGGGTTTGGGGAGGGGGGTCATCCGTTCCAGGCAATGGAGCATCCGGTATGCGTGCCAAGGGGCGTCGGGTCCGGATAGTGCTAAAATCCGCCGCGAATTCAACAGACCGCCGTTGCAGGGTGCCGTGTAACATCCATGATCTATTTAGCCCCTATCTGCGCCGCGCTGGTTACCCTGTTATCACTGGCCGTCATTTTATCCAGCAGGCTGGGCAGCAGTGTCCAGGATATTCCCAACGAGCGCTCGCTGCATGCAAAGCCTGTTCCGCGCATCGGCGGCATTGGGCTCATGCTGGGATTGTTGGCGGGCTGGCTGCTGATCCTCGATGCATTGGCGTGGTGGCTGGTTTTGCCGCTGGCCATTTTGTTCCTGGTATCGCTGATCGATGATGCGCGCGGGCTGGCGGTTCGCCAGCGACTGCCGGCACAGTTCCTCGCGGCCGCGATGCTGGTCGGTGGTTGCGGATTGTTCGTGCAACAAGGCATCGCCGCCGCGCTGGCAGTGTTGCTGTTCACGGTATGGATGACCAATCTCTACAACTTCATGGACGGGGCAGACGGTCTGGCAGGCGGCATGGCGGCATTCGGCTTCACGCTGTTCGCTGTCGCCGCACTGCTTGCGCGGGCGGAGGGGTTTGCTATGTTGAATCTGGCTGTGGCGGCCGCGGCGCTCGGTTTTCTTTGCTATAACTTCCCGCCGGCCAGGGTGTTTATGGGGGATGCGGGTTCGATTCCCTTGGGCTTTCTGGCTGCAGCAATGGGCTTGTGGGGTTGGCAGCAAGGGTTCTGGGCAGTGTGGTTTCCGTTGTTGGTGTTCTCGCCGTTCATCGTCGATGCCAGCGTCACGCTGGCGAAGCGCTCCTTGCGCGGGATGAAAATCACCGAAGCGCACCGGGAACATTATTATCAGCGCATGGTGCGCATGGGCTGGAGCCACCGCAGCGTGGCGCTGGCCGAATATGTTCTGATGCTGGCGAGCGGGACATCGGCATTACTGTCCATAAAACAACAATTTCCCTTGTGGGCGTTAATGTCCTGGGGAATCATCTATGGCGTGCTGATGTTGTCGATCGACGCGGCGTGGAAAAAGTTCGAACGGGGGCAACATGCTTAATGCTAACCGCTATACCGCACTGGCAATTTTTCACGACCTGTTTGTGGCTGCTCTGGCTTGGGCGTGTGCTTATTTGCTGCGCTTCAATTTCGATCTTCCGACCAACTACCAAGGCGAAATGTGGCGCACGCTGTTCTGGATCGTGCCGCTGCAATTACTGGTTTTTTGGTACATGGGGCTGTATCGCGGCATCTGGCGTTACGCCAGCATGGCCGATCTGCGGCGCATCTTCCTGGCAGTGCTGTGGGCTGCGATGCTGATACCGCTGGTGCTGTGGATGTTCCGCGTCAATGCGGTGGTGCCGCGTTCGGTCTTGTTCATCGATCCCATTCTGCTGTTGCTGGCGATGGGTGGCGACCGGCTGATCTATCGCTTGTGGAAGGAGCAGGGGCTGTTCGGAGAGATCAAGCTGCGGGGCGAGCCGGTGTTGGTGCTGGGAGCGGGGGAGGCGGGTGTTGGATTGTCGAAAGAGCTGGCGCGGAGCCGGGTATGGCGCCAGGTCGGTTTTCTGGATGACGATACCGGCAAACAGGGGCGAGTCCTCAACGGGATCAAGGTGCTGGGAAAACTGGACAGCTTGCCGCATTGGGCGAGCCGATTGGGCGTCAGCCGGGTCATCATTGCCATGCCATCGGCAATGCATCGGATACGCAAACATGCCATCGAACTTGCGAATGCTAACGGGATCAAGGCGCTGACGGTTCCCTCCTTCGACGATCTGTTGAGCGGTCGCGTCGCGATTTCGCAGTTGCGCTCAGTGGAATTGGACGATTTGCTCGGCCGCGATCCGGTACAGCTGGATGATGCGGGTCTGCATCGGCAACTGGCTGGCAAAGTGGTGCTGGTGACCGGTGCCGGAGGTTCCATTGGTTCTGAATTGTGTCGTCAGATTGCGCGCTTCGTTCCGCAGCGGCTGGTGCTGTTCGATGCGGGCGAGCTGGCGCTGTATAACAGTGAGCTGGAGCTGAGCAAAAAATTCCCGCAGCTGGACATCGTTTTCCTCGCGGGGGACGTGCGCGATGAAGCGCGACTGGAACAGGTGTTTGGCGAGTACAAACCCAGCGTGGTTTTCCATGCCGCCGCCTACAAGCATGTGCCGCTGATGGAGCGCGGTAATGCCTGGCAGGCGGTACGCAACAATGTGTTTGGAACCTGGCAGTTGGCACGATGTGCGCAGAAACACGGCGCGCAGGAATTTGTGTTGATTTCCACCGACAAAGCAGTCAATCCGACCAGTGTGATGGGTACCACCAAGCGGCTGGCGGAGATCGTGTGTCAGGGTCTGCAACAACCGGGTGGGACGCGCTTTGTCATCGTGCGTTTTGGCAATGTGTTGGGTAGCAACGGCAGCGTGATTCCAAAGTTTCACGAGCAGATCGCCAAGGGCGGGCCGGTCACCGTGACCCATCCCGAAATCATGCGCTACTTCATGTCGATTCCGGAAGCGGCGCAATTGGTGATGCAGGCCGGTTGCATGGGTAAGGGCGGCGAGATATTCGTGCTCGACATGGGCGAACCGGTGAAGATCGTCGATCTGGCACGCGATCTCATCCGCCTTTCGGGGTTGAATGAGGATGACATCAAGATCGAATTCAGCGGGCTGCGCCCCGGCGAAAAACTGTACGAAGAACTATTGGCGGACGATGAAAACACCCTGCCGACGCCGCACCCCAAACTGCGTATCGCCCAAGCGCGCGCAGTGGCAGGTGCTGAATTGCAGGAACTGCTTGAGTGGGCAGCAGCATCCGGGCCGCATGATGACGAGACGGTGCGCCAGCGCATGCGGCAATGGGTGCCGGAATACACGCCAACAGCCGACGGACAAAAACACCGATAAACGTGCCCTCTCTATCTGTCATTCTCATCACTCGCAACGAAGCCGCCAACATCCGCGAGTGTTTGCGCTCGGTGGAATGGGCTGACGAAATCATCGTGGTCGATTCCGGTAGCACGGACGATACCGTCGACCTCGCCCGAGAGATGGGCGCAAGGGTGTACCAACATGACTGGCCCGGCTTTGGTCCGCAGAAGACTCGTGCGCTGGGCTATGCCACCAAAGAATGGGTGTTCTCCATCGATGCAGATGAACGCGTGACGCCGGAACTGCGTGCCGAGATCGAGCACGCCATGCTCAAAGGCGAAGCGGACGGCTATTCCTGCCCGCGCCTGTCACAGTTCTGCGGCACGTTCATCCGTCACGGCGGCTGGTATCCCGACTACGTGCTGCGCCTGTTTAAGCGCGACGCGGGAAGGTTCTCCGACAGTCTGGTACACGAAAAAGTGCAAATCAACGGCAGCAGCGCTAAATTGGGGAAACCGCTGCTGCATTACAGTTATCTCAACACAGAGGATGTCGAGCGAAAAGTCGAACATTATTCTACGGCCGCCGCGCAGCAGATGTATCAGGCTGGGAAGCGTTCGAGTCTGGTCGGTGCCGCCTTGAGTGCGGGCTGGGCTTTCGTGCGCACTTATGTCGTCCGGTTGGGCGTGCTGGACGGCGTGGCTGGATGGCAGATCGCGGGCATGAACGCACGCACCACTTGGCTCAAATATCGCAAGCTGGCGGCGCTACATGCAGGGAAGGGTGGAGTTTCTCAGGTCGGGCTTTAGTCCGGCGCTGTATTTACCCCGGCGCGCGTTTCAGACGACTGCGCAGCAACTGCCAGCGCAATCAGCCCATGCGCCAGCGCCACGGCAGAAACAGAGGTGCCGGGCTGACGGCACACCGCGACAAGTTCGGCTTTTAATTCGGGTGGATGGGCGCGCCGTTGGCGCGCGGGTAAGGCGAGAGTCATGATAGTGTCAACTTAAAATTGGTGGACACTATGCTCCTACATCAAAGGGCTCGGTTCAATGCGGGGCGGCTGGATGCTTACGAACCATCTCCCTCATCGTGTCTATCCGGGCTGCCGTTTTTTGTGTAGAAACAAACGCAAGGTCAATGTCGGCGAAGTGTGACAAGAGAGGGTTATTCGAGGTATCCTGAATCGAGATAGTCTTTCAAAGATGATCGACGTTGCGGCACCTAACGCTAATTGCCAAACAGAAAGGAAACAGATCATGTCACTTCAAAGCTATGAAGCCGTTTGCGAGCATGGGCAAATGAAATGGCTGGGTGATCGCCCTCATGTTGAGGGCGCGCGAGTAATCAGTACCATCCTTTCGGACAAAAAGACAGTTTCAGTTGCAGTTAAACATCAGCCGTCCGCGCGAATCTCGGGCAAAGGGAAAATACTCAGCGACATCCTCACCCCGGCAGCACCGATAGAAGATTGGAATTGCGCGAAATGATCATACTTGACACCCACATCTGGGTGAATTGGATAGTCGGAGGTGAAGCTGCCCTCAGCCCGGCGATTACAGAAGCCATGCAAAACCAAAGCTGATTGGCTGTGTCGGCAATCTCGTGTTTTGAAGTGACGCTCCTGGCAAACAGAGGCAAACTAGAACTACCGCTTCCCATGAGCGAATGGTTAATCGAGGCGCTTGCCAATTCAGGGGCCGAGTCACTGCCGATTACATGTGAAATAGCCAATACAGCAGTAATGCTCCCGGAGTTCCACCGAGACCCCGCAGATCGAATCATCATCGCCACTGCATCAGTTTATGGTGCTAAATTGGCAAGCATGGATTCTGTATTTCCAAATTACCGGGAACTACAAAATCGCTCGGTAGGAAAGTGGTTGAGCCAAATCGTGTGGGTTGGTCTCCAGTCCGACACAAGCACTCAAATGGCGAAGGCTTTAAAAAGCCAACTCCGAGCCAGCACAACAAACAGCGCAATACTGGCAGAAGTTCTGCCTGCGCGGGTATGACAACGGACAGTATGAAAATAATTCACATCGTCAGACGCTATGGCCCGGTGGGCGGCATGGAGCGCTACGTTTGGGAGACCACGCGCGAACTCGTCAAACTCGGCTACCAGGTGCAGGTGATCTGCGAACAATGCCTGGCCGAAAAGCCGCAAGGCATTACGGTGCATGAACTTGGCGGGATGGCTTACCGCCCGCACTGGCTTTACTACTGGCGCTTCAGCCTCCGCGTCGATGCTTGGCTGCAAGCCAACCCGCACCCGGGTTGGCTGATCCACAGCCACGAACGCGTCGGTGTGCATGACGTCACCACCTTCCACGGTCCTCCCTTCGCCTCCATGCGCGATAAATCCTGGTGGAAGAAGGTCTCCATCCGCGTGGCGATGCAACTGTGGCTGGAGCGGCGCGAACTGCGTGCGGCAAAAAACATCGTGCCCAACTCCGAGATCATCGCGCGGCAGCTGGCGCACTATTACCCTGAATACGCGCACAAACTCACCACGCCCATCATCCCCGGCGTGTTGCCGGGCGTTGTGCGCAACACGCGCAGCGTACCCGCTGACGGCGGCATCATCGGCTTCGTCGGACGGGAATGGCGGCGCAAGGGATTGCCGCTGGCAGTCGATATCGGCGCGCAACTGCGCCAGACGCGACCGCATCTTGAACTGTGGGTCATCGGCCCTGACGAAAAAGAAGTGGCGCATCTGTTTCGCGATTGGCAACGAGGCTATCGCTTGTTTGGCTGGCGCACCGACAACGCATACTTCGAGCAGATTGACGTTCTGCTGCATCCGGCCAAAGCCGAACCCTACGGCATGGTCATCAGCGAGGCGATGGCCGCGCGCGTGCCGGTGGTAGTATCTAATGCATGCGGCGCGGCGGCGCAGGTGAGTAGCGAGGCAGGCACGGTGCTGGCTCTGGCGACCCCGGTGCAGGGCTGGGCGCAAGCAGTCGCGATGCAACTTGATCGAAAGGAATCGATACCGGTATTTGTGCGCGGGTGGGATGTGGTGGCGCGGGAATTCTCGGCGATATATTCCCTCACGCTCAAGCAAGTCGAAGCAATCGAATGATGCTGACAAGCCGATTTTCCTTAGTCGAGAAAGCAGTTTATTTTTTGCTGCTGGTTTATCCGACTGCCATGCTTACGATACAGGGCGGCATGAATAGGGTGTTCCTGTGCATGTTAGTGCTCGTTTTATTGGTGTGGATGCTCCACCCATCGGGCATAGACCAAATAAAGTGGCAGCCCGCATGGACGCTATACACGGTAGCGATGTTCAGCATGTCAATTGCAATCTTGGGCAGCCAACTCTGGAATCAAAGTCTATCCCCCCATCCCTATGATGCGGCGGCGCGATATTGGCTGGGGATTCCGGTGTTCCTGTTATTGGTGCGTTTGCGTCTCGAGGCCTTATTTGTTGTGCAAATCGCGTTTCCGGTGGCGGCTATTTCCGGTTTTTTGCTTTCAGAAAATGTGTGGGGCAGGTCGGGGTTGGGGTCATTGGATGTGATTCACTTTGGTGATTTTGAGTTGATGCTGGGTGCGCTGTCTCTATTTACGCTGGATTGGACAGGACGTGATCGTGCGCCCCTGCGATTGCTGAAGATACTGGGATTTATCGCCGGTGTCATGGCTTCCATCGCTTCCGGTGCGAGAGGGGGCTGGTTGGCGATACCAGTGTTTATCGCCATCTTCGTTTACTTCAATAGGAACAAATTATCGTTGCAGGCCATGGCATCTTATGCTGCGGCGGTAGCGTTAAGTGTTTTCTTGTTGTATTCGTTTAATACGTCTTTTCATCAGCGCATCGAGCAGCTGACAATTGATTTTTCCCTATATAAGCAGGGTGACCGTGATACCTCTACCGGTATTCGCTGGCAGTTATATCGCGCTGCACTGCAGGTGTTTTATCAGCACCCGGTCTTCGGGGTCGGGCCTGAAGGCTTGGCGCTACAGATGCAGCCGATGAGGGAGGCCGGAGAATTGACACCTTTGGCTGCGGAGGTTGGGCGTGGGGAAGTGCACAGTGATCTGCTGTCGAAAACTGTTGGGATGGGGATTTTCGGACTGGCTTCCATGCTTGCCGTCTATGCGGTGCCGTTCGGCTTGTTCTGGCATGCGACAGCGATGGTTTCAAGCATAAAGAGGCGCGCAGGCGTGCTCGGTATTATTTTTGTCAGCGGATTTATGGTGTTCGGGCTGACAGTGGAGATATTGAACCTGACCATGGCGACAGCATTCTATAGTTTTACCATTGCGGTACTGTTGGCAGCCTGTTACAACATTCACGGCGATGGTCAGGGTTGATTGCAGCAGATTCCATGCGCGCATCGCTGGAAGATCGGTGCCAACCAACTTCAGGCAGATGCCACCCAACCCGTGGGAAATGGCTTTGCGGAATATGGGGCGACGCCTTTCCGGTAAGGGCATGCATCACATGGCGTGGGAGGCGGTGAAGTGATCAGTATCGTTATCCCCAGCTGGAACAACCTTGCGTACCTGAAACTGTGCGTGGAGAGTTTGCAGGAGCACTCTGCACTCGACCATGAGATCATCGTGCATCTCAATGATGGTTCGGATGGCTCGCTGGATTGGGTCAAAGCGCAGGGTATCAAATACACGCAGAGCGCCAGGAATGTTGGAGTGTGTTTGGCAGTGAATCATGCGGTGGCGCAGGCTCACCACGATTGGGTGCTGTACATGAACGACGATATGGTCGCTGCACCCGGATGGGATACGGCCTTTATCGAGGCGATCAAGATGATGGATACCGATCTCGCGCTGTTCTTTGGCACCCTGATTCAGCCGGAAACCAACGACCATCCGGACATTATCAAGCAAGATTTCGGGCGTACCCCGGTAGAGTTCGACGAAGGTGCATTTCTGAAAAGCTATCTGCGAGACAAGCGCGGCGACAGGGAAGGCGCGGCCTCGCAGCCCACGCTGTTCCATAAAAAATGGTGGAACATGGTCGGCGGCTACAGTCTGGAATTCTCGCCGGGCATGAGCAGCGATGATGATCTGCTGATGAAGTTCTGGGTGGCGGGCTGCCGCCATTTCCGCATCGTCGGCGCCAGCCGTTTCTATCATTTCGGCATGGCGAGCACGGGCCGCATCAGCCACAATCAGGGCGGCCGCATGTTCGTGATGAAATGGGGCATCACCCAATTGGAGTTCTACCGTTATTACCTGCCCTCGCTGCGCCAGCCGGATGGCGGCAACACGCCGGACAATCCACACAACTGCGTGCGCCCGACCTGGCTGGGTAAGTTGCGGCGTGTGCGCTACGCGTTGAAGTACAAATATCCGCTGGACGGGATCGAGGCGTGGGACCCGCTGCCGGGGCGGACGGATTGGTCCAAAAGCGATTAACGCTTATAGTTGAACGGTCGCCGTCTGCTGCATCGCCTTGAAGATTTCTTCACCCATCAGCAGATACCCGGGGGTTGAAGTATGAGAGCCGTTAGCGGGATAAAGGTCGACGGTCTTTTCATCCAGCGCGCGCCGCATCATGCGCAAGAGATTGGGCGCACCGTAGCGTTGCTGCGCTTCGTTCCAGAATTGTTTGCCGGGGTACAGATAAACCGTGCTCTTGTTCGGCACGAACATCCAGATCAGCGTGACGCCGTTCATCCGCGCATTAAGTATTTCAATGTTCTTCAGCGCGCTACTTTCCACTTCGCCGGGCTGGTCGTAGGACAGGAACAGGGCATCGTTGCAGCGCACGTGGCTGAATAAATCGCATCCGTGGTTTACCCGCGCCAGTGTCACGTCGTTGGGCAATGTCCAGGTGCTGAAATTTGCCGCTTGGCTCCGGCGCTCGTAATCCAGAACATTGAGTCTGGTGCGGAAGCCGGTGGAAAGCTTGCCGCCGTAGTTGCCATGATTCACGTCAAATGAAACCGTTGGCGGATAGCGCAATGTGTCGGTTTGCGCGTGCGCGTGATATTGCATCTGCTGGCAGGCGACAGATTTGCTCAAGTCTTTTGCCAGGTTACGCTCGATGGATTCGAGCACGATATATTTCCCGGCAAAGCCTTGCGCGCGTAACCATGGCATAAAGTCCGCACATACGCCGCGCAGGCTGTCCCACGATTCGGTTCTGACTTTAAGGCCGCGCCGGGTCAATTTCGTTTGCCATATCCGCCCATCCGAAAAGCTGTCACCAATGACGAGTACGTCGGCTTCGTTCATTGCGGCCTGGCGCATCCATTGGATATCCAGCGCAGGTTGCGGCTTGGTCCAGCCAAACAATGATTCGGGAAGGAGCGCCATGCGTGTCAACTCGCCTTGAAAGGTCGCTGCGGGCAGGAAATAAAAGCCCGCCGCACCATATCCCAGCACGGCGACGGAAACGAGGATGGAGAAGAGTTTGGCGTGTCGCATGTCAGAACTGGAAGTAGAGGAACGGACTGTAACTGCCGAACTGGTCGATTGCCACAAAGAGCATATAAAGTACCAGTGCGATCTGCGCCGCAGTCAATATGGCACCGCCCTTGATGAAGCGAACGCGGATCGAGTTGGGCAACAGCCAGACCCAGAGCAGGCCGGGAAGCAGCAGGCGCAACAGGTCTCGTCCCGACATGTCGGTGATCAGCAACAAATTGCCGTGCAACACGGCATCGAGCGAGATGGGGCGCGCGTTGATGCCGAACATCGCATTCAGCATGACCATCGCCTGCGCCATGTTGTCGGCGCGGAACACCACCCATGCAGCGACCACGGCGACGAAGGTAAGCGCGCCGCCCGCCAGCGTTCCCATCCAGCCTGGTACCCATTGCAGGTGGCGTTGCGAAATCATCTCGCGCCACAGATGATTGGCGGTGAGGTAGACGCCGTGCAGTGCACCCCACACCACGAACGTCCAACCCGCGCCGTGCCACAGGCCGCCCAGCAGCATGGTGGCCAGCAGGTTGCCGTAGCGGCGCAGTTTGCCGTGGCGGTTGCCGCCCAGCGGGATGTACAGGTAGTCGCGCAGAAAAGTGGACAGCGTGATGTGCCAGCGCCGCCAGAAGTCGATGATGCTGGTGGATTGATACGGCGAGTTGAAATTGATCGGCAGGCGGATGTTGAACATTAGTGCAATACCCAATGCCATATCGGTGTAGCCGGAGAAGTCGAAATAGATTTGCAGCGTGTAGGCCAGCGCACCCGACCACGCTTCATAGATTGTCGGCAAGGTGCCGATCGTCATGCCGTGATTGACGCCGTCAAAGATGGCCGTGGCATATGGGGCGAGCGAATCGGCCCACAACACTTTCTTGCACAGACCCAGCGTGAACAGAAGCAGGCCGGTCGCCACATTGACCCAGTTGATATGATAGGTCGATGTGTGCGCGAACTGCGGCATCATGTCCTTGTGGTGCAGCACCGGGCCCGCGATCAGGTGCGGGAAGTAAGTGACGAACAGCAGGTAGTGAATGAAGTTGTATTCTTTTACTTTGCCCTGATACGTGTCCACCAGGAAGGCGATCTGGGTGAAGGTAAAGAACGAGATGCCGAGCGGCAGGATGATCTCGCCCAGCGATAAGCTGGTTCCGGCAAGCGAGTTCGCGCTGGACAGGAAGAAATTCGCGTACTTGTAATAGGCCAGCAGCGCGAGATTGAGGGTGATCGCGGCAATCAGCAGATGCTTCTTGCGCCGTGCTTCCTGCCGCACACCTGCTTTGGCGATCCACATGCCAAAGCCGTAGTTGCCGACGATGGAGCCGAGCAGCAAGCCGATATAGGCCGGATTCCAGTAGCCGTAGAAAAACAGGGATGCGAGCGCCAGCCATGCCGCCGCGTAGGCATGGTGGATGCGCCCGAGCTGGAAGAAGCCGACGAGGATGACCGGCAGGAACAGGAAGATGAAGCTGTAGGAATTGAACAGCATCAGGCGGCGCGGAAGCGGGAGTGAGCGGATGTCATCGGAATCACACGATAATCTGTTACGCTATTTTACAGGGAATCTGTTCGGGAATTGCGATGGCGATTTATGCGATAGGCGACATTCAGGGGTGTTACGA
>Ga0210039_1002665_pt1 | contig 14436 bp, 11 predicted proteins | sample CryGeyCG2114_250_3_FD_185460 | JGI IMG/M metagenome (GOLD analysis project Ga0210039, IMG submission 185460) | Groundwater microbial communities from aquifer - Crystal Geyser CG17_big_fil_post_rev_8/21/14_2.50 (SPAdes) (version 2) | ecosystem: Environmental > Aquatic > Deep subsurface >...
CCTGCTGATCTTTCTGCTGCTGGGGTCTCTGTTACAAACACTGCTGCATCTTCCTGTTCCGGCATCCATTGTTGGTATGCTGCTGTTACTGCTGGCGCTGATACTGCGCGGCAAAACGCCGGATAATCTGCAGCGCATCACCCAGACGCTGTCGCCCCTGCTGCCTTTATTCCTGATTCCGGTCAGTGTTGGCATCATTACCCAAAAGCAACTGCTCGCCGAACATGGTCCCGCCCTGCTGGTTATTCTTGCGCTCAGCCTGATTCCCGGCGCCCTGGTCAGTGCGCTGATTATGCGCAAGGGAGGTAAATCAGGCTCATGACACATCTGTTCAGTCTGCCGTTATTCTGGGCCGCGCTTACCATTGCGTCTTTTCTTGCCGGCCAGCAACTCTACCGCCGCCTGGGTAACAACGCCTTTATTCCACCGATTCTGACCGGCGTTGTACTGGTCGTGACCTGTCTGGAGTTAAGCGGTGTTTCTTATCAGACCTATATGCGGGGCGGTGATTACCTGAACCAGATGCTGGGGCCTGTGGTGGTCATGCTGGCGGTGCCGCTGTATCAGTTTATTCATACCATGCGTAAACAATGGCTGCGCATTGTTCTGGCGGTAACTCTGGGCAGCGGCACAACCGTAGCCTGTGCAGTGTTGCTGGCGCACTTCTGGATTGGTGATGACGCCATCACCCGCACGATCTACACAAAATCCATTACCACTCCGGTGGCGCTGGCCATCAGCGAACAGGTCGGCGGCATCAACGCTCTGGCCTCAGCCTTTGTCATCATCACCGGAATTCTCGGGGCTCTGATGATTCCGTCCCTGTTAAAACTGCTGCGCATGGATGACCCGCAGGCCGTTGGACTGACACTGGGAATCTGCGCCCATGCCATTGGCACCAGTCGTGCATTGGAATTAGGACCACAGCAATCGGCCTATGCGGCAATGGCCATGACCCTGACCGCCACCCTGCATGCACTGGTATTGCCTTGGATTGTCTGACCACAAGCATCTATTGTTAAGGGACTTCGGCAAAGGACGCACTATGGGCCGCCACATAAAATACCTCTGGATGCTCGCGCTGGCGTCAACGCTGATGATCACAGTTGTTACCAGCCTCCTGCTGTATCTGCACGAAGTAAAACACCAGCAGGATGAGTTAGAGCGTCTGGCCGGCAGGTTCCTGCAACAATGGAAACTCAACTCCGACAGCCTGCCAGGCGCAGCCGAGCTGGGTTACCTGCGCAGCCAGGGGCTGGCGGTGCAGACCGGCGTATTGCATGACAATAAACTCAGCATCCGCCTGCCACCACAACCCGGAATCAGCAACGACGCCGTAACAAAAGCCGCGCAAGGCATCAGTGGCCTGCAACGGATGCATGACGAGCAGCACACCTATCTGCAGTACCTCCAGCCGCTACAGCCCGGTCAGGGTCTGGTTGTCAGTAAGTCACTATCTCAGCTGCGCCAGCATTATCTGCAGGGCTGGGTTGGTGCGGCACTGACCGATCTGGCCGTTATCATTATTCTGTTTGCTGGTTTCCATCATCTGGTCCGGCCATTGCGTGACCAGCTCGACCGCCAGAGTCTGCAGCACAGCCTCAGCTGGGAACATATGAGTGGCATTGCGGTGCGTCTCAGTGCTCAGCAGCTGATTCTGGATGCCAACCCGCGTTTTATTGAGTTGTTTGCCGATGATCACGATCAGCGCTTATCGGCAATTCAGCCCGAGGAAGAACAGCCACAGATTGCCCGCTACCTGCAGCAGGCGCTGGAAAGCCGGACGCTGGTCGACTTTGAGTGCACCCTGATTGATCGCCATGGCGACCATGGACGCTGGGCACTGCATGCTCAGCCATGGCACCTCAACGGGCGCGACTACATATTGCTGACCGGCGACGACATCAGTAAACGCCATCACATGGAAGAAAAGCTGCGCGCCGAGCAACAGCGGGTACGGGCTTATTTTGATTCAATGCAGACTCTGCTGCTGGTGTGCGACCAGCAGGGCAATATTCAGCGCATCAACCAGCCGGTACAGGATCTGCTGCAGATGGACAAAAAGCAGCTGTACAAACAGCCGCTGAGTTATCTGCTGCCCAAAACCCATGCCGCACGCCTGAGTCATGACTGGCAACAGTTGCTGGGCAGTCACGCCAGCAGCCGGGCCTCGGAATTTCCGCTGGTTTCTGCCAGCGGCAAGGAATCAACCATCAGCTGGCGCCTGACCCGCATCAACAGTGGTGAACATCAGGAAGTACTGCTGGCCGGCCTCGATATTACCGAAGCGGTGGCCAACCAGCGGGCACTGGAAACCGCCAACGTGCGCATCCGCGAGGCGCTGGAGCAGGCAGAAAGTGCCAACCGCAGTAAATCCATTTTCCTGGCCAATATGAGCCATGAAATCCGTACCCCAATGAACGGTATTCTTGGTGCCAGCGAGCTGCTGCTCGACTCGTCGCTGTCAGAAGACCAGCGCCACTATCTGGATATTATTCATAACTCATCCCATGCCCTGCTCGACATCATTAACGATATTCTCGACCTGTCGAAAATTGAGTCCGGCAATCTGGAGATTGAACAGATTGATTTTGACCTGAACCGTCTGATCACCGACATCTATCAGCTGTTTAACGAACCGGTACGGCGCAAGGGATTATCGCTGCTGTATTACTATGACTCAGGTCTGCCCGCCAACTGGCGTGGTGACCCGAAACGGGTGCGCCAGATCATCACCAACCTGCTCAGCAATGCACTGAAATTCACCGAGAAAGGCCGTATCGAAATCCGCGTCAGCGGCCAACAGCAGGAAGACTTCCGCTATCTGCTGAATATCGAAGTACGCGACAGCGGGATCGGTATTGCACAGGACAAAACCGAACAGATTTTTTCCGCGTTCAAACAGGCTGATACCAGCACCAGCCGTCAATATGGCGGTACCGGATTAGGACTGACCATCAGCCGTCACCTGGCGAAAGCGATGAATGGCGATATAGGACTCAGTTCAGAAATCGGTCATGGCAGCACCTTTGTGCTGCAGTTACCGTTGCACGAAGGGCACGCACCGGAAAAAGAAAAACAACCGGCCGAAAAACAGAACCGTACCCTGCATGGCCGTGTGCTGCTGGCCGAAGACAACAGCGTGAACCAGAGAATTGCCGAACGCATGCTGAGCCGGCTGGGCCTGATGTATACCACGGTATCCAACGGCGAGCAGGCCATTACCGAAGTGCTGAGCAACGATTACGACCTGATTTTAATGGATGTGAACATGCCGGTGATGGATGGTATTACCGCTACCGAACGCATCCGCGATCTCAGCAGCCATAAAAACCATATCCCGATCATCGCCCTGACCGCCAATGCCATGCTGGAAGATAAAGAACGCTGCCTGGCCGCCGGCATGAACGGCTTTATCAGCAAGCCCATCAGGCTGGATACCCTGGGCAAAGTGATCGCCGACTTCCTGCCCGCCAGAACCCAGGTCTGAAGCAGGCTCAGGTCAGCACTTCACCGTCAAAACGCCCGGCCAGAAATTCCTGCGCCAGCGCCAGCGCGGCGATCGCCCGGCCTTCGGTGCAGTCTTCGCGACTGTACAGTTCGTGCAGGTTGTTCAGCTTCCAGGGCACCAGTTCCAGCGGTTCCGGCTCGTCGCCTTCGAGCTTCGATTCGTACAGATCGCGGGCCACCACCACATCGATACCGCCGCTCATATAGCTGGGTGACAGGCTGAGTTTTTTCAGATGAATAAACTCCCGCGCGCCATAACCGATCTCTTCCTGCAGCTCGCGGTTACAGGCTTCGCGCAGACTCTCGCCCAGATCAATCGCACCTTTTGGCAACGTGAGGGTGTAATCTTCAATTCCGCCCCCATATTCCCGGATCAGGGCAATGGTATCGTTATCCAGCAGCGCGACCAGCATCACTGCGCCGCTTCCACCGGGCATCAGACGTTCATAGGTCCGCTCAACTCCGTTACTGAAGCGCAGATCGAAGGATTCCACCCGGAACAAACGGCTCTGCGCCACCAGATGACGCTGCAAAATCTGTGGTTTTTTATGCATAACAGCCCTGTTTTAATAGACATTCCGATTGCGAGTATAACCCTATGAGCCTGACCAACTGGCAACAAATTGATACCGTGCTGCTGGACATGGATGGCACTCTGCTGGATCTGCATTTCGACAATTATTTCTGGCTCGACCACCTGCCAGCGGTCTACGCCCAACAGCACGGCCTGAGCGAGGAAGAGGCCCTGGCCGAGCTGAACAAAAGTTTTGTCGGCCTGCGCGGCACCCTCGACTGGTATTGCCTCGATTACTGGACCGAACTCACCGGCCTGCCCATCGCCGAACTGAAACGCGATGTGCAGCATAAGATCGGTTTCCGCCCGCACGTACAGGATTTCCTCGCCCGCCTGAAACAGCTGGGTAAGCGCACAGTGATCGTCACCAACGCCCACCGTGACAGCGTAAACCTGAAAATGGAGCGAACCGGCCTTGATCAGCTGGTCGACCGCGTCATCAGCTCCCACGATTACCGCGAGCCGAAAGAAAGTCAGGCATTTTGGGATCACCTGCACCGCGATGAAGGCTTCGATCCGGCCCGCACCCTGCTGATCGACGACAGCCAGCCTGTGCTAGAATCCGCCGCCCGCTGGGGCATCGCTTTCCTGCTGGCGATTTTCCATCCCGACAGCCAGAAAGAACCCAATACCGACAGCCGCTTCCCCGGCATTCATCATTTTGATGAGCTGGATTTTTAAGATATGACTGACAACAAAGAAAAAATCCGTCTCGACAAATGGCTCTGGGCCGCGCGTTTTTTTAAAACCCGCGCACTGGCCAAGGCCGCTATTGAAGGCGGCAAGGTGCATGTCGACGGCCAGCGCTGCAAGGTCAGCAAAACCGCCGAACTGGGAGCCCGCCTCAGCATCCGTCAGGGCTTCGACCAGAAAGAAGTGCTGATCACCGCACTGTCCGATCAGCGCCGCGGCGCACCGGAAGCCCGGTCGTTATACGAAGAAACCCCGGAAAGTATTAAACAGCGCATGGATGAAGCCGAACGGCGGCGCATTATGAAAGCCTCCATGCAGGTGCCCGACCACAAACCCAACAAGAAAGAGCGCCGCGATATGCGTCGCTTTGAGCACAACCAGGATTACTGATATGAGCAATACCAGCCGCGACACGCTGCAGCGTTTCAGCTTCGACAACACCGATATCCGCGGTGAGATTACCCACCTGCAGGACAGCTACCGCGAAGTGCTGCGCCGTCATCAGTATCCGCCGCGCATCGCCGTGGCCGTCGGAGAACTGATGGCCGCTACCGCACTGCTCAGCGCCAGCCTGAAATTTGCCGGACGCCTGACCCTGCAGATGCGCCTGCCGGGCAACGTCACTTTACTGCAGGCCGAAACCAACGAGAAAGGCCAGCTGCGCGCCATCGCCCGTTACGATGAGAGCGCCGGCGACAGCGAACTGCGCTTTGACGATGGTCAACTGGTGATCACTATCGAGCCGGAACAGGGCCAGCGTTATCAGGGCATTGTCAGCATAAATGGCGGCAATATCGCCCAGGCGCTGGAAGAGTACTTCACCCAGTCCGAACAGCTGGGCAGCCACTTCTGGCTGGCCTGTGACGGTCAGACCGCCGCCGCGCTGATGCTGCAGAAAATGCCGACGCCCGCCGGTCAGGTCACCGATACCGACGCCTGGGACAGAGTCAGCCACCTGGCCTCCACCATCCGTAACGACGAACTGCTGGGACTGGATGCCGCCACCGTACTGCACCGCCTGTTCCACGAAGAGCAGACCCGTATCTACCCGGCCTCTGAGCTGAGCTTCTTCTGCACCTGCTCCAAGCCACGCATCGCCAACGCCCTGCACCAGATGGGTTACGACGAGCTGAACAGCATGCTTGAAGAAAGCGGCAAGATCGATATCACCTGCGAGTTCTGCCAGCAGAACTACGTCTTCGACCGGCCGCAGGTCGAGGAACTGTTTCCGGAACGCAACCCACACTGAGACAGGCGCAGAGTCCCCGTCAGGGGACTTTTCGGGACAGCCGTTTCACCGCAAAAGACAGGGCTTAGCGTTTAACCAATTTTCTGGCATAATCACGCGCCTTCAACTTTGGGTTCGCCCGTGTACCCTCAGGGCGGTATAGAGAACATCAGAGTATGGCCACAAGCCGTGCGCTAATTATGAGGACCCGTTTGGGCACCGATATATGACCACTGTTTACACCGATTTATCGACACCGTTACTGGTAGAACAAGCAATCCTGCGTGGCGAAGGCCAGCTGCAGGACAACGGCGCACTGGTTGTTGAAACCGGTATCCGTACCGGCCGTTCTCCGATGGACCGCTTCATCGTCGAAGAGCCAAGCAGCAAAGACGCCATCGACTGGGGCAACATCAACCGCCCATTCGACGCCGACAAGTTCGATGCTCTGTGGGAACGCGTGGAAGAGTATCTGGCCCAGCACGACAGCTTCGTGTCACACGTACACGTGGGTTCTGATCCGCAGCATTACCTGCCGGTTAAAATGACCACCCAGACTGCCTGGCAGAACCTGTTTGGCCGTAACCTGTTTATCCGTCCGGAAACCTACAACCCTTCTGACAAAGAAGAGTGGCAGATCCTGAACGTACCAGGCTTCGAATGTGTTCCTGAGCGTGACGGCACCAACTCTGACGGCGCGGTTATCCTGAACTTCGCCCAGCGCAAAGTGCTGCTGGCCGGTATGCGTTACGCCGGTGAAATGAAGAAAGCCATGTTCGGCGTGCAGAACTTCCTGCTGCCGGAAAAAGACGTGCTGCCAATGCACTGCTCCGCCAACGTTGGCGATGACGGCGACACCTGTCTGTTCTTCGGTCTGTCCGGTACCGGTAAAACCACCCTGTCTGCTGACCCTGAGCGTTTCCTGATTGGTGACGACGAGCACGGCTGGGGCAAAGGCACCGTATTCAACATCGAAGGCGGCTGCTACGCGAAAACCATTGATCTGTCTCAGAAGAATGAGCCAATCATCTGGAACGCCATCAAATTCGGCGCCATCGTTGAAAACGTTGTGATCGACCCGGTTACCCGTGTTGCCGATTACACCGACGTTTCCAAAACCGAAAACACCCGTTGCGCCTACCCACTGGAGCACGTTGAAAAACGCGTTCTGGAAAACATGGCCGGCGAACCTAAAGCGGTTATCTTCCTGACCTGTGATATGACCGGTGTACTGCCACCTGTTTCTATCCTGACCAAAGAACAGGCTGCTTACCACTTCCTGTCCGGTTACACCGCACTGGTTGGTTCTACCGAAATGGGCGGCAGCAAAGGTCTGAAGTCTACTTTCTCTACCTGCTTCGGCGCGCCATTCTTCCCGCGTCCGGCTGGCGAATACGCGGAACTGCTGATCAAGCGCGTTACCGAATTCGACTCTCAGGTTTATCTGATTAACACCGGATGGACTGGCGGCGCTAACGGTGCCGGCGGTGAGCGTTTCAGCATCCCGACTACCCGTGCTGTGATCTCTGCAATCCAGAACGGTAAACTGCGCGGCGTTGAAACCGAGACTGTGCCTGTGTTCAACCTGCTGGTTCCTAAGACTCTGGAAGGCGTTGACAGCAAACTGCTGAACCCGCGCAACACCTGGGCCGATGCCGACAAGTACGACGAAGCTGCCCGCAATCTGGCTGCCCAGTTTGTAGAAAACTTCAAAAAGTACGACGTCTCTGACGCCATCGTTGCTGCTGGCCCGCAGCTGTAATTGTGCACAACGAGTAGAGCCCTAACTAACTACAGAGCTCTACTCGTTACGATCACCGACATGGAGATAGTTATGCGTTTTATTCAGTTAGTTTTCCTAATGACCATCGGCTTAACAGTCAACGCGCAGCCACTAAATTATGAAGTAATGGCTAAGCAATGGGTAAAACTCTCTAGCTATAAATTTATAGATGAGCGCCAATTTGGTACATGGTTTCTCCAAGCATACATGACCAGCACATACAATCATGTAAAGAATGATGAATTTGAATTAAACGATGCAATAGAGGACGCAACACAGAAAGCTTTTGCTTGGCTGGAAAATGTTAGCGCCGACTATACATACGAAATAATCACAACAGTACAAGTCGGTAATTACGATTTTAAAACACTGTCATTCCCTCTTGATTTCGAAGTAGGCTCGAATTTCTTCCATGCCTCAAGCTCTCCCAGAGGAGGGTTGCCAGGTCTTGCCCCTGGTGTGTCGCTGCATTTCAATTCAATAAAAAACACTAACGGCCTTAGTCTTGAAATGCCAAAGGACTCCGCAAAAGCATTTTTGGCCAGCAGAAAAGATTCGTACGGCAATATAAATAGAAATGTTCAACTTAAAATAAGAGCCAAAATCACATCTGCCGAGCCAGTTAAAGTAATAAATTATTCCAACTATATGCCTCTTCAATCAGATATAGTTTTACTAGAAGTGTATGATCAAGTATCGAACAAACTCCTAGGAAAAATAATCTAATAATCGGGAGCTTCGGCTCCCGTTTTTTATGGCTGTCATTTCTTATTCCGGATTGCCGCTCAGCGGAATCATGGTCTGAATAATAATCCGGATAACATCCTGCTGCGTGTTGACACCAAGCTTGTTAAAAACCGCTTTCATCTGGCTGCGTACGGTTTCCAGCGCAGTACCATTATGCTCTGCAATATCTGCCAGCTTAAGTCCGTTCACCAGACATAACGCCACCTGAGCTTCAGCATTGGTCAGAGCAAATATTTCTGCCAGCTGTCCGGCGGAGATGTTCATTTTCCCTCCGGGGTCGCTGATATAGACCGTCGCATAGCGCTCTTCTCCGCTATGCATCGGGTGTCTGCCAGATTCTTCCGCAGCAGAAATAAACAGAACCAGTGGAAACGAAAATTGCGGGTGGGAAAAAGAAACGGTGGTAACGGTTGGTTTATCCTGCTCGGTTTCGCTGTGCAGAACATCCAGTACATTCTGCAGAGCAAACTCCAGTTGCTTCTGATTCTCGCGGTTATGAGCCTGCAGTTTATTGTCGACCAGAGAGAGTCCTTTGTGCTTACTGATAACAAATTCGGCAACCGAGTTGCAGAATTTTACCTCTCCGTATTTATCGATCAGCAACATGCCCATAGGCATTTTGGATACCAGCGACATCAGACTGTGAGCTTCGCTACGGGCATTGCCTAATTCCCGCTGAATTAAAACGGAGCGACAGATATGCGGAGAAATAAGCCGCATGATCCTGATTTCTTTGTCTGTATATGCGGGCGCATTAAATGAGCGGTGTACCGCCAGTCCAACACGGATTTCATTGTCTTTATGCAGATCGACAACGGAGATATGACCGATATCCGCAGGCTTCAGAATAAACTGATAATATGAAGGGCTATTATTTTTTAACTCTTCTGCCGGCAATATTGTGACATCATTTACCGGAGTTTTGATAAGAGAAAACGTATTATCGTAACGTCCTAGTCCGGCGTTATAAGCAAGTGCAAGAATGCGGCTGATACCGTGTATGCTGATAACCTGCCGGCTGCCGGAGTTCTGATTCTCGATGATCAGCACACTGGATTTTGACTGTGTCAGCAGGCAGAGTTTTTCCATCACCACCTCCCAGTGCCTGGGTTTGTACGAGGCTTCATAAATATCCCCGACAAAATCCAGCAAATCATCCTGCATAACAACTCCGGATAACAGGCTTGTCCGGATAACAAACGTATTCCGGTTAAACCCTGGTAAATTTTCTGACATTGCTGCAGCGGAATATACCCATCCAACTATCAACAACAGATTTCATACATTTAAGTAATAGCAGAATACCCGTTCACATTCTCCTGTCCACCCACATAACCCATATGGGGGATGCCCTCTCAGGCTGTGCAGGTAATGATATCGACATACGCCTGCATGCGGATTTCCGCTCAGATTGATTACAAATAAATAAGGACTTCAGCCATGAAATTACTGCCACTGGTTTTTATCTCCAGCTGTAGCCTGCTTACTGCCTGTGGTGGTAGCAGTGGAGGCTCTGACAGCGACAACGATGACGACAACAGCACACCGGTGAATACCGCGCTGTTTGTTGATTCAGGCGTAGCCGGGCTCAATTACAGCTCGCCCAGCCATCAGGGCACCACCAATACGCTGGGCGCTTTCCCTTATGAACCGGGTGAAACCACCACCTTCAGTTTTGCCGGGCTGACACTGGGCAGCATTACCATTGCTGAAGGTACAGGCACGCTGACGCCACTGGATTTATTTAATACCAGCGATGTAAATGATCAGCGGGTGAAAAATACGCTGGTGCTGCTGCAAAACCTTGATAGTGACGGTAATGCCCAAAACGGCATTACATTGCAGCCATTTCCGGAAGGCAGTGGTACTGATATTTCCGCACTGAATTTAGCCGCTGATTCGGCCGATTTCAGCAGCGCGTTACTCAGCGCGGCATTTCCTGACGAGCCCGGCCGCGAGCTGATATCCGAAGAAGATGCTCAGGCTCATTTCGAGCAAAGCCTCAAGGCAATTAACGCCGGACTGCAGCTGACAGGTACCTGGCTGGAGCGTAATGACAACGGTGAAATCCGCTACAAACACACCTACGATGGCAACGGCAATATGACCGCCGTTTCCTATTCGGACTGCACCGATGAAGATAATTACCTGGCACCAACCGAAGCCTCGGTAAAGCGTAACTGCCGTGTATCCACTGCGTCCTATACCTATGATTTCAGCAACCGGGTGATCACCATTTATAAAGACGGTGAATTTGCCGACCGCTGCAGCGTGTTGCGCTCCAGCGAATACAGCTACGATGCCACCTGTACCACCGATGAATTTATTCACCTTGAACGTGTACTCTCAGGATTGAGCGACAACCTGATTGCCGCCAGCTATCGGCTGGTCACGGTTGGCAGCAGCAGTTTCAGTGAACTTACATTCGACAAAGAGAGCGGTACCGGCTCCTACCAGAGCTATACCGATGGCATCGCCGGCAGTGATAACACCGACTCCGGAACCTTTACCTGGTCCGCCTCCGGCAATACGCTGACGTACTCCGGCACTCACGAAGACGACATCACCACTTTCGCCGATACCCTGACCCTGAAAAATAATAACGCCGGCATCAGTGGTGCACTGGTGACCACCTCTGCCTCTGCCGCTGAGGCAGGTACAACCCAGCTGTTGATTCCTTACTTTGACAGCAGCCTCGCTGCCACTTTCTTTAATCGGGGAATATACAGTATCTACGACGGTGTCACCGGCGTATGCGAGGCGATTTATTACGTCACGGAATTCGGTGATGGTAACGCCCGCCTGAGCAAACTGGACAACGCCGGTAACAGTAATATTTGCCAGTACTCGCAGGCTGACATCGACGGCGCCACCGCCTCCATTGATGCCACCGCGCGCCACGGCTCACTGGTGCTGAGCGAAGGTGGTGAAGATGAAATTTGCTGGCCTGTTTCGCACAATATCACCGCCGAAAACGGCAGCTATACCCTGATGGCCTGCTCGCCGGATAATGGCGGTCCGGACAGCTTTAATTACCAGCTCTGGTATTAGCTGTAACCTTCTGATGGACGAAAAAAACGGGAGCTTCGGCTCCCGTTTTTTTTATGCCTTTGACCGGCGTCACAACTGCACAGTCTGTACATTGAGCCGGCGCGAATCCACCGTTAGACTCCGTCTTCCAAAATTTCTGATAACTCTCTGACAACAAGGAACTGTTATGGCCTTCTGGGGAATTCTTACCGGCGTACTCTGTATTGCCGCCATTATCGCATTGGGTTTTTTCCGTGCCGCCCAGCACATGAAAGTTGAGCGTATGCGCAGTGAGCTGGAATCTCAGGGCGTGGCTGCTGAAGATATCAGCAGCCGTCTTGATTCCATCACTTACGATATTCCCCAGCAGGTTGCGCCGTCGCTGGTAATTGCTGCGGTTATTTCTTTTGCGTTTGGCATGTTCAATCAGGTGTTTTTCTACGCAGAGCCGGGTTTTGTGTACCACGTACGCACCATCACCGGTGAAGAAAAAGTAGTCTCAGACGTCGGCTACAACACCTACTTGTTCGGTCGCTATAACGCCTGGAAACGATCGATGACGGTACAGGCTGTTGTCGGTAAACGTGAAGAACTGACAGCCGAGCGTGACGATGCCTTCGCCAGCGCACTGCTGCCACCACTGAACATTATGTTCCTTGATCAGGTGGATGCTGATGCCGAAGCCACCGTGCGTTTTTCCATCCCGCAGGATCAGGAGCATTTCCTGAAACTCGCCCACGAATACCGTTCTCCGGAAAATCTGCTGCGCACCGCACTGATTCCGGCCTTTAAAGAAACGCTGCAGTCCACCGCATCGCTGATGGGTGCCGAAGAATATTATTCCGGCGGCCGCTCAGGGTTTAACTCTGAGTTTGAAAATCAGATGGCTAACGGGATTTACATCGTCAAACGGGAAGAGCAGCTCAGCCGCAGCAACCGTAAACAAAAATCCTCTGCCAATGCCGCTCTGGGCGAAGAGCAACAGGATTATGGTGACGAAACCAAAATCGAATTTGTGGTTATGAAACAAGTCGACGACAACGGCATTCCAAAGCGCAAGGTGCAGAAGTTCACCAACTTCGGCATTACCGTACTGGATGCCCGCGTTACCGATATGCGCCCTAACAAAAAATTCGTTGAACGTATGCAGCTGAAGCAGAAAGCATCCGCCGACCGTGCGATTGCCCGCGAACAGCGGATTCAGGAAGAAGAACAGCGCCTGCTGGCCATCGCCAAAGGTGAGCGTGAAGTAGCAGAGCGTCAGGCCAAAGCCAAGGTAGAGCAGATTCAGCACACCACCGAAGCGGAAACCGAAAAGCAGCTGGCCATTACCGGTGCCGAAAAACTGAAAGAACAGGCTGAAATTGCCAAAGAAACCGCCCAGATCGAACTGGAAAAAGCGCGCATCGAAGCCGAAACCCAGCGCACTCTGGCGGACGCTGAAGCCTATCAGAAGAAAGTGATTCTGCAGGCCGATAACGCCCTCGCGCAGAAACTGCAGGCCGAAGTTGAAATCCAGAAACTCTGGGCCGAAGCCTTTGCCAAACGTCAGGTGCCAACCAACGTCTTTGGTGGCAATGGCAGCGGCGGTGCACCGGTTGGCTCCGATGCCGAAACCAAAGCTTTTATGCAGATGCTGACCCTCGATGCCGCCAAACGTCTGAATTACGACCGCGACATCACCAAAGCCAAGAAGTAAGTCATACTTTTTGCCGGGCTCAGCACATGAGCCCGGCCCACAAGTCCGTTATACTCCCCCCGGTTTTATCGTTTCCCCTGAGAGTGTTATGAGTCACGAATCCATCGGTTCCCGTATTGCTGAAGAACTGGGCATCCGCCCACAACAGGTTGCAGCCGCTGTCGCGCTGCTGGATGAAGGTGCAACGGTGCCCTTCATTTCCCGATACCGTAAAGAAGTCACCGGCTCGCTGGATGACACTCAGCTGCGTACGCTGGAAGAGCGTCTGCGTTATCTGCGCGAGATGGAAGACCGCCGCGCCTCGATCCTGAAAAGCATCGAAGAACAGGGCAAACTGAGCGACGAGCTGAAGCGCGATATTTTAAGCGCCGACACCAAAACCCGCCTCGAAGACCTGTACCTGCCCTACAAAACCAAACGCCGCACCAAAGGCCAGATCGCCATCGAGGCCGGTCTGCAGCCACTGGCTGAAGCGCTGCTGGATAACCCGGCGCTGGACCCGGAAGCCGAAGCCGCCGGATTCCTCAACGCTGAACAGGGCGTGGCCGATACCAAAGCGGCCCTCGACGGTGCCAAGTACATTCTGATGGAGCGCTTCGCCGAAGACGCCAACCTGCTGGCCAAGCTGCGTACCTTTATGCAGCAGGAAGCCACACTGTCGGTGCGTGTTGTGCCTGGTCAGGAAGGTGCGGGTGCCAAATTTGCTGATTATTTCGAACATGATGAAGCGCTGAAAGGCGTGCCCAGCCACCGTGCACTCGCCATTCTGCGTGGCCGTAACGAAGGCATATTGAGCTTCTCGCTGGTCACCGGTGATCCCTCCGACAAACTGACGCCAAGCCCGTGCGAAGGCATGATCGCCTCACATTTTAATATCGAACAACAGGGCCGTGCCGCCGACCGCTGGCTGGCCGAGGTGGTGAAATGGACCTGGCGCATCAAACTGCTCACTCACCTCGAAACCGAGCTGATGGGCAACCTGCGCGAAAGCGCCGAAGAAGCGGCGATTAAAGTGTTTGCCGATAACCTGAAAGACCTGCTGCTGGCCGCTCCGGCTGGCCCGAAAGCCACCATCGGCCTCGATCCGGGTTTGCGTACCGGGGTGAAAGTCGCGGTGGTCGATGCCACCGGTAAAGTGGTCGATCACTGTGCGATCTTCCCGACACCACCAC
>Ga0210039_1002670_pt1 | contig 14406 bp, 9 predicted proteins | sample CryGeyCG2114_250_3_FD_185460 | JGI IMG/M metagenome (GOLD analysis project Ga0210039, IMG submission 185460) | Groundwater microbial communities from aquifer - Crystal Geyser CG17_big_fil_post_rev_8/21/14_2.50 (SPAdes) (version 2) | ecosystem: Environmental > Aquatic > Deep subsurface >...
GAGGCCGTTGAGACGATGCCGATCCAGCGCCAGCGTGGCAACTTCCCTCTCGTCGAGATTGCCCTTGATCGTGATTGGCTGAAAACGTCGCGAGCGTGAAATCCGGACCCGTGCCTGTTCGCGTTCTGCATCGTTCAACCCGACCAGGCGATCAATCTCGTTGAACGCCTGCTCGCGATCGGGCACGCGTTCGGGCACCATGACCAGGCGATAGGCAGGACGATTTTCGGCCAGCACTCGGCCGTGCCGGTCAAGAATCAGGCCGCGGTTCGGGGCGATCGCCTGCAGCCGCACCCGGTTGTTCTCGGCACGTGCCGCGTAAGTCGCGTGTTCGCTGAGCTGGATCTCGGCGAACCGGCCCAGCACCCCGGCCAGTGCCAGCAGCATCAGCGTTGCCAGCAGCCAGATCCTTCGGTTGACGGTGGCCCGTTCCTGACTATCACGCAGGCTGCCGAAGTTGCCGGAGATCATTGCGGTCTCCGGCGCCGCCAGCGCAACGCGTCCAGCAGCAGGAACAGCCAGGGCCACAGTGCCATGCCGATCAGTGGCGGCAACCACCAGCTCCAGCCGGGCCAGCCGAGCTGAAGCAGTCCGACGATCCAGAGTTGAACGATGCGGTCATTGAACAACAGTGCACCGATCGCCATCGCCTGTTGCCAGGGTGGGAAGAAGCGGATCCGGTTGCGGAAGCGACCGACCAGAAAGTTGATGATCACCAGGCTCAGTGCGTGCTGGCCGAGTAGCGCGCCGGTGGTCACATCCAGCGTCAGGCCGATCGCAAAGCCTGCACCCAGGCTGCCGAGCTGATGGCTTTCCAGGTGCCAGTAAATCACCACCATTGCGACCCAGTACGGGCGCCAGCCTTCCAACGCGTCGGGCAGCGGCAGCAAGGTCAGCAGCAGGGCGACAAACACCGTGACCAGCGGCATGAGGTTGCGTTCGCGATTCACCCTGCTTCGTCCTCGATTCCGTCCTGCAGCGCCTTATCGATAGTCGCTTGCTCGATGTCGATCGCTTCGTCGGACTCTTCATCCGGGCCTGCGCTGTCGCTGGCGTCCGGATCGCTCACGACAGCTTCAAGTAGCAGCACGATCCGGTTGCGGCCCATCTCGGCCAGCGGTACGGCAAGCGCCTGCGCAAAGAGCTGGCCCGGGTCGCGGCTGACTGTCTCGATTCGGGCTACCGGCAGGCCGGGCGGAAAGCGCCCGCCGATGCCGGAGGTCACGACCAGGTCCCCGGCCTCGATTGCAGTGTTCATCGGCAGGTCGTTGAGTCGCAGTCGATCCGGCGCGCCGCTGCCATAGGCAATGGTGCGCTCCCCGCCCGGCAGGACCTGCACCGGCAGCGCGTGATCCGGATCTGTGATCAGCACGATGCGCGAGCTGAGGTACCCCACCTGGTCGACCTGTCCCAGTACCCCGGCAGCATCCACCACCGGCATGCCGACCCATACCTTGTCGCGGCTGCCGCGACGCAGCATCAGACGATGCGCAAACGGATCGAGGTCGACCGCGCCGATCTCGGCGCTGATGTGGCGTGTCTCGACTCGCTCGGTGGTCTCGAGCAGCCCCCGAAAGCGCCGATTTTCTTCGACCAGGTCGTTGAGCAGGCCGAGCTTGGCCTGCGATCTTGCCAGGTCGTGCTCGAGCGCCTGAATCCGCTGTTGCGCCTCGCTGCGCTGATGCAGCAGGCCGGCAATGTGCTCGACGCCTGCTGCCGGCAGATCGACGGCAAGCAGCAAAGGCTCGGTCAGGTCGGTTGCAATTGTGCGGAAACGTTCGAGATACTGGCCACGGTAATCCAGCGCCATCAGGCTCACCGCCAGCAGCGAGTAAAACATCAGGCGTGCGGTGCCGGCGATGCCCGGCATCGAACTGGCGCCGCTCATTACGATCCGGAAACGACGGCGTGGCGGGATGCCGTCGGAAGTGCAACGACGGTGCTCGGACTCGCCACTAGTGCGAAAAGAAGAAGTCGCCGCGGTTCTCGTCCATCATCTCCAGTGCCCGGCCGCCGCCCCGGGCAACGCAGGTCAACGGGTCCTCGGAGATGATCACGGGTAGCCCGGTTTCTTCCATCAGCAGTTTGTCGAGCTGCTTGAGCAGCGCGCCGCCGCCGGTCAGCACGATACCGGTCTCGGCCACGTCGGCACAGAGTTCGGGCGGAGTCTGCTCAAGGGCGTTCTTGACCGCGGTGGTGATGCCGGACAGCGGCTCCGACAGCGCCTCGAGTATTTCGTTGGAATTCAGCGTGATCATCTTCGGCACGCCTTCGGCCAGGTTGCGGCCCGAGACCTCCATTTCGCGGGTTTCCGGCAACGGGTAGGCGCAGCCGATCTCGAGCTTGATTCGTTCGGCCGTCGCCTCACCGATCAAGGTGCCGTAGGAGCGGCGGACGTAGTTGATGATGGCGTCATCGAAATGGTCGCCGCCGACCCGGATCGAGGTCGAGTAGACGATGCCGTTGAGCGACAGTACCGCCACTTCCGAGGTGCCGCCGCCGATGTCGAGCACCATCGAACCGCGCGCTTCATGGATCGGAATGCCGGCACCGATCGCCGCTGCCATCGGCTCCTCGATCAGGAATACCTCACGCGCGCCGGCACCCTCGGCCGATTCCTTGATCGCCCGTCGCTCGACCTGGGTCGAAGAGCACGGCACGCACACCAGCACGCGCGGACTCGGCCGCAGGAAGCGGCCGGAATGAACCTTCTTGATGAAATGCTGCAGCATCTGCTCGGTCATGTCGAAGTCGGCAATCACACCGTCCTTCATCGGCCGCACGGTGCGGATGTTGCCGGGCGTGCGGCCCAGCATCTGCTTGGCCTCGAGCCCGACCGAGGCGACGGTCTGCGGACCGCCGGGGCCGCGGTCCATGCGCACCGCCACCACCGAGGGCTCATTCAGGACGATGCCTTGTCCGCGGACAAAGATCAGCGTATTGGCTGTGCCCAGGTCGATCGAAAGATCGTTCGAGAAAATGCCGCGCAAACGTTTGAACATGGGGAAGCGATCACCAGGATGATTAAAGGAATCGGGATCCGGCCGGAGCGGCACCGATTTGCCGACTGGCTAGTGTAGTACAAAGAACTTCGGATGCTGTTGCCGCGCCGTGGCGTGATTCAGCCTACAGTGTGCCGTAGGTCGGGTTTTTCGGTCAATGTTGATTGGACGCGCAGAGAGCCATCCGGTTCCCGGACCCACCCATGATCATCGGATCGCACCTGTGCAGACTTGTTCAGAGGTGCCCTGAGAAGAAAATTCGCCACACTACCCAGATCAGCGAAAAGATCGCGAGGAAGCCGAAGCCGCAATAGGCCCATGCCCGCATTGCGGTGCCCGGTCGAGCGAAGGCCGGTGTGTGGGGACTGGACAGGAGTTTCAGGTTCAGCCAGGCGATGACCGGTGCCGACAGGAACGAGACTGTGGTCGTGAAGTCGATCAAACCGGTGAATGCAGCGCCGAAGCGGTCGATGATCAGCCAGGCACCAAAGCTCAGCAACGCCAGCGTGACCAGGTAGCGCGCCCGGTGCGCCGAAGCGGGTCGCGGCGTCGAGTCATCGAGCTCGAGGTAGGCGCGCACGACCCGGGGGTAGGCGTCGGCCACCGTCAGCGTGGTCGATACCATGGTCGCCAGCGCGGCAAACGCGATCAATGGTTTCGACCAGTCGCCGAGATTGGCGGCGTAGAGGTCGACCAGTCGCGTCGCGAAGGCCACGGCCGAGCCGGTCGGTGCGGCTTCGCGACCAAACAGGGTCAGCGCGCCCAGCACCAGGAATGCAACTGCCAGTAGCACGGCGCCACCGTAGCCGATCGCGAAATCGGCCGCGGCATGTCGAGTGCTGGGATGGACCCCGGTGCTGCGAGCTCGCTCCAGCGTCCACAGTGAGTGCCAGGCGGCGCTGTCGAGTGGAATCGGCATCCAGCCGAGCAGCGCGAGGATGAAGGCCAGGGTTGCGCCGGAGCGCAGCGTGGGATCGCCCCACGCCGGCCACAGCGGCCGATCGCCCGGGCCATTGCCAATGGCCAGCATCACGGCGGTCAAGGTGGCCAGTGCAAGGAACGCCATGATCAGCTTCATCAGCAGATCGAGGCCGCGGTAATGGCCAATCGCGAGAATGGTGCAACATGCCGCCAGCACCCCGGCGGCAAGACTGGACACTGAAAGCTCCAGCCGCAGCAGGCTGCCGGCCAGTCCGGCCGTAACCAGGGTGACACTGGCCAGCACGGTCAGCATCGTTGCCAGCGTGATGCCCAGGTAGATCGCGGCCGGTGCGCGGCCCATGCGCCGATAGCCACGGATCATGTGCTCGCCGGTGGCGGCCGCGTAGCGCGGGCCGAATTCGAGGAACGGGTACTTGGCGGCGCAACCGAGCAGTACCAGGCCGAGCAGCATCAGGCCATAGTCGGCACCGGCGCGTGTTGCCTGCACCAGGTGCGAGACACCGACCGCGGCACCGGCCATCAGCAGGCCCGGACCGAGGGCAGCGCGCAGCGTCGAGCGGCTCGTCGATCTGGACAGAGGATCCGGGGAGCGAGGTCGCCTGGACTGTGTCGGGCGCGAAGGCGAGATGTTCATGCCGCCGCAGTGTAGCGGTTGACCAGCTCACCCGAGCGGGTGCGGATGGAGAATCGCGTTTGCATGCGCGGGTGAACAGCGATTTCTGCGCGTCGGCGACGCGCCTGGCGTGTTGGGGAGGTGACAAACTTGAAGAAACTGTTAAATCACCTCGCGCTGAGCCGGAGCTTGTTGTACTCTTGCCAAGCAAAGCCGGGTTGTTCGGTGGATTGCATGCTTGCAATCGCGTGCGTCATGTTCCTATCATACGTGGAACGATTGCGCCGCTACGCCGACAATCGAATTACTACCTATAACGTCGAAAAGCCGAGCTTCGGGGAGAAAACTGATGAAGTACCGATTGATTCCAGCTCTGGTGCTGGTTGCGACTATCCTTGCCGGATGTGGAGGCAGCAGCAGCACGCCGCGGGCGGTCCCAACCGCGCCCACCACCAATCCGGATGGCAATCCCACCACTGCCACCATTTCCGCCAATTTCGATCCGTCCAACGGCGTACTCCCGTTCCCGATCAACCTGCTGCTGTCCGGCAGCGGCGACCTGACCTTGAACATACCGGTGGCAGACCCGACCGACTTCGGCAATCCACAGGTTGCGTTGAACGCGCTGGACGGCTTCAGCACGATCAATCCCTGGACCTTCTCGTTCTCGCGAGCGGTAAATCCTTCGACCATCGTGCCGGGAAGCTCGGTCCGATTGTTCGAGGTCCGATTCGTGTTCGGCACGATTGCGGTGCAGCAGATCCTCAACGAGCTGGTGCCGGGGCAGGACTATGTGGCCACGGTCGCCTCGACCGACCCGACCGGACGCACGGTGGCGATTGTGCCGTTGCGCCCGCTCAAGGAAATGACCGGTTACATGGCCGTGGTCACCAACGGTGTCCAGGACGCGGCCGGCAACCCGGCGACTCCGGCGCAGACCTATTTCCTGGCCAAGCGCACCGAGCCACTGGTTACGCCAGGCGGTATCAGCACCGACCCATTGCTCGACAATGCCACGGCAATTGCGCTGGAGCCGCTGCGCCAATTGACCAGCTCGCAGGAAGCTGCCGCCGCGGCAGTGGGCATTGACCGCGATGACATCGTCCTGTCCTGGACCGCGACCACCCAGGCGATCACGCCGGTGCTGAGCGTGGTCCGGTCGACTCTCGATGCCACCAGTTCCACCGTGGTTCCGACCGGTCTGACCACGGCCGACGTTCTGCCACCGGGCGCTTCGCCCGGAATCGCCAACATTCATATTGGCGCGGTCGAATTGCCGTACTTCCTCGGCGTACCCGCAGCAGATAACCCGACCGCTCCGATCACCCAGTTCTGGCAGGCAGCGCCGGGCAACTACATTCCGCCGTTCAATGGGCTGGGGCTGGATCCGACCTCGACCAACGTCACGGTCGCCAATCCGCTGCCGGTTGAGCGTGATCGCCAGTTCGTGCCGGTGCTGGTCACGGTGCCGAACCAGTTCTCCGGACAGGTACGTCCTGCCGCAGGCTGGCCGGTCGTGATCTTCCAGCATGGCATCACCGGCAACCGCTCGCAGGCACTGGCGCTGGCCGATACCATGGCGTCGATCGGCTTCGCGGTGGTCTCGATGGACCTGCCGCTGCACGGTATTACCCAGACCAACCCGCTCGATCCGAATCAGCCGCTGGCCGCGCTATATGTCGGCAACACGCCGTTTGGCGCATTCGCCAATGAACGCACCTTCGATCTGGATCTCCAGACCAACGCCACCGGTGCGCCCGGTCCGGACGGTCAGATCGATTCATCCGGCTCCTGGTTCATCAACCTGGGCAGCCTGCTGACCTCGCGCGACAACATCCGCCAGGCCCAGGTCGACCTGTCGACGCTGGCGCTGAACATTCCGCAGATTGATCTCGACGGTGACAGCATCGCCGACTTCGACGGCTCCAACATCAACTTCGTCGGCCTGTCGCTGGGATCGATCGTCGCGACCGGCTTCCTGGCCGTCGAGCCGACCGTGAACAATGCCGTACTGTCGGTTCCGGGTGGCGGCATCGCCAACCTGCTGGCCGGCTCGCAGAGCTTCGGCCCGGTAATTCGGGCGGGTTTGCAGGCTGCCGGTGTTGAGCCGGATTCGCCCGAATTCTTCCAGTTTCTCGGCGCGGCGCAGCAGGTCATCGATTCGGCCGATCCAATCAACTGGAGCACGCTCGCAGTCCAGAACAACTCGATTCTGCTGCATCAGGTTGCCGGTGACACCGTCGTGCCGAACGCGGTGCCGGGCGCTCCGTTGTCCGGTACCGAGGCCATGATTCGCATCATGCAACTGACGCCGATCACGGCAACCACGCAGAACCCGGCCGGCATCCGCGGCGTGACCCGCTTCACTCAGGGCACGCACGGCTCGCTGCTCGACCCGAGCGTGCCGGCGGTGACCGCTGAAATGCAGGGCCAGGCGGCCAGCATGATCGCCTCCGGCGGTACCACGGTCGTGGTTACCAATGACACCGTGATCAAAACCGACTGAGCATTCCTTTCAGGAGAATCTTCATGAGTAACCGTTACAGAAAAACCTCCGCCAGGGCCATGCTCCGTCCGTCGTTGCTGGCCGGTGCTATTGGCCTGGCGCTGACTGCCGCGCCGGTGCATGCCGTAGATTTAGGCGGCGATAACTACAGCCTGCGCTTCGATACCACGGTGTCCTATGCCGTCGGCCTTCGCGTCGCTGACCGTGATGACGACCTGGTCGGTAAATCGGCCTTCAATCCAGCCATCTCCTTGCTGCCGATTCAGCAGCAGATCGCAGCGCCGGGCCGGTTCTCGGTCAACTCCGACGATGGCAACCTGAACTTCGATTCCGGAGAGGTCATCTTCAATCAGGCCCGCATCCTGTCGGAACTGGAATTCAGCTACAAGAATTACGGGTTCTTCGCGCGCGCGAACTTCTTCCACGACTTCAAGCTCGATAACAAGGATGCTCTGAGTGGTGACGCGCGTGATCTCGCGGGCCAGCGTGCCCGGCTGCTCGACGCCTATGCCTACGGCAACTTTGCACTTGGTGAGCGGACCCTGAGTCTGCGCGTCGGACGCCAGGTGGTGAGCTGGGGCGAGAGCACGTTTTTGCCGGGTGGCTTGAGTGTTCTGAACCCGGTCGATGTGACTGCGCTGCGCTCGGCCGGTGCCGAGCTGCGTGACGCCTTCATTCCGTTGGGCATGGTTCACGCTTCGATGGATCTGAGCCAGAACCTGTCGGTTGAAGGCCTGTACATGTTCGAGTGGGACCGGGTTGAACCGGAGCCTGCCGGTACCTTCTTCTCGACCAATGACTTTGCAACCGACGGCGGGCAGTATGCAATGCTGGGCTTTGGTCTGTTGCCGGACGACCCGCGGCCGCTGCCGGGCTGCGGACTTGATCCGTTGCCGCTGACCTGCTTCCCGCCCGGTGCCTTGCCGCGCGGCAAGGATGATCGGCCATCCGATACCGGTCAGTATGGTGCCGCGATTCGCTACTTTGCACCATGGTTGAACGATACCGAGTTCGGTTTGTTCTATCTCCATTACCACAGCCGTCTGCCGTTGATCAGCGGGACCTCGGTGACCAGTACGGACACCGCTTCCGGCCGCTTCAACGTGGTTTACCCGGAAGATATCGACGTGTTCGCACTGAGCTTCAACACCACGATCTTCGACAGCAAGGTGGCCTGGTCGGGCGAGGTCAGTTACAGTCCGAATCTGCCGATGCAGATCGACGATGTCGAGGTCTTGTTCGCGGGTCTGTCGCCGCTCAACGCGGTACTTCCGGACCCGGCGCTGCATTTTCGCAGCCAGCTCGGCAACTTTGCTCCGGGTGAGGATATCAAGGGGTTTCTTCGCCGGGACATCACCCGCGCGCAAATGACCTTTACCCGTCTGACCGGTCCGATTGCCTGGCTGCGCGCAAACGACATGGCTTTGGTCGGTGAGATCGGCGCCGAGCACATCTGGGATCTGCCGCCGTGGGATCAACTGAGACTGGATGGCCCGGGTACTGACACTGGTGGCGGGATCGGCAATCAGCTCAATGGTGGTGATCTGCGCAACCCGGTCACCACCACAGACGGTTTTGCCACCAGCTTCAACTGGGGCTACCGACTGATCATTGCGCCGACCTACAACGCGATCTTCGATAGTGGCTGGAACATGACCGCGCGCGTTGCATTCAACCATGACGTAAAAGGGGTGTCTCCGGGGCCGGGCGGCAATTTTGTCGAGGATCGAAAGTCGATCACGCTTGGCACCAGCTTCAGTCGCTTGAACCGTTGGAGAGTCGATTTCGGCTACACCAACTTCTTCGGCGGCGGCAACAACAACCTGATTCATGACCGGGATTTCGTCTCCGGCGCGATCAGTTACTCGTTCTAATCCGGAGGCCAACATGACCATTCATAACCAACAGACGACCTGGAAGCTCCTCGCCGCCAGCTTGCTTGCCGCGGGACTGGCAGGTTGCGGATCCACCCCGGTTGACAGCGATACTGGAGCCGAGCAGGCTGCTGCCGAAGCTCAGGCAGAACAACAACGTGCGGTGGAGGCCGCTGCGGCCAGGACTGAAGCTGACCGACGCGCCGCCGAGCGCCTCGCAGCAGAACAGGCTGCTGCAGAGCGTGCCGCTGCCGAGCGTGCTGCTGCCGAGCGTGCTGCTGCGGAACGTGCCGCTGCGGAACGTGCCGCTGCTGCGGAGCGTGCTGCTGCTGCGGAGCGTGCTGCTGCTGCGGAGCGTGCTGCTGCGGAGCGTGCTGCTGCTGCCGAGCGTGCTGCGACCGAGGCTGCTGCGACCGAGGCTGCGGGCGCCAATTCGGCTGCTGCGGAGCGTGCCGCGGCCGAATCTGCTGCCGCCGAAGCGGCAGCTGCAAGGGCTGCTGCGGCTGAAGCTGCTGCCGAACAGGCTGCTGTTGCAAGAGCGGCTGCTGCGGAAGCTGCATCGGCTCAAGCTGCTGCTGCACCGGTGGCTGCTGCTGCGCCAACTGCAGACATTCCGACTGCAGCAGTCGAGGGCATCATCCCGAACACGCCGGCCAACATCGCCCGCCTCGGCAATGATCTGACGCCGATGGGCTCGCCACGTGGCGGCAATGCCGACGGCACGATCCCGGCATGGACCGGCGGCATTACACGATCGGATTGGCCGGCCGGCTTCAGCGATGGCGATCGCCACCCTGATCCCTTCGCCGGTGATCAGCCGCGGTTCCGCATTACCGGCGGCAACTTCCGCGACTACGCCAACCAGCTGTCGGTTGGGCAGATGGCAACCTTCGAGCGCTATCCGGACACCTACTACCTCGATGTCTACCCAACCCGACGCAGCGCTTCGTTCCCGGAACGGACCTACGAGATGACTCGACGCAATGCATCGTCTGCGCGTCTGGTCGCGAATGGGGAAGGGATCGAAGATGCATCCGAAGGTTTTCCGTTCCCGCTGGCGCAGAACGCTTACCACCTGATGTGGAACCACAAGCTCAAGTACAAGGGTATCGGCGGTACCCGCTACAACAATCAGGTGGCACCGACCAGCAGCGGAGCCTATCAGTTGGTCAAGCTGCGTGAGGAGCTGCTCGGTCTGTACTACAAGGAAGGGGAGACGATTCAGAGCACCAACAATATCCTGCTGTACTTCTTCCAGGAAGTCGAATCGCCGGCGCGTCTAGCCGGCAACATTCTGCTGGTGCACGAGACCCTGAACCAGATCGCCCAGCCACGCCAGGCCTGGATTTACAACCCCGGTCAGCGTCGCGTGCGACGCGCACCGAACGTAGCCTATGACAACCCGGGCACGGCTTCCGATGGCCTGCGCACCAACGACATGACCGACATGTTCAACGGCGCCATGGATCGCTTCGATTGGGAAGTTGTCGGCAAGAGGGAAATGTATGTGCCATACAATTCCTACGGCGCGCATTCCGGTGACGTGACCCCGGACGACATGGTGATGCCGGGGCATCTGGATCCGCAGTACATGCGCTATGAGTTGCATCGGGTATGGGTGGTGGATGCGCGCCTCAAGAGCGGCACGCGCCACATCAACTCCCGTCGTACCTACTATCTGGATGAGGACTCCTACCAGATTCTGCTGATTGACCACTACGACCAACAAGGCCAGTTGTGGCGCGCCTCCGAGGCGCACTCGATCAACTACTACGAGCTGCCGACTTTCTGGACTACCGTGGAATCCCATATGGATCTGCTGTCGGGTCGCTACGTAGCGGTTGGAATCGATAACCAGGATCCGGTCAACACCTTCAACGTCGAGCTTCCGGTCAGCAATTACACCCCGCAGGCGCTTCGCACCCGCGGTCGCCGCTAGACCGCAGGTCGATACACCACGCTCGAGCTGCCGGCCCGGACACTCCGGGCCGGCTCTGGATTCGTAGTCTGGAGCACGCTGATGAACAGGACCGCGCCTGGTTTGATTTTCCCTTCGGGTCGTCTGGCGGCCCTGTTTCTGGCCGCCCTCTGCATGCCTGTGTTTGCGGCACAGCCGCAGCCTGCACTGATTGCACCGCTGGCCGAACAAAGTCTGCTGCTTGATGTGGTCGCCTACAACGGCAGCGGCTTGGTCGCGGTCGGTGAACGGGGCCATGTCCTGTTGTCGACGGACGGACGTCGGTGGCGGCAGGCTGCCAGCGTGCCGGCACGATCCACGCTGACCCGGGTGACGAATTTCGGCCGGCGCCTGTGGGCGGTGGGGCATGACGCGGTGATTCTTTCGAGTATGGACGGCGGCGAGAACTGGCACGTTCAGCATTTCGATCCCGAAGGCGACGATCTCGACCCCAGTGCCCAGGGACCTTTACTCGATATCCTGTTCGTCAACCCGAACAAGGGCTTCGCCATCGGTGCCTACGGCCGCTACATGACCACCGAAGACGGTGGTATCAACTGGACCGTGGAACGTTTGTCCGACCGGGTCACTTCCGAGGCCATCGACTGGGCTTTGCTTGCCAGTGAGCAGGGCGGTTATGGGACTCTGCCCGACGACTACGACACCGGTCTCGAGGACGATCCTCTGGCTGAACTGGACCGCGGCTGCTATGACCTTGACGAGTGCCACCTGAACGCCATCATCGATCTTGGCGACAACCGCCTGATGATCGCGGCCGAGCGCGGCTATGGTTTCCGCAGTCGCGATCGGGGTGATCGCTGGGAGGCGTTCCGGTTTCCTTATACCGGTTCGATGTTCGGCCTGGTCGAGCAGAACGGCTGCGTTCTGGCATTCGGTCTGCGCGGCCATGTTCAGAAGAGCTGCGATTTCGGCGATCGCTGGGAAGAGCTGGCAACGGAGGGCGAGCAGACCCTGCTCGGCGGCGACGTCGATCAGGATGGTCGCGTGATCCTGGTCGGCTCCGGAGCGAGCCGGGTGACCATCAAGCCGGACGGTTCGATCTCGCGCACTGCTGACCGCCTGGGCAGCGACTACGCAGAAGCCGTCATTGATGGCGGTACGCTGATCCTCGTTGGTGAAAATGGGGTACGTCATGAGTGAGCCTTCCGGCATGATCGCGCGCATCGCCGCGGCGATCTTCAAGATTCGCGCCCTGATCGTCCTGCTGTTCCTGATCGGCACCGCAGTGATGGCATTCTTCATGCTGCAACTGCGGGTCGATGCCGGCTTCAAGAAGCAGTTGCCGCTGGCGCATGAATACATGCAGACCTTTCAGTTCTACGAGGAATTCGGGGGTGCCAACCGTATTCTCGTGGCGCTGATGGCGCGTGAGGGCGACATGTTCACGCCCGAATTCTTCGAGGCCTTCGAACAGATCAGCAGTGATGTGTTCCTGTTGCCTGGCGTTGATCGCGCCAGCGTGCGCTCGATCTTTACCCCGAACGTGCGCTTCGTCGAGGTGGTTGAAGACGGCTTTGCCGGCGGTAACGTGATCCCTGCGGATTTCGCACCGACCCCGGAGAAGATGGACCGGGTCCGTTCCAACATCATCAAGTCCGGCGAAGTCGGGCGGTTGGTCGCTGAGGATTTTTCCGGTGCCATGGTCTGGGCCAACCTGCTCGAGGTCAATCCCGAGACCGGTGAGCGGCTTGATTACCAGAGCGTTGCCGACCAACTGGAGCAGATCAGAACGCGGTTCGAGAACGAGGCCCATACAGTCCACATCATCGGCTTTGCCAAGATCACGGGCGACATTGCCGATGGTGCGCGTGGAGTGATCGCCTACTTCGGGGTTGCGTTCCTGATCACCGCGCTGTTGCTGGCGCTGTACTCGAAGTCCTTCTGGCTGACGGTATTGCCGTTGGCCTGCTCCACCGTGGCGGTGATCTGGCAGCTCGGTTTGCTCAGCCTGCTCGGTTATGGCATCGACCCGATGAACATCCTGACGCCGTTCCTGATCTTTGCCATCGGCGTCAGCCACGGCGTCCAGATGATCAGCGGATGGAGCGCGGAGAAATTCTTTGGCGGCCATTCGCCGGCATCCCTGCACCGTCGCAGCGAGGCGGTCGACGAGTTTCAGATCGTTGACAGTATCGAGGCATCGAAGCGCACGGTTGCCCGCCTGTTGGCACCCGGCTCGATCGCCTTGCTCAGTGACACCATCGGCTTTCTCGCGATCTACCTGATCAACATCCGGATCATCCAGGAACTGGCGCTGACGGCCAGCATCGGCGTCGCGGTGATCATCTTTACCAATCTGCTGCTGCTGCCGATGCTGCTGTCCTACGTGCGGCTGCGCAAGGCTGAGCAGTTCCGCGAAAAGCTCTACCGCAAGGCGGCCGGGACCTCCATGATCTGGCGCCTGCTGGCCGGCTTCACCCGGCCGGTGCCGGCCGCGGTGACCATTCTGGTCGCGGTCGTGCTGTTCGCAGGCGCGGTCTACAAGTCGAATGACCTGCAGATCGGCGATTCCGAGGCCGGAGTGCCGGAGCTGCGCGCGGATTCGCGCTATAACCGCGACGCACGCCTGATCAGCGAGCGCTTTGCGCTCGGTGTGGATCAGATCGGAATCATCGCCGAGACCAGTGCCCAGGCTTGCACCGAGAACCACGAGGTCATGGCCCGGATCGACGAATTCGCGTGGCGAATCAGTCAGATCGAGGGTGTGCAGAAGGTGTTGACGTTACCAATGATCGCCAAGATCGTCAACGCCGGCTGGAACGAGGGCAACCTGCGCTGGCAAGTGCTGGCCCGCAACCCCTTCGTGATGCGTCAGAGCCTGCAGAACATTGATACCGACACTGGCCTGCTCAACCGGGACTGCAGCGCCATGCCGGTGCTGGTGTTCCTGGAGGACCACAAGGCAGCGACCATTCAGCGTGTCATCGACGAGGCCAAACGGCTGCGCGAAGAGCTCGAGATCGAGCCTGACCTCGCGGCAGTCGAAGACCTGGCCCCGGCGACAGTCAGCGGCAATACGCTGTTCGAATTCGCCGCATCGATCGGCCTGGTGCCAGGCGATGTTGCGCCTGAGTTGACGGCCGAGCGGGTCTGTCGTACTCAGGTGGCGCCGACCAAAGACTGTCTGCGTTTTCGCCTCGCGACCGGCAACGCCGGGGTGATGGCCGCAACCAACGAGGAGGTCAAGTCGGCCCAGACACCGATTCTGCTCTATGTCTACGGTGCGATCGTGCTGCTCTGCCTGCTGACGTTCCGCTCGCTGCGTGGCACGATCTGCATCGTCGTGCCGCTGGTTCTGGTGAGCTACCTGGCCTATGCCCTGATGGCGATCCTCGGTATCGGTCTGAAAGTCAACACGTTGCCGGTGGTGGCATTGGGCGTCGGTATCGGTGTCGATTATGGCATCTACATCTTCAGCCGTCTGCGCGAGTACCTGGCCGAGGGCGACTCGCTTGACGTGGCCTACATGCGTACCCTCCGACTGACCGGTC
>Ga0210039_1002676_pt1 | contig 14385 bp, 13 predicted proteins | sample CryGeyCG2114_250_3_FD_185460 | JGI IMG/M metagenome (GOLD analysis project Ga0210039, IMG submission 185460) | Groundwater microbial communities from aquifer - Crystal Geyser CG17_big_fil_post_rev_8/21/14_2.50 (SPAdes) (version 2) | ecosystem: Environmental > Aquatic > Deep subsurface >...
CCCCAGTACGCTTCGCTACGGGGTAAACTCGTTTTGAAAACAGTCATTTACATTCCGCCATTGTTTGTGTCCTCACAAACAAAGCGTGCATATTATATGCTCAAAAAGAGATTGCAAATCGTTTGTGAAGACACAAACGAAGGCAGTGAGATTTTCAAAACTTCGCATGCTTCAATGGTTCGTGGGGACACGAACCATTTGGAGTGAGCTCGGCATGCCTCAAACTCGAACATTATAGTTCAGACACTGACTTTATGGACAAACACTAAATAGTCGTAGCATTTATGCTACGGTAAAATAGAAATTATAATAACGGCTTTAGCCACAGTTCTTTGTTTTTGGCTAAAGCCGATTTGTTGGTTGTTTTATTTCAACGTCATAAATGACTAATTATAAATGATTATACTGCAAACGGGCTCAATTGTCTCATAATTTAGTCCCTTTAGGGACAGCATATTGGTAGAAAACGAACGATCCCAGCTACCATACAAGCCCCGTAGGGACGCAATATATTTCGTGCCTACGGCACTTAATTTCATAGAGGAAATTTTTTCTACCAATATTTTGTGCCTACGGCACTTTTTAAATGCGACAATTTACCCCGTTTTGTGTATAGCATATTTCATAACAATTCCTTAATACAGTTTTTTTACTTTTTGTTTAAGCTATAATAAACCGAAAACACATTGGAATAAAGAGCAATTGATTGGTCGCCAATATCAGTTAAAGCGTAATCAAGTCCAAATCTTTTATATCTGATACCAATTCCAATATTTGGCTGAAATGTAGTTTCGTTTATGCCATTAATGTTTGGAACTTTTTGAATATTGCCAACTCCGGCACGTAAATAAACCAATTTATTATAAGAAAATTCAACTCCAAAATGTGGGTCTATACTAACGATGTCTGATTTTATTACAACATTACGCTTACGGTCGAAAGTTAAATCACCGTTAAATTCGGCTAATCCGTCAATTTTCTTATAAATATTAAAATGGTAAGCGGTTCCAATAATAATTTTAGGAACAGTTATTTCGAGACCATTTTTAGGGATTTCGTTATTGGTTTTATTAAAGACATCTTCAAAAGTAGAAGTATTGTATTTCCAAGCATTAAAAGTAGAAGTTATATCGCGTGCCATTACTCCAAACGACCATTTCGCTTTATCGTATTGTGCGCCAGCATCAAGTCCAAATCCCCATGCCGATGCAAATTTACCGGCTATTCGCCTGATTATTTTAGCATTAGCACCATATCTTAAACCCTGAATCTTTGATTTTCGGGCATAACTAAACATAAAAGCATAATCGGCAATAGAAAAGCTTGAAATTCTATCGTAATGAATATTTCCCTGAGCATCAATTAAATCTAAAGTATTTGGAATATCATCAACTCCAAACCTGATTAATGTAAATCCAAAAGCTGAAGAATCAGTGTTTTTAATCGCAACAGCACCGTAATCGTATTTTGCAATTCCTGCAAAATATTCGGAGTGCATTAAACCTAAATTCAAATTATGTTCGAGATTTAATAATCCCGCAGGGTTCCAATATCCCGAAGTTACATCATTTACCGACACAATAGTTGAATTTGCCATTGCTAAAGAACGAGCTCCAACTCCAACCGATAAAAATTCATTGCTATATTTTGGAGCTTGAGAAAAAGCACTTAACATAAGCATCTGTAATACAACACAAACAACAAATATTTTAAACATGATTTGTTTTGTAAAATAAAAAGTAAAAATAATTATTTTTTAAATTTAATAAAATCAACGTAAATAAACTTATTTTTGTCCGATTTATTGTAAATATTTAAATTTTTATTTTAATTAGAAATGAGTCCAATTAAACATATTCCAAATTTTATCACTTGTTTAAATGTATTATCAGGGACTTTATCAATTGTCGCATCGGTTGAAGGATTTCCTGTACTAGCAGCTTTATTAATTTTAGCAGCAGTTTTTTTCGATTTTTTTGATGGCTTTTTTGCCCGATTATTAAAAGCATATTCACTTTTGGGGAAGGAGTTAGATTCATTAGCCGATTTAATAAGTTTTGGAGTCGCACCTGCTTTTATTATTTATAACCTTCTAAAATCAGTATTACTTATTAATGAACCTTCAGGAAATACAAGTAAATTAGACCTGCTAATTCTCTTTTTTCCTTTTTTATTAGTGGTTTTTTCGGCATTGCGTTTAGCCAAATTTAATATTGATACAAGACAGAAATCTTCTTTTATTGGTTTGCCTACTCCGGCAAATGCTATATTAATCGCATCTTTGCCAATGGTTATGGTTTATGCAGGCAGTATTAAATACTTTTTTATTATTTTAAATTTGAAATTTTTAATCCCTCTTATATTTATTGAGTGTTTCCTTTTAGTTAGCCCAATTCCAATGTTTGCACTTAAATTTAAAAATTTATCAATGAACGAAAATTTAATTCAATACATTTTTCTATCAATTATTTTAATGTTAATTATTTTATTTCAAATAATTGCTATTCCACTAATTGTATTGATACCTTTAATTATATTAATTTATATTATTTTAAGTATAATCAATGCTATTGTTGCTAAAATACAATAATTAGAGTCTGTCCATAATGTCCGATTTTTTCGTTATGCCCCAGTACGCCCCAAAAGAGTTCCTTTCGGGGTAAACTTCGCTACGGGGTAAACTTGTTTTGAAAACAGTCATTTACATTCCGCCATTGTTTGTGTCCTCACAAACAAAGCGTGCATATTATATGCTCAAAAAGAGATTGCAAATCGTTTGTGAAGACACAAACGAAGGCAGTGAGGTTTTCAAAACTTCGCAAGCCTCAAACTCGAACATTCTGAATCAGACGCAGAGTTTATAGACTATCGCTTATTAAAATAAAAAAACCTCATCGTTTCGGATGAGGTTTTAAATAAAAGTTTCAGAAATTAAAATCTGCGATTTCCACCTTCACGGTTGTATCCGCCACCGCTACCACCGCGGTTTCCACCGCCTCTATATTCGCCTCTTTCTTTTTTCTCTTCTGCTTTGTTAACAACAATTTTACGGCCACCTAATTCGGAACCGTTTAGTTCATTGATTGCTTTTTGAGCTGATTCGTCATCAGTCATTTCAATAAACCCAAAACCTTTACTTCTTCCTGAGAATTTGTCGGTAATGATCTTCACAGATGTTACTTCACCATATTCTTCAAAAAATTCTTTTAACTCAGTTTCCTTTACACTAAAAGGAAGACTTCCAACAAAAATGTTCATAATTACTTTTTAAATTAAATTGATTAAAAATTCGTACAAAGATAAGTCTTTTTTTATTATAAAACAATTATTTATAAATATTTTTTATTATTTTCAATAAAAATATTTTTTACTATCAATTATTACTTCTAAAATATCAGAAAAAGATACAATATCTATAGTCCCTTTTGATTCGTTATGTGCAACAAAACCATTTTCGTTAAATGACTCATAACCAGCTATAGTTATGAAATAAACTGATGCTTCGGTTTTTAAAATAAATTGATATTTAGCTGATTTTATTAGCTTTTCAAACTCTTTATATGTGAATTTACTTTTCTTCAATTTGGGTTAATTAATTTTACCTAATAAACGTATAAAATTAATAAAAGTTTAGAAATAATGAAAAATAAAATAAATTTTTCGATGTTTTTAACTCTAATTTTTTTCGATTTAATTAACTTTGTATAATGCAAAATGCAAATTATTCGTTAAAACTTGAAAATATTAATGAGTTTAACAACCTCGAAATTATTGCTAAACTCGTTGTTGAGGGTTTTATTACTGGTTTACATCAAAGTCCTTTTCATGGATTTTCGGTTGAGTTTGCCGAACATCGAATTTATAATTCGGGTGAGAGTACACGAGATATTGATTGGAAACTTTATGGCAAAACAGATAAACTTTTTGTTAAAAAATACGAAGAGGAAACTAATTTAAGAAGTTATATTTTGATAGACACATCTTCTTCTATGATGTTTCCATATAAAGAAAATAAAAAAATATCGAAACTTGGGTTTTCAGTCGTTTGTGCCGCATCTCTAATTCAATTGTTGCGTAATCAACGCGATGCAGTAGGATTAGCTACTTTTAACAACGATATTGATTTACATACTCCAAGTAAATTATCGCTTGTACATTCAAAATTATTATTTGCAGAGTTACAAAAGCTAATAAGTCCCGGTTTTGAATCATTAAAAAGAACAACATCGGCAGCAAAATCGCTTCACACTATTGCAGAAAATACACATAAACGTTCGCTAATTGTTATTTTTAGCGATATGATTAGCAGTGAACAACCCGACGAAATTTTTTCGGCACTTCAGCATTTAAGACACAAAAACCATGAAGTAATATTATTTAATGTTACCGATAAAAAACTAGAGCAGGATTTTTCGTTTGAAAATCGTCCTTATCGCTTTATTGATATGGAAACCGGCGTAGAAATGAAACTTAATCCTAACAACGTGCGAAACGAATATGTTAAGCAAATGAGTAATTATTTACAAAACTTAAAATCGCGATGCGGACAATATAAAATTGACCTTGTAGAAGCCGATATAAATAATTCTTTTAATGAAGTTTTGCATTCGTACTTATTAAAAAGGAGTAAGTTATATTAAGGGCATGTAAAGAAATAACCTATACATTTTTACTTGTTCTATAGATTGCAAATCGTTCCAAAGCATTAGCAATTTTAATAATACTATTAACTTTAGTTCTTTAAAAAACTTTAAATTTTGGTAATTTTAAATATAGAATAACAATTGAATGACAAATTATGACCATGTTTCACTATTGTATGACTATGAACTCGAAACTTTTTTGAACAATAACTTTTAACTTTTAACTTTCCAATTTTCAATTTCTCTAAACCCAATTAAAAAATCTTTGATATTCATTTTTTTTCGACCTTCGGGTTGAATTTCCATAATGCTTATTAAGCCGTTTATTGCAGAAATATACAAATGATTTTTTTTGTCCGAAATAATTGTTCCAATTTCAGACTTATGTTCTCCTTCTATTATTTCAGCAGAATATATTTTTATGATAATATTTTTTTTTGTTAACTTATTTTCAAAAATAGTCCACGAAGTAGGATAGGGGCTTAAACCACGAATAAGATTGTAGATTGTTTTAACATCATTATTCCAATTTATTTTACATATTTCACGAGATAATTTTGGTGCAGTTTTTAAAGTTTTTTCAGAAATAATAAATTGCTTTTGAGATATAGATTCTACATCACTGTTTTCGATTGAGTTAATTGTTTTTGTAAGTAATTTAGCTCCTGTAATCATTAATTTATCGTGAAGGTTTCCGGCATTATCTTTTTCTAAAATTTCTACTTCTTCAAAATCAAGAATATTACCTGTATCAATTTCCTTTTCGATGAAAAATGTTGTTACGCCTGTTATTTTTTCGCCGTTAATAATCGCCCAATTTATTGGTGCAGCACCTCTGTAATTCGGTAACAATGAAGCATGCAGGTTTATTGTTCCTTTAGGAGGAATTTGCCAAATAGTTTCGGGTAACATCCTAAATGCCACAACCACAAATATATCTGCATCGAAACTTTTTAATTGTTCAATAAAATTGTTATCTTTTAAGCTAACAGGTTGTAAAACAGGAATGTTTATACTATTTGCAAATTGTTTAACTTCACTTTCTTTGAGTTTTAATCCTCTTCCTGCTGGTTTATCAGGACTTGTAACAATAGCACAAATATCGTTTCCGGAATTAATTAATTCTTTTAACGATTCAACTGCAAACTGGGGGGTACCCATAAAAACAATACGCATAATATATATAATTAATTTTTTATTATTTTGAAAAAATTATCTGGAAAGTTAACTAAAAAAATATTTTTAGTGCTTCGTGTAAATGCAGTATATAGCCATCGTAAATATTCTATGTCAATTTGCATATTTGAGAAAAAACTTGAGTCGAGATATACATGCTCCCATTGACCACCTTGTGCTTTGTGACATGTTATTGCATAAGCAAATTTTACCTGAAGTGCATTAAAATATTTATCGCTTCTTAATTTTTCGTATCGTTTGGAGAAAGATTTTTCATCAGAATAATCGTTTAAAACACTATTGTACAAATTGTTAGCTTGCTCTTTAGAAATAGTTGGTCCTTCGGCACTTATCGAATCCAACATCAAATAAACTCTTATTTCAAAATCCGAAAAATCAATCAGTTTTATTGTTGCCTCGCAAAACCGAAAGCCATGCATTTCTTCGAACTTGTGAATTCTGCATATTTTTATAATATCGCCATTTGCTATAAAACTTGTTGGCGAATTTTCGGGCAGCCAATTATAACTGTTTTTTACTACCATTAATAAATCGCCTTGCGAGATTTCTTCTTCGCGATACAATATTCTATTTCTTATACCTTGATTATATTGGTTTGCTTGCTTATTTGTCCGGCAAATAACAATACTTTCCTGAATTCCTTTTTTATTGTACGATTCATTTAATTTTTCAATTAAATCAACACCAGTAATTCTCTCAACATCAACACATTCAATTATATTTAGATTATTGTTTTTATTTTCAATATTGTTACGAATACTTGTAGCATTTTTTAAAATCCCCGAATTTTCTTCTTGTCTAACCACTTGTTTTAAAGATACTTTTATAGTGTTATAAGAAAAACTTTCAACTTCTTTAATATTCAATGCCGGACTTAATATTGTGCCAACAGGAGGTAATTGTGCTGTATCTCCAACTAAAACCAATTTACAATTCGGTTTACTAAATACGAAACTTATTAAATCGTTTAATAAATTTCCGGAACCAAAATTAGAATTTTCGTAGGTCTGATTGGAAATCATTGATGCTTCGTCAACAATAAAAATTGCGTTTTTATGTGTGTTAAAATTTAAAACAAAGCTGCCAAAGCCCAATGATTTATCTTTTTGGCGATAAATTTTTTTATGTATTGTAAATGCAGGTCTGTTACAATAACTAGAAATTACTTTAGCCGCTCTGCCAGTTGGAGCCATTAATTCGTAAGAAATTTTCATTTCTTCGAGCGAATAAACTAATGCTTTAATTAAAGTTGTTTTACCTGTACCTGCATGTCCATCAACAATAAGAATTTGATTTTCGGAGTTTGGTAAAATAAATTTACTTAAAATATCAACAACTTTCGATTGGTCGTTTGTAGGTTCGTAACCAATATTTCGGACAATAATATTGTAAATATGTTTAGAAAGCATAAATAATTATTTACGAAAGTAGAATATTTTTCAAAAAAAATTAACTTTGCGATGAAAGTAAAAATTATATTTTATAACAAAAAAATGTTCGTAGTAAGTAATTAGTGTGTGTCCATAAAGTCGAAAGAACTTGTAAATTTATGTCATATTTATAATTCTGAACTTATGCGGATAAGGTATAAAGGCATATGGTATAATGGTTTAGCCGTCATTGTAACTTTCCGAAAGTTTGCAAAGACCATGGCACCGTTAACTTTCGGAAAGTTTCTTGTACCTCTATACCTTATAAATTAAAATGCTGATATTACGGACAGACTCTAATTAAATTTTTGAGTAAAATAAAATATGCAACAAATTTCGCTAATAGACGAAACATTTAATTTACTAAACTCTGAGCATTATAAAATTACACTTCAGATTTTATTCGATAGTTTTTCGTTTACAATTTTTGATTCTGTTCGGAAAAAACATATCTTGTTAAATCATTATCAATTAGAAAATTCTGAAAATTTTAATGATGTATTAAAACCTCTAATATCTGATAATGAAATTTTAAAATCGAATTTTGATGATTTTAGAATTTTTGTTTTTACCAATAACATTGTAATTATTCCGTCATCATTTTCAAATCAGGATAAAAACAACGATTACGCTAATTTTAATTTTAACGAAAATAATTCTAAAAGTTTTTTCTGCAAATCATCTTTCGATACGATAATAAATTATAGTGTTTCTAATGAAATTAATGATTTGCTTGCAACTATTAAATATAAAACACTTTACCCACATGCAATTTCAATTTTAAAAGAAGCTCAAATTGCCAGCTTACAAAAAAATATTGTTAATAGCTTGTTTGTTTGTGTATTGCATCAATTTATTGAAGTAGTTGCAATTAAAAATAATGAACTTCAACTTTTTAATGTATTCCAATATCAAAACGACGATGACTTTTGTTATTATTTGAATTATTTGTTCGAATTATTTAAGTTTGACAAAGAAAAAGTTCCAATTATTTTTTCAGGAATTACAAAGAAGAATGACAGCCGAATTTCAAAAGCTGAACAATTCTTTAAGAAAATGCAATATTCTAAATCAAGTACTCAATATATTTATAGTTATAGATTTAACGAAATCCCTCAGCATCATTTTTCAAACCTTTTTATAATTGCTTATGAGGATAATAAGCGGTACTAACAAAGGAAGGAAAATAATTCCTCAAAAAGATTTAAAAGCTCGTCCCACAACCGATTTTGCTAAAGAGGGCTTATTTAACATATTAAATAATAAAATTGACTTTGAAAATATTTTAGCACTTGATGTTTTTAGTGGCACAGGTAGCATTAGCTATGAATTTGCTTCGCGTGGTGCAAAATTGGTAATTGCTATTGAAATTAATTCGAGACATGTTGCATTTATTCGTAATGAAAGCAGGAAATTAAACTTGAACATAAAAGTTGTTCAGGCAAATGCTTTTTATTACTTAAAAAAAACAAAATTAAAATTTGATGTCATTTTTTGCGACCCACCTTATGATATTGCCGGAATAGAACAAATACCCGATATCATTTACAAAAACGAAGTTTTATTGCCGAATGGAATATTAATTTTAGAACATTCAAAAAAATACAATTTCTCCGAACATGCATATTTTAATGAAGTTAGACAATATGGGAGTGTCCATTTTTCATTCTTTTCGAAATAAAATAAAAGAACATTTTGTTTAAACAAGTTTTTTTATCTAATTTTGCATTCTCTTAAATAAAAGGGTGCGGTAGTTCAGCTGGTTAGAATATCGGCCTGTCACGCCGAGGGTCACGGGTTCGAGTCCCGTCCGCACCGCTTAAGTAGTTGGTATCCATCTAATTAATAGATGGATATCTTTTTTTTGCTTTTCGGGGAGCTTTACGTTTTTTGATTCCTTGCCATTATTCCTTTTATTTTAGGTATTTTTGCAAATATCTTATAACAATCAAATTAAGATTTTATTTTTTTCTGTAACTTTTTCATTCTTATGCATTATATAAAAAAATAGGTGTTTTGAATTTGAAACTCACATTAATACTATTTTTTCTTTCTATTGTACTGTTGAACTATGGGCAACGTATTAAATATGGCTTTTATAATAATCTGGATGAAGCTATTGCCGATTCAGGGCTTGTTAAAAGCTTATATGTTGATTTTAATATTGAAGAAGAATCTGTTTTTAATGAAAAAATCGGGTCTTTTACTAAACTTCATTCATTGACTATTGTTAATTTTGAACAAAAAGATTTTCCTCCTGCATTTTATAACCTAAAAGGAATAGATTCAATTATAATTTCTGACTGTCCCAAAGTAAACTTCCGGCTTTTATTTAAAAATTTATCTAAACTACCATCATTAATATACTTTGAGCTGGAAGGAAATGATATTCGTGAAATTCCCGAAGAAATCAACAATTTACAAAAACTTAAAACTTTCAGAATTACCAATAATGAAAATCTCCTTTTAAGTGAAACTGTAGAAACACTTAAATTATCACCTGCACTTACTGAATTAGCACTGCCAGTAAATGACATTACAGAACTGCCTGATAATATCGGATTATTAAAACAAATTAAGGTACTTGACTTAAGTAATAATTACTTAACAGATTTGCCGGATAGTATTGCAGGAATGAGCAGTCTTATTCAAATCAGATTGGAAGGCAATAATCTGGTTGACCCAATTACAACTACAGAAAAAATGAAAGGGCTGGATATAAAATATATATCCCTTGACAAAGGACTTACTGCAGATGAAATGAATCGAATAAAGACAATCTTTCCAAATTGTAGAATCAAAGAAACAAATGTATCTGTAACATCAAACAAGGGAAGTAATAACACTTTGAAATCGGATAATAGTCTTAATATACCAGATATTAAAATTAAAAGTAAGATATCTGTAACAAATGATTCTGTTAATTATGGGATTTTTCAGTTAGAACAATCGGATTATGCAGCTTTATCAACTGCATATTTACATTATCCTGCTCTTTTAAGAAATCAATTACTAAAGGTCGAGTTTGATTCACTATTATTTGATGAAAGATATAGTGATACAAATTATTGTAACATTACTAAAATAAATAGAAATCAATTACAACAAAATTCAGAAACATACAACTACTTAAATATTGAACTTGTTAAACCAAAAACCAGGAAAGAAATCTGGTTTAAATTTAATGTTGGTGAACAAAATATAGAAGTAAATGCTTTTAATAAAGTACCATGGATTTATTCGGGTGAATTGTCATTGAAAAAATTCAAGAAAACATATATTAAATCAGGGAGAAAGCAACAAAAATATTGGAGAGACATACGGTTTTACTACGATGATGCCAATAAATTATTTACCATTGAACTTAAAGATATAAATAGCTTTAAACAATTTACAGCTACACCGGCAAATTTAAGTTCAACAATTACACAAGAAACTTTTCAGCAAAAATTTCCAAGATTATATGCCAGTTATTGTAAAGCTTTGGACAGGAGAAGAAAACGTTTTCATAAAAATTTATTCAGCAATAAAATGATTGTAGATAGAAACTACAAAAAAAATAAAGAAATATTATGGACTGCTTTCAGAGATATGTATATGAGCCCGGAAGAAAAAAAGATGACACATGAAGAGTGGCTTAAATACTATGATAAAGTAATTGCACATGAAAAGAAAACACTTTATGCTGCTACTGCCGACGAATCGAATTTAAAACGCAGTCTTATTCTAAATCAATTCGAATTACTAAATCAGAGTGATTGGATTGGTCAGAATAATTGTACTGATATATTCAATGTTTCATTTGAAGATAAAGCTAAAAATAACCTCCCGGTTATATCATTATTTGTAATTGATAAAAAAAACAACTTTTTTTATTCAGTTCCTGGAACCATTGGACTGGGCCAACAAATACTCATGCTATGCAACCGCGAAAATATTCGTATTATAGCTGTTTTAAGAAATGGTGACATTGGTATTGTACAACCTGACCAACTAATAAATAAAAATTCACAACAAGGCAATAAAACAAGTTTGATGGTGCAAATTATTCTAAAGAGTCTTTGCACTGTTGGACAGATAATGGAACTAATTGGACTATAAAAATTAAAAAATATTGTAACTTTTATGAACTCTTTGCATTATTAGTTCAGAAATAACCCTAAAAATGGAAAAAACTATCAGTTCATATCACGTAACACCCGGGCAAATCATGATTGAATCTGATGAGATTAGAGCTGCACAAAAAAACTTATTAAAATTTTCTGTTCTTTATGACCATTATTATTTACAGATTTTTCGTTTTATTCTTAAACGTATTGATTCGGAAGAACTCACTGCCGATTTAACCCAACAGGTTTTTTATAAAGCTATGAAGAACCTAAAAGGATATAGGTTTGAAGGTTTACCGTTTTCTTCATGGCTTTTTCGGATTGCACGTAATGAAATAAATATGGAGATGCGTAGTAGTAGGGTAAAGCGAACTGTTTACGTTCAGACCGAACAGCTAATGTTAATTGCAGAAGAAACAGGCATAGAAGAAAAAGAAGAACAAATTGCCATTATGATGCAAACATTACTGAAAATTGAGCCAGAAGAACTTGAGATAGTTGAAATGAGGTATTTTGAGAACAGACCACACAAGGAAATTGCCGAAATATTAAATATTTCTGAAGGTAATGCCAAAGTAAGACTGCACAGGGTTATTCAGAAAATGAAATCAAAACTAATTTAATGTAAGCCATGGAAAAAATTAAAATTAAACTCGATACACCTGAAATGCCGGATGAAAACATCTTAAAGCATAAAAATTTCGATAATGTATTAAAAATGGTAAAAACAGGTAAACCATTTTTTAAATCTGCTAAATTCATAGCAGGTACCTCATCAGTAATAATAATTGCTGCCATTGTTACAATTATTCTTCATCAGAATAACATAAAGAATAATGCTATAACAAATATTACATCTGCCGACACCAATGATACTGTAATAAAAGTAAGTCCTCCAATAAAGGATAAAGATATACCATGGGAATATTATACTCTGGGGAATAATAATAAAGTGGACATTGTTACACTATCAGGAACAATTCTTCATATACCTGAAAATGCTTTTGTAAATTCGGCTGGAAATACAATTGCTCCACCAGTAAAAATAAAGTATCGCGAATTTCGTAATCCTGTTGACTTTTTTAGGGCTGGAATACCAATGAATTACGATTCCTGTAAAAATGAATATGTTTTTGAATCTGCCGGGATGTTCGAAATTGGTGCCGAAAAAGATGGTATGAATTTGTTACTTGCAAACAACAAAGCAATTGATATTGACATGCTTTCTGATAATAATGAAGGTCGCTTTAATTTTTATGCTTTCGATACAACAAAAGGGAAATGGGATTATGTTGGGAAAGATAAAATGAAACAATATAATAAATTACCCTTAACGGAATACACTTTAAATGACAATTTCATTACTGCAAGCGATTCAAGTACTAACAATGAAAAAGTTGCGGTATTTCCAAAAACCAATACAGTTAAAACAGAATATGTTAAGGATAAAATAAGCGATGAATATAACAACAACCAAGTTAACAGAATAAAACCTGTTGTTCCTGTTCTTGCAACAAAAGATAAATATTTGTTCAAACTTGATATTAATAAAGAAAAATTTCCTGAATTTGCAAAGTATAGTAACATATTATTTCAGGTTGATGACAGGGGAAATAAATTTGATAAAATGTTATATTTAGTCAGATGGGAACAAATTAACCTTAAACCTTCAAGTCAAAAGGGACTTTATAACTTATATTTAACAAGAAAAGATACCTCTGTTCATTTAAAAGTTATACCTGTGTTTGAAAACAAAAATTATCAGCAAGCAATTAATATTTACCAGAAAGAATTAAATAAAAATAAAGCAAATAACGAGCAAAATATTCGCAATAAGCAAGCATTGTTTAACACTCAGGGAATGGTAAATGAAATTGTTGGCAAAAAAGGATTTTTACCTTCTTCTATTCGTTCAGTTTCTATAACAAGTTTAGGAATATATAATTGCGACTATCCTTTACCTCAATTTCCAAATACTTTTACACCACAGTTTGTAGATAATATTGGGAAAAATATAAAATACAAAATGCTTTATATTGCCGATAAATCAAAAAATCTTTTAGGTGCTTATGCCGAAGGTGAAAATGTGAGATATAAAAAGGGTTCAGAAAACATTATGTGGATTTTAACCTGGGATGGTAAAATCGGAATCGTTAATCCAATATTATTCAATGAAATTTCTAATCTTGGCAAGCCTCATATTAAACTTGTACTTCTCGAAGATGCTGAAGGAATTAATCAACTTTATCAATTGATTAATACATGATTTGAATATGTTAACGATTACTTGGTATTTAATTTAAAATTCATTATTTTATTTTTAAATCTGTTATTGTTTTTTTATGAAGATTCTTTCTAAGAAAATATTAATATTTTGATTGCCTGTAACCAATTGGATTTGTGTTTAACAATTATAATAAAAATTTAAAACTCACTATTATGAAAACAACGTGCATTATTTTATTCGTGATATTAATGTCATTTTTGACTTTAGCACAGAATAAAACAGAAATAAAATGTAAAATTTGGAACCCAAATAGTTTTTGCGAGATTCCAGACTCAATATATTTAGCGGATAGGGTTTTTGCAATTCACAGTGAATGGAAAGAAGATAAATGTGAGCATATAGATAGTTTAAAAAATTTAACAGGAGTATGGTTAACTTTTAATATTATACTGCGAAAGGGATAAAATTGTACAATATGAATAGCCACGACCTTCAGGTCGTGGATAAAATAAAACAAGGTAATTCAGGGCTTTAGCCCAAAATAATAATAATGAACAACAAAATGTATAAATTTATCCCGTTTTCAGTATAAAAAAGGGTGTTCATTAAATTTTAAAACAAATTTTGACAATATCAAGTTAATAAAAAAAAGGTAACTACTCAGCCACTAAATATGGAATTTTTGCCACAGATTGCACAAATTTACGCAGATTTAAAACCACCAAAGGTGGTTTATTGGCGAAAATTGATTAAAAAAGATTTTATTTTAATCTGTGACG
>Ga0210039_1002684_pt1 | contig 14374 bp, 7 predicted proteins | sample CryGeyCG2114_250_3_FD_185460 | JGI IMG/M metagenome (GOLD analysis project Ga0210039, IMG submission 185460) | Groundwater microbial communities from aquifer - Crystal Geyser CG17_big_fil_post_rev_8/21/14_2.50 (SPAdes) (version 2) | ecosystem: Environmental > Aquatic > Deep subsurface >...
ATTTCAAAATTTTCATACGTTACATCCTGAATATTTTCTTTTTGAAATTTAGCTTCAAAATATTTTTTAGAAAAAGAATGCGAAAGCGTTTTTCCTATTAGTCCGTATTGGTTCATTTTTTAAAAGTTCATAAAATTGAAAGTTCATAAAGTTTGTAAAGTTGGAAGTAATTATAGATTCGTCACTTCATCCCGTCCCGATAACTATCGGGAGCTTTCGGGATTTCGTTCAGAATGACACTAATTTCTAATACCTAACCCCTAACGCCTCTTTTTCACATTCACACATTCACACATTCTCACATCAACACATTTCCTTACTTCTCCAAAATAACAAACTCTGTACGCCTGTTTTTGGCTCTGCCTTCTTCTGTGTCATTTGAAGCAATGGCTTTTGTGGCTCCAAATCCTTTAAATTTAAGTCTTTCTGGTGCAATGTCTTCGATAAGCAAATAGTCATACACCGCCTTAGCTCTATTTTCTGATAAAGTCATATTGGTTGCAGCATCTCCTACATTATCGGTGTGTCCGTTGATACTGATTTTAACAGTTGGATTGGTTTTCAAAAAGTCGAGAAACTCATTTAATACCAACATAATTTTTGGTGTTAGTTGATAGGAATTGGTTTCAAAATTAATGTTATTGATTTTATAAGCTGTTCCAATTTCTATTGGTTTAATTTCAACTTTTTCTGTTTTTATAGGTTTTCCCTTTACTATTTCATTTGATGAAATAAGTTGAGATGTGAATGCATATCCTTTCTTTTTAGCTGTAAGCATAATATCTTCATCTTTATCAACACGAACAACAGCTACATAACCTCCTGTTTCTTGATTGATAACTGCTTCTACTTCCTGATTGGTTTTCGTGTTTTTGAGCATTACTTTCGCTTCCTCTGGAACTTTTCCTGAATTGTCTAAAATTTCTCCATTAACAAATACAACAGATTCAGGTCTGGCTTCTTTATAGAGTTCAAAAGTAAAAATATCTAAATCTTTATTTTCGTTAGAGGAACTATAATAGGCAAAATCACCATCTTTGCTTACCACAAAACCATGTTCATCTTTTTCTGTATTAATTGGCACACCTATGTTTATTGGTTTATTAAATTGTTTTGTTGTTTCATTCATTTTTGAATAGAAAATATCGTAACCACCAACTCCAATATGCTCATTAGAAGAAAAATATAAGGTATAACTATCGGAGTGCATAAATGGGGATTTTTCATCTCCAGGTGTATTTATTGGATAACCTAAGTTAATCGGTTCGCCCCATTTTCCGTTGGGTTGGCGTTCTACTTTATAAATATCCATATCTCCATTAAAATCAACAATTCTAGTAAAGTACAAGGTTTTATTATCGGATGAAATAGAGGGTTGACCTTCCCAAGTTGTTGGCGTATTGATGTGGCTTCCAATAGACTCTAATTTTGTCCAACCTCCATCTTTAAATTCTGAGAAATAAATGTCAGCATTATCGAACATTTGTCCCAATCCAGCTCTATTTTTTCCTCTGTAAGGAATTACTTCTACCAAGGTAATAAACAACAATTGATTATCCACAGAGACACTAACACCACCCTGATATTGTCCTAAATTAAAGGGATCTGGCATCGGCATTCCTGAAGTAAAAGTGTTGTTGCCAGTTTTTCTACTTCGAATAAACACCTCTTTCATACCTTTATCAAAACTACTAATTGATTCGTCTTTCATGTTTCTGGTAAAAAACAAATACCTATTATCGGGCGAAAGCATGGGTAAGTATTCATTGTTTGATGTTGCTGGACCTTCTAATTTTACGGAATGAAATGGAACGGTATCTCTAATTAATTTCAGATAAGTATCAATATCTTCAATTCTTGCGTGTGCATTTCGTTCATCTTCTTTGTAGGCTTTTGGAGCTGCAACAACAAGTTGATAAAAAGGTTTTGCTTCTGGGTATTTCCGCATTCCAAAATAATAATTTCCTAATTGCATTGCATGATAGAAATTTCTGTATTCAGGGCATATTTCAACTATTTTTTTCCAATAACTTATACGAAGTGCTGTGCTGTTTTTAAGTCCGCCAACCTCTCCTTTATTAAAGGCAATTTCAGCTTCTTTATCAGCAATTCCCGCTAGTTCATCATAGGCTTCAAGATAATTTGGGTCAATTTTAATTGCGTCATTCAGCAATGCTTTTTTTTGATTAAAAGGAGCTAATCGAGCAGATTCGAGATATTTTATTGCTTTTTTCTTTGGCTCAGGGCATTTATCCTCTTGAGCATAACTATTTGAATAGTATAAAAATAAAAATATTATTAAAATATAGTTGTTCACTTTTTCTTAATTTTTTTTAAACCAATAAACTAAATATTAAAAACCTAATAGGTTTTTGAAACCTATTAGGTTTTTTTACTAACTACTAACACCTAACTACTTCCCTCTATTGAGCATCAACTTTAGCCATTGTAGCATTTGCTTCTTGTTGGGCTTTAGCCATTAAAGCATCGGCATTTTTCTTGCCTTCATTTTCAATACCTACTGCATTTTTCTCTGCTTCACTTTTCAATTTTTCAGCCGCTTTTTCTGCTGCTATTTTTTTCAATGGATTTCCGCCAGCTTGTTTCACTAAATCTTTGGCTTGTTTGTCAGCTTCTTGACGAACTTTATCGGCTGCTGATTTAGCTTCGTTTCTAATTTTTTGAGCATTTTTTTCGGCTTCAGCTAAAATTTTATCTGCTTGTTCTCTTGCTTTTTTCTTTGCTTCTTCCTTAGCTTTATCAACTTCTTCGGTTATTTTTTCTTTAATTTGTTCTTTAATTTCCTCTTTAATACTTCCCACTGCATCTTTTAGGCTAACACTAACTTTAGGGTCATCAAAAGTACCTTTAAGTAAAACATCAACATTTATAAAATCAACCGATTTAAGGCTCATCCCTAAGCCAGCTGCTTGGCTGTTTAGTTTATTAACCGCTTCTCCTGCACCTAATTCTGAGCTTGGCACTTTCAACGTCATTTTATAATCAATTGTTTGATCGAAACCATTTGAACCTGACATTGTACCTACTGTTTTACCCATTTTCACATCAAAAGGATCGATAGTTACACGTCCATCTTTAAAGGCATACTTTAATTTAGCATCGTTTACTTCGAGTTTTTTTAAATTATCATTTTTCAACGCATCTGCCAATTTATTCATTGCCTTGAAATCTTCAACTTTAATATTTTTGGTTACCATATTTCCAGTTCCTGTTAATGAGTTCATGTCGGGCATCATCTCTTTATCTAAAAATCCTTCAACAACCAATGAAGTGTTAAAATTCCCTTTTGCATTTTTAGCATAAGGAGCCATTTCTTCTATGGTGTTAAATGTAGTAACAACTTGCTGGATATCAAAATCTTTGATTGCCATGTCGTAGCTAAACCCTGGTTTATCAATATTGGTTGTTTCATAAAAACCATTCATGAGCATACTTCCTCCTAACAAATTCATGGCAACATTTTTCATGCTTACTTTTTGGTCTTTCACTGTTATTTCACCTTTAAGGTTATCAATATCCATATTATCATAAACGATTTTATTTATAGATGAATTTAATACAAAATCAATGTTTTTAGGTACTTCAACAACCGAAAGTGGCACTTCTTCAGTAGCAGTGCCTTCTGCTGCAACAGGTTCATCTGCCATAAATTCGTTCAAATTCAATAAATTAGAACTATAATTGAATCGACCAGTTAACACATTAGCACTATCACTAAATAAATAGGCTATAAAGTTTTCAATTTTCCCATTGGCTTGCATATCTGATTTGCCAATTTTTGCATCAAAAGCAGCTAATTCAACAAATTTAGGAGAGAAATTCAACAGCATTTTGTTTAGCTGAATAGCATAAGGCAATGAATCACTTTTATAAAGCATATCCGTAATTCCAAATTGCCCTTGAGCTAAAAATTCTTCGTATTTTTCATTTTCGATAGATGACATTTTTCCTTTTAATTGTACATCTGCATTTATTTTTCCATTCATTTCATCTCCTGCTTCTAAAGGCATAACATCTTTAACGGAAGTTAAATCTAACGCCATTTTCAATCCGCCATCTATGTTTGGGTCAGAAATAGGTGTGCTTACTTTCATGTACATATCTACAGGATTTCCAGCTAATTCTAAGTGGAATTTTTTAAGATTAACCAAAGTATTGTCTTCGCTTCCTCCTGGGTTTTCAACGTGTAAATCAACCTGAATGTTGTTTACTGCTTTTGGTAAATCGGGGTATTTAAACATAGCGTTTTCAATCAATAAATCTAATCCAAATGCAGGAAGTGCTGTTTCGGTCATTAATCCTTTTGCATAACCATTTAAGGCTAATTTTCCTTCGGTTTTCACGTTTGCAAAATCGGTCATATAGACCACTGGAACTAGAGATAAAATATTTTTAAATTCGGTTTTCTTTGCTCCAAATTTAACATCCATATCAATGTTATCATTGTCTTCAAAAATAGCTACCCAACCATCTAAAGCAAGGGTTAACTCATTAATTTTAAATTGATTTTCGGTAAATGTAAATTTGTTATTGGCTAAATCTGCTTTTATAGTGGCATCAATATCAATAATTGCTTTGTTAAAATACTTGATGTTATCCATAGAAAGGTTTAGTGTGTCAATAGTTGTTTTAGTAACTAAATCAGTAACATCTTGGGTCATATCTCCCGAAAGGTTAAAATTTAATCCTAAAACTGTAGTTTGCAAATTCATCGTTGCATCGTTATAAACAATACGAGCATTTTTAATGGTTAAATCTTTAAGGTTAAGTTTAAATGGCGAAGCAGGTGTTTCTTCTGTTGTTACATCAACTTCTTCTGTTGCTTTTGCGATATCCCAATTGGCTGATGTATCCGCTAATACAATGGCATTGATTACAGGATTATCAATAAAAATGGTTTTAATTTTAATTTCATCACCACTAATTACACTCATTAAATCTACTTTAAGTGTAAGATTTTTAATATTGGCTAATTGTGTTCCTTCAAATTTTTCTATTCCATCAACAGTAACATTATCTATAGAAAAATTAAAATCTGGAAAAGTGCTAATTAATCCTAAGTCAAACGCACCAAAATCTACTTTAGCGTTCAGGTTAGCATTGGCTTGTTCCTTAACCATTTCAATGATTTTTCCTTTAAACATAAAAGGCAAAGAAACGAGGAGAATAAGAAGGATTAGGAAGGTTATTCCTGTGATTTTAAAAAATTTTTTCATCTTTTATTTATTGTTATTGGTTAGAAATATCGTGCTAAATTAATCAAAGTTTAAGACTAAATAAAATGTGTTTAAAAGAAAAATATTGTTCTATTTTTTCTTTTTTTGAATAAAGATTAATAATTTCGTACAAAAATTAAAATTATGCAAACGACAGAAGGGAATAAATTGATTGAAAAAATTCAAAAAGAAATATCAAAATCTGGTATTAGCCAGAATAAACTAATTGAGCAATTAAGAGAATTAAGAGAAATTGCGTTGAAGGAAGAAGATCCTACACTAACAAAAGTAATTCGTTTGACTTATGAACACCTTGCTGAACATGGTACTTTTAATATTCCTATTCCTGCCGATGAATTAGTTGCAGAAGGAGATGAAGAAGATGCTGAAGCTGAAATGATGATTAATTCTATTGAGACTGATGAAGACAGAGTAGAAAGCTTGAATTATTTACTTTCGTTGATGCACGATAGAGAAAACCCAAGCAACCGTCAGGAATTGTTTGAATACAGAGATGCGTTGAAAAATTATTAAAAGTTGGAGACTGAATACTGAATATTTTATACTTTAATTTTCAAAACTTGTCGTAGCTTCTATGTTCTTACCAAATTTTGTGTTGTTAAATTTTAAACTTGATAAAAGCAAAAAAATACTTTCTTTTATGCTGTTTTGAAATCCTATTCATTTCTTTTACTATTGCACAAAACCAATCTACATCTTCCGATTCGGTTGAAGATAAACTTAAACTAGATTTAGGTTGGACTCGTATAAAAAACATTAATGTTTGGCCCATTTTTAAACGTACTGCTACTGCTGAAAAAACTGATTTGCAAATTATTGCTCCTATTTTTAGGAAATCATCTCACGTTTTAAATAATAAAAAACACAACCATTTACTTCCCTTTTATTTATACGACAAAAGCGATAAAGAACGACATTTACGAATAGGTTCTTTACTTTATCCTTCTCTTATTCATAATGCTTATGATAGCGTTTTGAAGGTTAGAAATTTTAATTTTATAGAATTTGCTCCCGAAATAAGCTTGTTTCATTATAAGCGTTCTGAAGATGGTTCTATTCTTGAAAATAGTTTATTCTTTTTTTTGTGGGCTAAGAGTGATTTAACTACTCAACAATCGCATTTGGTAGTTTTTCCGCTCTATTGGTATTACAATAATCCTAAACGAAAAAAAAATACCTTTTTCCCTTTGTATTCTTATGGCTTGTACGCAAATAAAACAAAAAAATACAAAGTTATTACACCGCTCTTTTGGAATTTTAGTTCTTCTACTTTTTCTAAAAGCATCGCATTTCCTTTATATTTTGCAAAAAAAGACAGTTTAACCAACAACAAAGTGCTGTTTCCATTAGTTTGGAGTTATAGAAACGGACAACGCAATTCGTTTACTTTATTCCCACTTTATCATCAAACTAAGTCTGCAAATGGGTTGTATTCCACAAAAGCATTTACGCCTTTGTTTTGGCATACAAAAACGCCTTACGAAACTAAAAATGCGTTATTTCCATTGGTTTGGCACAAAACCAACAACAACGGAAGTAGTTCAACCAAAATATTACCTATTTATTTTGCAAAAAAAGACAGTTTAACCAACAACAAAGTGCTGTTTCCATTAGTTTGGAGTTATAAAAATGTAGATCGGAAAGCTTTTGCTTTTTTCCCATTTTACTTTTCAGGGCAAAATTCCGACAACACCAAAAATTACACAGGAATTACACCGCTTATTTGGAGGATTAGAAACAACGAAAACATGCGTTACATTGCTTTTCCTTTTTATTGGAAAATTAAAAATGGAACTGGTGAGAAAAAATCTGAAACAAATATTGTGTTTCCATTTTTGTTTACCATCAAAAACAATAGAGTGGACAATCGTGTGTTTTTCCCATTGGTTTGGCAACTTAAAAACCCAAAGTATGAGTCAATAACTGTGATGCCGTTTTTTTCTCGGGGAAATGCCTTGAATATGGAAAGCAAACACATTGCCATTTCGCCACTCTATTGGAAATTTACGAACAAACGAAATACTACTACATTATTTTTACCTTTTTACTATAATTTTGAAAACAACATGGGCGAAGAAATTAACGAACAACGTGTTTTTTTTCCTTTTTATTGGTCGTTTTATGATAGTGAACGGAACAATAAAGTTTTATTTCCTTTTTATTGGAAATTGCATAATTCATTATATCACTCGCTTACCATTTTTCCTTTTTATTCAGTTGGACAAGCTGATGATTTATCTGCTAAACACAAAGCTATTACTCCTATTTATTGGCAATTTGAAGGAACAAACTATAAAAAAACAATGTTTATTCCGTTAGTTTATCAAACTAAAAAAACAGAAGACAACAACATTATTAACACTTTTACTTTTTTACCTTTTTATAAAAAATATAAAGACAATACGACTAAAAACACAACCGTTTTTCCCTTGTATTTTAAGCGTTCCGATGAATTTAGAAAATCAACTGCTTTTGTTCCTTTCTATTTTCACAAAAAGAAAAATGATGGAACTTTTAATCGTATTGGAATAACACCTTTATTTTGGCATACCAAAGAGTATAATACAAAAAAAACGGTGTTTTTTCCTTTGTGGTGGCACTATAAAAACAACGATAACTTTATAATTCGTCAGGTATTTTTTCCAATTTATTGGTCTAAAAAAGATAAAACTACAACAAATAAACTACTTTTTCCGCTACTTTGGAGCTACAAAAATGATAATAGAACATCTACTGCTTTTGTTCCTTTTTATTTTCATAAAAAGAAAAATAATGGAACTTTTAATAGCATTGGAATAACACCTTTATTTTGGCACACAAAAACACCAACAACTATTTCTAATGTGTTATTTCCTCTTTTTTGGAGAAAATCAATACAATACATAAATGGACAGTATAAAAAAACAACATTTTTTCCACTATATTGGAGCAGCTCAAATCCAACCAACAAATATGCTGTGCTATTTCCGTTTTTATGGAAATATAACAACGCAAAACGTAATTCATTTTTCTTATTTCCACTTGTTTATAAGAATGCTGACTTACAAACAAATGCACAACAGTTATTTATAGTTCCGTTGCTTTGGAAATCGAAAAATGATAAAGAAAAAACTACTGTTTTATTTCCTTTCTATAGAAGTACTACAATAATTGAAAATAATAAAAAATCGGAACTAAACGTATTGTTGTTTTTATATCGAAGAAAATATGATGACAACGGAAGATTAATTGTGCACTATTTATATCCATTTGGAAGCTATAAAAAAGATGAAACATCAACTTATCATCGATTTGCACCCATTTATTGGCAATATAAAAGTGCAAATAAAAAATATTTTACCCTACAACCATTTTATTATCACTATAAGGACAATGAAGAAGAAAATTTTAGGATTTTATGGGAATTGTATTACAAAAATGATAAAATTTCGGGCAAACATTCCAATAACTTTTTATGGCGTTCCTTAATACTTTCTAAGTATGATAATGGCGATTATGATTATCGGTTGTTTTATTTGCTTTATGTTTCGTCAAAAGTGGATGGGGAAAAAACCAATAGCTTATTCCCTTTTTATTATTCAACCAAAAACGATAATGGAGAAAAAACAAATTCTTATTTATTCTATTTTTTTAATTCCCATAAACGGAAAATTGCTAACAGCAACCAATTTTATCAAGAAAAACGAATTTTTTGGTTTATTAGGTATTTATCTAACTATAAAGCATTGAAAGAAAAAGGATTAATGTAGAAAGGATTGCAGCTTATAAAATACGTATTAACTTTAATGAAAACCAAAATTTTAAAATAAGAATCGAACTCCTATTAATATTTCGTTCTGAATGACACTAAGAAATAAACTACACATTTTCATGCTTTCACTTTTTCAACTTTGGATTCATTGCATCAGTAAGTCCTTCTCCTATTAAATTATAAATAGTTACGGTAATAAAAATAGCAAACCCAGGAATAATTGCCAACCACCAAGCAGAAGAAACTTCTCTAGATTTAGAAAGCATAGAACCCCAAGTGATAGTTTCTGCTGGTACGCCAACTCCAATAAATGACAAGGTAGATTCTATTAAAATCGCTGATGCGATTCCAAATGCAATAGCAATAAGTACGGGGGACAACGCATTTGGCAAAGCATGTTTAACAATTATTCTCAATTCTTTATAACCCAACGCACTTGCAGCTTCAATAAATTCTAAGTTTCTGATTCTTAAAAATTCAGCTCTTGTAAAACGAGCTATTCCAGTCCAAGTAGTAAGTCCAATAATTACCATAACAATGAAAATTGATGGTTTAGCAACTACGGCAGCAATAGAAATAATTAAAAATAGTTGTGGAATAGAGACTACTATTTCAATCAATCGGCTTATTAGAATATCTATTGGAATAGATATTTTTTTAAAATTGAGTGGTATTTTGTTAATAAAGAAAACAAGGACTCTAAAAAAAGCCATAATGGCAACAAAAAGCAATATACTCCAAAACAACTCTACAACAAAACTCCCAAAAGATGTTCCAATTGCATCAGTTAACACGTAAGAACGAGTTCCAAAAGCATAAAAAACAGCAATAAAAAAACCTAATACATAACTTATTATAGTGGGTATGTTCATTTTCAATTTGTCATCACCATAATATCCAGCTATTGCTCCAAAGAAAATTCCTATTAAAGCAGCAATACCCATAGAAACAATACCTACTAACAATGCAATTCGGGTTCCATGTATCATTCCTGCCAACACATCGTGTCCTAAATCATCGGTTCCTAACCAATGTTTCCATTTTGAAGATTCCACATTTTGAGAATCAAAAGGACCTACCCAAGTATTGATAACATCAATGTTTCTTGGTAAATAAGGAACTAAAGGCCAAACTACAAAATCATAGTTAAGGTCTTTCCATGAAACATTTCGAAATTCAGGTTGCCAGTCAGACATGCCTAAATCTACAGCATATTCTTTAAAAACAGGAAAATAGAGTGTGTTTTCATATTTAGCCACTAAGGGTTTTTCATTTGCCAAAAAATCAGCAAAAAGGGCAATAAATACAAAGGAAAATACCAATCGAAGACAAAATACAGCAATTCTGTTTTTATAGAATTGTTGCCTGACAATAGTCCAATAACTTTCATTGTTATTTTGCATTGCTACGATTTTTTCTTCTCTTGCTTTTCTATTAAAAAGATTGAACATATTCATGGTTTCTTATTTTTTATTAGAAAAAGAAATTCGAGGATCAACAAAGGCATACATAATATCTGCGACTAAAATTCCTATCAATGTCAATATAGATGAAAACATTAATACAGTAAATACTATAGGGTAATCACGCTGAAAAATTGCTTGTAAGGTTAATTGTCCCATTCCTGGTATTGAAAAAATAACTTCTATGATAAATGAACCAGAGATAGCTGCGGGAAATATATTTGCAAATAATGTTATGATAGGAATTAATGAGTTTCTAAAAGCGTGCTTCCAAACAACCACTTTATTTTTAAGTCCTTTTGCTCTGGCAGTTCTGATATAATCCATTTCTAACACATTCAAAACACCGCCTCTCATTTGCCTGGAAATAAAAGCAAATGATGCGTAAGTTAAACAAAATAAAGGTAATATGAAATGATAAGCGGTTTCAAAAAATCTGTCCCAATATGGAGCTGATTCTGGTAAATCACCTAAACCATGAGTAGGAAACCAACCTAAACCATCCCCATCACCTAAATACTGAATAAGCATAGTGGCAACCCAAAAATTAGGTAACGAATACAATAAAAATAATAAGGTAGTAATAATTTTTTCGGAAGTTTTTCCTTTATCAACAGCCGATTTAACACCTAATGGAATTGCAACAATATATGCTATAAAAATAGATAATACGCTTAAAATCATTGACCATTTTAATGCATCAAAAATTTTAGAACTAACTGGTCGTTTGTCTTGATAGGATATACCAAAATCACCTACTAAAAAACCTGATATCCATCGGTGATATTGATTGTTTAGTCCATACCAATAAAAAACAGGTTTGTATCTATTACTAATTTTTTTATTAATGAGCATGTGCTCATAACTGTTTTTAAAATCATAAAAGTCGTTTTCGCAAGTTTGTTTGATGTTACTATCTTTAAATATATCAAATTCAATATTTTCAATAGTTTGCATCATTTTTTTCTCATCATAATTAATGTATAACAAATTGATGTTATCTTTTAAGTTTCTAATTTTTGAGGAGTTATCTTCATTTGGCATTAACTCAAATATTTTACTTTCTAAGGCTCGTAATGCGTGATAGTAAGCGGATACATTTGCCCAAACGCCATATTCAAATGAAAGTCTATTTAAAGTTTCTCGATGAGCTTTTTTGGGAATCCGGTGTAATGTATCTGGGTAGGTGGAATTTGTGATTGAAAAATAAAACATGGGAAGATCAAACCCTAGTTCTTTTCTTTTTTCATTGTATGTTTTTTCATTAGCTAATTTTTCTCCTGAACGTCCTTCTCCCCCAACATTTTGATTCAACATTGACTCAACAGGGTCGCCAGGAGCATTAATGCTTATCACAAAAGTTAAAAGGGAAATAACTACTAATGTTGGAAGAAAAATTAAAACTCTTTTTAAAATATATTTAAGCATGATTTATGCGTTCTTTTGATTTAGCTATTCAATTTTCGGTACAAATCTAATAAATTAATTCACAGCAGAAGGTTGTTGCGTATTTGATATTGAAAAGCCGCTTAATCTGTATCCAGGTCGCATCACACTAGGTTCTGCATTTGAAAATCTATTATGAATGGCTATTTTTTCTTTTGGATGATACAAGAATATGTAAGAACATTCATCATGTAATATTGCTTGGAATTTTTTATTCAAGATTGCTCTTTTATCTTCATCAAGCTCTAAACGAATTGCGTCAATAAGTGCATCTGTTTCATCGTTTCCAAAACCAGTATAGTTTGAGCCTCCATTATAGGATTCTGTATGATAAATTTGTTTATGATCTGATGGTATTGGAGTACTTATCCATGCACCATAATACATATCAAAATCATGTTGTTTGGTACTTTCTAAGAAAATAGACCAATCTTGAGAAATTACATTTATAATTATCCCAATTTTTCTTGCTTCTTCTTGCAAAAGTAATCCTACAGCTTTTCTCAAATCATTTCCTTGATTGTATAAGTAATTAAACTCAAATTTAACTTTATTACCATTAATAACATTATCTAATATCCCGTCATTATCGGTGTCTTTCCAACCTGCTTCAGTTAGCAGTTGTTTTGCTTTTTCAATATCAAACTCGTAGGGTTTAATATCGCTATTGAATTGTTTTTTCTTAACTGGATCAATAGGTCCTATTGCTCTAATTGCATAGCCTAAAACTACAACATCTATCATTTTATCAACATCAACCAAATGAGCCAATGCCTGACGCGTTCTTTTGTCTGAAAAAATTGGTTTTCTGACATTTAAACCCAAATAGGTGTATGCCATTTGGTTTGGTGTATGAGTTACAAAGTTTTGAGTGAATTTTTTAGACTTCGGTAAGTCTTGAAAATCTTTAGACTTAATTCCTCTCATTACATCAACTTTACCTGCAATAAGTGCTTCTTTAGCTGTTGTTTGATCATTAATTGTTTGATAGATAATTTCTGGAGGTGCAATGTTAAAATACATTCCTTTATCTTTTAACTGATCACCCCACCAATTTTCTTTTTTAACTATAGTTATTTTTTGTCCAGTTTGCCATTCTTTGAGCAAATATGGTCCACAACCTTGAATAAATTTTGGGTCTCTTTGGTATTTCTCTGAATTGAAATCGGTTGCAAATTCAGTTATTTTAGGATTTGTTACTAACGCTTCATTGTTTTCTGATAATTGTTTTATAGTAAATTCATCCATCAATCCTTTTGGGTCATAAATATGTCGTGGTAATAAATCAATATCTCCACTTTGAACTTCAGCTAAAATATAAACATCTTTACAGATAAAAGTAAATTTTAAAGGATCATCTTCATAAAATTTCATGTCCTCAATAAATTCGTAGTAAGGCTTGTTATTTAAGTTATCTACTTTCGGGTTTTTAATTACTTTAAGAGCGAATTCAACATCTTTAGCAGTTATCTGTTCGCCATCATCCCATTTAGCTTCAGGTCTTATTTTGTAAGTAATGAGCATACCTCCATTTTCTGTTATTTCTATTTCAGGTCTTGATTCTGCTACAACTGGTACTAATTCTAATGTGTTAAAATCTATTTCTAGCAATGAATAAAAAATATTTGATAAAATATAGCCTGCACCTGCATCTGAATAGTTAATCGGATTTAACATTTGTGCATCAGATAACTCATGGCTTATAACAACAGGGTTTTGATTAGCTGAATTAGTCGCATTTTTTTCAGAAGAATCTCCTCCACAAGAAAATAATGTTACTATTGAAATTACAGATGTAATAGAAAGTATATTCTTAATATTCATAATTTTTTTAATAATTTATACGTTTGTTTTCTTTCGGGCAACAAATATAATATTACAAGTTGATTTTTTTTATGATTTTAGACAAAAAGAGCTTTTAGTAAGATGAAGAAATAGCATTATATCTTATAAATGACTATTTTATAAAGTAATAGCTCATTTTATTTAATGAACTCACCTGCCCAAAGTTTTTCAAGAAATATTGCCCAAGGCATAATCCAAATATTGCCATGTTTTCTGGGTAAAATTTCATTGCAAATTAAAATGGAATGTTTTACTTGATATTCTTCTGAGAAACTTTTTAACCCTTTGAGGTGTCGCTCATTTATTTTAACTGAAGATTTTACTTCTATGGCGACTTCGTGGTTTCCTAAAACAAAATCTATTTCAATTTGAGAGGCTGTTCGCCAATAACTTATAGAATAATCTAACCCAGTATAACTACTATGGGCATAAAGCTCTTGATAGATGAAATGTTCAAAAGCATTTCCAACTATTTCACTTCCTTTTTCAATGTTTCCTCTTTTTAATAGATGATTAACTATTCCTATATCAAAGTAATAAAATTTAGGAGCAGTTATTACCCTGCGCTTAGGTTTTTTCTGATAAGCTGGCACAAACCTTCCTATTAAGGT
>Ga0210039_1002706_pt1 | contig 14301 bp, 13 predicted proteins | sample CryGeyCG2114_250_3_FD_185460 | JGI IMG/M metagenome (GOLD analysis project Ga0210039, IMG submission 185460) | Groundwater microbial communities from aquifer - Crystal Geyser CG17_big_fil_post_rev_8/21/14_2.50 (SPAdes) (version 2) | ecosystem: Environmental > Aquatic > Deep subsurface >...
TAGCTACATTTGGGCGTTTATATATTTGGGAAGACAATGAAACCATTTCACTAATTGCAATTTTATTTAACCTAGTAATTGGTATTGGATTTATTATTGCTAATAAAGACCATCTTAAGGGATTGGATGAATTGCAGCAAAAAATACAATTAGAAGCTACTGCATTATCACTAGTTGTTGGAGTTGTTACTGGAATTACATATAGCCTGCTCGCTCAAGCAAAAATAGTTCACCCACATGCAGAAATTTCTAATTTAATAATATTAATGGGTCTTACATATAGTATTGGAATTTTTATAGGCAACAGGCGGTACAAATGAAAAATAGACTAAAAGTACTACGTGCTGAACGAGATTGGACACAGGCAGATTTGGCATCTGCTCTAGAAGTTTCACGCCAGACAATAAATGCTATTGAGACAGGAAAATTTGATCCCAGTTTACCATTAGCTTTCAAAGCTGCTCGTCTTTTTGGATTGAAAATTGAAGATATCTTTCAAGATGATTCCCAAATAATGCCAACAGCAGTTGAATAATAATAAGTTAATGAGCTTGAAAAGTGATATTGTGGTTACTGAGCTTCAGTGCAATAAAAAAAACTCCGATGTTTTAGATACATCGGAGGTTTGTGTAAATGTATAATTTATTTAATGTTTTAATTGAAATTATGGTTATAATTTTAGACTTAAGTTGGCAGAATATTTAACTTCCGGTTCATTTATAATAAACAGTTTTAGTTGGTCATTTGTTTTAAAACCTTTAATTTTTTCTTTGTAATCATTTGCTATCTTATTTTCTTCGATTTCTAGTTTGCGGAGTTTGCTAATTTCTAAATACTCTTCTTCAAGGTCAATTCCTAAAAATCTCCTTTCCAATAGATTTGCAGCTATTCCTGTTGTGCTGCTTCCTGTAAAAGGGTCTAAAATCCAAGCTCCTTTTTTAGTAGATGCAAGTATTAATCTTGTTAGAACAGATAATGGCTTTTGAGTTGGATGTTTTGTGCAAGATTTTTCCCATGGTGCAATTGCTGGTAAAGTCCAAACATCTTTCATTTGTTTATTATCATTTAATTCTTTCATTAATTCATAATTATAAAAATGAGGTGTCTTTTTGTCTTTCCGTGCCCAAATAATTTGTTCTGTTGAATGTGTAAAATAACGGCAAGAAAAATTTGGTGGCGGATTTGTTTTTTGCCAAGTTATGATATTTAATATTTTAAAATCTAATTCTGTTAAAATTTGTCCAACGCTGAAAATATTATGCATTGTGCCACTAATCCATATTGTAGCATCATCTTTCATCTTTTCTCTTATTAATATTAACCATTTACGATTAAAATCATTTATGAACTCAAACCCTTTCGATTTATCCCACTTACCTTTATTTACTGAAACAATTTGTCCACTTTGAATTGATAAACCATCGTTAGATAAAAAATAAGGCGGGTCTGCAAAAACCATATCAAATTTGTGGTTAAACTTTGGCAAAAGTTCCGTTGAATCTCCATTTAGGAGATAAAAATTTTTATCTTTCGATTTAAAATATGGTTTAATCATTCTTCTAACATATCCGCTAAGAAATGAAGTAATTGTCCCAAATTATGATATCCTTCTGAGAATCCATATTTTTCACAATTATCAGGGATATACAAATTTCTAAATTCGATATCCTCATTTTGAGAAACTAATCTTAATGCTTCTACCAGAACTCTAATCTTTTCACTTTCTAGTGCGAAAGATACTGATTTGATGCCAATTAGCGAACTATTTTGTGAAATTAAGTTATTCATATTCAATCTCCTCTGAATTATTGTTTCAAATATACAAAATAATTGGTATTGATACTAATTGTATGTAGACTTAATGTGTGCAAAAGACGATATTTAATTATGAAAAAAGAAGATATCCTAATAAAATTTGGAATTAGAATAAAAGAGTTAAGACTCAAAAATAGTTGGAGTCAAGACGAATTAGCTGTTAAGTCAGGATTTCACAGAACTTACATCGGAATGATTGAACGAGCCGAACGAAATATTTCTCTCAGAAATATAGAAAAACTTGCAAATACATTTAATATTAACATTAAAGAATTATTTTAGACTTTTTATATTAAAAGAAAACCAAATAAAGTTGGTGGAGGGAACCGAACAAATGTAAATGGTTTGCTTTTTGAAGGAAGGATGGACTTATTAGACGCAATTAAAAATCATAAAGATTATACTATTGAAAATGGTAATGAAATCGTTAAAAAAGGGGAAATTGTAGCATTTTATTTTGAAAAGCACTCTCTTTATAAAAACTATTTAACCCCCAAAGGCATTGATTATAAAAAAATATTAAGTGCAAAAATATTGCCTGATAGTGCGTTATTGGTAGGAGATACAATTTTTATTATAGAGAAAAAATATCAAGAAGGTAAAGGTTCGGTAGATGAGAAACTTCAAACTTGTGACTTTAAGATGAAACAATATTCAAAATTATTTTCACCGCTTAATATAAAAGTTGAGTTCTATTTTATTCTAAGTAAATGGTTTAATAAACCAAAATATAATGATGTTTTTAAATATATTGAAAGTGTCGGTTGTAAGTATTTTATAGAATATTTACCACTGAAAGAACTTAATTTGTAATTTATAATTCTTTTTATTTATTTAAGTTTATACAATCATGTGAGTTTTTGCAATATCGAGATTTAATTTGAGTTATAAAAAAAGAGTTGGTATTAAATACTACACAGGGTCTTCAATTAAATATTTTTCTGCCTTGATGAGTTTAATACTATTATAATTATTTGCATCCGAAAAACCGTATTGCCATATATAAAATAGTGAACCTCGTTTTTCAAAGAACAAAAGAATAACTTCTTTTCTTGTATAGTGTTTCCATTGCCTAAATGGATAAAACAATTGACGAATAATTGTATTGTTAGTTTTAGAATTTTTAGCTTCAATCAAAACTATTTTATCTCGCCCTTCATATCCAGCATCAACTTCAGTCTGAACGCTTACAACATTTATAATGTCATCACCAACATTGAAACTAAATTGAGGAGTATATTTTCTGCCTCGGATTGTCAAAACAAGAGAATTATCATTCATGAATGTTCTAATTAAACTTGATGCGTAAGCAAAATCTAGGTGCTGCATTTCTGAATTACCAATTTGTGAGCTATCAAGTTTAAAATCTAATTTGGAATTATAAATAATGGTTTTTTCTTCAATTTCGGGAATATCAATATATCCTTCGCCTTTAATAATTTTATAAATCCCATTTTTGATTGGCAAAATAAAAAGATTATTTTCAATAAATATTTGAGGTCTGTCTGCTCTTGAATCTTGCTTACACAATATTCGAACTTCTTTTTCTGTCGTTTTGTCAAAGTCTTGACATGATTTTTTTATTTGAGATGCAGAAAGAGTATATGGTCCATCTTCACTAAAATTATACCCCTCAATATTATAATCTTTAAAAATTTTACTCCATGATTTATCGTAGGCCATACTTGAACTCCGGTTCATGCGGATAAGCAATATTGCTAATTAATAACTCTGTTAATTCCCCTCGTTTCTCTGGGTTTGCATTTATGTTTCTACGTGCATTTACTCTAAATATATTAAAAGAAGAATATAAATCATCAAAAAAATTATTGTGTGGGTCTTTCCCTTTTACATCTGAATTGCTTAAAATCCATTGATGTCCTTGCTCTTCTAAAATTTCACAAAACTCTTTTAATCTAATTTGTTCCGTATCATCAAATTCATTCTTTGAATATGAATTAAAACTTGATGTTTGGTTTAATGGCTTGTATGGTGGGTCAAAATAGAAAAAAGAATTGGCATTTGCATATTTCAAAGTTTCAGCAAAATCACCGTTTAGAATTTCCACACCTTGTAAAATTTCTGCAACTGCTAATAAATTTTCTTTGTTACAAATCTGTGGCTTTTTATAACTGCCAATAGGAACATTAAATTCGTTATTTTTATTCACTCTATATAAACCATTGAAACATGTTCGGTTTAAGAAAATAAATAATGCACTTTGAGTTGTTTGGTTAGAACTTCTTAAATTAAATAATGATCTTTTATTATAATAGTATTCTTTCTTTTTCTCTTCATTTTCCGAAATAGAATGGTATTCAAATTCCCAAATTGAAAGAATATTGATAAGTCTTTCTACATCAAACTTTATTGAATCATAAGTATTGGTTAAATCAGTATTTATATCGTTTATTATTGCTCTATTTATATTTGGGTAATGTTCCAATATCCAAAATAATACAGCTCCACTCCCAACAAAAGGTTCAATATAGGTGAATGGCGTATTTTTTAAGGTTTGTGGAAATTGCTTTTCTATTTGTTCAATGAGCTGCGTTTTGCCACCAGCCCATTTAAGAAAAGGTTTTGCAATATTTTTCTTTGAAATTTTCATGTTACAAAATAGTGAAAAGTTAATAAATTTTTGCTTTTTTAAATTAGTGTCAAAAACGACCTATTTTATTGACTATCTATTTATTATTATAAAAGATAAATAATAAAGGATTAGTAAAACATGCAAATCAAATCTCAACAAATCATTCCACATAATAACTACTCTACTGCATATCTTGTTTGGCAACGTAATAAAAATGATAATACTTTCCAAATTGAGATGGTTGAGGAAGATGGAAAAGATTTAATGCTGTTGTAATAAATGGTTTTTCTTAATCCTAATCTTACTCCTCTTTGTATTTTTTTGATTAAGAGTAAGAGCAGGATTAAGAGATAAAATATTACTCACTTTCAATCTCGTTGCTCTTTCCTTTTTTGAAGTACAAATACAAAGGTAATCCAGTAAAGATAAGTGATAAGCAAGCCAAGAGACCACCAAGTGGGAAAGCTAGGAATGCACCGTATGCTAAGTAAAGTTGAACCAATACGGAAACACCGCCCATAATTTTCCACACTGGTGATTTGTACGTTGGTTTGTAATCATCCTTTTTATGAAGCCAAAAGATAGATCCATAAACTAATGTGTTTTGCAGTACATAGGACAGCGTAAAATATCCAAGCAAATCGTTAAGATTACCGAACAACAAAACAACAGCAAATACCGATTGAAAAACAATTGAAAATGATGGGGTTAAAAACTTTGGATGCAAATTACCAAATCGTTTAAAGAAAAGCCCATCTTTAGCCATTGCATATTCTAATCGCGGTTGTGTTATGATTGAAGAATTCATAACGCCGAGCATGGATACAAATACAGCTATCGCAAATATTCCACCCGCAATTCCAGAAATGCCATCAATATATTTGAAAGGATTAATAAATTTTCCTTCCTCCACTGATATTAAATCACTGAACGGAACAATAGCATTTGTGAAAAAAGAGATTAGCACATACGCACCCATAACGAACAATACTGAGCCAATTAAAGCTTTTGGTAAATTCTTTGTAGGATTTTTAACTTCACCAGAAGTATAAAGTATATTTAGAAATCCAGCGTAAGCCCAAATAGTAGCAGCAACGCCGGCAGTAATAATTGATAAAGAAATTGGTTGATTTTCATTGGTTCTAAATAGAGATTCTACATATAAATTGCCATCGCCAATAAAGAAAAATCCAATAACAACAACAGCTAAGAGTGGAAATAATTTTGCAAAAGTTAAAACCACTTGAACATTTCCACCTGATTTTACACTTCTATATTGAAGGACTGTAAATATTGCAATTAAAACAGCGGCAAATATTTTAGCATAAATTCCTAATCCTAATTCTGGGAAGAAAAAGCTTAATGCATCGGTAGCCAAAAGCCCAATAATAGTAAGGGTTGGAGTGTCGCTGGTTAGAAAGGCAGTCCAAGTATAAATAAAAGCTAAGAACGGTGAACCTGCTTTGTGAATAAAATGATAAGGACCGCCTTGATCAGGATAAGCAGTTCCCATTTCTGCAAGAATAAATATTTGAGGAAGCCATAATAATCCGCCCAAAAACCAGATAAACACTGCAATCCACGAATTGCCTGCAATTGCAGCTACGATAGGTATGTTAATAAAAATCCCAGAACCAATAACTTGGCCAATAATAATTGAAGAAGTTTGTAAAAGATTTAATTGACGCTTAGGTTTCAAAGTCATACTAAAGTATCTTTCCTATATAATCTTTCAAATAATTAATGGTAATTCCAAATTCACTAATTCAATGAGATTTCTCCCCCGATAAAATATCGAAAGAGAAATGACAACTTTCATATTTCGACTATTATTTATCTCTCATTTTGCTAATTTCCCAAGGTAAAATTATTTTTCCTTTTTGATTTAAATCTTCATTAACCCTCATAAGCGCAATACCAATATACTTTTTAGAATTTATAAAATTGTTTACCCATTCTTCAAAAGGAGTATCAAGCACTGTGCTTTTGCTAAGTGACGATTCACGAATAACCATTCCATTTGCAGTGTTATATGCCATAAGCATATGAGCAGAAAATATATTATCTAAATTTCTGAACATGAGCGCAAGTATATCCCCATCTTTAAAATTCTTTTTAGCATCAATTAAAGCATCGAATGGAATATAATTTATTGTCATCGTTCTATCATCTTTAACGTAACGCATATCTTCAATTCCTTTACCAGCAAAGAATTTTTTATGTGATATTGTACGAGTTAAAGTTTTTGCCTTAGAGCCAGCAACTTCTTTTGCCACATCATGAAGTAACCAACTATTTTCGGGTAACCAATCTGCCATTGTGTAGTGATTACGAGTTTTCATTCCAATTACACCATCTTTGTAGCGTATTTGCTGAAGATTGTTAAAGAAGTTTTCGTAACTATCAGAAATAGATAGAGCTAAAACATCCTCGCAAAAGACCATACAATTTGTTGTATCGAAAGTAAGTAATGGTTTGGTGTCATATAAGGCATAAGGTCCATCTCCAACACAGGTAAAACCATAAGGCATTCCAAGAAACATTTCAGAGTAGAAACTCATTCGTTCAGTGATGGTTAAATTTTCTGCTGATTTTTTGGTGAGTAAATCATTTATATCAGCATTATCCATTTTGTAAATTTTCTGTTGTGCATTTAATGCTACAGTAAATAATAATATTACTATTATTGATTTTATTGTTTTCATATTTTTTTACTTTCCTCCTTCATTACGAGGTGTTTGCTTTGTTAGGATGAAGTAATCTGTGGCAGATTGCTTCATCCCAAAAACCGGGATTCGCAATGACATTTATATTCGATTTATAATTATTTTATTTCTGCCAATTTAATCATTATTTCTTTATGAATATTTGAAACTGCACCACCACTTCCATTAAAATTATTTGCAACCATTGAAAACACAATTGTCCTGCCGTTCATATCTTTTAAATATCCTGAATAAGCTCTAACTCTTTCAATAACTCCAGATTTTAAATGCACATTCATTTCAATTGGAGTTCCAATTCCATAATTACTATATGCACTAATATCATTTGGATTGCCAACAAACGCAAGCGAATTAAAGAATGATTGAAAGTAACTTTTCTTTGAAATCATCGTTAGCAAATCACACATAAGATTGGTTGTAATTGCATCTGAACGCGAAAGCCCGCAGCCATCATACATTATTAGTCCGTCTGTATTGATTTTATTCTTATTGAAATATTCTTCAACAGCTTCAATTCCCTTTTCAACACTTCCCTCACCTTTGGCTTTATATCCAATAGCTTTGAGTAACATTTCTGTATATAGATTATCGCTTTTCTTATTTACAATAAAGACAATATCTTTTAATGATGGAGAAGAGGTTTCCGTAATTAAGTTATTGCCATTATACTTTATTTTTTTATCAATAGTGGCAGCTTCACCTTTAACAAATATTTTATTTTGAATTAATGTAGTTCGAAAATATTGAGCTGCAAAAAGTGGAGGATTTGGAATAGAACCTTTTATAGAAAACTCATCATTCCCTTGGGGAATTGTTCCACGCAAAGTAGCATTAAATTGTAGTGGAGCATTGTAAACATAACCATTATCACCAGAGCTTTTTTCGCCAGTCTTCATATAATTTGTGAATTCAAGATTCTCAATTATTGGTTCTGTGCGGATCAATTCTGCAGAATCACCAACTTTATCAGCTGGTTTGAAATATAGGGAATAAAGATTATTGTTAATGGTCAATGCCGAGGTTGATGCTGCATAATAATTTCCAAGATCAACCCAAACCCAATTATCTGGTATTGGAATTCTGTCATACAGCAAATCGTCAGCAATAATATTTCCACTAATAGATTTAATTCCTTTATCATTAAAAGCTTTAATCCAACTTGCCATTAAATCATCAAGTGACAATGAGCCTTTAACAAGATTATAGCCAAGTGTTGGGTCACCGCCGCCAACTATATAAATATTTCCATTTAAGATTCCAGCTTTATCAATCTCACCATCTGAATATATTCTTGTAACAAATTTATAATCCTCACCAAGAATATCCAAAGCTGCAGATGATGTAATTAACTTCATGTTTGATGCTGGAGCAATAGCAAGCTCAGAATTGAGCGAAACTATTTTTTCTCCGCTATCTAAATACCTTGCTGTTACTGACCACGAAGCATTTTTGAGTAGTTTTGTTTTCTGCGCATTGTCAATAACCTTTTGAACAGATGAATAATTCTGCGCAAATATTGCAGTTGAGAATACAAGACAAATGAGTAAATACACTTTTCGCATTAAAGTAACCTATTTAATTTTGAAATATTTTAAGACTGCATTCATTAATTCATTTCGTGAATCTTCTGATTTAATTGCTTCAAATGGGAACCCTATTACAATTGAACCATAAGCATCTTTATAAGCAACACCAGCGCTATAAAAATTTTCTGTGTATCGCATAAAAGTTTCACTTCCGTTGGTAGATCCAATAGCATCTGGAGCTTCAACTCTATAAATATCTTCGCTATATTCTTTATTAAATTCTAGTTTATTCAATAGTCCAAGTTTTGTGTTTTCATATTCAACTACTCCATTTTTCACCGCATGATCTGAAGCTAATCTATATTTAAGCACATCTTTACAGAATTTGTAATCATCAGATTCTTTATCCTTTCCAATAAACATGTCACTTCCAACATAAGCACCAGAGACAAAAATGTTTCCACCATTAGTTAAATAATTAGTAATTACCTTTTTCATTTTGGTAGGAAATACTTTAAAACGAGTTCCATTTAAAGAATCAGCAAAAGGAGTTTGCCAGTGAGTTTCTTTTTCCTCACCATAAATTAAATCAACAAAATTATAATTATTCAATATAAAAATGGAATCTTCAATAGATTCATCACTAGCAGATGCAAATGAAAATCCTGCATTCGCAATTGATTTACCATGTATATAAGGGAAATCAAATGTATTACCAGCGAAGATTTTTGTTTCCATATCGGCATAACTAGCACCATGGCCTGGCACATCATCTGTTACCCATTTAGAATATGGAGTAAAATTATGCTGATCTCCAACAAATCCTATATCATATTTATCTGGAACACCTTCATCAATTGCACTTACAAAGCCAGAAAAGTTTTCTGATTCAATCACTTTAGCAGAGGAAATTCTATCAAATCCGTTTACAATTAAAAGTGGTTTTTCATTTTTTCCATTCCAAGATAACGCAAGAATTTCGGAAGGGAAACTTTCGCCACCATCGTTAATAGCAGTGACTTTAAAACTATAAATTTTGGTTGGATAAATTTTTTGTATTTCAAAATGAGGTTCTAGAACAATAACTCCATTATCAAATCCGCCATCATCAATACGAGTATATACTTTATAAGTTTTTGCTTTCGCAGTTGGCTCAATGGAATCCTCCTGTGGTTTCCAACTGAGAGAAATGCTTCCAGTATCTGAAAGCGACGCAGCAAAATGCGTTACTGGCAGTGGCTGCACAATATAATCAAAGTTATTTTGAGCTGATAAAAACCTAAGCATCGATTTATAAATTGAACGCGATACATCAAATTTGAATTGAGGATCGTTCATAAATTTCACATCTTGAAGGTTTTGATGAGACAACAATTCTAATAATGTAGCAGGTACATTTAATCGGAAAGCCTCGCTATAACCAGCTTCCATAAGTTGACGCCTATTCCAAGCCGAATCATATTTTGCTTTTAAATCGTCAACAATTTGAGTTTGCATAATATCACTAAAATCACGATTTGCTAATCTTGAAACTCCATCGGGGAAATATTGTTTTTCTTCTGCATCTTCAAAACTATAAATTTGTAACGTACCAATAACAGTATCATTCTTTGTTATTCCAGCATCTGTATGGAATGCAAGGGATAAATCAATTGGAATTCCTAAGCCCTTTATATCACGTTTTTTGTTTGGGCCAAACGGTGTACCTTGCAAATAATTAACCCATTCACCACGACTTTGATAATCGTCATTATAATCTTTTACATTCTTGTTTAAGTCATAAACTAATGTATCTGGCATGCCTGCATATTGCAAATAATAGCGGGCACCTTCAATAAATTTTGGACGCCCACTTGTAGTTCCATCTCTTTCAACAATTCCCATTCCCCCACCGAAACGAACTGCATCTGTTGTTACAAACCCATTTTCTAAACTTTCATTTGAGAGAACTACTTGTCCAATATTTTTATTCTCACCTTTTGCAAACTTGAATGTGCCAAGATAAATCCATGTTTCACCCCCTATTTGCTGATTAACACTAAACTCAGTAACTCCACCAAGATGATAAACTTTGTATTTTGCATCACTAACATTATCGTCATCATGTTTGTAAGAGACATAAACTGCATAATTACCAGCTTTATTAAAATTTGGAATATAACTAACGCTACTATTTCCAGAAGTAGAAGCTTTAATTTTTTTATAACTACCTTGCAAAAAAGGATTTAAATTATTGGCATAAGGTGGAGTTCCAATAGCAAATCCAATAGAATCAGTATCAATCCAGCTACCCACTTCTACATAATTTCCCCCATTTGAACCATTGTTGTCAATCACAATTTCTTCAGTCTGCACATCTCTTTCTCGTGGAACAAATACATTTGCACCAGCATTTTCGAGCATTGGAATTATGTACGGAATGGTAAATGTAAAGGGGCCTAAATCTTCAACAGCAGTAAATAACCTTGCACGCTGCCACATCCATCGTTTGTAATCGTAGTTGTAATACCAACCATGGCTATGCCAAAGAGCAATATGTCTTCCGTTTAAGCCTTTGTTTATTTCAAATCCTTTATTAGCCTTGGTAACCAATTGAGTAATATTTTTTCTCTTTGTGATTCTATTAGAATCAATTTTGCTCTTATCCCATAGATAGTAATTTGGAATTAGTTTTTCTATAGGAACACCAAGTGAATATAATTGAACATAATAATCATAATATTCTGCTCCCAAATAATTTCTTATTGAATTATTTATATCAGTAATATCATTGTCTCTAAAAGCTCTGAATGAGAATCTGCTGTTAGTCATTATCTTAATTGATTTTAAACTATCATTAACTTCGATAGTATCAACCTTTGAACCAGTTGGAATTAAAAATGGCAATTTACCATTATCGAATTCTTCTCTTAATGATTCAAATATTTTTTTTTGTGGAATTCCATTTTGCGTAGTTAACATTTCGGAACTTGAACAATAGGTTAATAATAACAATAGCGGAATTATAAATAATCTTTTCATTTTTACATCTAATATTTATTTTAAAAAAAACAAAGCTGCTTTATTTTGAAGGAGCTTTGAAATAATTTTAGAATTTAAAGCCAAGCGACAGATAGTGGACATTTTTTAAACGTTGGAAATCTTGATATGCATAATCAATCATTACGTTCAAAACATCAGCTAATTTGTAATTTAGTCCAACGCCAAAAGTAAGCCCCTGTTCAGTATCTCGTTCAAAAAGAGATTTATAGCCAACTCTTCCAAACAAGATTTCATTCCATGCAAACTCAGTTCCTAAGTTTAAATATTCAGTATGGTCATTTGGATGCACAGCATCAAGCGCAAACGTAACTCTATATGAGTTTTCCTTAACAACATCAGATGCAACGCCAACTCTGAATAATAAAGGAAGATCATATTTGCCTAATTCTATTTTTGTGTTAATCAAATTGCCTTGACTCCCTTCGCCAACAGATTTAATTTCCAAAATATCTCTTCCGTCCAATTCCATCTTAGGACCAAAGTTTGCAACACTTGCGGCTAATCTAAGTTCATTTAATACCTTAATTTTATATAATACACCCATATCAAAAGCAAAGCCTTCAGCTTTCATATGCCAAATTGATTCTTGGATGTACTTTGCATTAAAACCAATTGAAAAATTTTCAGTTAAATTTCGTGCAAATGATAAACCGATTGCTATTCCACCAGCGTCAAATAATTCGCCAGTTCCTTCTGGTTGTTCATTTGTTCTAACAAGCTCACCTTCAATTGATTTGGATACAGTTATAAATGCTCCAATAGTTCCAAAACCTTCAATATTACTGGATATTGCTGCAAAGTCATTTGTAACATCTGCAACCCAATTTGTGTGATTAAAAAACACTTGGTTTGAACTGGTCTCGGCAAGCCCAGCGGGATTCCAGTAAATTGCTGATAAATCTGATGCTGTTGCTGTAAAAGCAGCTCCCATGCCAATGGCTCTTGGTCCAACGCCAATTTTTAGAAACTGAGCAGCAGTAATTCCTGCTTTTGAAATATCCTGTGAAAACATTTGCATTGTTGCCACAAGAAAAATGAGTACAATTATTTTATTTCGTTTCATTGTTTTCTCCTACCTACAAATATTTATTTAATTATGGCAAATTTTAGAATTTTTTCTCCAACTCCAGGTGCATCAATATGAGCAATATAAACGCCGTAAGAAACACTAAATCCATCTTCATTTAATAAATTCCAGTATTCACGTGCATTTTCTTGTAAAACATCATGCTCTAATACTTTTACTGGATCACCAGCAAGTGAATAAATTCTGATAGTACATTTAGATGGTAGGTTTTCAAAATAAATACGCTTTTCACCTCTTGTTTGCCCAGGTAATTTATTTGTAGGTTCTATTTGGTTGTATCCAACGTAAGGATTTGGAACAACATAAATATTATCCATATTTTTTGAAGCTATTTTTTTACTTACATTGGCTCCAATTGTTTCAATAGAAAATTTATCTACATTTGTAAATGGTCTGTTTGTAGCAACAAAAAGTATATCACCATCTGTAGGAATTATTGGAACAACAGTAGAATCATCTAAAGTACTAGAAATGGTTACACCCCACGTTAATGTATCCTGAATTGTTCCCTTAGAATATGGTTTAAAAAACACTATTTGTTCACCAGGGTCCCATTGCAAATTCTTAGTATTTCCACTTTCTGCTAAGAATGTAATTATTGGAATTGGAACTCCTGTTGATATTTCTCTTGCAGAATAATTAACTGGAATTTTAACTACATTATTTGTGTATGTAATTGCAGAATCAATATTTGTTGAAGCAAATTTTAATTCATACTCACCAGGATAAAACTCTTTTTTTATTCCGATTAAAGATTTACCGACTGATATTTTTAAATTAGTTTTGCTTCCATCAAGCCAACGAGTCTTTTCGGCATCCCAACTTAACTCAACCTCATCCATCACACTAACATGGATTCCGTTGAATACAGGGTTTGAATCGCCACCAATTAAATCAGTACTTTCATAAATTGGGTAATAATGATAAGCGATATATACAGTTGACAAATCTGGAATATTACTATTTCCCGTTCGCCTTAATGTTCCACTTGCATAGTTTACAATATAATCAACACCTTCAGTATATAAACTAATCACAATTAGATCATTTGAGATTGATGCTGGCTTATCGGAAACGACAAAAGTTCCATCTTGTGCAATATTTTTATTGGCAAGTTGAGTAAAGTTAGTATCGTATAACACTGCTGTTTCACTAATTTGAGATAAATTAATTATAGAATAATTTTTCTGTTTAACTTTTACATCCACCGAAGTGATAGAATCTGCAAACTCTAATAAATACTTCCCAGATTCTTCTATAGCCAAGTCATCCATAATTGTAAATTTAACATCGCCAGAACCGACTCCATTTGTATGCACAACATTATTACTATTTATTGAAGGTTGTACATAACCACTAGTTCTAGGACCTGGAACTACCATAGCCGTATTTTTATCGAATGTTAATTCATTTGTAATTGGATCTACTGTAATTTTCTTTGTAGTCTCTGTTGGTGGAATTCCAACTGAATCTCCGTGATCGTAAGCAACCACGGCATAATAATATGTCTGC
>Ga0210039_1002717_pt1 | contig 14252 bp, 10 predicted proteins | sample CryGeyCG2114_250_3_FD_185460 | JGI IMG/M metagenome (GOLD analysis project Ga0210039, IMG submission 185460) | Groundwater microbial communities from aquifer - Crystal Geyser CG17_big_fil_post_rev_8/21/14_2.50 (SPAdes) (version 2) | ecosystem: Environmental > Aquatic > Deep subsurface >...
CCCGGCCGACCTGCAGCAGTTGACCCTGCACTACCTGCCAGACGCGCGCTGCGCCAGCGAGTACGGCGAGTTCTATGGCCCCGGCACACTGTGCGCGGGGACTCTGGCGGCCGATGGCAGCATCGAGGCCGGCAAGGACAGCTGCCAAGGTGACAGCGGCGGCCCGCTGACCCGCGAGGAGGATGGCGGCAAGCGCAGCCTGGTCGGCGTCGTGTCCGGCGGCAAGGGCTGCGGTGCGGGCAAGCCGGCCGTGTATACGCGGATAGCGTATTACGCTGACTGGATTACGACGGCGAAGGCTGCGGCTCGCAAGGGCGAAGTGGCGCGGGTGCCATAGTCAGGCGACGCGTCGGATCGCGTTAACGCGATCCGCACGCAGTTCACAACACTGCAATTACTGTTCGACCGGCGCAGCGCGCTCGACCGTGCCCGTTTGTTCATCCGGAGCGGTACGCTCGACAGTACCGGTCTGCTCGTCTGGCCCCGTGCGTTCAACGGTTCCGGTCTGCTCTTCCGGCCCGGTGCGTTCGACCGTGCCGGTCTGGTCTTCGGGGGCGACCACCGCAGGTGCTGCCTCGACAACCGGTTCTGCTGCAGGTTTCTGGCACGCGGCCAAGCCAAATAAGAGACCGACCAACACCCCTGTTCGAATTATGTGACGCATGGTGCTTCTCCTTTCATCTCTGGTGGATTAACCGAAGCCAACGGCTTTCGCAAGTGCGAGATAACCATCGGTGCTGCGCAGCGGTGCCAGCAGTGGATCAGCGTACATCAGCATGATGCCGCCGTCGCGCAGGTCCCAGGCCGCCTGCAACGAGGCCAGCGCATTGCCTGCATCACCGCGTTGAGCGTGGACCTGGGCGTACTGGTAATGGCTCTTGTCGCCGTACTCGGCCACGAGTTCGGCCAGCGCGGCATCGGAGCCCGCGCGGTCGCCGGCGCGGTGGGCGAGGATAGCCAGGCCCGGCAGCCGACGCACTGCACTGCGCTCATGCAAGAACGAGGTACGGGCCTCCGCGTCGAGGCCCGCCAGCATCTGCGCGAAGCCCATCGAGGCATGCACGCCAGAGAGGGTCGGGTTGAGTTCGATCGCCCTGCGATAGGCCCCGATCGCCGCGACGTGGTCGCCGGCGTTGTGACGGATGTCGCCTTGCGAGCGGAACGTGCGCGCGTTGAGTGGATCCAGCGTTGCCGCGCGCAGAATCACCCCGGTAGCGCGGTCATGGTCGCGCAGGTTGGAGCGGAAGGTCGCGTAGCGGGCCAGCACGTCTGCGTCTCCGGGCGCCAGCGCATGCGAGCGCTCGAATGGCTCGCGGGCACCGCGCACATCCAGCTTGCCACTGGCCAGGGCGAACCCGAGCGCCGAAAACCCTTCGGCGAAGTCCGGTGCCAGCGTGGTAGCGCTGCGCGCGGCCGCCTCGGCGGCGCCGTAGACACGCACGCGTTCATCATGGTCGGCGTAGATGTTGCCGATCACCACCAGCGCCCGGGCGCGCGCCGCATGCGCGCCGGCGTAGCGCCCGTCCAGCGCGATGGCACGGTCGAAGTAGGCCAGCGCACGGCGGTCGCTGTCTTCGTCAATGCCGGCTTCATACAGTGCGCGCCCGTGCAGGAAGGCGTCGAACGCGGCGACGTTGGCCGTGCCGCCCACGTGCGGTGCGTCCGCAGCGCCCCGCCCCTCCACCGCCGCCGACAGCGCAGTCACCACCGCGGCCCCGATTTCGGACTGCACCGCGAACACGTCGGTCAGCGGGCGCTCCCAGCTGTCGGCCCAGCGGCTCAGGCCCGTACTACCGTCGGTGAGCTCGGCGGCCACCTTGACCCGCCCGCCCGCCCGCTGCACGTTGCCGCCCAGCAGGTAGTCCACGCCCAGCGCGCGCGCGATCGCCAGGCCGTCGGCCTGCCCCACGCCGGCCCGCTCCGACGAAGTCTGCCCGGCGATCTGCAGCAGCGCGTTGCGCGAGAGCTGAATGCGGATTTCAGAGGTCAGGCCGTCGGAGAAGTAGCGCTGCTCGGGATCGCCGCTGAGGTTCTCGAACGGCAGCACCGCGATGCGGCGCGGCCCATCGGCACTTCGTGCGGCGCCGCCCTGCTCGCGCACGCGCCACAGCAACACGCCACTGCCGGCCGCGAGCAGCGCCAGTCCGCCGGCCACCAGCAGGCCGCGACGCGCTGGTGAAGGCGCCACTTCTCGCGCGATGGCGGGCGACAGCTCGCCGCCCTCGTGCAGCGCGGCCACCGCCAATACCAGCTTGCGCATCGGCTCGCTGCCGGGCTTGCCCAGCACGCGCGAAACATCTATGGACTGGAACTGCCCGAAGCCCAGCGGCGGCTGACTGCCGTCGATCAACAAGGGCACCAGCCGCCCGCTTTCGAGGCCGCGCGTGGCCTCATCATGCACCCAGTGCGAGGCGGCCGAGGCCTTCGACCACAGCACCACCACCGCACGCGCCTGCACCAACGCGGCCTCCATGGCGTGGGAGAAGCGCTCACCGCCCTGAATCAGGTCGTCCCACCACACACGGTAACCGGCCTGCTCAAGCACGCGCACCACCGCCTGCGCCGCCTTGCGGTCGGCGTGGGCATAGCTGATGAAGACGGAACGCGCGGACTCCGCGGCACCGGGTTCGCCGGACGGCGTCGGTGGAGCAGGTGGCTGGCGCATACTGCGTCCCTGGTAAAAAGGATAGAAAATCCAAAGCCACTTTTTGCGCACTCTGGGGTGCAGTGTACGCTGCGGTCTCATGCCGTCAAGCGTGCCGCAGGCCTGCCACGCGTCCCTTCGGTGCGCAGTCCTGAAGTCTGCTGGCGCTCGCGCGGCTGTTCGCCCCCGCGCGAGGCCTGCCTGCGTTTGTCTTCCCGGCGCTTTGGTCATTTCGCGGGCGTACGTCGGTATCGACGCGCCGCCAATGGCGTCTCGCGTCGGTGCATGGAGGCATACCAGAGCAAGCCCTGGTTCTGGTTTTCGTAGTTGGGTATGACGTCGACCGGAGGATCGGCGCGGATGGCTTCTGCCAGGTTCTCGGCTACGGCCCGGCGCGTCTGGCGCGGCCGGCGCTGGGGCTGATGTCACCGATTCTGGTGTCGTTGATCCTGGTGTCGTTGGCGCGACCGGCGCCGCAATCGCCTGCCCTGACCGCGCCGCGACCTGCGCACGCAAGGCGGCGTGCGGCGCGAATACGCCGTGGTAGCGGTGCAGATGCCGGCGCGAGCCGAGCTGCGAGCGCAGTGGCGATCAATTCGCGAGTGCGCGCCACGGATGCCAGCAATCAGAATGCGATTTCAAAGCCCACGGCAATGCGATCGACGTCGAAACCGCGAAACGCGTACCGATCCAGATTCAGGCTTAGGCTGTAGCGCTGCGTGAAGGCGTAGCCGACACCGAGGCCGTAATAAAGCTCGGTACTCGTGCCCAGCGCGGCGGCATCGCCACGGTGCAGTCCGCCGCGCAATTGACCGAAGAACCCTCCATCGCCCAGCGCCGTGCGCGCGGCGAGACCCAGTTCCACGCTATCGAGGTCAAGATCGAACGGAGGAAAGACCACTGCAGGGCAAACCCGTCCAGACGGACAGCGGTTTGGATCAATTGCAAACTCACCAAACCGGTTGTAACCGGTTGCCAGTGCCAGCCAAGGCAGTACGCGCCAGCCGAGGCCAATGCCAAACCCCGTTTCGCTGTTGTTGCCAAACCCGCCATCGGCGTTGCTGGGTTCGGAGCTGCCGACACTGCCACGCACAAAAAAGCCGCTGCCTTGTGCATGCACGGCGCTGGCAAAAAGGGCAAAAGACAGCACCATGGCAGAAGCAAGCAAGGGGTTACGCATACGTTATTTCCTTAGCGCTTGCCAGACTCGGCGGCGTCGTGCCTGTGCACTCTACACCGGCGTGGTTGCAATCGGTTAATCATCATCGGCACGAAGCATGTGCATGCCTGCCACAGGCAAAGAGCGCGATCGGATTTCGTGTTGCGCCATCGCCAGCAGCACTTCCGGGTTACCGCCTGCGGCCTTCGACCCGGGCTACCACAACGCAATGTCTAAAGCTGTGGCGGCCCGGGTTATCCCTCCCGGGTTACGGCCTGCGGCCTTCGACCCGGGCTACCACAACGCAATGTCCGAAGCTGTGGCGGCCCGGGTTATCCCTCCCGGGTTACCGCCTGCGGCCTTCGACCCGGGCCACACCTATCGATTCGCGCACGATTACACCAGGTCGAAGCGATCAAGATTCATCACCTTGCCCCAGGCCGCCACGAAGTCGTGCACGAATTTTTCCTGCGCGTCGCTGGCGGCATACACCTCGGCCAGTGCGCGCAGTTGCGCGTTCGAGCCGAACACCAGATCGACGCGAGTGCCGATCCATTTTTCCGCGCCGGTGTTGCGGTCGACACCGACAAAGGTATCCGCGTCCGCCGAGGTCGGCTTCCATTCGGTTGCCATGTCGAGCAGGTTGACGAAGAAATCGTTGCTCAGTATCCCCGGGCGCCGGGTAAACACACCGTGCTGCACTTTGCCGACGTTGGCGTCGAGCACACGCAGGCCGCCGATCAGCACGGTCATTTCCGGCGCGCTCAGGGTCAGCAACTGCGCCTTGTCGAGCAGCAGTTCTTCGGCGCTGACCGAATAGTTGCCCTTCTGGTAGTTGCGAAAGCCATCGGCGATCGGTTCGAGCACGGCGAAGGACTCCACATCCGTTTGCGCTTGCGAGGCGTCCATGCGGCCCGCTGTGAACGGAACCGTCACGCTTTGCCCGGCAAGCCCGGCAGCCTTTTCGACGCCGGCGCACCCGGCCAGCACGATGAGGTCGGCGAGCGAGATTTTCTTGCCGCCGGATTGCGCGCCGTTGAACTCGGCCTGGATGGCTTCCAGCCGGGCCAGCACCTTGGCCAGTTGCGCCGGCTCATTGGCTGCCCAGTCTTTCTGCGGCGCAAGCCGTATGCGCGCGCCGTTGGCACCGCCGCGTTTGTCGGAACCACGGAAGGTCGAGGCCGAGGCCCAGGCGGTGGCGACCAGCTCGGCGACACCAAGGCCGGATGCCAACACCGTGGCCTTGAGCGCGGCCACATCCGTGTCGTCGATCAGCGGGTGGTCGACGGCAGGAATCGGGTCCTGCCAGATCAGGTCTTGCGTCGGCACTTCGCGGCCGAGGTAGCGGGTTTTCGGGCCCATGTCGCGGTGCGTCAGCTTGAACCAGGCGCGTGCGAAGGCATCGGCGAACTCGTCCGGGTTGGCGAGAAAGTGGCGGGCGATTTTCTCGTAGGCCGGATCCATGCGCATTGCCATGTCGGCATCGGTCATGATGATCGGCACCTTTTTCGCGGCATCGTGCGCGGCCGGCGCCATGTTGCGGTCGGTCGCCTGCTTCGGTGTCCACTGCCAGGCACCGGCTGGGCTCTTGCAGTTCACCCAGTCGTTACCGAACAGGACTTCGAGGTAGCTCATGTCCCAGGTGGTTGGCGTGGGTGTCCACGAACCTTCCAAACCACTGCCGATCTGGTCGCCGCCCTTGCCACTTTTATAGCTGCTTTTCCAGCCAAGGCCTTGCTGTTCGAGGCCCGCAGCTTCCGGGGCAGCGCCGACCAACGCCGCATCGCCCGCGCCGTGGCACTTGCCAAAGGTGTGGCCACCGCAGGTCAGCGCCACCGTCTCGTAGTCGTTCATCGCCATGCGTGCGAAAGTCTCGCGCACGTCGCGGGCCGAGCCGAGTGTATCGGGTTGGCCACCGGGGCCTTCCGGGTTGACGTAAATCAGACCCATCTGCACGGCAGCAAGCGGATTCTCGAGATCGCGCTCGCCGCTGTAACGGTCCTTGTCGTCCAGCCATTTGCGCTCGTTGCCCCAATAAACATCGATTTCGGGCGCCCAGATGTCCTCACGGCCACCGGCAAAACCGAAGGTCTTGAAGCCCATCGATTCGAGCGCGACGTTGCCGGTCAGTACCAGCAGGTCGGCCCAGGAAATCTGCCTGCCGTATTTTTGCTTGATCGGCCACAGCAGACGCCGCGCCTTGTCGAGGTTGACGTTATCGGGCCAACTATTGAGCGGCGCGAAGCGCTGGTTGCCATGGCCAGCACCGCCACGGCCATCGCCGGTGCGATAGGTGCCGGCAGCGTGCCAGGCCATGCGAATGAACATCGGGCCGTAATGACCGTAGTCGGCCGGCCACCAGTCCTGCGAATCGGTCATCAGCGCGGTGAGGTCGCTCTTGAGCGCCGCAAGATCGAGCTTCTTGAATTCTTCGGCGTAGTTGAAGCCTGCCTGCATCGGGCTCGACGCGGGCGAGTGCTGGTGCAGGATTTCAAGATGCAGTTGGTTCGGCCACCACTGGTGATTCGCGGTGGCGCTTCCTGCTTTGTGTATAAATGGACATTTTGCTTCGGTAGACATGGCGCGCTCCTTGGAAGGTGGGTATCCCACTGCGGGATCATCCTGAGGCATCGGCAACGATAGATAAAATCGTTTGTTTATATGCTAACGATAGATTAGATATATCAATCTGGAGTCAGTAACCCGTCACTTGCCGTCTCGTGGTGTTGTAGCCCGGGTTATAGCCGCGCAGCGGCGAAACCCGGGGCACGCAGTGCCGGCGAAACCCGGGGCACGCAGTGCCGGCGATACTTGGCCTCACTCAAGCCGTTCGCACCAAGCGACAACAGCACATCACGCGGCAATGTTCTCGAAGGAAAAGTCCGGCACAGTAGCCAGAAAATACCTGGTCACTTTCATTACGACGCATGACCCGTCACATATTCCGCCGGTACTCGCCACCGACGTCGTACAAAGCGTGGCTGATCTGCCCGAGGGAGTGGGTTTTCACCGCTTCCATCAACGCGGCGAACACGTTGTTGCGTTCGCGGGCGGTGTTTTGCAGGTAGGCCAGGCCGTGGCCGTCGTGTGCCGCCGGCGCGGCGTCGTCGGTGTCGGCCAGATGCACATGCGAGGTTTCACCGACCGGCGCGATGGCGTTGCGCGTTTGCTGCCAGTTGCGCACGTTGTCGATCTGCTGGGCTTTTTCTTCGGGCGTGCTGCGGATCAGTTCGATTGTGGTGACAATGTCGCCGGCGTGCTCTTTCGGCAGAAAGGTGTTGACGCCGACCAGCGGCAGGCTGCCGTCGTGTTTCTTGTGCTCGTAAAACATCGATTCATCCTGAATCTTGCCGCGCTGGTACATGGTGTCCATCGCGCCGAGCACGCCGCCGCGCTCGCTGATCGCTTCGAACTCCTTGTACACGGCTTCCTCAACGATGTCGGTGAGCTGGTCGACGATGAAGCTGCCTTGCCACGGGTTCTCGCAAAAGTTCAGGCCCAGCTCTTTGTTGATGATCATCTGGATCGCCACCGCGCGGCGCACGCTTTCTTCGGTGGGCGTGGTGATCGCTTCGTCGTAGGCGTTGGTGTGCAGGCTGTTGCAGTTGTCGAACAGCGCATACAGCGCCTGCAAGGTGGTGCGGATGTCGTTGAACTGGATCTCCTGCGCGTGCAGGCTGCGGCCGGAGGTCTGGATGTGGTACTTCATCATCTGGCTGCGTTCGTTGGCGCCGTAGCGCTCGCGCATGGCGCGCGCCCAGATGCGGCGGGCAACACGGCCGATGACGGTGTATTCCGGGTCCATGCCGTTGCTGAAGAAGAAGCTCAGGTTGGGCGCGAAATCGTCGATCTTCATGCCGCGAGCGAGGTAGTACTCGACGATGGTGAAGCCGTTGGAGAGGGTGAAGGCGAGCTGGCTGATCGGGTTGGCGCCGGCTTCGGCGATGTGATAACCGGAAATGCTCACCGAGTAGAAATTGCGCACCTTGTGGTCGACGAAATACTGCTGGATGTCGCCCATCATGCGCAGCGCAAACTCGGTGCTGAAGATGCAGGTGTTCTGCGCCTGATCTTCCTTGAGGATATCGGCCTGCACGGTGCCGCGCACGCTGGCCAGCGTTTGCGCTTTGATCCGGGCATAGCTGTCGGCATCGAGCAGTTGCTCACCGGTGATGCCGAGCAGTGCCAGGCCGAGGCCGTTGTTGCTCGGTGGCAGTTCGCCGGCATAGCGCGGGCGCGCGCGGCCGGCGAACAAGGCATCGATGGTCTTTTCGGCCGCGGCCCAACGCACCGGGTCGGCCTTGAGGTACTTCTCCACCTGCTGGTCGATGGCGGTGTTCATGAACATCGCCAGGATCATCGGCGCCGGGCCGTTGATGGTCATCGATACCGAGGTGGTGGGCGCGCACAGGTCGAAGCCGGAGTACAGCTTCTTCATGTCGTCCAGCGTGGGCACGTTGACCCCGGAATTGCCGATCTTGCCGAAGATGTCCGGGCGCGGCGCCGGGTCTTCGCCGTACAGGGTGACCGAATCGAACGCAGTGGACAGCCGCACCGCTGGCTGGCCGACGCTGAGGTAGTGAAAGCGCCGATTGGTGCGCTCGGGCGTGCCTTCGCCGGCGAACATGCGGATCGGGTCTTCGCCGCTGCGCCGGTAGGGGTACACGCCACCGGTGTAGGGGTAGTAGCCGGGCAGGTTTTCCTTGCCGAGAAAGGTCAGCAGCTCGCCCCAGCTTTTGTAGCCGGGCGCGGCGATCTTCGGCACCTGTTGATGACTCAGCGATTCGCGGTAGTTTTCCACCCGGATCGCCTTGCCGCGCACTTCGTATTCGGTCACTTCATCGGTGATCGACTGGCGCAGCGCCGGCCATTCGCGCAGCAGCTTGAGCGAATCGGTGGTGAGCGAGCCGATGGCGTCGTTGTAGCGTTGCCGCAGGGTGTGGAGTTCAGGAAAACAGGGGTCAGAGTCACTTTTCGAGTGAGCGTCAGGGTGGCAATTGTGTGCCAGCGGCGAAAAGCGACTCTGACCCCTGTTTCCCCTGTTTCCTGCATCGGTGGCGTACAGATCGAGCGCCTTCGGCAACTGCGGATCACCGAGATCGCGCAGTACGTCGAAGTAACTTTGTGCGCGATCGGCGATGTCGGCCTGGGTTTCGATGCGGCGATTGATCGCCCTGCCCTGTTCGGCGATCTCGGCCAGGTAGCGAGTGCGTGCACCGGGGATGAGGATGGTGGCGCGCGGTTCCTTGATCTTGACGTCCAGTTGCGGCTCGAAATTGCAACGCGGCTTTTCGCGTCCCGAGTCCCGAGTCCCGAGTCCCGATAGTTTCTGCCGCAGCAACCGACACAGATTCACGAACATCCAGGTGATGCCCGGATCGTTGAACTGGCTGGCAATGGTGGGGTACACCGGCACGTCTTCGTCTTTGCTCTGGAACGCGACGCGGTTGCGCTTCCACTGCTTGCGCACGTCGCGCAGGGCATCCTCGGCGCCGCGTTTGTCGAACTTGTTGAGCACCACCAGTTCGGCGAAGTCGAGCATGTCGATCTTTTCGAGCTGGCTGGGCGCACCAAAATCCGAGGTCATCACGTACACCGGGAAATCCACCAGATCGACGATCTCCGAATCGCTCTGGCCAATGCCGGCGGTTTCCACCATCACCAGATCAAAGCCCAGGCTCTTGAGGAAGGCAATGCAATCGCGCAATACCACGTTGGTGGCCGCGTGCTGGCGACGCGTGGCCATCGAGCGCATGAACACCCGCGGTGAGCGTAGTGCGTTCATGCGGATGCGATCGCCGAGCAACGCACCACCGCTGCGGCGGCGGGTGGGATCGACCGAGATCACGGCAATGCGCATCTGCCCAAACGCTTGCAGAAAGCGGTTCATCAGTTCATCGGTAACGCTGGACTTGCCGGCGCCGCCGGTGCCGGTGAGGCCGATGACGGGCACTGCGTGCCCGCGGGACTGGGGACTGGGGGCTCGGGACTGGGAAGAAGCAGGCGCAGAAGCCCATATCGTGCGCAGGTTTGCCAGTTCCGGCTCTGAAAAAAGGCCATCCTCGATAGCGGAAAGCATCCGACCAATGCCGATTTCGTCATCAAGGCCGGGCATCTCCTGTTTTTCCGGGTCCCGGCTTCTTGCGGTCCCGGGTCCCGGCTTCTGCGAGTCCCGGCCCCTGGCCGCCCGCGCCACCACGTCCTCGATCATCGGCACCAGCCCCAGATGCATGCCATCGTTGGGGTGGTAGATGCGCTCGACGCCGTAATCGTGCAACTCGCGGATTTCTTCCGGGGTGATGGTGCCGCCACCGCCGCCGAACACGCGGATATGGCCGGCACCGCGCTCGCGCAGCATGTCTACCATGTACTTGAAATATTCGACGTGGCCGCCCTGATAGCTCGACAGGGCGATGGCGTCGGCATCCTCTTGCAGCGCGGCGCGCACCACGTCCTCGACGCTGCGGTTGTGGCCGAGGTGAATCACCTCCGCGCCTTGCGCCTGGATCAGCCGACGCATGATGTTGATCGCCGCATCGTGGCCATCGAACAGGCTGGCGGCGGTGACGAAGCGCAGCGGGCTGGTGGCTGGGCTGGTTTCAGCGCACGGTTGCGACGGCAGCGAGGTCGGTACGGCAACCGGGCGGGCGGGTGTGCTCATGCGGTGACACCTTGGCGATGCGAGACAGGCCGCCATTGTAACGCCTGCCTCGATACCGTTCGGCTAGCGGCCACGAGCCGCAATTCCGTCCGGTGGGCAGCCAAGCGCCCCAATCCCGTCATTCCCGCTTTCGCGGGAATGACGCCGCTAAAGTAAGTGCCATTCTCATTCGACCCCGATTTTTCGCTTCACGGGTACTTGCAATATGATATCTTTATGATATGTTTTAGATCCACATTGGAGAGCCACCATGAAAGAACAACCAATTCGCTCGCTGCCCGGCATCCCGATGCTGCTGGGCCTGATCGCCACATTGCTGGCCGATGGCTACGCCGCCTTCAACGCCGTTGCCGCGGGTGCGGGGCCGTTGCCGATTCTGGCGCTCATTCTGGTCGCCACCGTACTGCTGTTCTGCCTCGGTGGCTTTTACATGGTCGAGCCCAATCAGGCCGCCGTGCTCAGCCTGTTCGGCAAGTACGTCGGCACGGTCAAGGATCAGGGCCTGCGTTGGAACAATCCGTTTTTTGCCGCCAAGAAGGTCAGCCTGCGCGTGCGCAACTTCGAGAGCGGGCGGCTGAAGGTCAACGAACTGGACGGCAGCCCGATCGAGATCGCCGCAGTGATCGTGTGGCAGGTGGCCGACTCGGCGGAGGCGGTGTACAACGTCGACGACTATGAGAGCTTCGTGCACATTCAGTCCGAAGCGGCGCTGCGTGCGATGGCCACCAGCTACCCGTACGACCAGCACGACGACAGCCAGATTTCGCTGCGTTCGCATTCGGCGGAAATCTCGCAGCACTTGAAGGAACAGCTCGATGAGCGCCTGACCACTGCCGGCGTCAACGTGATCGATGCGCGCATCAGCCATCTGGCCTATGCGCCCGAAATCGCGCAGGCGATGTTGCAGCGGCAACAGGCCGGCGCCGTGATCGCCGCCCGTACCCGCATCGTCGAGGGCGCCGTCAGCATGGTGGAAATGGCCCTGTCGCAACTCAAGGAGCGCGGCGTGGTGGAACTCGACCCGGAGCGCCGCGCTGCCATGGTCAGCAACTTGCTGGTGGTGTTGTGCTCGGATCGCGCGACGCAACCGGTGGTGAACACCGGCACACTGTACTGACATGGCGGAGAAGAAGGCCTACCCGCTGCGCATCAACGCCGCGATTCTCGCGGCGGTGCAGCGCTGGGCCGATGACGAGCTGCGCTCGGTCAATGCGCAGATCGAATATGCGCTGCGCGATGCGCTGCGCCGCAGCGGGCGGCTGAGTGCCGCTGCGGCGAAAACACCGAACGACACCGACAAACCTGACGAGGCATGACCATGACCGATACCCGTTGGACTTACAAAGTCATCGACTTGAAAGGCAGCTTTTTTGCCGCCACCGTAGCGAGCGCACAGATCGAGGAAGCGTTGAACCGGCTTGGCATGCAGGGTTGGGAACTGGTCGCTGCGGATACCGCGCAAAAACCGTTCCAGCCGATTCGTGCGATCCTCAAGCGCCCGCTGTAATCCGAGGACACCGTCATGACCTTGCCACGTTTTGTTTGCGTCGTGACGCTCTGCCTGGCAGGGTTCGCAGGCATGGCCACGGCGCAGGATTACGCCGAGCAGCAACGCAAGGCGGCGGCGCTGCTCGACGCGCTGGATGCCGGCCACTATGAAGCAGCGCGCGCCGACTTCGATGCGGTTGTGGGCGAAGCGCTGCCGGCTGATCGCTTGCGCCAGGTGTGGGAATCGCTGCCGCAACAACTGGGCCCCACCCTGCAACGCGGCGCGGCGCATCCGGAGCGAATCAACGGCCTGAGCGCGGTGGTGACGCCGCTGCATTACCGCCTCGCCAGCCTCGATGCACTGGTTACCTTTGATGGCGACGATCGCATCAACGGCTTCCGGCTGGTGCCTGGCCAGCCGACGCAACCGCCACCTGCAGCAACGCCGGAGAATGCGCCATTCAGCGAGCGCGAAGTCAGCATCGGGCCGGATATCAGCGGCATTCCCGGCACCCTCACGCTGCCGCGCGGTGCTGGCCCCTTCCCCGCCGTGCTGTTGCTTGCCGGCTCCGGCCCGAATGATCGCGACGAGACGATTGGCCCGAACAAGCCATTGCGTGATATCGCCTACGGTCTGGCAACCCACAACATTGCGGTGCTGCGTTACGACAAGCGCAGCCATGCCCGGCCGCAGGATTTCGCCACCGGCGATTACACCGTCGAGGACGAAGTGATCCGCGACGCGCTGGCCGCTGCCAAATGGCTGCGCCAGAGCAAAGGCATCGACCGCCGCCGCGTGTTCGTGCTCGGCCACAGCCTCGGCGCCATGCTGGCGCCGCGCATCGCTGCACAGGACAAGCGCATCGCCGGCCTCATTTTGCTGGCGCCGCCGGCGCGGCCACTCGAAGACGCGATTGTCGATCAGATGACCTACCTCGCCGGCATCGATGGAACTTTCGCCAGTGATGAGCGCGCCGCCATCGACGCGGTGCGCGAACAAAGCGAGCGTGTGCGCGCGCTGCAAGAAGGCGACGCACCGGCGGCAGACACCCTACCGCTGAACATCCCAGCCGCGTACTGGCTCGACCTCAGAGGCTACGACCCGGTCGCCGCCGCGCTGAAATTGACCGTGCCGATGCTGGTGCTGCATGGCGCGCGCGATTACCAGGTCACTGCCGCCGAGTTTGCCCGCTGGCAGCAAGCACAATGGTTACCGGGCAGCGACGCGAGCCCGCGCGTCACCGTCAAACAGTACCCGCGGCTCAACCACCTGTTCATGGCTGGCGATGGCCCGTCGATACCCACCGAGTATGCCCATCCGGGCAATGTCGATCCGGCAGTGATTGCCGACATCGGCAACTGGATCAACGCGCAATAATGCCGATCATGGGCGCCGATCACCACCTGCTCAACAGCGACTGGGCCGACGCGATCCCGGCAGCACTGGCGCGTGGGCGCAGCGCCGCGGTCGCGCGGCAACTCGCCAGCGCACACTGGCTGCTGCGCCGAAAGAGCGATGGCCGTTATCTGGCAACCGCCAACCGCGCCGGCGATATCCGTGCCCTGCAGCCGCTATCGAGCGCACAACGCCACGCGCTGCGGCGACTGCTGCGCGAACAACCGCATCGCCGCACTCTGCCGCTGGCCGGGCTGCGCCACCATCTGGATGCGCTCGGCATTCCCGCCGATTACGGCACCATGCACCAGTTGCCGCCGGTCGCCGAACCCGCCCGTCTCAGCCTGGCCGGCGCGGATCGCTACCAGCGCCCGTTGTGGTTGTTGCCAAGCGTGGCAACGGCATGGCAAGCGATGCGCAACGCGGCGCAGGCACAGGGCGTGATGCTGGATGCGATTTCCGGCTTTCGCAGCCACGACTATCAGCTCGGCATTTTCCGCCGCAAGCTGGCACGCGGCTTGGCGGTCGCAGAAATACTGGCGGTCAACGCCGCACCGGGTTTCAGCGAACACCACGGCGGTTTTGCGCTCGACATCGGCACCCCCGGCGAACCGCCCGCGGAAACCGGCTTCGAGCACACCGCCGCGTTTGCCTGGCTGTGCGCGAACGCTGACACTTTCGGTTTTGCCATGAGCTATCCGCGCGACAACCGGCATGGCATCGTCTACGAACCGTGGCATTGGGCGCATCGCAGCGACGAAACCCGTCGCACTAACACCCCCTCATAACCCCGGTAGCCCGGGTAGAGGCGAAGCCGAAACCCGGGGCGCATCGCGCCCGAAACCCGTGACCGACACCCGTTCACCGAACACCCACGAAACCCAAAACCGCGATACGCACGTCG
>Ga0210039_1002732_pt1 | contig 14215 bp, 10 predicted proteins | sample CryGeyCG2114_250_3_FD_185460 | JGI IMG/M metagenome (GOLD analysis project Ga0210039, IMG submission 185460) | Groundwater microbial communities from aquifer - Crystal Geyser CG17_big_fil_post_rev_8/21/14_2.50 (SPAdes) (version 2) | ecosystem: Environmental > Aquatic > Deep subsurface >...
CCCGCCGCGAGCGCGGTGATCCTCGCCGATCGCGAGAGCGAGCACGTGTCCTATGCGGGCCTCGCCGAGGCGATGGCCGACGGCGCCGACATCCGCATCTTCGGAAAACCCGTCACCCGCCCCTGGCGCCGGATGGGCGTCGCGCTGGCGGCCGGCGGGTCGACCGACGAGGCCCGCGCACGCGCGACCGCCGCGGCGGGCAAAGTGACGCTCCACTACGACTGACGCTTGCCGCGTCCCGCTCGCGCGGATAAGCCGCCGCGCCATGAGCGAATATTCCAAGACGCTGCGCCTGATGGAGCGCGGCCGCGAGTTTCTCGGTTCCGATTACGCGATCCTGTGCGGCGCGATGAGCTGGGTGTCGGAGCGCAACCTCGTCTCGGCGATCAGCAATGCCGGCGGCTTCGGCGTGATTGCCTGCGGGGCGATGACGCCCGAACTGCTCGACCAGGAGATCGCGGCGACGAGGGCGCTCACCGACAAGCCGTTCGGCGTCAATTTGATCACCATGCACCCCGACCTGTTCGACCTGATCGCGGTGTGCGAGAAACACGCGGTGAGCCATGTCGTGCTCGCGGGCGGGATCCCGCCCAAAGGCAGCGTCGAGGCGATCAAAGGTGGCAAGAACCCGGCCAAGGTGATCGTCTTCGCCCCGACCCTTGCGCTGGCGAAGAAGCTGCTCCGCAGCGGCGGCGATGCGCTGGTGATCGAGGGGATGGAAGCGGGCGGCCATATCGGCCCGGTCTCGACCAGCGTGCTGGCGCAGGAATTCCTTCCCGAACTGGCCGACGATCACCTCGTCTTCGTCGCCGGCGGCATCGGCCGCGGACAGGCGATCGCCGGATATCTCGAAATGGGCGCGGTCGGCGTGCAGCTCGGCACGCGCTTCGCCTGCGCGAAGGAATCGATCGCGCACGAGAACTTCAAGAAGGCCTTTTTCCGCGCCAATGCGCGTGACGCGATCGCCAGCGTGCAGGTCGATCCGCGCCTGCCGGTGATCCCGGTGCGCGCCTTGAAGAACAAGGGCACCGAGGAATTCACCGCCAAGCAGCGCGAGGTCGCTGGCAGCCTCGATCGCGAAGAGATCGCGATGAACGAAGCGCAGCTGCAGATCGAGCACTACTGGGCAGGTGCGCTGCGCCGCGCGGTCATCGACGGCGATGTCGAGAATGGTTCGCTGATGGCGGGACAGTCGGTCGGCATGCTCAAGGAAGAGGAACCGGTCACCGACATCACTCAGAAGCTGATGGCGCAGAGCGAAGAGGCGCTGACCCGGCGCTAGGCGCGGGGAACGGCTCACGGCAAGCATGCGTTGGTATCGCGGTCGCGACCCTTCCTGCCAGCCGGAGACTTTGCCATGCGCCCCGCCACCCTAACGGCCATCCTTTCGCTCACCACCATTGGCGCGCTCGCCGCTGCGCCGGTCCTTGCCGACAACCATGCTGCGCCCCAGACTCCCGGGGCGATGGATGTCGCGCGGGTGACGGCAGGCACATATGCGACCGATCCGGCGCACACGCTGGTCGGCTGGCGCGTCGACCATTTCGGGTTCAACGATTATTTCGGCACCTTCGGCGATGCCGAGGGTACGCTGACGATCGACCCCGCCGATCCGGAAGCGGCGCAGGTCGACGTGACCCTGCCGATCACCAGCGTCTCGGTGGTCAGCAAGGGGCTGCGCGACCACTTGCTGCGTCCGGGCAGCGATGGCGGCGATCCCGATTTCTTCGGCCCCGAGCCTGCGCCCGCGCGCTTCGTTTCAGACGGGGTGACGATCTACGGTACCGGTACCAAGGCGCTGGTCAGCGGAAACCTAACGCTCAACGGGCGGACCAACCCGGTCGTGATCGAGGCGAAGTTCACCGGGGCCGGGAAAAACCCGCGCAGCCAAGTCGAGACGATCGGCTTCGAAGGCGAATTCTCGATCAACCGTTCGGACTTCGGGATCGACTATGCGATCCCGCTGGTCGGAGACGAAGTGGGGCTGACGATCAGCGTCGCGTTCGAAAAGCAGTAGACGCGGAACCGGCGCAAGAGATGGCGCCGGTCGATGCAGGAGCATGTTTCGCAGACTGTGTTGCCTAACTAGTTCACCGTTACGCGACGGTTCATCTTCAGCGGCGCTTATCTGAATCTCCGACCCACTTCTGAAAGCAAGGACGATGAGGAGATTCGCACTTTTGGCCCCGCTGTTTCTGACAGCGGCCTGTTCCACCTTTCCCGCGGCGCAGATGCGCCTGCCCGGATACCTTGCCGCCGAGGCCGAGCGCCAGCCGTTCATGGAGATGAGCGGATGGCGAAGCGGTACCTTCGCCGTCGGCGAGTATCGCGGCCGTTATCGTCGCCAGCTCGACCGGCTGTCGATTGCGGGCCTGTTCAAGAGCACCAAGGGGCAGGCCGATTTCGAGATCGAGGGCCCCGGAATCTCGAGCACGATCGAGGCCGAATGCGATGTACGCGAGCGAGCGCTCACGCTCGGTGATACCGAGTTCAAGCCCGGGCGTATGGCGCTCAGGTGCGATTTCTACGCCGAGGGTGAGCCGATTCCCGCACGGTTCGAACTGCAGGAATCGCGCAAGTTCGGGGCCGATATCCTGACCCGCAACGCCCGGCGCGGCGAGATCGGCCTCGCAGGCCAGATCGTGCACTTCCGCTCGGTGCATGAGGTCGAGGGCGGTGCGCTGCCGGTCGAAGACCCCATCGGCTACGTCTTCGAGCAGGACGGCAGGGCGATTGGTGCGCTCGAGCTCAATGGCCGTCCGGTGCTGATCGTGCCCTACGGCACCGACCTCGATCGCCGCCGCGCGATGACGGTCGCAGCAACCGCGCTGGCGACCTTCTGGGATCCCGCCGTGGTCGAATAATGAATGTCTGGGGAAGGAGGCTGGCTTAGGTCGGCCTCCTTGCCAGGCTTAGACCGCCGCGTCGCGTTTCACCGTGATCACCTGCGGATAGGTGAATTCGAGCAGGCCTTCCTTGCCGTATTCGGCGCCGAAGCCCGATTGCTTGTGTCCGCCGAATGGGGAGAAAGGCGAAAGCTGCATGAACTCGTTGACCCACACGGTGCCGGTCTCGAGCTGTTCGGCGATCGCCACGCCCTTGTCGGAGTCCTTGGTCCAGACCGCGCCGGCGAGGCCGTATTCGCTGGCATTGGCGCGCGCGATCGCCTCGTCCTCGGTCGCAAACTTCATCAGCGGCATCACCGGGCCGAATTGTTCTTCGGCGACGATCCGCGCATCCTCGGGCGGATTGTCGAGGATCGTGATCGGGACATAGTAGCCCGAGCCGGTCGGGTCGCCTTCCTCGCCACCGACGAGGAACTTGTAGCCATTGTCCTTCGCGTCCTGGATCAGCTCGAGCACGCGCTCATACTGCTTCTTGTTCTGGATCGGCCCCACGGCGGTGCCCTGCTGCGCGCCGTCGCCGACCTTCACCGTCTTCGCGAAGTCGGCGATCGCCTGCGACAGGGCGTCGTAGATATCCTCGTGGATATAGACCCGCTTGGCGGCGATGCAGACCTGCCCGGCATTCATGAAGCTCGACCAGAACAGCTGTTCGGCGACCTTCTCGACATCGACGTCGGGCAGCACGATCGAGGCGTCGTTGCCGCCGAGCTCGAGCGTGATGCGCTTCAAATCCTTCGACGCGCCTTCCATGATCTTCTTCCCCGTCGCGGTCGAGCCGGTGAAGGTGATCTTGTCGATATCGGGGTGCTCGGTGATCAGCGGGCCGAGCTCGTCGTGCCCGGTGATGATGTTGACCGTTCCCGCGGGCACGACGTCCTTGATCAGCTCTGCCAGCCGCAGCGTGGCGAGCGGGGTGAAGGGCGAGGGCTTCAACACGATGGTGCAGCCCGAAAGCAGCGCCGGGACGATCTTCTGCACCGCCATGCTGACCGGGAAGTTCCACGGCACGATCCCGCCGACCACGCCCACCGGTACGCGGCGGGTGCGCGAGAGGCGCTTGTCCGAATCCTCGGTCACCTCCTCGTCGAGCGAGAGCGTGCTCTGCGCCTTGGCCATGCCCGCCGCGCCGAGGAGTTCGCCCTTGGCTTGGTGGTGCGGCTTGCCCTGTTCGCTGGTGAGCAGGCGCATCAGCTCGTCGAGATTGTCCTTGATCGTCTCCGAGATCTTGAGGACCACTTCGCGGCGTTCCTCCATCGACGTCTTGCGCCACGATTTGAACGCCTTGCGCGCGGCGGCGACCGCGCGGTCGAGCTCTTCCTTGCCGCAGGCGGGCACGCGACCGATCACCTCTTCGGTCGCCGGGTTGACCACGTCGACCCAGCTTTCGGCGGTGATCATCTCGCCATCGACGAGGTTCGCATAATCGGTCGGCATCGCTCATTCTCCTGTCGGCTTTGTTCGCCTGATAGCGGAGCGACGGGGGGCGAGTCACGGCCCGATTTAATCGCGCGCTTAAGCCGACGCTCGTCCGCGTCGCCGCGTCGCTCACGGAGTGCGCCTTGCGGGATCGGCAATGTCGCCGCACACTCGCGGACGAGGAAGGGAGATGGATCATGGACTTCGATCGTCGACGGGTATTGCAGGGCGGGGCCGCCGCCGGACTGGCATTCGCGGCACTGGGTGGGGGCAGCCTCGCCCGGGCGCGCAGCGCCAATGACGGGCTGCCGCTGGTCCCCGATCCGGAGCGGCGGCTCGACCTGCCCGAGGGCTTTTCCTATCGCCTGCTGACCGAGACGGGCAAGCCGATGACCGACGGGTTCACCACCCCCGGGCGGCCCGACGGGATGGCCTGTTTCGCGCATCCGACCGAGGCCGGGAAGCTGGTCCTGGTCCGCAATCACGAGATTTTTGCCAGCATCGATCACGGCCGCCCGTGGGGCGAGGGCGATGCGCTGATCGGACAACTCGACGCGAGCAAGGTCTACGACCCGCGAGGCGGGCCGCTGCCGTTCCATGGCGGAACCACCAATCTCGTGCTCGACGCGGCGAGCGGTGCGGTCGAACGCGATTACCTCTCGCTGATCGGCACGGTCGGCAATTGCGCGGGCGGGGCGACCCCGTGGGGCAGCTGGCTGACCTGCGAGGAACAGATGCTCAGGCCGGGCGAGGAGCGCGCCGAGAAGCTCCACGGCTTCGTCTACGAGGTGCCCGCCGATGCGAACGGTCTGGTCGATCCGGTGCCGCTGACGGCGATGGGTCGCTTCGCGCACGAAGCCGCCTCGGTCGATCCCGATACCGGGATCGTCTACCTGACCGAGGACAACCATACCGGGCTGTTCTACCGCTTCATCCCGAACGTGCGCGGCAGGCTGCACGAAGGAGGCCGGCTGCAGGCGCTCGCGATCGTCGATTGGGACAGCGCGGACACCCGCAACTGGCCGCTCGACTGGAGTCTCGACACCGCGCGCAAGGTGCCGGTGGGAACACGCATGGCGGCTCGCTGGATCGACATGGACGACGTCGAATCGCCCGCAGCGGACCTCGCCGCGCGTGGCTTCGCGGCGGGCGCGGCGCTGTTCTCGCGCGGGGAAGGGCTCGCCTACGGTCGCCACGCAAACGGTGCGGCCGAGCATTATTTCAACTGCACGCAGGGCGGCTATTTCGGTACCGGACAGGTCTGGAGCTACGCCCCAGGCCGCGGCGAGGGCACGGCCGACGAGCAGCCCGGCACGCTCACATTGGTCTATGAAAGCCCTGGACCCGATACGCTCGACCTGTGCGACAACCTCGCGGTTGCCCCGTGGGGCGATCTGATCCTGTGCGAGGACGGGCGCGGCGACAATTACCTGCGCGGGCTGACGCCGGGCGGCACGATCTACGACCTCGCGCGCAACGCGCATGAGGGCAAGGCCGAGTTCTGCGGCGCGTGCTTCTCGCCCGACGGCGCGACGCTGTTCGTCAACGTGCAGGAGCCGGGTTTCACCTACGCCATCTCCGGCCCGTGGGAGCAGCTGCGCGGCGGCTGACGATTACGGCAGGCAAAAAAAGAGGCAGGGAGATGGAGGACTCCCTGCCTCTTCGATGAACGCGCCCAAAGGGACTGGAAGCGCGTTTTCAGGTTGTCCGGTCGCGCTGGATTGCGCGACCGGATCGTCTCGCGAACTAGAATGCGATCCGAGCGCCGGCGTAGAAGTACCGACCCGTGATCGGGTAGATACCGCTGCCTGCACCGCGTCCGTCGAGCGGCAGGAACGGCATCTGGTCGAGCACGTTGTCCACGCCGGCATAGAAGCGGAAGTCGGTGCCTTCCGGTTCGAAGCCGAAGCGCAGGTTGTGGTACAGCACTTCCGGATACTTCGCGAACGGGGTCGCATCCGGGTTGGTCGGCCCACGGCCCTGGTGGGTGAACTGGGTTTCCCAGGAATTCACCGCCATGGCGCTGAGGAAGCGGGCGTTGTAGCTCAAGTCGAATTCACCGAAATCGATGTTGGTGAATGCGCTGACCGCGAATTCCGGCAGACCAAGCACACCGTGCTGGCGGGTCGACTGCTCGGGAGCAGCGATGAACGTGAAGTCCGTCCGCTCCAGATTGCGCGTCGCCAGAAGGCGGGTGTTCAGCCGCACGCCATCGGCGATGTTGCCGATGTAGGCCAGTTCGAAGTCGATCCCGCGAGCCTTCAGCTTGGCGTAGTTGAAAGGCTGATCGATGAACGACGGACCGAGCTTCGGGATCGTGATCGGGTTCAGGCCGGCGTAGGTACGGCTGGTCTGGCCATCGAAGCTGAAGTCGGTGAGCGGATCGCTCGTCCGGCGACGGAAAACCGCCGCACAGAACGGATTGTCGAGGCTCACCGGATCGTCATAGCAGCGATTGATGACGCCCTGGGAACCGATCCCCGAGATCACGTTGCTGACCTTGATGTCGTAGTAGTCGACCGAGAACGAGAGGCCTCGCAGGAAGGTGGGCTCGAACACACCGCCGAAGGTCCAGCTGTCGCTGGTTTCGGGAAGGAGGTCGGCGTTGCCCTGGTTGAAACCGGAGATACCCGACTGCGAGGTGTTGACCCACGGACGGGTCTCGCCGTTGACCACGATCGTCGTCGGGATCCCCGCTTCCGCACAGCGTGCCGCGCGATTGGGGTTGCCGCTGTCGATGATCGCCTGCTGCGAGCACGGATCGACCAGGCCGTTGAGGAAGGTTTCCGACTGGGTCGAGAACAGGTCGCCGATATTCGGGGCCCGAACCGCGCGAGCATAGCTGGCCCGCAGACGCAGACCGGGGGTCGGCGAGTAGATCAGGCCGGCATTGTACGCGTAGACCGGATCTTCGGCGGTGCTGTAATCCGAGACACGCGCAGCGCCTTCGATCGTCAGTTCATTGACGAACGGGACGTCGGCGAGAAGCGGAATGTACAGCTCTCCGAACAGCTCCTTGATCTCCTGCGCGGGCGGATCGAAAGCCCCGATCGCGTTGAGGAAGCTCTGGCCGCTGCGGGTGAATTCATCGAACCCCGAGAACGCGTCTTCACGACGGTATTCGGCACCGAACGCAAAGCCGACCGGGCCACCGGGAAGGTTGAGGAAGGCCTCGGTATTGCCCGAGATGAACGCCGTGGCGTTATACTGTTCGGCCCACTGCTCACGGCTCGACGTCGCCAGCACGTAGTCCTTCGCAGCCTGCGATGCGGTGCCGAAACCGAACACGTTGAGCGCGACGCAGTTGGGATCGTCGTTGGTGGTGCTCGTATCGGCATTCACACGGCAGACGATGTCTCCGTTGGCCAGGCGAACGGCGTCGATCGCCCGGTTGTAATTCCCGATATTCACGTTGCCGCCGGTTTCGTAGTAGGTCTCGGTGCGGCCGTAGTTGAACGCGATTTCATAGCGCAGGTCGCCGGTATCGCTCAGCTGGCCACCGACACCTGCGACGATGCGGTAGGTTTCACGCTGGTGGTCTTCCGAACGCGTCCCGAGGTCGTAATTGAAGCGCGACGACTGGAACGTCTGCGAACCGTTGAGCACGGCCGCGGAGTTCGGATCGAGCCCGTTGATCGCGATGATCTGCTGGCGCGCCTTGGGCGTCAGGAAGGCGTTGTCGAGACGGAAGGTGTTGCTGAGGGTGCCGCCGGTCGCGAAGGTCGGCTGGGTCGAGGTCTGCTTGGAGTCGATCCGGACGTACTTCGCTTCGAGGAAGGGCTGGAATGCCGCGCTGAAATCGCCGCTGAGCAGGAAGTTGAACGCATAGCGATCGAGTTCCGGACGCAGCTGCGCCTCTTCGAGCCCGGTCGAACCCAGGCCGCCGATGACCCCGCCACCGAGCGGACGAAGATCCGCGGTCGGGACGCTGCGAACGAGCTCGGTGCCCGCATCGTTGAACGACCAGTAGTGCTGCAAGGCGCCGCCCGTGGGGCTGAAGCTGGTCGGCACTCGGCGACCCGAGGAATCGAGCGCGGTCCCAGCACAGGAGTTGATCAGGCGGTTGTCGTGACGCGCGCGCGCGGCGGGGCTCAATGCATCGTACTGGGCATTGGTGAGGAAGGTACAGGTCGTCTGCAGCATCCCGTTGCCATTGAGCTGCACGAAGCGCAGGCCGTCGACCAGCGTCGTGTTCGGCACGCCGTTATTGTTGCGGTCGGGCGTCGCCGTGGTGGTACGGGTCAGCGGGTTGTAGGTCGAAACCGGCTCGGTCGTGGTGAAGTTCGGGAAGCCGGTAAGCGCACCGGTGAAGTCGTCGCGCTGGCTCATCAGCAACTGATCGGAGTGATCGTATTCCGCGGCGAAGGCCACGTTGATCCTGTTTTCGAACAGGTTCTTGCCGATGGTGAAGCTGCCCGAGTAGGTGGCGGCATCGCCTTCGTCGGAAATGCCGCTCTGGCCGCGCAGACGAATGCCGTCGAAATCACGCCGCAGCTTGAAGTTGACGACCCCCGCGATGGCGTCCGAACCGTAAACGGCCGAGTTGCCGCCGGTCACGACGTCCACGCTTTCGAGCAGTTCGTTCGGGATGGTGTTGGTATCGACATCGTAGGTGCCCGGCGACGACGTCACGTGACGGCGGCCGTTGACCAGCACCAGCGTGCGGCTGGTGCCCAGATTGCGGAGGTCGAGACGGTTGATGCCCGCCGTACCGATGAAGCGGGTCGAGTTGGCCTGGGTGAAGGTCGAACCCAGCGCCGGCAGTTCGGCCAGCGCATCACCGACATTGGGCGTGCCGCGTTCGGTGAGATCCTGACCGGTCACGGTCGCGATCGGGTTGGTCGATTCGAGGTTGGGACGCGCGATGCGCGAACCGGTGATGACGACGGTGTTGCCGGTGGCTTCGGTGCCATCGGCATTGGTCACCTCGGGGCAATCCGCGTCGAGCTCGGGGTCGCACGCGTCTTCGGCGTCCTGCGCGAGCGCGGGCGTCGCGACGGCGAACGACGAAAGGGCGGCGAATGTAAGACAGGCAGCACTGGTGGTCGCGCGAAGCGCGCTTTTGGAAATGAAATTCATGGTCTCTAAATCCCAAAAGGCAGCCGGACTAAGCGCCAGACTACCTGATCCCTATTTGCCGTATTGCGGACTTGGGATTTGTGCCCCGCCTCCCGGCAACATTATTTATGACGGGACTCGCATTCAGCGGCAATCGCTTTCTATCGCGAAATTTCTAAATGTTGAAAGATGTAGAAATTAAGACACAGTTTTCACGTATTTATATTCTTCGATAACGCAAATCTTCATTTGAATATTACTTTGGGTAACATCGCGAGGCTCCCGAACGTTATCATCGGATAGTGGCGTGCGCCGATGGACCCAAATGGCTTCGGCAGCGTTGGTCGCAGGAGGCGAACAACCGGGAGTGGAATCATGTGCAATGAAAAACCGGTCGAGAACTGGGCGAAGGCGATGGTATCGCGGCGGCAGTTCGGACTCGCCGCCGGCGCGAGCGCGGCTGTCGGCTCGCTCGCCGGCTGCACCACGATGGGCGGAACCGGCGCATTGACCGAGAGTATGGTGTCGATCCCGACCGGGGCCGGGATGATGGACGCCTTCTTCGTCCGCCCCGCCGGGACCGATAGCCCCGCGGTCCTGTTCTGGCCCGACATCGCCGGAATCCGCGAAAGCAAGCGCCAGATGGCGCGGCGTCTGGCGGGCGAAGGTTATGCGGTGCTCGTCGCCAATCCCTATTATCGCGACGTCACCGCGAACCAGTTCGCCGATTTCGCGAGTTTCGCCGCCGATGGCGGGTTCCAGAAGGTCAGGCCGTGGCGGCAGAAACTCGATGCCGAGGCTATCATGGCGGATGCGCGCGCGGTGATCGCGTGGCTCGACCGGCAGGATGGCGTCGATTCCTCCGCCGGGGTCGGCACGCAGGGCTATTGCATGGGCGGTCCGTTCGCCGTGTGGACCGCAGCGGCTGTTCCATCGCGCGTGCGTGCGGCAGCGAGCTTCCACGGGGGCGGCCTGGTGCGCGAAGGCGATCCGATGAGCCCCCACAACACTTTCGACGATGCGCAGGCGAGCTACCTGATAGCGATCGCGCAGGACGATGCCGAGGAAGCGCCCGACGAGGAGCGCATCATCGCCAATGCGGCGCAGGCTGCCGGACGCCCGGCTGAAGTCGACGTCTATGCCGGCGATCACGGCTGGACCGTGCCCGACAGCCCGAGCTACGCCCGCGAAGCCGCCGAACGCGCCTACGCCGACCTGATCGCGCTCTACGCGGGCGCGCTGTAGCTTTTTCCTACTCGCGGGCGATCGGATAGAAGGGGCGGATGACCAGGAGTCTCCGTCGCTTTGCCGTGCCCGCCCGGAAGGTTACATTCCTCCGCCCCGATTGCACGCCAAGGTTCTGGAAAAACGCAATATTCGCGCGCGCCCCCGTTTTGCAAAACCCCGGGATCGGTGGTCCACGCCTGTCGCTTCCGCTTGCCCCCGCCTGCCCGGGTGCTAACATCGCCTCCTGCAATGGGAGGTTGAAATGCAATTCGTGCTTGGTCTGATCTTGGTGCTGGTCGCCGCGTTCCTTTTCATGGGCGTGCGCGTGGTGAAACAGGGCTATGTCTATACGATCGAACGGCTGGGCAAGTACACGCTCCCCGCCGAACCGGGGCTGCACCTGATCATCCCGTTCATCGATCGCGTCGGTCACAAGATCAACATGATGGAGCAGGTGCTCGACATCCCGGGGCAGGAGATCATCACCAAGGACAACGCGATGGTCGGGGTCGACGCGGTGGTGTTCTTCCAGGTGCTCGACGCGGGCAAGGCGGCTTACGAGGTTTCAGGCCTGCACAATGCGATCCTTGCGTTGACGACCACGAACCTGCGCACCGTGATGGGCTCGATGGATCTCGACGAGACGCTGTCGAAACGCGACGATATCAACGCGCGCCTGCTTTCGGTGGTCGATCACGCGACCTCGCCCTGGGGGATCAAGATCACCCGCGTCGAGATCAAGGATATCCGCCCGCCCTTGGACATTTCCGAGGCGATGGCGCGGCAGATGAAGGCCGAGCGCCTCAAGCGCGCCGAGATCCTCGAGGCCGAGGGCGACCGCCAGAGCCGCATCCTGCGCGCCGAGGGCGAGAAGCAGAGCGCGATCCTCCAGGCCGAGGGCAAGAAGGAATCGGCCTTCCGCAACGCCGAGGCGCGCGAACGCGAGGCCGAGGCCGAGGCCGCCGCGACCCGCGCCGTTTCCGAAGCCATCGCCGAAAGCGGGGTGCAGGCGATCAATTACTTCGTGGCGCAGGAATACACCAAGGCGATCGGCAAGTTCGCGACCAGTCCCAATGCCAAGACCATCCTGTTCCCGGTCGAAGCGACCAATCTCATCGGCACGCTCGGCGGGATCGGCGAGCTGGCGCGCGAGGCGCTGGGCGAGCACAAGGACGGCGACGTCACGACGCCGATCCCCGAAAGCAAGCCGCGCAGCCGCGTCACGGTTCCGCATAGCCGGAACGCCTGATGCTCGAAGGGATCGAACCGCACTGGATCTGGCTCGCGGTCGGCATCGCGCTGGTCACCGCCGAGATGGTGGTGCCCGGCGTCTACCTTATCTGGCTCGGGATGGCGGCGATCCTGACCGCGGGGCTGGCCTTCGCCGCGCCGGTGGGGATCGAGATCCAGGTCGTGACCTTCGCGATCCTTTCGATCCTCGGCGCCTTCGCCGGGCGCAACTGGCTCCGCGACAACCCGATCGTGGGCGCCGACCCGCTGATGAACCGGCGCGGCCACCGGCTCGTCGGCGAAGTCGTGCGCGTGACGCAGGCGATCGAGGACGGTAGCGGGCGGGTCCACCAGGGCGACAGCGAATGGATCGCGCGCGGGCCCGACGCCGAGGTCGGTGCGAAGATGCGGATCACCGGCTGCGACGGCGCGATCCTGCTGGTCGAACCGCTCGATGCTCCCAAGGATACCGGAACACCCGCGCTGCCCGAAGGTTGAACGCCGAAAGGAGTTCTTCGACCGATGGCCGACAAGATCGTCAAATCCGATTCCGAATGGCGCGAGGCGCTGACGCCCGAACAGTATCGCATCCTGCGCGAGAAGGGCACCGAACGCGCCTTCACCGGTAAGTACGAAGGCTTCAAGGGCGACGGCCAGTATCTCTGCGCCGGCTGCGGCCAGCCGCTGTTCGACAGCGAGGAGAAATATACGAGCGGCTCGGGCTGGCCGAGCTTCACCGAGCCCGCGGATGACGAAGCGGTCGAAACGCATCGTGACAATTCGCACGGGATGGAGCGGATCGAGGTCGTCTGCGCGCGCTGCGAGGGCCATCTCGGCCACGTCTTCCCCGACGGGCCGGGGCCGGAGGGCAACCGCTATTGCATCAATTCGGCCGCGCTCGAATTCACGCCTCGCGAGGACACCGAAGGCGCTGCGGGGGACGGTTGATCCCGGCCTTATTCATTCCATGTTCCAAATGGTCTAGGCAGGGTCCGACGGCGCAATTCGACGCGCGCAAACGAGGACTCACCTAGACCCGCATGGCACACAAGTCGCGTAGACGCCGTCACCGCAATGGCGCCAGTTCCGCCCCGGCTGCGGTGACCGGATGGAAGCTCTGGCTCAAGCGCACGCTGGTCTGGGGCCTCGGTGCCGCGCTCGTCGGCGCCTTGCTGCTCGGGATCGCGGTCGCGGTTACGATGCAGGGCCTGCCGAGCTACAGCCAGCTGCGGCAGAGCCAGCCGGGCCAGACGATCGTGGTCCGCGCGCGCGATGGATCGCAGCTCGTCTCGCTCGGCCCGTCCTACGGCGAATGGCTGCCCTACGAACGGATCCCGCAGGTCATGCGCGACGCGATGGTCTCGGTCGAGGACCGCCGCTTCGACATGCATCCGGGGGTCGATCCGATCGGCCTCGCGCGGGCGACCTGGGTGTCGCTTTCCACCGGCACGGGCATGCGCGCCACCTCGACGATCACCCAGCAGCTCGCGCGCAACATCTTCCTCAACTCCAACCGCACGATCGACCGCAAGGCGCGCGAGGCGGTGCTCGCGCTCGCGCTCGAGGCGAAGTTCTCGAAGAAGCAGATACTCGAGCTCTACCTGAACAAGGTCTATTTCGGCGGCGGCGCCTACGGTATCGACAGCGCCAGCCGACGCTTCTTCGGCCACGGCGCCGATACGCTGAGCCTTGAAGAGGCGGCGATCATCGCCGGGCTGGTCAAGGCGCCGTCACGCTATTCCCCCACCGCCGACGCCGATGCGGCGGTCGCCCGCGCCAGCGTGGTGCTCGATACGATGGCGCGCAACGGCTACATCACCCCCGGCCAGGCCGGGGCGGTTGATCCCGACACGGTCGACATCCGCGAAGACCGGGGCGGCAATGCGGTGCGCTATTTCACCGACTGGGTGCTGCCCCAGCTCGACCTGCTGCTGCCCACGACGTTCGAGCCGATCGAGGTCTGGACAACGCTCGATCCTGCGCTGCAGGAGGCGGCGAGCGAGGCGATCAATGCGCATGCACCCGAGGGCGCGCAGGGCGCACTCGTCAGCATGGATCGCGACGGGGCGATCCTCGCCATGGTCGGCGGCAAGGATTACGTCGAAAGCAATTACAACCGCGCCACCCAGGCCCAGCGCCAGCCGGGCTCGGCATGGAAGCTTTTCGTATACCTGACCGCGCTCGAGGCGGGCTATACGCCCGACGATCGCGTGGTCGACGAACCGGTCACGATCGACGGCTGGAGTCCGCGCAATTCGGGCGGCGGTTTCTCGGGCGAGATCGATGTCCGAACCGCCTTCGCCTATTCGAAGAACACTGTCGCCGCGCAGCTCGGCTACGAAGTCGGCTTCACCAGCGTCGCCAGCATGGCACGGCGG
>Ga0210039_1002750_pt1 | contig 14149 bp, 19 predicted proteins | sample CryGeyCG2114_250_3_FD_185460 | JGI IMG/M metagenome (GOLD analysis project Ga0210039, IMG submission 185460) | Groundwater microbial communities from aquifer - Crystal Geyser CG17_big_fil_post_rev_8/21/14_2.50 (SPAdes) (version 2) | ecosystem: Environmental > Aquatic > Deep subsurface >...
AGTAGTTGACCCCGACGAAATCGAGCTTGAGATCGACATCGCGCGAGAAGGTCCAGGTGGTGTTGCGCACCAGCACGTCGATCTCGCCCGAGGCCAGCGCGGTCAGCCGGGTCTGGCCGCTGGTGGGCACGAATTTCACCTTGGTCGGATCGCCCAGCACCGCCGCCGCGATGGCGCGGCACACCGCCACGTCAAAGCCGACCCAGGTGCCGTTTGCGTCGGGCAGGCCAAATCCGGCCAGCCCGGTGTTCGAGCCGCAGTTCAGCTCGCCGCGGGCTTTCACGTCGTCAAGCGTGGTCGCCGCCGCCATGCCGGCCACCAGGCCGGTTGCGGCTAGCGTGCCAAGAAATAGGGATTTCTTCATGTGGACCTCTTCCTGTGTATCCACCCGGTTCCGGGCGGTTGTTATTGATGCCCCCAGTGATGGGGCCAGACTGACGGAGGGGAAAACCTCTCAGTGTCCGGTAGTGTCGGCCAAAGGGGTTTGATAGGTCAAGCGAAACGAGGTGGCGCCGGAAATTTACTGCAAATCTGCTGATTTGCCCGGGATTTCGCACCAGATGTTACGCCTGAATCGGTGGCGCACGAAAGATTGTTACCGGCACAAATGATGGAATCGCTCGGCATGGATCAGGGCGGCGCGGCGCAGGGCGGCAGATTCGCCCGCCTCGTGGTCCTGCCCCCACTGCTCGATCTGCCAATCCTCGTCGATGCGCGACAATTGCCAGATGGTCCGGGCGTCGGCGTGGCCGTGGGTCACCGCCAGCCCCAGCACCAGCGAGCCGGAAATCATCACCAGATCGTGCAGGGCTGCAAGCTCGACCGGGGTGCAGGCGTGAACCTTTGCCGTCAGCCGCGCCAGGCTGGCGGCGGGCTGGGTGATGGGGGTGACGCCGGCCGTCACGGCCAGAGGGGCCGCCAGCGCCTCGGCCGCCCAGGCCAGCATCGGATCCCACGCCGCGGCCTGCCGGGCCACCAATCCGGCCGGGCCGGTGGCGCGGTAGCACAGCAGGTCTGACGCCCCGTAAGCCGCGATCAGCCCCGCCACCTCGGCAAACTGCGGCGCGATCTTGTCGAGCGCGGCATTGGCCGAGCGGGTGACGGGCATGGTTTCGGGTTTGATCGTGCCCTGCTGCGCCTGCCATTCGGCGGCAATGGCGCTGGCCATGGTCAGCGAGGGCACCACCAGCGCGGCTTTGGCGGGGGTTCGGACCGGGCGCGCATCAAGCCGCACCGTAAAGCCGCCGTCGCAGGGCTCAACCCTGGCGTTCTGCCAGAACCGCCGCGGCTGCCAGGCGCTCATTGCGGGTCCGCGAACGGGTCGGCGGGCACATCGTTTTCATGCCAGTCGAAGGTCTTCCAGGTGCGCGCCATATGATCCGGCAACGGCGCGGTGAAAGTGACCATCGCCTTGGTGATCGGATGCTCGATGGTCAGGCTGCGGGCGTGCAGATGCAGCTTGCGGCTAAGATCGCCGCCCACCCCCGCGCCCCAGCCGTCGCCCATGTTTTCCTGCGTCGAGCCACCATATTTGCCATCACCCAGAATGGGATAGCCGAACTCGGCCATGTGGGCGCGCAACTGATGGGTGCGCCCGGTGATCGGTGCCATCGCCACCCATGCCAGCCTTGTGCCAAGCGCCGACAGCACCGCGTAATCAGTTTGGGCGCGCTTGGCGTCGGGATAGTCGGTCATCTTGGCGGGATGGATGCAGATCATCTTTTCGCCCTCGCCACCGCGGCCGTGACCGGGGGCTTTCAGCAGGCCATATTTGATGCTGCCCATCCGGGGTTGCGGCACGCCCGCCACCACCGCCCAGTAGATCTTGCGGGTGTTGCGGTGGCGAAACGATTCCGACAGCGCCCGCGCCACCCGGTCGGTGCGGGCCAGGATCAGCACCCCCGAGGTGTCCTTGTCGAGCCGGTGCACCAGCTTGGGGCGGTCCTTGTAGCCGAATTTCAGCGCCTCGGTCAGGCCATCGACGTGGTGGTCGCCCTGCCCCGAGCCGCCCTGCGACGGCAGCCCCGGTGGCTTGTTCAGCACGATCAGGTGCTCGTCCCTGAACAGCACGCAGCTTTCGATCATTTTCGCATCAGCCGCCGAGACCCCGCCTTCGCGCGGGCGCGAGGGCGCGGCGTTTTCGGGCAGCGGCGGCACCCTGATCTCCATCCCCGGCACGACATGATCCGACGCCTTGGCGCGCGCGCCGCCGACCCGAACCTGCCCGGTGCGGCACAGCTTTTCCACCGCGCCTTGCGTCAGTTGTGGAAACCGGCGCTTGAACCAGCGATCGAGCCGCTGCTCACCCTCGTCGGCGGATACCGTCAGCAGCTTGACTTGCCTCATGCCAATATCCCCCGCGTGACCAGAATTCCCAGCATGATCGCGGTCAGCGACAGGATCACCGAGCCCAGCACATAAACCATTGCCAGCCCCGGCTCGCCACGCTCCCAGATCGTGTAGGTATCCAGAGAGAAGGCGGAAAAGGTGGTGAAACCACCCAGCACGCCGGTCATCAGAAAGGGCGCAAACCGCATCCCGCCCTTGTGCGCCAGCACCACCACCAGCACCCCCATCGCAAACGAGCCTGCGATGTTCACCGCCATCGTGGCCCAGGGGAAGCCGGGGCCAAAGGTCCGCATCGCGGCCACATTGGTCAGATAGCGCAACGACGCGCCAACGGCGCCACCAAGCGCCACATGAAAAAAGGACGTGATCATCGCGCCTTCCTGTGCTGCACCGGCGATTTTGTCAACCACCGTGGCGCTTGGCGCGCAGCTTGGCGAAATAGTCGATGCGCTTTTTCAACTCGCGCTCGAAGCCGCGCTCGGGGGGCAGGTAATAGGCCGGGCGCTTCATGGTTTCGGGAAAGTAATCCTGCCCGGAAAAACCATCCTCGGCATCGTGATCGTAGGCATAGCCCGCGCCATAGCCGATATCCTTCATCAGCCGGGTCGGGGCGTTCAGGATGTGCTTCGGCGGCGGCTCGGATCCGGTGGCGCGGGCGGCGGCACGGGCGGCGTTGTAGGCGGTATAGACCGCGTTCGATTTGGGCGCCAGGGCAAGGTAAACCACTGCCTGCGCCAGTGCCAGTTCGCCCTCGGGGCTGCCAAGGCGTTCATAGGTCTGCCAGCCTTGCAGGCAAACCTCAACCGCCTGCGGGTCGGCCAAACCGATGTCCTCGACCGCCATGCGGGTGATGCGGCGGGCCAGAAAGCGCGGGTCTTCGCCGCCTTCCAGCATCCGCGCCAGCCAGTAAAGCGCGGCATCCGGGTCTGACCCGCGCACCGATTTGTGCAGCGCCGAGATCAGGTTGTAATGTTCCTCGCCGGATTTGTCATACTTGGCCGCGCGGCGCATCAGCCGGGAGGCCAGCGCGTCACGGTCAAGCGGGGCCTTCAGCTTCCACGCCATCACCTGCTCGATCAGGTTCAGCGCCGCGCGCCCGTCGCCGTCGGCCATTTCCAGCAGCGCCTCGCGCGCCGCCCCGGTCAGCGGCAGGGCGCGCCCGATATCCTGCTCGGCGCGCTGCGCCAGCAGTTCGAGATCGGTCAGGGTCAGCCGTTCCAGCACGACCACTTGCGCCCGCGACATCAGCGCCGCGTTCATCTCGAAACTGGGGTTCTCGGTGGTGGCGCCCACCAGCACGACCGTGCCATCCTCCATCCAGGGCAGAAAGCCGTCCTGCTGCGCCTTGTTGAAGCGGTGAATTTCATCAACGAACAGCAAGGTGCCCTGGCCGTTGCCACGGCGGATCCTGGCCTGCTCGAACACCTTGCGCAAGTCCGCCACGCCGGTAAAAATCGCGCTGATCTGCACGAAAGCCAGATCGGATTCGGCGGCCAGCAGCCGCGCGATGGTGGTCTTGCCCACCCCCGGCGGCCCCCACAGGATCAGCGACGACAGGCTGTGCGCCGCCAGCATCGCGCCAAGCGGCCCCTCGGGTGACAGCACCTTGCCCTGCCCGATCACCTGCGCCAGCGACTGCGGCCGCAGCCGGTCGGCCAGCGGGCGCGGGGTCTCGGAATCCGGGCGGGCAGCGGTGTCAAAAAGATCGGCCATGGCCGCAGACTACGCGCTTGGACAGCCGGGGAAAAGGACTCCTGTGCCACCACCGCACGGCGGCACAGGAAGCCCGGTGCGGCAAGGTCAGTGCAGGGTTCCGGTCACCGGAATCGAGACGCACTGCGATTCGTAGCCGTCGAAATCCAGCACCCGGCCTGCGGCCGCCATGGTCAGGCCGCAACGCGGTGCCCAGCGCGGCCAGTTGGCCGGGATGATCCCCAGCACCCGAATTGCCCCGACCGAGTGCGCGGCCTTTATCATTTCGGTGATCAGATGAGCGTGCACCAGTCGGCGGATTTTCATCGGCGTATCGTGTGACACGAAAACCCGGCTCGATTCCCAGATATTCTGATCGACCGGGGCCTCGAAATCCAGCAGGTCAGCGGGGATTGCGTCCAGCAGACCGCGCTGCGCGTCGCGGATCATGTAGCTGTAGATGCCGCAGCGCGCGGTGGTCGGGGTCAGGCGGATACCCGCCAGAATCTGCTCGCCTTCGTGCACCGCAACCCAGCGACTGGCCGGGGTGTCATACTGGTCGAACTCCATCCCCATGGCTTCGGGCAGATCCCAGTGGTTCTGCACGATGAAGGATTGCCTTCTGGCGCGAAAGAGGTTCGCAAAAAGCTCGCCGTGGTTGTGGATGTTGGCAAAGGAAAGCGTCGTGGTCTGCATGGTCGTGGCCTCCTGCTTGGTTAAGGTAATGCCAAGCCCCGGACGACGCGTGGAGACCTGTCAAATCAGCCGGTAATCCTTGGCGCGCTGAATGGCCTCGGCTGTGGTGCGCGCCATGAGCCGCAGGCGCCCGGAATTGAGCCGCGCCTTCAGCGCGCTTTCCGAGATGCCAAGCTTGGCGGCCGCAGCCGTGTGACGGTCTCCTGCCGCAATCAGCCGCAGGGCTTCGATTTGCGCCGTGGTCAAGCTGTCCGGCGGCGTCGTGGTGGTGTGCAGCCGGTTGATGATCGCGTCGACTTTGGTGATCTCGGGATCGGTGAACTCACGGTCGGCGCGGGCGGCACCGGCGATGGTGCGCGACGACACCGGGCCACAGGCAACCGCGACCCCGTAGACCAACCCGTAGCTTGCGGCTTGCTTGAGGATACCGAAAGTGTCCGGCACACCCATCTTGCTCCAGCGGGTGGAGCCGACGGTCGAAAATCCCCAGGCAACCATCGGATCGCGCATCGCATAACCCTGCTCTGTATAGCGATCGGTCCAGGCCTGATCGTAAGTCTGAAACGTCATCAGCGGCGAGGTGAAACGGATATGAAGACCAACGAAGTAGCCGGACGGGGCTAACAGCGAGAGCTCGTGAAGTTCCAACTCGATACCTTTGTGACTGGGCATATCTTTTTCGACCGGGTGTGATTCCATGACAACCTTAAGGTGATAAAGCCAATCCCGCCACAAGCAAGTTTTCAGCACAATAAAATGTTCGTATCTAGCCGCAGACCCAAAGCAAAAGGCCCGCCCCAGGGCGGGCCCGGTGCAGAAAGTCACCCGTCGATCAGGCCTCGGCGGCAGCCACGCGCGCCTTGTCGGCGGCACCTTTGGCATTCGGGTCACGGTCGACGAATTCGATGATCGCCATCGGGGCCATGTCGCCATAGCGGAAACCGGCCTTCATCACCCGCACATAGCCGCCTTGACGGCTGGCGTAGCGCGGCCCGAGAATGGCGAACAGGCGTTCGACATACTGGTCCTGCTTCAATTGGCTGGCGGCCTGGCGGCGGGCGTGCAGATCGCCGCGCTTGGCCAGGGTGATCAGCTTTTCGATGATCGGGCGCAGTTCCTTGGCTTTCGGCAGCGTGGTCTTGATCTGCTCGTGCTCGATCAACGACCCGGCCATGTTGGCAAACAGCGCCTTGCGGTGTTCGTGGGTGCGGTTCAGGCGGCGGTAGCCGGCTCCGTGGTTCATCTTACTCTCCTAGGTTCGTTTTGCTTTGTCCGGCCACCCTCGCATGGGCGGCTCACCTTGGGGCATCATGCCCATGTTTTCCCCGGCATTCCGGGCATTTGGCGGGCGGCGTTGCCGCCCCCCATTTCTCAGAACTGGTCTTCAAACCGCTTGGCCAGGTCTTCGATGTTCTCCGGTGGCCAGTCTTCCACTTCCATCCCCAGATGCAGTTGCATCCCCGACAGCACTTCCTTGATTTCATTCAGGGATTTGCGGCCAAAGTTGGGGGTGCGCAGCATCTCGGCTTCGGTTTTCTGGATCAGATCGCCGATGTAGACGATGTTGTCGTTCTTCAGGCAGTTGGCCGAACGCACCGAAAGCTCCAGCTCATCAACCTTCTTCAGCAGCAGCGGGTTGAATTCCAGCCCGTCGTCGGCATCGTGGCGCATCGCCGACTCGGGTTCTTCGAAGTTGACGAAGATCGAAAGCTGGTCCTTCAGGATGCGGGCGGCGTAGGCCAGGGCATCATCCGGGGTCAGGCTGCCGTCAGTTTCGATCTTGATCGTCAGCTTGTCGTAATCCAGCACCATACCCTCGCGGGTGGGCTGCACTTCGTAAGAGACCTTCTTGATCGGCGAAAAGATCGCGTCGATGGCAATCAGCCCGATCGGCGCATCTTCCGGCTTGTTCTTGTCGGCGGAAACGTAACCTTTGCCGTTGTTCACGGTCAGTTCCATGAACACATCGGCACCATCATCGAGGTGGCAAATCACGTGATCCTTGTTCAGAACCTCGATCCCGCCGATTTCCGAAATATCGCCCGCCGTCACCACGCCCGGACCCTTGGCCGAAATCGACAGCCGCTTCGGGCCTTCGATGCTCATCCGCAGGGCCACGCCCTTGAGGTTCAGCACGATGTCGGTCACGTCTTCACGCACCCCGGCCACGCTTGAGAATTCATGCAGCACGTTGTCGATCTGCACGCTGGTGATGGCCGCGCCTTGCAGCGAAGACATCAGCACGCGGCGCAGCGCGTTGCCCAGGGTCAGGCCGAAGCCACGCTCCAGCGGCTCGGCGATCACCGTTGCGGTGCGTGTGGCGTCTGGCCCCGGCTTTACCACCAGTTGCGACGGCTTTATCAATTCGGCCCAGTTCTTGTGGATCATGCTCACGCCTCCATACCTGTCTTCTGCCCATGTCCCTAAGCAGATGACGCCCGAGGATCAGAAATGACGAAACCGGGCCGCGCGAAACCGCACGGCCCGACCCTGAATAATTGCCTCAGACGCGACGGCGTTTGGGCGGACGGCAGCCGTTGTGCGCCATCGGCGTCACGTCGCGGATCGAGGTCACGTTCAGCCCGGCAGCCGCCAGGGCCCGCAGCGCCGACTCACGGCCCGAACCGGGGCCCTGCACTTCGACCTCGACGGTTTTCATGCCATGTTCCTGCGCCTTGCGCGCCGCGTCTTCGGCCGCCAGTTGCGCGGCATAGGGGGTCGATTTGCGCGAGCCCTTGAAGCCCATGGTGCCCGAGGACGACCACGAGATCGCATTGCCCTGCACATCCGAGATCAGGATCTTGGTGTTGTTGAACGACGAGTTCACATGCACAACGCCGGCGGCGATGTTCTTGCGTTCCTTGCGCTTCAGACGGGTCTTGTCACGTGCCATGCTCAGCGCCCCTTATTTCTTCTTGCCGGCGATAGCCTTCGCCGGACCTTTGCGCGTGCGCGCGTTGGTGTGGGTGCGCTGACCGCGAACCGGCAGATTGCGGCGGTGCCGCAGGCCACGGTAGCAGCCAAGGTCCATCAGGCGCTTGATGTTCATCGAGGTCTCGCGGCGCAGATCGCCTTCGACCGTCAGATTGGCGTCGATGTATTCACGGATTTGCAGAACTTCGGCGTCCGTCAGGTCGTTGACGCGGCGCGAAAGGTCAATGCCAACCGAGGCGCAGATCTGTTGCGCAACATGGTTGCCGATTCCGGTGATGTAGGTCAATGCGATGGGGACGCGTTTCCCCGTCGGAATGTTGACGCCAGCAATACGTGCCAAACGTTTCTTCCTTCTGGTTGCGGTTCCGTAGTGCCAGAACCTTTTTTCACAACTGGTGTCGGGCCAGACCCGGCCGCACCGACGATTCCCATGCGGGACGCCGTGATCTATGGGGTTTAGCGCTGCCCGTCAAGGCGCGGCCCGGCTTTAGTTGGGGCTGTCAAGAACTTTTTCGATCGCGTTTGAGACCGCGCCCATTTCCGCCAACCCATCCACCACCGCCAGCTTGCCCTTGGCGTAGTAATAACCGATCAGCGGCGAGGTCTTCTTGTAGTATTCCATCAACCGCTGCTTCAGCGCCGCTTCGGTATCGTCGGCGCGACGGCTGAAACGGGTCGAGCCGCAGGCATCGCAGACCCCGGCCACCCGCGGCGGGTGCAGCGTGTCGTGATAGACCGCCCCGCACGCGGCACAGGTAAAACGCCCGGTGACGCGCGCCACCAGTGCCGCGTCATCGACCTGCATCGCGATCACCGCATCGAGCCGTTGCCCGGCCTTGTCCAGAAGCTGCCCTAGCGCATCGGCCTGCGCCAGGGTGCGGGGGAAACCGTCGAAGATGAATCCGCCGCCCGCCGTGCCCGTAATCTTTTCCTCGATCAGCCCGATCACGATCTCGTCGGTCACCAGATCGCCCCGCGCCATGACCTCGGCCACCCGTCGCCCCATCGCCGAGCCCGAGGTCTTGGCCTCGCGCAACATGTCGCCGGTGGAAAGCTGCACCATGCCGCGGGTCTCGACCAGATGCTTGGCCTGGGTGCCCTTGCCCGCGCCGGGCGGCCCCAGCAGGATGAGGTTGATCATCAGCCGCCCTCAGCGCCGGGTGGGGGGCGTGCGTGCGCCGGTGCGCTTCTTGCCGCGCAGTTGCGATTTCTCGATCAGCCCCTCGTATTGGTGGGCCAGCAGATGCGACTGAATCTGGTTGATCGTATCCATCGTCACCGACACCACGATCAGCACCGAAGTGCCGCCGAAGTAGAACGGCACCGCCAGCTCGCTGCGCAGAATCTCGGGCAGCAGGCAGACCGCCGCCAGATAGCCCGACCCCAGCACCAGCACCCGCATCACCACGTAATCGAGATGCGCCTGCGTCGCCTTGCCGGGGCGGATACCGGGAATGAAACCGTTCTGGTTCTTCAGGTTCTCGGCCACGTCATCGGTCTTGAACGACACGTTGGCGGTATAGAAATAGGTGAAGAAAACGATCATCGCGGTGTAGAACAGCAGATAAAGCGGCTGGCCGGGGCCGAAATAGGCCAGCACGGTTGACATGATCGGTCCGGTCTGCTGGCCCGAAAACGCGGAAATCGTGATCGGCAACAACAGCAGCGAGGAGGCAAAGATCGCCGGAATCACCCCCGCCGGGTTGACCTTGATCGGCAAGTGCGACGAACCGCCGTCGTAAACCTTCATCCCGACCTGACGCCTTGGATACTGGATGTGGATCTTGCGCTGCGCCCGCTCCATGAAGACAATGAAGCCGATCACCACCACCACCATCACCAGCACGCCGATGATCACTGCGGGCGACAGCGCCCCCGAGCGGCCTTGGCTAAAGAATTGCGCCAGCGCGGCCGGCACCTCGGCCACGATGCCGACAAAGATGATCAGCGAAATGCCGTTACCGATGCCGCGCGCGGTGATCTGCTCGCCCAGCCACATCAGGAACATGGTGCCGCCGACCAGGGTCACCACACAGGACAGCCGGAAGAACATCCCCGGATCCTGTGCCAGATCGCCCGCTTCCAGCGACAGCGCAATGCCCCAGCCCTGAAAGGTGGCCAGCAGCACGGTGCCGTAGCGGGTGTACTGGTTGATCTTCTTGCGGCCCTGCTCGCCTTCCTTCTTCAACTGCTCCAGCCGCGGCACCATCGAGGACAGCAACTGGATGATGATCGAGGCGGAAATGTAGGGCATGATGCCAAGCGCGAACACCCCCATCCGGCTGATCGCGCCGCCGGTGAACATGTTCAGGATGCCGCCGATGCCGGTGCTGACCGTCGCCATGAACTCGCGCAGGGCGGTGCCGTCGATGCCGGGAACCGGGATGTAGGTGCCCAGACGGTAAACCATCAGCAGCCCGACGGTGAAGAGGATGCGTTGGCGCAGGTCGGTCGCCTTGCCCAAGGCGCCCCAACTCAGGTTCGCCGCCATTTGCTCTGCTGCAGATGCCATGCCGTGCTCTTTCATGACGGCACCGCCGAACCGTTTTCCGGTCGGCGGCGCGGGAAAACATCAGGCTCATGTAAGCGGTCTTGCGACCGCTCACAACCGTTAAACTGATTTGCGCACCGACTTGCCGTGCGGCGCAAGCGCCGGGGTCACCGTCAGCGTGCCGCCTGCTTTCGCGACCGCCTCAACCGCCGAAGCCGAGGCCCCGGTGACGTTCAGGGTGACCGCCGCAGTGATTTCGCCCTTGGCCAGCACCCGGATACCGTCGAGCTTGCTTTTGGTCAGACCGGCGGCGATCAGCGCGTCTTCGCTGATGGCGGCGGTCACGTCGAGCTTGCCGGCGGTGATGAATTTCTGGATCAGGCCGAGATTGATCACGGCATAGTGTTTGGCGTTCGGCTTGGTGAAGCCACGCTTCGGCAGACGCCGGTAAAGCGGCATCTGGCCGCCCTCGTAGCCACCGATCGCCACACCCGAGCGAGACTTCTGCCCCTTGATACCCCGGCCGGCGGTCTTGCCCGAGCCCGAGCCCGGCCCGCGCGCCACGCGCTTGTGGCTTTTGGTGGCACCGGCGTTGTCGTGAAGTTCATGCAGTTTCATGTCGCTTCTCCTGTTCCCGGAACTGCCCCGGAAAGCGACTTCCGGGGCAAACACGGTTCATGTTGAAGGCGCGCGATGCCCGCGCCCCTACGGGTGTTACCCGCGCTCTTCGACGATCCGCACCAGGTGCGAGATCTTGTTGACCATGCCGCGCACGGAAGGCGTGTCTTCCAGCTCGCGGGTGCGGCGCAGCTTGTTCAGGCCAAGGCCCTTGAGGGTCGCAGTCTGAATGGCGGGGCGGCGGGCGGCCGAGGCCACCTGCTGCACCACAATCGTTTTCTTGCCAGTCATGCTCAGGCCTCCACGGTTTCGGCTTCAGGCTTGTGCAGGATGTCGGCCACCTTCTTGCCGCGACGCTGCGCGATCTGGCGGGGGCTGGCTTCGTGACGCAAACCGTCGATGGTGGCGCGGATCATGTTGTAGGGGTTCGAGGAACCGATGGATTTCGCCACCACGTCCTGCAACCCCAGCATCTCGAACACCGCGCGCATCGGACCACCGGCGATAATGCCGGTCCCGGCCACGGCGGTGCGCATCACCACCTTGCCCGCGCCATGACGGCCTTCCATGTCGTGGTGCAGGGTGCGGCCATCGCGCAGCGCCACCCGGATCAACTGGCGCTTGGCCTGTTCGGTGGCCTTGCGGATCGCCTCGGGCACTTCCTTGGCCTTGCCCTTGCCGTAGCCCACGCGACCGCGTTGATCGCCGACCACCACCAGCGCGGCAAAGCCGAAGCGCTTGCCGCCCTTCACGGTCTTCGACACGCGGTTGATCGCCACCAGACGATCGGCGAATTCCGGGTTTTCGTCGCGCGGCGCGCGATGGTCGCGGCGGGTTTCTTCTCTTGCCATCATCGTCTCCTTAGAACTTCAGGCCGCCTTCACGGGCAGCCTCGGCCAAAGCCTTGATCTTGCCGTGAAAGAGGAAACCACCGCGGTCGAAATAGCAGGTCTCGACCCCCGCCGCCTTCGCGCGCTCGGCAATCGTCGCCCCGACCTTGGTCGCGGCTTCGACGTTGCACTTGCCGAAGTGGCCCAGATCCTTTTCCAGGGTCGAGGCCGCCGCCAGCGTGACGCCACGCACATCGTCGATCAGTTGCACGCTGATGTTCTTGTTCGACCGATGCACCGACAGGCGCATGCGCCCATTGGCCATCGCCTTGATCTTGTTCCGCACGCGCAGGCGGCGCCGAAGGAACAGCTCTCTTTTCGTGTTCGCCATCTCTCTCGCCCCTTACTTCTTCTTGCCTTCCTTGCGGAATACGAACTCACCCTTGTAGCGGATGCCCTTGCCCTTGTAGGGCTCGGGTTTCTTCCACTCGCGGATGTTCGCGGCAACCTGGCCAACAAGCTGTTGGTCGATGCCTTCCACCGTGATTTCGGTTTGCTTCGGAGTGGTGACGGTAACCCCCGCCGGCACTTCAAAAATGACGTCGTGGCTGAAGCCAAGCGACAGCTTCAGGGTCGTGCCGGTCATCGCGGCGCGATAGCCAACGCCCTGAATTTCCATCTCCTTGCGAAAGCCCGTGGTCACGCCGGTGACCAGGTTTTCGACCTGACTGCGCACCATGCCCCATTGCTGGCGCGCCCGCTTGGACGTGCCGCGCGGGGTGACTTTCACCGCGCCATCTTCGAGGCTCAGCGTCACATCGTCGGTCGCGTGAAAGCTGCGGGTGCCTTTCGGCCCCTTCACTTCGACCGACTGACCGGTGATCTGGGCCGACACGCCTTGCGGCAGCGGGACGGGTTTCTTGCCGATACGAGACATTATCCCCTCCTCAGAACACGGTGCAGAGCACTTCGCCGCCAACGTTGGCGGACCGTGCTGCTGCATCTGACATGACACCTTTCGGCGTCGAGACAATCGAGACACCCAGGCCGTTGCGGACGATCGGAATATCCTTCACGCCCATATAGACCCGGCGGCCCGGCTTCGAGACCCGCTTCAGGTCACGGATCACCGAAGCGCCTTCAAAGTATTTCAGGCTGATCGTCAGTTCGCCCTGACCGTTATCGGTCTTGGCACTTTCATAGCCCCGGATGTAGCCTTCGGCGGCCAGCACATCCAGCACCCATGCCCGCAGCTTTGACGCCGGGGTCTTGACGGTCGATTTGCCACGCATCTGCGCATTGCGGATGCGGGTCAGCATATCGCCGAGGGGATCGTTCATCGACATCGTGCGACCTCCTTACCAGCTTGACTTGACCATGCCCGGGATCTGGCCGAACTGGGCCAGGTCACGCAGCATGATGCGCGAGAGTTTGAGCTTGCGATAATACGCATGCGGGCGGCCGGTCAGTTGGCAGCGGTTGTGCAGCCGTGACGGGGCCGAGTTGCGCGGCAGAGCGGCCAGTTTGAGCTGCGCGGCAAAGCGTTGCTCCATCGGCAGCTCCTGGTTGCGCGCGACCGTCTTCAGCGCGGCACGCTTGGCGGCATGAACCTTGACAAGGTGCTGACGCTTGGTTTCGCGCTCGATCATCGATTTCTTCGCCATATCTTCTTTCCTCCCGCGATCAGCTGGTGAAGGGCATGTTGAATTGCTTCAACAGTGCCTTCGCTTCCGCGTCAGTCTTCGCGGTGGTGCAGATGATGATGTCCATGCCAAGCACTTCATCGACCTTGTCGAATTCGATCTCGGGGAACACGATCTGTTCCTTCAGGCCCATGGCGTAGTTGCCACGGCCGTCGAACGAGGAACCCTTGACGCCGCGAAAGTCGCGCACCCGCGGCAAGGCCACCGTGATCAGGCGGTCAAGGAATTCATACATGCGGTCGCCGCGCAGCGTGACCTTGCAGCCCAGCGGCATGTCCTCACGCACCCGGAACCCGGCGATCGAGTTCTTGGCGTGGGTGATGACCGCCTTCTGGCCGGCGATCAGGGTCAACTCGTCGGCCGCGGTTTTCACCTTCTTGGTGTCCTTCACGGCCTCGCCAACACCCATGTTCAGGCAGATCTTGGTCAAACGCGGGATCTGCATGTCGTTGGTGTATTTGAATTCCTCTTTCAACGCGGCGCGGATGCGGGTGTTGAAGTCGGCCTTCAGGCGCGGGGTATAGGTTGCCTGGTCAAGCATCAGATTGCCTCCCCGGTGGTTTTGGCAAAGCGCACCTTCTTGTCGCCCTCGATGCGAAAGCCGACGCGGGTGGCCTTGCCGTTCTTGTCCAGCAGCGCAAGATTTGACAGATTGATCGGCATCGCCTTGGCGATCCGGCCGCCCTGCTGGGACTGGCTTTGCTTGGTATGACGAATGGCGATGTTCACGCCTTCAACCACGGCCTTGTTGGCCTTGGGATCGACCGACTGGATCTCGCCCTGCCGGGTCTTGTCCTTGCCGGTCAAGACCACGACCTTGTCGCCCTTTTTCAGCT
>Ga0210039_1002756_pt1 | contig 14117 bp, 12 predicted proteins | sample CryGeyCG2114_250_3_FD_185460 | JGI IMG/M metagenome (GOLD analysis project Ga0210039, IMG submission 185460) | Groundwater microbial communities from aquifer - Crystal Geyser CG17_big_fil_post_rev_8/21/14_2.50 (SPAdes) (version 2) | ecosystem: Environmental > Aquatic > Deep subsurface >...
ATGCCGCGCGCGCGCGCTTCCTGGACCTCGGGGTTGTCGTCCGCGATGGCGGAGGAGCGCACCACCCAGTCCGCGCCCGCCACGTTGGCCGCGTCGTGCCCGACGAAGACGGTCGCGCCGTCGGCTTGCAGCTTCGCGGCAAACGGAGACAGGACGCGGTCCGAGCCGGAGACGGTGTTTCCCATCTCCAGCAGGAGGCGCGCGATGGCGGATAAGCCTGTCCCGCCGATGCCGATGAAGTGGATGTGAGTCATGGTGGTAATTGGTGATTGGTAATTGGTAATTGGTGGTTGGTAATTGGTGATTGACGCGGGTGATTTAAACGTAAACGACCAAAATGAAGATCAGCACGATGATGACGGCAAAGTAGATGCCCGGCGAGCCGAGCAGGTGCGGCGGCATATATTGGAGCATGGTCTCGATGGTCTTTTGCGCGGCGGCTCCGGCAGATTGGTAAAAGTTGCCGGGATTGCCTGCGTCCGCCCAGTAAGACCAGAGGGAGCCGGTAACCAAATAACCGTTGATCGCGCCCAGGAAGAGGCCGAAGAGCGAGTCTTGCAGGCGCTCGCGGCGGGCGCCCGCTTGCAGGCGCGCCACGCTGATGACGGTCTGGTATCCGAAATAGACCAGCGTCACCAGCACGATGGCCCGTACCCAGAACAGGGTCAGGTCTTCTTTGGGCAGGTTTTTCACCATCGGCGCGTAGGCGTGGAGCAGGAAGTTAAGCGCCACTGCCACGACCACCGAAAAACCGACCAGCAGTTCCTTGGCCCAGCCGCGCAACATGCCGATGACCGCGAAAAGGATCACATACATCCAGAAGATATAAATAATGCTGATCATAGTTGCGCCTCTTTGGATAACTCAATCAGTTGTTGCGCGATCTGGCGGGCGGCCTGTGGACGCGCCAGCGCGCGCATGGCGGCGCGCATGGCTTCGAGCCGGGCCGGGTCTTTCAAAAGCGCCTGCGCCATTGCGGGAAGTTCATCCTTCAGGCGATGGTCTTCGATGACGATGGCCGCGCCGCGGCGGACGAGATAGTCGGCATTAACCTTTTGGTAGCGCCAGGCGTGCGGGTAGGGGATCAGTATGGCGGGCAGTCCCAGCAGGGGATATTCGCCCAGCGCGGAGGCGCCCGCCCGCGAGACGACCAGGTCCGCGGCGGCCAGCGCCGCGCCCATCTCCTCGTGGAGATAGGGGAAGGCGTGATAGTCGCGGCGGTTCGTCCTCGACAGGGAGCGGGTCGCGGCTTCGACGGCCGGCCAGTCCAACTGGCCGCTGAGGTGGATCACCTGCGCCAGTTCGAGCAGGAAGGGCAGGTGTTGGAGCACGGCCTGGTTGATCGAACGCGCCCCGCGGCTTCCGCCCGTCACCAACAGGACGGGTTTGCCGCCATGCAGGCGGAGCGCTTTCTGCGCGGAGGCGCGATCCCATTTCAGGAGGTCGGCGCGCACGGGGTAGCCGGTCTCCACGACGCGGGCGCGGGAGGGGAAACTGCGCCCGAAGCAGGCCGCCGATTCGGGCGCGGTGACCGCGATCCGGTCCGCGAAACGGGCGATGGTCTTAATCGCCAGCGCCGGTTCGATATCCGGCACGTAGAGCAGGGTCGGGATTTTCCTGCCCGCCAGCGCCATCAGCGCCGCCAGGTAACCTCCGGTGAGGAATAACGCGTCGGGACGGAACTCGCGCAGGACTTTGCGCGCAGATTGGCAGCCGCGCGCCAGTTTAACCAGGTTGCCCGGCAGGGCGCGCAGGCTCACGCCGTGCAGGCCCGCGGCGGGAATGGACTGGAAGGGGATGCCCGTGCGCTTCACGAGATTCTCCTCCATGCCCAGTTCGCCGCCGACCCACAAGGTCTCGGACGTGGGACGTTCCGCGCGGAACGCATCAAGCACGGCGAGAGCGGGATACACGCCGCCGCCCGTTCCACCCGCGCAAATCAAAAGCCGCACCGAAGGACCTCCATTCATCGTTTGTCCGCGTCGCCTCGCCTCTTTGGCGCGAGACGTTCATCACAATTCCAACCGCCGCCAGCATGACGGTCAGGTTCGAGCCGCCCGCGCTGACGAAGGGCAGGGCGTTGCCCGCGAAGGGCAGCAGCCCCACCATCACGGCCATGTTGATCAGGGACTCCACACCGATCCACAAGACCAGCCCGGAGGCGAGCAGGGTGCCCAGCATGTCCGGGGCGCGGCGGGCGATCACCAGTCCGCGCCAGATGAGCAGGGCATACAAGCCCATCAGGAAGATCGAGCCGGCCAGTCCCAACTCTTCGACCACGATGGCGAAAATGCTGTCGGTGGGCGGGACGGGCAGGCCGATAAATTTGCTGAGCGATTGTCCCAGCCCCCGGCCAAAGACGCCGCCGCCTACCACCGCCTCGAGTGAACGCAGGACGTGATAGGAGGCCTGGGTGGGGTCTTTCAAGCCCAAAATAAAATCGGCGACGCGTTTCTGCCCCGTCTCGCTGACCTGAACCACCAGCCAGCCAACGATCAGGGTGACAACCAGCATGAGCAGGATCTGTTTCAGGTCGCCGCCTGCCAGGAAGAACAACAGGCCGCCCATGATCAGCACTGTGCCTGCCGCGCTCAAGTCGGGCTGCAAAAAGATCAGGCCGCCGAACGTCCCCAGGATGATGCTCAACGGCAAAAAACCGAGGCTGAAAACCTGCAGGTTTTTTCGCTTGGCATACAGCCAGACTGCCAGGTAAATGATGCTCACCAGTTTCGCCAGTTCGGAGGGCTGCGCCGAACCCTCGAAGATCGAGCGTTTTGCGCCGAAGCGGACTTCCTTCGTCAGCAGGACGACAACCAGCAGGAAGATGGTCAGGAACGTAATCGGCACGACCAGTTTGCTCCAGTGGTGATAATCGAAGCGTGAGAGCACGTACGCGCCCGCCGTCCCGATGGCCAGCCAGAGCAACTGGCGGCTGAACATATAGGTCGGTTCCCGGCCCAGCATCTCCAGCGAAAAATCCCAGGATGCCGAGAAGAGCACGATCAGCCCGAACACCAGCAACCCGATCAACCCCAGCAGGAGCGGCATGTCCACACTGTGGGCCGGGGCGGGACGTTCCTCCGCTGGGTAGGTTGAAGGATTTACGAAAGTTCCAGCGCCCATGTTTTAAACCTTTCTCCGCGTTCGGCAAAATCGGTAAATTCATCGAAACTCGCGCAGCCCGGCGAAAGCAGGACGACGCATCCGGACTCGGCCACCTGCGCGGCTTTTTTGACCGCCTCGCGCAGTCCCTCGCAACGCGCCTGCGTGCGCGTCTTTCCTGACCCTTCGACTGATCGCTCAGGGCCGAGCGCGGCTTCGATGAGTCCCGCGGCCTCCCCGAAGATGACCACGTGCTCCACGCGCTGGTGGACGAGGTCCGCCAGGTCGCCCCAGGGCAGGTTCTTGTCGCGTCCGCCCAGCAGGAGCACGATCGGCTCATCGAACGAGCGGATGGCGGCCATCGTCCGCTCGGGGGCGGTGGCAATCGAATCGTTGTACCAGCGCGCGCCGTTGAACTCGCGGACAAATTCCAGCCGGTGCGGCACGCCGCGGAATTCCTCGGCGGCAGTCAGCATCGCGTCCAGCGGAAGTCCCGCCGCGTGGCCGATGGCAAAGGCGGCCAGCGCGTTGCTCACGTTGTGGTCGCCGCGCAGTTGAATCTTTTCGCGCAACAGCAACGGGGTGTAGGCAAAACTCTCTCGAAGCGCGAGCAGGCCGTCGTCAAGATAGGAACCGTTGAGTCCCTCGTCGAGCGGGGACAGGCTGAAGGTCAGTAATTTCCCGCGCACGCGGTCGCGCAGCCCCCAACTGCCGGGGTCGTCGCGCCCGAGGATGGCTGTGCTGTTTTCAGATTGGAAGTCCAGCAGACGCTCCTTGGCGGCGGTGTAGGCTTCCAGCGTGCCGTGACGGTCGAGGTGGTTGGGGGTGACGTTGAGGACGGCCGCGATGTCGGTGGAGGCGCTCATCTGGTCGAGTTGAAAACTGGAGATTTCCAAAATAGCGAGATCGTTCGGTTTCATTTCGTCCACATAATTGATGAGCGGGTCGCCGATGTTTCCACCAATAAAGGAGCGCGGAGCGGGCTTGCCTTCATAATTCTGAATTCTGAATTCTGAATTATGAAACGCCAACTTTGCCATCTCTCCCACCAGCGCCGTCGTGGTGGTCTTGCCCGCCGAGCCGGTGATGCCGATGGTTTTGCAGGGCGCGGCTTCCAAAAAGATTTGCGTATCGTTCGAGAGTGGGATGCCGCGCTGGACGGCTTCGACCACGATGGGAAGCGTGAGCGGGATTCCGCCGGAGGGGCAGAGCAGGTCCACGCGCGTGAGCAGTTCGAGCGGATGGCTTCCGAGCGCCCATTCCACGTCCACGTCGCTGAGGGCCGCCTGGGAGGCGCGCATATCGTCGAGCGGGCGCAGGTCGTTCAAGGTGACGCGCGCGCCGTGACGCGCCAGCCAGCGGGCCAGGGCTTGTCCCTGCCGCGCGGCGCCGAGAATGAGAACGCGTTTGTTGGTCCAGTTTGTCATGTTGTTTAAGAAGTAGACAGGTACACAGGTAGGCAGGTAAACACGTACACACGTACACAGGTAAACACGGAACACGCAACACGCCTACGTAACTACCAATTACCAATTACCAATTACCAATTACCAACCATCAAACTAATGCAAGCCCAACGCCGACCATCGCGGCTAATAAACCGATCAACCAAAAACGTTGCACCACTTGCGTCTCGCTCCAGCCGAGCAATTCAAAGTGCAGGTGGATGGGCGCCATCTTGAAAAAGCGCCGGCCTTTGGTGGCACGGAAATATGCGATCTGGATCACCACGCTGACCATCTCGCTGACGGGGATGATGGCGATGACGGGCAGGACGGCCCATTGCCCGGTCATCAACGCGATGACGGTCAGGGTCGCGCCGAGGGCCTGTGAACCGGTATCGCCCATGATCAGCATGGCGGGGTGGACGTTGAACCATAAATAGCCAAACAGCGCGCCGACCATGACGAAGCAGAAGCGCGCCACATAAGTTTGTCCCTGTATGAGCGCAATGCTTCCATAGGCCACGAACGCGGTGGCGGCGATCAGCCCGGCCAATCCGTCCAGCCCGTCTGTAAAATTGACCGCGTTCGCCATCGAGACAATGATGAAAGCCGCAATCGGGATATACCAAGAGCCGAGTCTGATTTCGATGGGATAGGCGGGCAGATACAGGTCGGGCGCTTGCAGAAGATATTTCAGCGCATAGGCCGCGCCGAACGCCAGCGCCACCTGGATGATGAACTTGGTGCGCGAGCGCATGCCTTCGCCGCGGCGTGGGCCGCGGATGCCCTGCCAGTCGTCCACCGCGCCGAGGATGCCAAAGGCCACCATCACCACCAGCGGGAGCAGGATCGAGCGTCCGATACCTGTTACGCCAAACAGGCTGGAGGCGTTCAACAGCAGGGTCAGTAAAACCACCGGGGCGATGAACATCACGCCGCCCATGGTGGGCGTGCCCATCTTAATGGCGTGATGGCCGGGTTCCTCCACGCGGATGACCTTGCCGACTTTGAAATGGCGCAGGATACGCAACAACGGTCCGCCCCAAATGACCGTCATCATGAAGGCCAGCACCGCCAGGCTGAGCGAGAGCGGCATCTGGTTCATGAAGGCGCCTCCAGCGCGGCTACGATGCGGTCCATGCGCAGGCTGTGCGAACCTTTGACCAGCGCGGTATCGTCGGCGCCCAGGTTGCTTTCCAGCCAGGCGACGATGGGCTCCAGTTCCTCGAATTCGTGGATGTTCGAGCGGCTCAACCCGGACCTGCGGGCGGTCTCGGCAATCAGGCGGGCGCGCGGCCCGAGCGTGAGCAACACGTCTGCCACGCGGGCGGCGCGCAGGCCGACCATTTCGTGTCCCTGTTTTTCGTAGGGACCCAGTTCGAGCATGTCGCCCAACACCGCGATCTTGCGCCCGTCCAACTCGTCCAGCAGGTTGAGCGCGGCCAGCATGGACTCGGGCGAGGCGTTGTAGGTATCGTCGAGCAGCAGCGCGCCGGTCTGGCTGCGGACGGCCACCAGGCGCAACTGCGTGTGTCCCTGGTGCAAGCCTTCGAAGATCTCCTGCCAGGTCAACCCTTCGACCAATCCCGCCGCGGCGGCGCGCAGGGCGGTGTGGACGGAGTGCCGCCCGATCAACGGGACGCGGGCGTGCAGGGTCTCGGACTGGTAATGCAGGCGGAAGCGGATGCCGTCCAGCCCCAGTCCCTGAATTTCGTCGGCCCACAGATCCGCTTCGGGGGACAGGCCGTAGAAGAAAACGCGGGCGCGGGTCTTCTCTTCCATTTTTCGCACCCAGGGATCGTCGAAGTTCAAAATGGCTGTGCCTTGCGGCGCGGGGGGCAGGGATTGGACGAGTTCGGATTTTCCGAGGAAGATGGCTTCCTGGGAACCGGCGCGTTCCGCGTGGACGGTGCCGACGTTGGTGACGATGCCGATGGAAGGCTGGGCGATGTCGCACAGGAAGGCGATTTCGCCCGGCACGTAGAATCCCATCTCCAACACGGCGCGTTCGTAACCCGATCCCAGCCGCAGGATGGACAGCGGCAGGCCGATCTCATTGTTCAGGTTGCCGGGACTCTTGAGCGTGCGGTAGCGCTGGCCGAGCGCTTCGGCCACCATTTCCTTGGTGGAGGATTTGCCCACGCTGCCGGTGATGCCGATCACGCGCAGGTTTGTCAGTTTGCGGCGCCAGAAGCGCGCAATCTGCTGGAGAGCCGAGAGGCTGTTGTCCACGCGCAGGCAGAGGGGCGGTTCCAGGTTTTCGGGCAGGGAAACCGCCTGGCCGCCGCGCAGGTCGAGGGTCCGGAAAGAGGCGTCCACATCCCGCTGGATCAGCGCGTAGGACGCGCCGCGTTTGAAGGCCGCCTCCACAAAGTCGTGCCCGTCCGCGTTTTCGCCGGGGATGGCCACGAAGAGCGAGCCGGGGATCACCTGGCGCGAGTCAATGGCCGCTTCGGTGATGATGTGGTTCGCGGGCGGTCGGGAGTTTGTGATGGCTTCGAGCGCGTCGGCCAGGGTGAGCATGGTTTCCTAGGGATGGGCAATCTGAAGGCGGACGGAATCGGGCGGGATGTCGAGCAGGATGACGGTCTTCTGGGCGATTTCCGCGAAGAGCGGGGCGGCGGTGTCGTTGGCCCAGATGGAGACGCTGGGGCGGTCGAGCCAGACGTAGATCATAAATTGCGGATCGTCCACCGGCCCCCAGCCGATGAAGGAGACGTTGGTTTGCGTATTATCGTAAAACCCGTTGACCGGGATTTCGGCGGTGCCGGTCTTGCCGGCAATGCGGTAACCAGGCACCAACGCCAGCGAGGCTTCGTTCTCCAGCGAAATGGACAGCATATCGCTCAAGGTGTGGGCGGTTTCCATGCTGATGGGCGTGCCGGATGGTTCCAATTGGATGTTGACCTGCCGCCCGTCGCTGACCATGCCATACAGAACGTGCGGCGTGACCATGCGTCCATCGTTGGCGACGGCGGAAACCGCCATCAGCATTTGGATGGGGCTGACCGCCACGCCCTGGCCGAAGGCATTTGTGCCGAGGTCAACAGGATACCAGTCAATATCGCCCGGGGTTTTGAGGCGGCCCGGCGTTTCCCCGGCCAGGTCAATGCCGGTGGGACGGCCGAAGCCAAAGCGTTGCATGTAGTTATAGAAATTGTCCTGCCCCATCGCGGTGGAGACCCATGCCAGGCAGACGTTGAGCGAGTGTTGCAGGCATCCGATCATATTCTGTAATCCCCACGGGCGGCGATCCCAGTTTTGAATGAGCACGTCGCCCACCACGATGTAGCCGACATCGTTGTAGGTGGTATCTGGAGTGACTGCGCCGGTATCCAACCCGGCGGCCATGGTCAGCGCCTTGAAGACCGAGCCCGGCTCATATTGCATGGAAATGGCGGGGTTGAACTCGTAGGATTGGTTGTAAAAATTGCCGTAATTCCAAAACTCGTTCAGGTTGAGACGCGGGGTGGTGGCCATGGCGAGGATTTCGCCCGTGCGCGGGTGCATGATGATGATGGTCCCGTTGCGCGCGCCGTAATCGAACAACGCCTGGTCGAGAGAGTGTTCCGCCGCGGCTTGCAGGTCGCGGTCAATCGTCAGGATCAACGTGGCGCCGTTGGGTACTTTGGGGATTTCGGCGGCGCGGTTTGGGTCCTGGGGCACCCAGGCTTTCACTGGGACGCCTGCCAGCAGGTTATTATATTTTTCTTCCACGCCAAAGTTTCCGCGCGCATCGCGATTGAAAAAGCCGATGATGTTCGAGGCCAGCTCATTTTCCGGGTAATGGCGTTGCAGGGTCGGCTGGAATTCCAATCCCGACAGCGGCGAAAGCTGGTATTCGGCAGCCGCATCCTCAGCCGCCTTTTTATAGGATGCTTTCAGGGGAGCGATTGCCTCACTGCTGACGTAGTTCGCCAGCGGCACGTAGACCAGGCCATAGGGGTTGAGCAGTTTTTGGTAGGTCTCCTCATAGTCCAGTCCCAGTTGGGCGCTGACTTCGCGCGCCAAAGCGGTTGCGTCCAGCATGTTGGAAATATTGACGCCCACGGTGTAGGCGGTCTCGTTGCCCGCCAGCAGGTGGCCGTCCCGGTCATAGATCTCGCCGCGCTCCGGGTAGAACGTGCGCTCGACGATGGCAAAACTATCGGACTGATCCCGAAACGACTGGGCCTCGGGGCTGTTCTGGATGCGGACCATTTGTCCGACGACTGTCAGGGCAAAGACGGGCAACAGCGCGGCGATGAATATCGAACGCCACGCATATTCCCGTCTCATGGAAAATTCTTTCATGGCAAAACGCCTCCCGCAATTCCGCCGGCAGGCGATTGCAGGTAATCGGAGATCCAATCCAGCAGGGACTGCGTGTACTCGGGCGGGGTGGATGGCGCGCCGGCCTGCGGGCGCGAGACCGCCAGGCTCACTCCCGTCGAACGGACGTAGCCTGGCGCCACCAGGTAATGGATTTCCCCAGCCTCTGCCGGGCGAAAACCAAGCGCGAGGGCGCGCGCTTCCATCGCCTTCATGGAGAGAAGAGAGGCCAGGCGGGTCTGCATATCCGCGTTTTCATGCTGTATTTCGGCAGTGTCGTATTGCAGGGTTTGGATTTCACGGCCGATAATGGCCGCCTGCGAGGTCACGTCCAGGTACAGGGCGGAGATCATGGCCAGCGCAAGCACGCCCAGCAGGAACGCGCCTGCCCATTGGCGTTGGACGCGCCAGGGCGCCTGGCGATAAGCATGGGTGAGATGGGTTACGTTGATCATAGTTTCTCTGCAACTCTCAGTTTTGCGCTGCGCGCCCTCGGGTTTTCGGCAATTTCTGCCTCCGAGGGGATGATGGGCTTTCGCGAAATTTCTTTCAGCACGGCCTTGCGTTCTTCGGCATACAGCGGCGTGTAGGGCGGGTTGACCAGGTCGCGTCCCTGCTCGCGGAAGAAGTCCTTGACGATGCGGTCCTCCAGCGAGTGGAAGGAGATGACTGCCAGCCTCGCGCCGGACCTGAGGGCGGCTGCCGCCTTCGGGAGTACGTCGGCCACCGAGGCCAGTTCCTCGTTGACCGCGATGCGCAGGGCCTGGAAGGTTTGCGTGGCGGGGTGGACGCGGCCCCTGCGCGGGAGGATCGCTTCGATGGCCGCGGCCAGCTGGAGGGTGGTCTGAAGCGGTCGTGCGCGGACGATGGCGCGGGCGATGCGGCGTCCGTCGGCTTCCTCGCCGTAGCGGTAAAGCAGGTCGGCCAGTTCGTCTTCATCGAGGCCGTTCACCAAACTGGCGGCCGTGACGGGATTCTGCGGGCTGAAGCGCATGTCCAGCGGCGCATCGTGCTGGAAGGAGAAGCCGCGCTCGGGCGTGTCCAACTGCATCGAGGACAGCCCGAGATCGAGCAGGATGCCGTCCACCGCATCCCAGCCGAGTTGCGTTAGTTGCCGGGGCAGGGAGGTATAGGAGGCCTGCGCAAAATGCGCGCGCCGACCGAAAGGAGCCAAGGTCTCTCGGGCGAGCGCCAGCGCCTGCGGGTCGAGATCGAGACCCAGCAGTTCACCGTCCGGCGCACAGGCCTCCAATATTCCGCGGGCATGTCCGCCCGCGCCGACCGTGCCGTCCACATAGCGCCCCGGGCTGTGTGGACGCATCGCGTGTATAATCTCCTGGTAAAGTACGGGTTGATGCGACATTGCGACATGACCATGTAGTGACGAATTTATTCGTCCCTACGATTTGGAAGAAAGATCGAGCGTGGCGAAGCGCTGGTTGTTGGCTTCGGCGTCGTTGAGCAGGGCGGCCTGCTTGTCCCATTCGGCGGGAGACCAGACCTCGAAATACTCGCCCTGTCCCGCGACGATGACGCTGCTTTCGAGTTCCGCAAATTGGCGCAGGTGGGTCGGCACGAGGACGCGCCCGACCTTGTCCACTTCGGCTTTATAGGCGGTGGAGAAGATCAGGCGGCGTAACAGGCGCGCGGTCGAGTCCGTCAAGCTCATGGCGGTGATGCGTTCGTAGACTTGTTGGAAATGAGTCTCGGTCATCACCATCAGGCATTTATCGAACCCCTGGGTAAGGTAGCCGCCGCCTTCCAGCAACTCGCGGAAGCGCGCCGGAACCATCAGGCGGCTCTTGTCATCAATCGAGTGTTGGTATTGACCTAAGAACATTTGTGCTACTTGTCCTTTTAATGCGATGAACGCCGGGACGGATCCGGCGCTCATGGCGGGCTTACCACTTCTTACCACTTTCTCCCACATTGTACATTAGATTCGGATGAATTTCAAGTGGCAATTTCGGTTTTCCCACCCCTTACCTTTGGATGATCCCAATGCCGACAGAGCAACCCCCATTTTCCCTGCTCGAATCCCCTAACTGGCGCGACTATGAACTGCTCGATTCCGGCGACGGCCTGAAACTGGAGCGCTTCGGTCCGTACATATTCTCGCGTCCCGAGTCGCAAGCCATGTGGCGACGCGCCCTGCCCGAAAAAAATTGGTCCGCGGCGCACGCGTCCTTCCAGCCCACCGCCGAGGAAAGCGGGGGACATTGGATCGCGCAAAAGAAAATCCCCGAACGCTGGAAGATGGAATATGCCCTCACCCCCGTCCCCTCTCCCGAACTTCTGGAGAGGGGTGAAGGGGTGAGGGCTTTGCGTTTTTGGGCGATGACAACGCCTGGGCGTCACCTCGGCGTTTTCCCCGAAGTCGCCGCGCACTGGGACTGGATGGCTGGTCTCATTAAAGAAGCGACGCGGCCTGTGAACGTGCTCAACCTGTTCGGCTACACCGGGCTGGCCTCCCTGGCCGCCGCCGCGACAGGCGCGAAGGTCACGCACGTGGACGCGTCCAAGAGATCCGTGGCGTGGGCGCGCGAGAATCAGGAACTTTCGGGACTGGGCGAAAAGCCCATCCGCTGGATCGTGGACGACGCGCTGAAATTTGTCCAGCGCGAAGCCCGGCGCGGCGCGAAGTACGACGGCATCCTGCTGGACCCGCCCAAATTCGGGCGCGGGCCGAAAGGTGAGATTTGGGAAGTCTACAAGTCCCTGCCGGATCTGTTCTCAGCTTGTAAATCTGTCTTGAGTGACAAGCCGCTTTTTGTTGTTACAACCATCTATGCGGTGAGGGCCTCTGCCATCCACGTGGGGCAGGCGCTGGAGGAGGTGATGCGCGGCTTCAAGGGGGAGGTGGCGCGCGGCGAATTGGTGACGCGCGAAACGTCCGCGGGACGGTACCTCTCGCAGGCGGTTTTTGCCCGCTGGCAGGTTAAATAAAAACTCTCCGAGGCGATTGGCCTCGGAGAGTTTTTTGGATTTTCTCTACCGTACAAATACGAGTAAATTTCGTCACACTTGCACCTGGCGCAAGTGCAGGTGTTGCGAGGAGCGTTCGTTGCGACGAAGCAATCTCTAATATTGTGAGCGAGATTGCTTCGGGCGAGTACGCCCTCGCAACACTTGCACCGCACTGCGTTTGGTGCAGTGCAGGTGTGACGGATGTACGGTAACGAGTTGAAATTTATTTTTTTAACTGCTTTCGCTGCTACTGGTACTGGTGGTTCCGCCTCCGGAACTGCTGCTGGAACTACTACTGCTGGTTGGCGAGGTAGTCAACTTCTTCATAATATCGTACCAGAAGGATGATCCCTGCGAAACAGCCGCGGCGGTGAGACCCAGGCCGAGCAATTTCAACAGGACGAATCTGATCCAGTCTGTCGCGTTGGCCTCCGTGGGAAGCGCGCCCTCCATCTGCCACCACCCGAACTTGACGATGGATAGCTTGCCTAATTCCTCGATGATGGCATCCAGGTCGAGCGCCTGGTTTCCCTGTTGAACGAGCGCGTCCGCCTGCACGGCTGTGATGGCGCGCAATTCGGCGTTGTTCCACAGATCTTTTGCCAGTTGGATACTGTCCGTTCCGAGAACCAGGGTAATGGCAATTGATAAAAGAATAACGAAACTGCGGGCATTGGCCTTGAACTTACAGGCGGCCTGGTCAATAATACCGGAAAAGTAGGCGTTGGCGCGTGCCTGCAATGTGTTGACGTTGGTGACGCCCTGGTCAATCCACTTGAGCATGGCCTGCTTGCCTTCCGAGTTGGGAAGCGCGTTGATCATGTTCTTCAACTCGGCCGCCTCCATTTTCGGGCGGCCCGTCAGGCCGGTCACATCGAAGAAGGCATCCACCAGTGTGGAGGCGGGGATCTTTTCCACCATCTTTGACTCGGTGACCGCGCCAAACACGGACCAGAGATTCTTGTATCGAATGGGTTGAAGCGATTTGATCTGATACTGGTCGGCCAGGATATTTACCTCTTTTTTCTGGCCGGTCTTCAAATCCGCTATGGTCTTCGTGCCGACGGTCTTCTTGAGGTATTCCTCCAACACCTGGCCGCGCGTTTCCTGCATTTCGATGATCATTGTCGTGATCCAGGAGACGATGGACCCCAGCAGGTAATACACCAGCACAAGGCCGATCGCAACTTCGAGAATCTGTGAATAGGACATGGCGCTCTCCTTCCTGTTCTGTGTTTGATGGCGGGATGCTCCATTCTAGCGCGTTTTTTCATTTGTATGCAACCCTTTTGATAAAATGGAGATATGTTGAGCCGCATCCACAAATCTTTTCGATCCATCTTCCATTCCAAGCCGGGGTTTATCGTCCGCGCGCCGGGACGGGTGAACCTGATCGGCGAGCACACGGACTACAACGACGGATTCGTCCTGCCGATGGCGATTGACCGCGCCGTGTGGATCGCCCTGCGCCCGCGCGCCGATCGCCGCGTTTCGGTTCATTTCCTCGACTTGGGGCTGGCCGCGGCTTTCGATCTGGATTCCCTCGCTCGAGGGGAGGCGCGCTGGGTGGAATACATCAAAGGAGTGGCGCATGAATTACAAATTACCAATTACCAATTACATGGTTGGGAAGGCGTGCTGTCCGGTGACGTGCCGCGCGGCGCGGGACTCTCCTCGTCCGCCGCGCTGGAGGTGGCGACCGCGCGGGCGTTTGCCTCGGTCAGCGGATTTGCCTGGGATGCACTGCGTATAGCCAGGATAGGACAACGCGCAGAAAATAACTGGATCGGCGTCCAATCCGGCATCATGGATCAGGCGGTCAGCGCGGCGGCGAAGGCGGGATACGCGTTCTTCCTGGATTGCCGCACGCTGGAATATGAGCATGTCCCCCTGCCGAAGGATGCGGCCGTGGTGGTGATGGACACGTCCACGCGGCGCGGGCTGGTGGATTCGGCCTATAACGAAAGGCGGAGTCAGTGCGATGAAGCGGCGCGGTTGTTGGGGGTGAAGGCGTTGCGGGATGTGAGCGTGGAGCGATTGAGGGTGGAGCGTGGAGCGTTGAGTGACTTAATCCTGAAGCGCGCGCGGCATGTGGTGACGGAGAATGCGCGCGTGCTAAAAGCGGTGGAGGCGATGCAGGCGGGCGATGCCATTACTCTCGGACGCTTATTCAATGAAAGTCACGCCAGTCTGCGCGACGACTTCGAGGTCACCAACGACGCGCTGAATTGGATGGTGGAGAGCGCACAGGCGCAGTCCGCGTGTTTTGGGGCGAGGATGACCGGCGCGGGC
>Ga0210039_1002764_pt1 | contig 14093 bp, 7 predicted proteins | sample CryGeyCG2114_250_3_FD_185460 | JGI IMG/M metagenome (GOLD analysis project Ga0210039, IMG submission 185460) | Groundwater microbial communities from aquifer - Crystal Geyser CG17_big_fil_post_rev_8/21/14_2.50 (SPAdes) (version 2) | ecosystem: Environmental > Aquatic > Deep subsurface >...
CGTCCCGATCAAGGTGCCAGCCTAGCATTGCGCTTTCGGTCAATGTGATGTTTAGACCGAGCCATCACGGAGTTGGGTTTGCGTCTTGAGGTCGCGGGGTTTTTTAACAAATGCCTCTGCACTCATCAGAGTTTCCGTGTCGAGGCAATGATGAACTAGCAAGTTCTGAATATGCGGGAAAGACAGATCATTGAAGTTAATCGTCTGGAAGGACTTGAAGAACTCCCGCACTGCGCGAGCGAATCTAGTAAGCTCCTTTTCTCGCATTACCCCTACAGGAATACGAAAAGCAGATGCACTGCTCACTGCACTGGCGGGGTGGATTTCACTGAACTACCACCTACTGAAGTAGGTGGGTTCGCGCGGTTCGCAGAGGACTGGAAGTCCACCCGATACGCGAACCGCGCTGAATACCTCGTCCTCGCGTTTTTACGGATATTCCCGAACCCCAAGAAGCAGCGTGGCTGAAGCTGACCGGCTGGAAGCCGGTGGTTTTAACCCTGTGATTGAAAATAAACTTTGCCGTGGCACCAGGGTAGTGTTTTTCAAACCATGCAGCTGAACTATTCATTTGATCTGCCTCGTACTTACTGATTTCGGCGCGATCAATACTCACTTCATTCTTGGCCTCCCACACAATGTAGTTAGTCGCATCCAATGCCCATAGGTTATCGGGGCCTTCCTTCCACTGCTTGTCTGGGCGCTCGCAGGGATATCCCAGTGCGCGACCGAGTTCATGCAGTGCACGTTCGAATCTTTCCGCCTTCACTCCAAATGCAAGTCTTCCCAAGATATCCGAAAGCTGAACATCAAGTTGCGCATAGTCACCATGCTGCGCAATCCATTTAGAGATGCGTTCAACGCGGCCCTGACTAATTCCATTCAGCCTCGCGACTGTCATTCCCTGCGGTGGCCGCATCAACATTCTGTTCATATTATGGGCGGCGAGTTGGAGGCGCTGCGACTCCGCCCGGTTGCCAGGATAGTTATACCTCGCCATCAATTGCAAATACCAGCCCACATCGTCTGCCGACATCGAATTGGTATCATCTAAAAGCCTCTGTAATCGTGCAGACGCTTTTGCGTAGTCGCCACGGACGTATAACTCCTCAGCCTCAAGCTCCGCCGCATATAGGTTCAGTATTTCACTATTAGAGCTTTTCGGCTTCACATTCTCCATCTGCTCGATATAAAACGCCTTCCAGCCCTCGTCACGTTGCAAGCACTGCCCGATTAGGCCATTCAATGCTGCAAGAGGTTCTGCTGCATTCTTGACCTCCACTTTTGCCATTGCGGCTATTTCAATCCCGATTTCAATTTGCGTCGCCATCTGAGACGACAAGTAACTCCGCGAATGTTTATCACGCAGTAGCCGCGTGAGGTCTGATCCCAAAACGACAATTACTGAGTAGTCCTTCTCGCCGCGAACACTACGACCCATCCCTTGTTCGACGGTTCGAACTGCTCTCATCAGTGTGGCGTTACTGTCTGGACGGCACGCTTCTTGGCAAAGGTCGGTCAGACTCTCAGAATATGGCTTCCCATCGAATACCAAGACACGACACGTATCGTCTGGTAAATCAATGCCATCGTATCGATTCACAAGCATGAGAGCGGTGTCATACTGCCCAGACTTCAGCCCAGCAATGTCCGCCCAAACAGTATCCGTATCAGCCACTTTCGCACCATAGGACTTCCAGTCTCCAGTCCGAGAGAAGGATGTCCCCAGCGCCACCAGGCCGTTACGTCGCCTAGGATTTTTCGGAGCGAAATATGCGACCAGCTTTGAACGATCAAGACTTTCATCGATAAGTGACGGCAGCAGCACCATCTTTTCACCGGACCAACGTTCTTTTTCGTAAACCAGAGGCTCACATATGGTTTTGGGCTTCAACTGCAGCCCACTAATCAAAAAAGCGTCGTCAGTGACTGTGGCCGACATAAAGACTCGATGAGGGCAGTCCCTATAACTTCCAAAGGCGTCTAGCGGTGCGATATATGGTTCGATCTCAATGGCAACCCCAGAGACCACGCATTGGCAATGCCGCAGAATGTTTTTTAACAGTGGCCAAGCGAACCTAACAGGGTTGCGATCAGAAGCTGACGAAAGGATAGCTGCGATGTCAGTTTCGCTGGACTGCCAGGCCCAGTAGGGAACGGGCAATATCGCCTCCCGCTTTGAGTTCAAAATGTCCGCATAGGTGCCAACCCCCTGCTGCTCCAGTTCAACGGCAAAAAGTGAACGGATTGCCGCATAGGCTGGGTCCGAGTTTGGAATGCGCATCTGACAGTTTTCCCGGATTACGTCAGCGCATGCATGCGCATCGTCCATCAGCAACGTGCCAAGGGCAATGGATTTCCGATTGAGGCCAAACTTTGTCAACCCATTAAAGAGTTTTTGAACGGAAGTTATGAGAATACGCTCGCCATTTAGAAACGTCTCAGGCAGATCAGGGTCAGCCAAGCAAGTCGCAACCCCAAACTGCTTGGCTTGCTCAGCAGTCTGGTCGATCAAAAAGTTGTTCGGACAAAGATAGACCGCAGGGCCCTGGCCTTCGTTCAATCGTGCTTGCAGCATTAGAAGACCCACCAACGTCTTACCCTGTCCAGTGTGAAGTTTGACGATTACGTCCTTATCCTTTCTGCCCCTGGAATTCCAAGCGGTCAGCACGGCTTCTTGCGATGACCTTAGCGGGCCTTTGTCGTGCGCCCTATCGAGCGTTTCATACAGCTTTACTGGATCTGTAATACGGGTAAGCTGCTTGCCTGCTAGACGCTTTGCGAAATCAACCATAGGTTCTCCCTGTTAAATTCGATTTTTTTGGTCAAATAGCGTCGGGCAAGCGGAATCATCGACTAGCCCAACACCTGCCCATCATGGCATAAAAGACACCAAGTCGAGCCTGCCCTATGCTCAAAGCGTTCCCACGTACTGGGGGCTGAACCTCAGGAACATGTAATTTACAGATGCGGCGTAGTTCTATCGATCTGTGCGGCAATGCTATGGTTTTCAAGGCAGAAATTACCGCCGAGGATATTGGTCGATCGTGATGCGATGCTGATTGAAGGCATCACGTAGCCGATTAAAGGCATTGGTCAAAAATTCAAGTCGTGCTTCCTTTTCCCAATTTAGATTTGTTGCCTGGAAATGCACTTCCGCCTCCAGGGCGCTTGATGCTCCACCGAAATCATTTCCCCAAATGACACCATCAAGACCGGTGACTCCCGCTGTTACTTGAAAGGGACCCCTTACGCCGAGTTGGCTATAAAGTGCCATTGCCCGGTCAAAAAAACGCGACCATTCAATGGGAATGCTTCCAGATGACAGCAAGACCTTGCCACCTCGCTCAAACCCGGCTGCTGAATTGAACCCCCATATTTCACCAGTCTTGATGAAAAATTGGGCCGCACCAACGGCTTTGTTTTCTGCGCCCCGCATCAGTCCAACAGCGACGACACCAAGAGCGTTTGCCCCTGCATCACCATCTATCCAAGGCCCCATGGCACATAAAAACGTGTCATTCCCTTGCTCCTGGACCTGCCGTCTTAGCAGCTCGTTGGCAAGCCGTGCTGGAACGATCCGCAGATAAGAACGTGTTCCATCCAATACTTCAATCGACCTGTTCTGGCCATTTGATAGAACAACTGGTGTGGATTCCTGAAACTTAATCTGCTCGCCCTTTGCCAACCACGTAGCATGATCGTCAGGCTGCACTGGATACGCGGGGAATTCAATTTCAGCAGTCCGTTCCTGTATAGCGTGTCCAAATGAAGCGGCAAGGGCGTGCCCAAGGTCCTTCATCAGCTGTTTCTTCGCAACCCGTTGCTCTTCCAGCGTTGCACCATCCGGCAAGTTATATGCGATAGGGCCACGCCGATGCCTTAAATCAAAGGGTAGATCCTCCGGGCGACAGCCATAAGCACTATTAGTCACAAGGATAATCCGCTCAGGGCCAATAGATGTAAGGGCATGCCCTAACTCGATCATTACATTCGGATTTGGCAACTTCTTTCCAGCAGTGGTGTTGCCAACAAAAGTAATGTCACCGACAAAAACGGCTGCCTCCTCGATTTTTTTGAAGATCGTGTCAACAATTGACACCAGTCCCGGTGCGCCTTTCGTGTCGTGGTCCAATTCGGGCCGATCAGCTTCAGAGAGATCAAGGTTCTCAGTTGCCACCTGAAGTGCACTCTCCAGGGTACTTTTTACGAAATTCTTGTTTAATTTTGCCTGCGTGTCGCTTTGCCATGACCAAAAAACCTTCATTATGTTGTCCCTTTGGGAGTATTTTCGCTATCTAGAAAATTTGGAGGATTCACAAGGTATCAGGTTGATTACACCCCCCCATACGGGAATCACCCATGACTTTCAACGGAACGATCATTTGTTGCTGCCCGTTAACCGTTCGCGTTATGTTACGCCCAACCACGCTGTAGCAACTGACTTTTGAGCTACCGTCGCCCACGTCATGTAATCAGCAAGCAATTTGAATCTCTATAGACCCGCTAAGCTTGCTCATGAGTCGGACAATTTTCAAAAATTTCCTGCACATCCGAAGGTTAATTCTGATTTTTGGCAGAAATCGAATACCACCCTACTTAATCGTGAGCACCTGGCACGGACAGGTTGAAGTCCGCCACGAACGGCTTTTGACGGGCAATGAATTAGGCAGCCCGTGAGCTGACTGTCGTGACTGGCAGCTACGGGCACCTAAGAGCCAACGGCGAACGGCAGGTATAGGTAAGTCGAAATGAACAACTTTTATGGGCCAAACCCCAATGGTCAAGTATCCGGGGAGCCAAAAAGAGTAGGCCAAAACTGGGCCAAAACTGGGCCAATTGTGGGCCAAAAATGCAAACGCCCACTTGAAGTGGGCGTTTATTCAAGCTAAGTGCGTATTCCGGCGATCGTGACCACCGATTCCGGTCGATCGTGACCAGTTGCGCAGCGAGCAAGAGTTGCGCTGCGCAAATTGTATTCTGGGTGTTGCGCACTGGTGCGCGGAGCCCGGTTTTTTGACCCGGTATTGGGTCTACCTGAACCCAATTTTTAAATGGTTTTTTAGGGCAAGCGAAGCGCGTCAGGCCGAAGGCTTACCCTTGTGGGTAAGTGCAGGGGGCGGTGGGTATGTGGGCAAGCTGGGCGTTTTGCAAGCTTGTCCACATATCCACGGCAGCCCTGCACTTATCCATCAAGTAGAACTCGCGCAGACCTGTGCGCAAAGGGTATTTGACTGCTGCCTCACGCTGCTTTTGCGTTCAGGATTTCAGACTTGCGCAGTGTCTCCCCGGTCAGATTGAAGCGGTGATTCTTGTGCATCACCCGATCCAGAATCGCATCTGCAATCGTGGCATCTCCTATCCAGCTATGCCAATGCTCAGTGGGCAACTGGCTGGTAATGATCGTGGCCTTGTTGCCCGCTCGGTCGTCAATCATCTCCAGCAAATCAGAGCGCGTCTGCGCATCGATCCCGGCCATGCCCCAATCATCAAGCACCAGAACATCGGTTTTGGCCAACGTCAGCAGCCACTTGCCAAAGGTACCGCTGCCGTGACGAACACGCAACTCCTCGCCCAGGCGGGGCACGCGCTGATAAAGCGCTGTATGCCCACGCCTGCACGCATACTGGGCCAGTGCACACGCCAGCCACGTCTTGCCCGAACCCGTCAAACCTGTGATCAGCACACTGTGGCCACCTTGCACCCAATTGCCCAGGGCCAGACTCATCACCGCACTGCGATCCAGACCACGCCCAACGCGGGTGTCAATATCTTCAATGCACGCCTGTGGATACTTCAGCGCCGCGGCCTTGAGCGAGCGTGCCTGACGCTTGTCACTGCGCCAATGCACCTCCCGATCCACCAGCAGGGCCAGTCTCTCCTCAAAGCTCATAGCCGTCAGACCCGCTTGCGTCAACTGCTCTTGCAAGCCCGTGGCCATGCCTGCCAGGCGCAGACTGCGCAGTTGTTCCAATGTCGCGTTCATCATCATGGTTTATTCCTTTGTTGGTTGGTTGGTTGGTTTATTTGTTGCCATCAGTGGTAGTACGCTGCACCGCGCACATTGGCGTGAGGTGGGCTGACCCACTCAGACGCAGTGCTGGGGGTCACCAAGTCACGCCCATTGACAAGGATGTCTCTGACATGGCTGCTGCGGGTGGTGCCCAGCTCCAGCCCAATGGCGCAAGCCCCCTCCAGCCGGGGTTTGCCATAGCGTTTGGCCAGCGACAGCAAGGCCAGACAAGCCCGGTAGCCGTGCTCTGGGTGTTGGCGTGTTTCCAGCAATCGTTTGACCAGTGCACCCGTTGATACACCGATGTCCTGCCCCCAGTGAATCAGCCGCTCGGGGGTCCATTGCAAATGGGCTTGGTGGGCCGCTGGCAGATGTTCTGTCACGGTGGTGAATTTGCCTTTGTGGGCACTGCGTACGTGGCTGGCCACGCGCTGGCCACGATGCAACACCTCCACCACACGTGCGGTGGCTCGCACCTCTACGCTCTGGCCTACCAGGGCGTGCGGGACGCTGTAGTAGTGGGTATCGAATTGAATGTGTGAGTCAATGTGAACTTTGACGGTTTTGTAGCAGGCCAGCTCCCAGGTTTGCAGGGGCAAGGCGTGCAGTGCCGGGGCATCGATCTCGGCAAAGACACTGGCGCGACAGCCGGTGAGCTTTTGAAACGGTTTGTTGTTGAGCTGCGCCAGCAGTGGTGCAATGGCCTCATTGACCTCATCGACGGTCTCAAACTGGTGGTGGCGCAGGCGCATCAGTATCCAGCGCTCGACTACTTGCACGGCCGATTCGGCTTTGGCTTTGTCTTGCGGGTGACGCGGGCGCGCAGGCAGTACCGAGGTGTTGTAGTGACGCGCAAAGTCTTGCACCGTGTCATTGGCCCTGGGTTCAAAGCGGTCGGGGTCAGCAATCATGGCTTTGGGGTTGTCGGGGACGATCAGAGCAGTGCAGCCGCCGTAAAAGCGCAGCGACTGTGCGGTGGCACCGAGCCAGTCGGCCATGGTTTCACTGGGAGTGGCGTAGGCAAAGGTGTAGCCCGAGGCACCCAGGGCAGACACGAAGATGTGTGCTTTGCCACCCCCTACCAGGGCGATGGTGGGGCCAGCGTAGTCGATAAACAGTTTCTCACCGGCGCGGTGGGTCTGGCGCATTGAGCGTTTGAGCTTTTTGGCGAAGCGGCGGTAGTTCTCACAGAATTGGGAGTAGCTGTGCACCGTCTCCTGCGGATGGCTTTCACTGTGTTCTTGCCACAGCAGCATCAGGGTCATGCCTTTGCGGCGCAGCTCTTGATGCAGTTGAGCGTAGTTGGGTTCGGTGAAGGTGCTTTTGTGTGGTGGGCCGCCACCGAGCAGGCGCTGGTGTAGCGCCGTCTCGTGCATGGCTTGGATTTGCACCCACTCTAGGTCAGCAGTGGCGGCGAGTTTGACGTATTTGGTGACGACGCCTTTGGAGATGCCAAGTGCGTTGGCGATTTGTTGGTGCGAGTGCTTGTGTTCAAGTTTGAGACGCAGGATGTCTTTGATGTGACGCATAGTGATCCTTCGGGTATCGGGCATGTCGGCTCCAGTAAAAAACTGGTGAGACTAGCCCAATGGGTTGGGATAAAGATGCGCAGCTCCTGCTCGCCGCCTGGATGATTGCCGATGTCTGTAGTAACCGCTCATGTGGTCGCGTCAGCGGCCAGTCTGCAGGGGCTCCAGACACTGGTCACGATCGACCGGAATCGGTGGTCACGATCGGCCGCAATGACTGGTCACGATAAACCGGAATGAGCGGTCACGATCGACCGGAATCACTGGTCACGATAAACCGGAATCACTGGTCACGATGGGCCGGAATACCCACTAAGTGCTTGATTTTATTGGTTGCGCGAGAACTTTGGGTTATGAGCGCTAAAACCAAACGCCTAAACATTTCATTGGCGTCTGGTTTCATCTGGCGTCATTAGGTTAAAACTGGTGCGAATCAAAGAAAGTCCCTTGTTTTTAAATAAAAAAGTAAGCAAACATGGCTTTCAAGAGTTCAATCAGATCTGTGACATCAGCACAAATATTCCCAATTAAAACCAATCATCATGTCACATACACACTGATTTTTTCAAAGCAACAAAAATTCAATTTGCGACCTGTAGGTATATTTTTATATATACTTGATTATATCAATTAATTATATTAATAATATTTATTAAAAATATAAATTGATCATGCAAATTCAAGTTTAACTTCTCCCAAACGTTTTTTTGTCGGCTTTATTAAAATATTAACGTCATGACCTAATTTTGCGAGCAGTTCCAATAATTTACTTTCACTAACCCCTCGAAATTTCCCACGAGTGATTTTTGAAATCTTTGATTGATCAACACCGAGCAGTTCAGCCGCAGCGATTTGCGTTAGTTTCCTAGCTTTTATGGCACGGGTAATCTCGGCAGTCAATTGAGACTTACGTTGCATTTCTGCCGCGTCCAGGTACCCCATGTCTGCATAAACATTGGTGCTGCCTACTTCAATGACAATTTCTGTGTCGTTCATTTTGCGGCTCCTTTTTGAGATTTAAGCCAGGCCGCGTGATCAGCTGCAGCCACTTTCAATCGTTGATCAATGAGATCCAAATCCGGCTTGGGTGTCTTAATTCCGCTAACTGACTTCTTCTGAAAACAGTGCACCACATAAACCCAGCTCTCCAACCTGACGGTGTAAACAGCCCGATAAGTGTCACCGGAATAGTCCTCCACGACTTCCATCACCCCAGACCCGTGGCCACGAAAAGGCTTTGCGTCAGGATGTTTGCCTCCAGCCTGCGCCAAGTCGATGGCATGACCGAACACATCCTTAACTTCAGCAGGCATCTTGTCCAAGTCCTTCTTGGACGAACCTACCCACTTGATTGGCTTTCTTGGCAATTGCTTCATGGTGAATTATGTCTATTTTGACATATTTTTTGAGCTTTTTTTTAACATCGTGCCACGCCTAGCCTATCAGGTCATCTACCTGGGCAGTAGATCCACCTTGCAGCGACTGCTGCGCTGCCACAGCACCCAAACGTCCTCAGGTGCCACAAGCCGCTGGCGCTTGCGCTCTAGTCCACCTCCGCCGTTTTGTGCTTTTTTTTTAAACATTTCTGATATTCTGTTTTTCAGGGTCGCTGAGTGCACCTCACCTGCGAGGAAAAATGTCTAGCCTGTAACGGACATTTTGCAGAAATCCCAGGTGTCAGCCCACAGCAAGCCTTGATCCCGTCACAGAGGTAAATATGGTTTGAACCGCGGCATGGCCGAGCGACAAATCCCCCTCTTTGTCGCATCGTTTAACTCGTGCACTTTGCCGTGCCCATATTTCTATGCCAGAAAAGCAAACTTTTGAACTCACTAACCTACCCGCTGCAGCGCTGCTGCAGGCTGTTGCCATGCCTGACAACCAGCAAGGGATGGCACTTGCATTGCCAAAACTAAAAAATTACATCAATGCTTGCCAGCATTTGTGGCCAACCACTCCAGTCAGTACTTGGCAAAGTGCACTTGCGGATTTGGAAGTGCAAATCGACTCCCGAGCCAGAAGTGGCGGTGACTTGGGGGCAGTCTACAACAAACCAAACGCTGATAACGATTTGTTTTCAACCTTTCTGAAGTGGGAGCGCGCAATGGTTCCTGACAGCGAGCCGTACAAGTTGGATGCCTTGCTCGGACGCGCCCTCATGACGTCAGCCGCTAAGCACCAGAAGATCCCACGCGCTTTACTCACCGGATTAACGACCATCAAGAAAACCTTGATTGGCAAGGGAAGCCGATCGGCGGACTGGAACGCAATCACAACAATCAATTTGACAAATGCGGAGGCCGTGGGGCAGCTAAAGAACACGATCAGTCGAAAAAGTCCAACACTGATCTTTCTTACCGCCCTCTACCAAATCCTTGAGGCGGCCATCATTCCACCCAGTGTTATTGCCACGAATGTAATCCACCCATTGGATCCCGATAGAACTTCCGTTGATGTCAATACGCTTGATAACTCACGACAAGGAGCAGAAAAGAAATCAACCCCTTTATCTGAATATCTTGACAAAGACAAAGACAAAGACGAAGACTCTGTGCCAGATATCGGCGCGCGAATCAAGGGCGCTGATTACACTTCATTTGGTGTGAAGCTTGGGCTGTACCACCGGGATCAAATGCTCATCAATGACTTGGTACAGATCACAAACATTCTGGCGAGCTACCTGAACAGTACCAATCCGCTCCACATCGGTTACGCCGCATTGGCGCTTACTTCCCTGATCACCGGTTGCAGCGATGCAATTGCCCTCAAGCTGGAATTTTCGCCGCGGTTAACCATCTGGCTCGACCTCGAAAAATCCTGCTGGGCGTGGGATTTTCAATGCTACAGGTCGTCACACATCCGAGCTTCAGCTGAATGGAAAGCCTCCCAGATAGAGCCAATCAATATCCCACTGCCCGTGAAATTAGTGGAAATACTGGCTTGGGCTCAAAAAAACAACCCGACAGCTACAAATCTCGGCGGTCTGATCTGCAGCATTTCAAAGCAAGAGCAGATTGATCTGGCTGATTTTCGAAGCTTTCTGCGCGGCTGCGGTTCAACGGCACACCCTGCCTATCGGGGACGATTTTCACGCTCATTGGCCGCGGTGTATCTCGAGGTAACTGGCAGCGATATGACCAGTGGACTGCTAACTGGTCAACTTGCTGCAACAGCTCCAGCCGCATTGTTCTATTTCGGACCGACGCGCCAACTTCTGACGCAAAGAATGAGCAATGTCTATCAGCGACTTGGCATTGGCGCACCAGCCCCGTTTCACGATACCAGCGTTCGTATCGCTTGTAAAAAAGTCCTGGAAATCGAGGTACTTCAGGCTGGATGGGCAGCATTGGTGACTGACATTAACCAGACCCGACAACATGCATGCTCAGCAATAAGCCAGCACGACATCCTGACGCATTGCAATTCGTTGATGCCTTTGCTTGCAAGCGCTTTTGTGATCCAAACAGCGCATCGCGCAACCCGCTTGGAAAATCTTACCTTTGGTATGTTGCTGATTCACCCCCACGCAATACTGCTTCAAGACAAAGATGAAGACGGCCGCGCACAACCACGACTCATTGCACGCACAAGCACTGTAAATGCGATTTTAAATATCGCACTGGAATGCCACCAACTGATTATGAAAAAACTTGTCGTTAGGGGATTACGTGCCACAGCCTCTGAGGGCATCGATCAACCGCTTTTTGTTCAATGGAAGGTTACTGAGGGGCTAACCGCACAACCAATCTCAACTGGAGCCATAGCAGAAATCACCAAATCGCATTTTGGGTCGGAACCTAACTTTGGCCGGTGCCAGTGGGTCACATACATGGATGAACATGGCTGTGACCGCTGGCTGATCAGGGGACTGACAGGACATACGCGCGATGTAACCCGGACGAGTGGCTCCTATCTAGACATTCCGCCTGTTGTGGTGGCAGAACGGCTGAAAGCTCAGATGGAAACAATCAGTCTAAAAATATTCGGAGAAGAGTCCCTCAAATTTAGAAATGTAAAACATTTACCGCAGATCATTCAGGTTAAGCCGATCATAGACAAAGTACGCAAGCTTCAAGATCGGGTTCATGACGCACGAATTTTGTTGCCTCCAATAAGCGTAGAAACTTTGATCGGATGGAGCGCAACAGACCTCATTAGACACAAATTGATGCGTGGGCACATTGATGCAAAGCCACAGATTTTGGCGGTACTACATCTAATTTTTGTTGACCAAATTCCTGATGCGACCCTGTGTGCTGACGCGGCAGCCAATCCAGATAAGTATTTCCGCAATTACGCGCATGAACAAGGCATCACTATTGAGCGTGATCATTTTGTTCATAAGACATGGATACCGATTCAACCAACTACCAGAGCTCTTTTGGCGCAGGTGGTAACACCTATGCCCTCGCAGCATGAATTGAAGAAACAAATTGAATCCGTGATACGCGGTATCCATGAGGTATCTTGGCCGCAAGACAGTCAATCTTTTTGGCAAGCGCTTGGCGACTCTACGCAAGCATGGCGACGTCTGGAGCTTGCGCCTAGCCTAAATGCACTGTCTGATTTAACCGTACCAACGCCCTGCTTGTCAGCAAATTCGTTGCGTCGACTCGCAGGTGAAAAAATCGATTTTGCAGAGGCCATGAAACGATCTCGTTATGTTCCAAATTGTGGAAGGAAGAATGTCGAGGATGGTGTCAAGACAATCGTCTCTATTTTTGGGAAATATTCATCATCCGTCGAACGATTTGGTGAAAAACGTAATCGCGCTATACGTTGCATAAAAAGCATTGAAGGCATCCAAACAATCTGGTCCGCCATGGGGATGTGGCTAAAAGAATGGATACTAGATGAACTTGAATTCACGCGATCGGGTAAACAGGGCTGCTACCAAATCTCTTCACTAAATACGTATTTAAGTACCCTGCTATTGGCCAACTATGAATCCCTGCAATGGGATGATCCATACGAATGGGAAGACGGCGACTGGTTGACGTGGATAGGAGCCATTGATTCACATTGTTCGAAAGATAAACCGGCGCAAGTTGAAAAATCAGACAACGTAAGTGACCGTGCAAGAAGTGCAATCTGCGCACTGGTAAATAGCTGGATACGTCGCGGCAATTCCACCCCAACCGCTGTCAGGGCGAAGCTGGGTTTACCATCAACAGCGATTTCCGCTGGTGGCTCGGCGTCATCGACATTGATCATGGCCAGTGATTCAATTTCCGCCATGACTTTGCTTAACCATTGGCATCGAGAGTCGCCAACAGAACTTGCAATGGACGCAATCCGCGATCTGTTGAGCTCAAGCGTGCCCGTTCGAACCTCCGAGATTTCCAGTCTGATGACAGACTGCCTCACTCACAACGGTGGTTTGATCATCAAGCGCGTTGGCTACGACGCTCATAAATCATTTAGCTCAGTTCGGGTTGTGCAGCTGACAGCGACCCAAGCCGCCTGTCTTCGCTCTAGGATTCAGAAATTGAAGTTATGTGTTGGGGATCAGGTATTACTGATGCGCTGCGATGGGTCGCGCGAGATGGGGCTAAGGGATCATCGACTAGCCAATGACTTTGGTTCTGCATTGAAGCAAGTGACCGGAGAACCTGTGGCACGTTTTCATAGCAAACGTGCTGCCACCATAGAAAGCAAATGTTGGCCGGGATGGGAGGAGCTAGTCTCCGCAAAAATGCAAGGAAACGTCGATCCCAGGCAATGCCATGATTGGGTAAAGTCATTGCAGCTTGAGTGGGTAAGAACTGCGTATTCGGCAACCACTGCTGGCCATGCCGACCTTCGAAGCGTGATTGGTAATTACTTGGCAGTCTGGCCTTTGGTGTTTGCAGTTTCAATGGGTGCCAAACTGTCCGAACTCGAGCCGGGGCCTAAACTGATCAGACAGCTGGGATTAAGCGCAACAGCCCAGCGCCAGACAAAATCGAGAACTACTTTCGCGGGCAATATATTTTCAGTCTGGGGATGGGTTTTCGGTCAATTAAACAAAAAATTGAATCAAAAACCCATTGACAAGGCCGCCCCCGGATTGTCAGTGAATTTTTCAATTGACAAAGCGCATATTGATGCTGATCAACCTACGGTTTCGCATATTGATTCTTTGCGTTACCTAATGGTCAGAGCACTAGGACTTCCCCAGGATTTGGCGCTGGAAAAAACTCACCTTCCATTGAGTCAAGCAATTGCATTGGATGCACTGTTGAGCGGACGCCCCGAGTTGTACGAGGTTGCCAGGCGCGCACGATCCGACGCAAAGCCGCGCGCAGAGAAGGCAAATGTTGAACTGGCATTATCTGAAAGCGGGACTCAAATCATTGAGTGGATGCTACAACTTAGGCCGAAAGAGATGACGAAATTGAAGTGCGCTTTGTTCAGGCAAAAGGCTTGCGCCAATGGGTCTGCCGCAAGCCCAGATTTTTGGATGAAAATCTGCAATTGCATGCCGAAAAACTTGGCTATTCACATCAAGCTAGGTCCAAAAGTTGCAAATGGAAAACTTTTGGCTGAATTGACCAGTTTGGTCGGCACCA
>Ga0210039_1002768_pt1 | contig 14085 bp, 27 predicted proteins | sample CryGeyCG2114_250_3_FD_185460 | JGI IMG/M metagenome (GOLD analysis project Ga0210039, IMG submission 185460) | Groundwater microbial communities from aquifer - Crystal Geyser CG17_big_fil_post_rev_8/21/14_2.50 (SPAdes) (version 2) | ecosystem: Environmental > Aquatic > Deep subsurface >...
GCTAATAATCTAGATAAAGTATATATGAAAACAGGAAGTTTGCCTTTAAGATATGAGATTATTAATCTTGGAGAAACTTCAAATGCAACTACACTTAAAGAGATTTGTTGTACTTCAGCAAGTGAAGGTGGATTTGAAACACCAGGTCTTTCTTTTGGAGTATCTAATGGTATAACTACAAGAGCAACTTCTACCACTAAAATTCCTATCTTAGCAATAAGATTAAAAAATACTTTAAATTCTAAAGAGAATAGAAGAACAGTAAGATTCTTTGGTGCTTCTGCAAGGGTATCAGGTGCCACACATTTAGTTGAATTACACCATATACATAATCCAACCTCGATTACTGCTACTTGGGTTAGTAATGGAGATAGTTCAGCAGTTGAGTATTCAACAGATATAAGTGCAATAACAACTACATATGACCATATAGTTAAGTCAAGTTATGTTGAAACTGGCAGTCCTGGTACATCAAGTGGTGCTGCAAGTGAGGTGTCAGGAGGAATATTTAACGAACACGGATTATTAACACAAAATATAACCTCCGATAATTCACAATTGTTTGTTGTATATGCACAAACATTAACAGGAACTGGAACAGTATTAGCAAGTATTGAATGGTTAGAGTTTGAATAATTATCCTAAAGGATGAGATTTAATATCTTTAATTACTTTATGAATATCTAACAATCTTTCATCTAAAACATTTGATTTTGAAGAGTTATTAGCCAATTCTAAGAGAGATTCTTTCTCTTTATGATATAAGTGCCTTAAATTATTTTTTTGTGTCTTAGAGAGCTTCATTTCTTAAATACCTTTAAAAAAACATCTTCATAAAATCCGTGTACAAATAACCTTCTTAAAGTATAACTTCGTGAAACTGAAATTATAGTATATAAAATCCCAATCAAGCCAAAATTGGTTAAATCAAAAGGCATACCAAATAATGGTAATATAAACATATTGGCGAAGAAATTAATCATAAATCCTACGATTATATTAAATACACTTTCTACAAAAGATTTTAATTTTGAATCAATCATAATCTAAAAATCACCATTCTCTACTTGTAAAACTTTAAGCCCTAAATACATTATTAATTTTTGTTTCATATTAATATATATACTTCTATATTTATAAACTTTTGTATTCTTCAAAGTCTCCAAATATTTCTTTGATTTTTTGGAGATTTGTATCAATCCTATCATTATGATAGATTTTATCTTGTAAATCTTCACTTTCTATTGTAAGATTCTCAAATTTTAGGGATTTGTGCCATTTTATCAACTCTAAAACTGCTTCTTTTACATCTTGATAATAAAATGCCTTAACATCAATATTATAAGAAGTTTTTGCGGAATACACTAAAGGTTTTTCTTTCAAACTTACCATTTTTTTATACCTCTTTGTTATCAACAATACTTAAATCTTCGGCAAGGATGTCTTTAAATATTTGTTGAGCTTTTTTAGTACAAATTCTACTAAGGTCTTTGAAATTAACTTTATAAACTTTTTTTTGTATAGTCCAAATCTCTTCAGTAAGCATATCGTTATAAGCAGACATAGTTATTCTGGAGGTGTCAGATAAACTAACTTTCTTATCAGTTATAGATTCAATCTTTTGAATAATCTTCATAACTCGAGGAGTGGTCATAAATTCATTACATATATATTGTTCCCAATAAGTATCAGAAGATTTATTATTACCTCCAAATGTGATAGCATTATTCTCTTTGAAATCTTGAGTCACAATCTTAGCATATTGGGGTTTAATACCAAATTTTGATACAAAGTTATGATTTTTGATTACAACTCCTTCACCTCTATCTCCTAATTCACTTTTACCAACCCAAAGGTCTTGAACATCTTTTATATCAGAAACAACTCCTTGAAAGAACACTTGAGGTTTTCTAATATTATAAGAGTCTGCAATCTCTGAGACTACTTCAGGTCTTAGCCATTCATTAGTACTCTCATCAACAATATCAAATAAATAAAAATGATTATAATTCAAAGGATTGTATGGTAAGGTATGTCTAACTAACCATTCCCCAAATAATCTATAATTAGGAAAATCACTTAATAATTGTTTAATCCCTTCGTGAGATTTACAGTATTCAGGAAAACCATTAAATATTTGTACTTCTTGATTTCTTGAACCAAATTTCATAATATTTTCTTTAATCCAAGTTGAACTATTAGCACCATCTATTTTTTCTTGGATAATAACCTCTCCCTCAAGAATTCCTTCTACTTCTTCTTTACCTAAAGCATATATTTTATTGTATTTTCTATGTGTCATTTGTTATTATGTATTGGACAGTCTCCACTAATCCAACTATGATTTCCTCTATCATCATTATCCATCTTGGGGCATTTACAATGAGGGAGTCTGTGTTCTTGCCACATACTTTGGTCAATATCAAACTTCCAGAGTATTTGTAATCTGGTTTGACAATGTCTCCAAATTACTAATGCTGATTTAAAGTTTTCAGATTCAACTTCATTCTGTTTCATAATTTCTACCATTTCATCTAAAGTAATATGAAGTTTATTTATCTTTTCAACATCCTCTTGAGGAATGTTTCTTTGTTTAACTAATTTTGAATTTGCCACCATTATTGTAATTCCCTCAATGCTTTAGTCTTGAAATAACTATATCTTTGTTCGTATTCTTCAATACTTTCTCCTTCAAACATCTTAACTGTGAATTCCACAGACACATTTCTCTCTCCATCTTTTGTGGGTTTTCCTACATTAACTGCTATTGAACCCGCAGTGGTCATTTTTGATTCTCTATGTTCCATTCTAATTAAAAGGTTTAAAGGTAGGTTAAAGGTCTACTCCCTTTTGACCCTCAACCCCAAACCCCTTCTCCCTATGCCCTCATAGAGTATATGGTTTTCAATATTTATAAACCTTTGTATTTTTTAAACGATACATTTATAAACTTAGAAATCCTAACTATTCTATCAAGACAAAAACGAAAGTGGACTTGATTAACACAAAGTAAAAAATGGTAATCGAATTAAAACAATCAGACAATCCAGAATGGAAACCTAAATTAGTTTTTACTAAATTAGCAGTAGGGGACTACTTAGTATTAAGTGTAGAAAGAATGCACAAAGAAATCACAGGAGGATACTCTAGATTTATGTGTTTTGTTAAAGTGTATGAATATAGCTTTTTTGACACAACAGCAAGAAAAGTAGTAGATACTAAGTTTCCCGATGGTGAAGAAGCAATTACATTCTTTAATGAAGGAATTTATGCTAAAATTTCAAAGAATCCTGAAAAAACATTAATTAAAATATCAGCTGTTGAAACTAAAGGAGGGATGGTAGCTTATATAGTTAATCCTTTTGAGTTAAATAAAACATTAGATTCCCCTGAAGTAACAGAGATAGATTTTGATAACAATGGCAAAATGCTTACTGAAAAAGATAAAGAAGATATTTTAACTGCAATCAAATCATCAAGAGCTTTAGGGTTAGATGATACTGCAATTCTTAATTTATTAAAGAATAAATATCCTGAAGAATCAGTGAAGGAGTTAATTAATTTAAAATGAATTCACAATCAAAAAAGGGACAAGTAGGTATAATCTTAGGAGTTGTTTTTCTAATTATTGTATTTATTTTATTTTTAGGGTTTGATACAGTAGATGCGAATCATAAAGGAGTGATGGTTGAATTAGGTAAATATAAAGGGGAGATGAATTCAGGTATCCAATGGACAGGACTATTTACCACTACATATCAGTACGATTTAAGATTAAGGAAGACCTCTGTTGAGATGATAGGTGAAAATGGTGCAGTTGATAAAGATGGGCAAAGTGTATATGCTACTATTGAAGTAATTTATAGATTGAACTCTGAAAATGTTGCAGATGCCTATACTAATGTTGGAACTGATAATATGTTGGCAAATACATTAAATGTAGATGGATTAATCAAAGAAGGATTTAAAACTGTTACAAGTGAATATTCATCATTAGAAATTTTCCAAAAAAGAGCTGAAGTTAAAGAAAAAGCAATTCAAAGAATTAACGAAAACTTCCCAGAACATTACTTTATTTTAGATAATGTAGTAATTAGTAATATTGATTTCAACCCTGCTTTCAATCAAGCAATTGAAGAGAAAAAAGTAGCAGAAGAAAGTGCTAAGGTGAGAGAACAAGAAGTATTTGTTGCCAAATATGAAGCAGATAAAAAGATTGAAACTGCAAGAGGGGAAGCAGAGTCGACTAAATTGAAAGCAGAAGCAGAAGCATATGCTCTTAAAATTAAAAGTCAAGAATTAACACCTATGATGGTTCAAAATAATTGGATTGATGCTTGGGATGGAAAATTACCTAATTATATGTTAGGACAAGATTCTAATTTATTAATGCAATTACCTAATGAGGTTAAATAAAATGAGGTTAATTTTATTTATTCTTTTTTTAGGAGTTTTATTTACATTTGTTTATTATTTGTATTTATTAAAATTTAAAACAACTATTAAAATTAAACAAAAGAAATTGAAATTAAAATTTTAAAATGGTATATAAAGAAAACGATAGGGCTACTTGGATGCAACCTTGTATCTTCAAAAATGGGGCTTGGATACCTTTGGGTAGACCTTTTTTATCTGCAATAGCAGGTTCAAAGATAAAAACAACTGATGAGACTAAAAAAGCAAGAGAAGAAAAAGTACTCCAAAAAGGTAAAGAAGAAATGCAAGTAAAATTAGATAGTTTTGCTAATATAGAAGTTCAAGAAGAGGAACTATGAGGTATTATAAATGAAATTATGGTCTAAAGATATTATTAAAAGATTTGAGGATAAATATTATTCAGGACTAATTACTATTAATCATCTTCCTGATACTAAGACTGCATTAAGAATTAAATCTGATATTAGGGGGATTCCAGCTGAGAGTGTTTGGGGGTGGGTAATATCTAATAGTTTTCAGAAGAAGTTCTTACCTGATACACTTAAAATCAAAGGAGAAGAAGTTAAAACTTTAGACATACTCCCAATCAAAATAACTAATAGTTACGAACTTGAAGATGAGAAAGTAGTGTATGATGTAGTGTCAGGAATTTCTACATTCAGAATCAATCCTAAGAGAGTTTATACATTCGAACAGATATTTGATTTGTTTAAAGATATAAAACATAGTAATAAACAAGACTTTGAAACTTATTTAATTGTGATGTTAAGTCAAATTCCTCTAAAGTTTAATTGGAGAATAGCGACAACAGGAGGATTCGGAAAGAGTAATATATTTGTACAAGTTTGTACTTTACTCCCCAAGAATACTATATTAAAACTTAAATCGGAATCAAAGGTAATGAAAGAAGCTCACGAAAGAACAAGTCTTGTGTTTGATGAGTTCACAGATGTTTCAGAAAAAGTAAAAAGAGAACTAGATAGTTTCTTTAAGATAAGTGGGGATGGTGCTAATAAAATCAAGAATCCATCTCACGGAAGTAAACAATATGGTACTCTTGATGAGTACGATACTTCAAGAACAAGTTATGGGTTCTTTTATAATACTTTTGAAGATGCTAGAGAGAAAGGATTAGCAGAGCAATACTTTGACAAGATTTATGATTTTCCTACAAGACAAAGATACTTTCCTATGTTATTAAATGGTGAACTTACAGAAGGTCAGTTTGATGTGCCTTTAAAAGACCAACAGAGAGTTTATGATGAATATGAACAAGTTTATATTGATTTCATAAAAAGTATGTTGTATTACATTGAGAACCCTGAAGAATTGGAATTAGGTAAAGAGTCTTGGACTTGGAATACCAATAGACTAGACACTCTTGCTGCACAAAGACTTAAAGGTAATCTTAAGAAAATACTAATAGGGGTTAAAGCTTGTAGTAAATCTGAAGAAGAGTTCAAAGAAAGATGTGATTGTATTTGGGGAAGTTATATTAAGTATTTAAATCAATTTACTTTAGATAAAGAACATTATATACACAAAAAAGATGAAGAAAAAATACAAACCTTAAAAGGTTGGTGATTAGTTTATAAACTTATCTAAATTATATTACATAAATTTATAAACTTAGAAATACATATATAATTATTAAAAAAATAAAAATGGTAGATAATAAAAATAATACAGGAGATAATAATTCAGGAAATTGGAATACAGGAAATTGGAATACAGGAGATAATAATACAGGAGGTAATAATTCAGGAGATAATAATACAGGATATAGAAATACAGGAGATTGGAATACAGGAGATAATAATTCAGGAGATAATAATACAGGAGATAATAATTCAGGAGATAATAATACAGGAGGTAATAATTCAGGAAATTGGAATACAGGATATAGAAATACAGGAGATAGGAATACAGGGGATAATAATACAGGATATAGAAATACAGGAGATAATAATTCAGGAGATAATAATTCAGGAAATTGGAATACAGGGGATAATAATACAGGATATTTTAATGTTGATACTTCAAAAGTGAGAATTTTTGGAAAAGAAACAGACATATTAAGAGAAAATATTGTATTTCCTAATTATTTCTATTTCAATATAACTGTATGGGTAGAATACGAGAATATGAATGAAGAAGAGAAGAAAGCAAATCCTTTTGCAAAATTCACTGAAGGTTATTTAAAAACTTATGGGTACAAAGAAGCATTCAGAAATTCATTTGAAAAAGCAAGTATTGAAGAAATCAAACAAACTTTAAAATTACCTAATTTTGATTATGGGATTTTTGAAGAAATTTCAGGAATATCAAAATTAGATTTTGATAGAAGATTAGGAAATAAAAATATTTTATTATTTGAAGGTAAAAAATATAAATTAATTGAGGACTAAAAATGGCAACAACTCAAGAGAGAATAGAAGAAGAATATAAAGAGTTAAAAGAGATTAAAGATTTGAAACTTAAAGTTGTTCAAAATAAGAAGAGAAATTTAGAAATTTTAGATAAACAAGAAAATGAAGTCAATAAAGAAATTCAAAAATTAAAAGAAACTTTAAAAATGGAAGAAGAACTTGAAAGAAATTCAAGATTCAAACCTAAAGAATTAAAAGTAGAAGATAAATCATTCACACTTTGTGGAATCAAAATCCTTATATTAGAAAAATGAGTGTGAAATCAAAATTAACAAAACCTCTTTTAAAAGAGATTATAAAAAGAACTAATGGTAATGTTCGTAAAGCAGCAGCATTGGCTTGTGATGTCATCAATGAACAAGTATCCCCTGAACTTTTGAGATATTATTTAAATAAATTAGGTAATTATAAAGAAGAACCAAAGATATTATTATTTGATATAGAAACAGCTCCTATGAAAGTATATAGTTGGGGATTATGGCAACAAGACATAGGATTGCCTATGATTATCAAAGATTGGTATGTATTGTGTTGGAGTGCTAAATGGTTACACGAGAATAAAGTCCATCACGATGCTTTATATTTACACGAAGATTATGTCTCAGAAGATGATTGTGAATACAATGTGATTGAGAGTATTTGGACTATGTTAGATAGTTGTGATATTGCTGTGGCTCAAAATGGTAAGGGTTTTGATAAAAAGAAACTTAATGCGAAGTTCCTACAATATGGATTCCCTGAACCTACATATAAAATAGTTGATACTTTATTAATTGCGAGAGGTAATTTCGCTTTGAGTTCAAACAAATTAGATTTTATCACTAAGAAATTAGGTGGTGGAGGAAAGATTAAGACTGATTTTAGTCTATGGGAAGGTTGTATGAATGGAGACTCCTCTGCTTGGAAGAAAATGGTCAAATATTGTGATACTGATGTTAAAGAACTTGAACATGTTTATTTAAGTTTAAGAGCTTGGGATAAACAATCGCCTAATTATGGGCAATATTTAGATGGGGACACATTAGTATGTAATGCTTGTGGGCATCCTAATTTATCCTATGATAAAGATATGCACACAGGAGTCAGTACTTATGAAGTATATGCTTGTGATGAGTGCGGTAAAAAACATAGAACAAGAAAATCAGTTAAAAAAACACAAACAATGGTGAATATTTAAAATGGAAAACAAATATAAAATAGGAGATATAGTAAGATGTTTAAGTGATGATTCAAATAAAATTAAAATTGGAACTATCTTAACAATCAAAGATATTACTCGGTCATATAGACCTGGAGTTGGCACTGGAACCTTTATACATTTTGAAGAATCAAAAGAGGATTCTTATGGTTTATATGAGGATGAAATTGAATTAATTAGTCAAATTAATCAAAATACTAAATCTAAAGAATCAAAAGGTTATTGGGAAATATTAGAAGAATGTACTGAGATTGCTATACAAAGACAAACTCAATATGCTCCAATAGATGAGAACTATAAAAATTTATGTGAAGCATATAATATTTTAACAGGAAAAACTACAACAAAGTTAGAATTTAATGAGTATATGATTGCTCTTAAATTAGGAAGAATTAAAAGTAATCCTAATCATAAAGATAATTATATAGATTTAATAAATTATTTAGCTATTCAGTTATATTTAATGGAGACAAAAAATGAAAATAAATAAACAAAAACAAATTTCTTGCAATTCAGTGTGGGATTGGTTCGTAATGATTTTACTTTTAGTATTTATAATTCTAAAAGTAGCAGGAGTCACTATGATGAGTTGGTGGTGGGTATTTAGCCCTATATGGATTCCCTCATTAATTGCACTAATAGGAGTAGGATTATATTATAAGAGGTTATTATGAAATTTAAAGGAGTTAATTTAATTGTAGTTACAAGTAAAACTTGTAGTCCTTGTAAGACACTTAAAACGAGATTAAATTTAGAGAATATCTCTTTCATTGAATTAAATGTTATTGAAATTGATGGAAAATTTAATGTTATGTCAGTACCTACAACTTTTTTAATGGAAGATGAAGAAATCTTAGAGAGAATGGATGGATTTAATGTTCCAGATTATAAAAATATTATTAAAAAATATAAAGAGATGATTTAAAATGGAAATATATTTAAATATAAATGAGATGAAATTAATAGAGACAATTTTTATACTTGTGAATATAAGTTTTTCAGAATAAAATATAACTAAATGGAAACTAAAGACATTATCAAACTAATTGAAATATCAACAGGATTGAAATATAAATACAATCAAGATACTTTCAAAGGAGGTGATGTCTTAGAACCAACAGTTAGGTTCGCAGAGAGTGTTTATGTTGTGGATTACAAGAGATTTTACCCTCACTTGATACTTATGTTTAATCTTTATAATGGTAAGTTAAATGAGCTTTTAAAATCACTTTTACATAATTCTATACATCTTGAAGGTGAAGCAAAATTATCATCAAAATTAGTTCTGAATAAAATTTATGGATTAATGAAACACTTTGATTTAAAAGAAACTGAAAAAGTAACATTAATAGGTAGACAAATAATCCAACAAACAAGAGAATTATTAAGTAAAGAATATAAAATACTTAGTTCAGATACAGATTCAGTAACGATTCAATGTAATGATATTGAAAAACTGCAAGGAGAATTAGATTATATCTCTAAAAAGTTTAATAGTTATGCTAAAAATTATCAACCTACCTTTAAGTTGGAGATAGAAAATCACTTTAAGTATATTTATTTCTTTCCTAATAAAACTGGATTTAAGAAGAAACAATATTTAGGAGTAAGACAAAATGGAGAAATAATTTTAAAATCAAAAAGACTTAATTTTGATGAACAACTTGCATTTGGTTTCATTGCCCAAGAATTAAGGAAAGGCAATTATCAAGTTAATATTGATGAGTTTATAAAGTTTACTGAAAAAGTTTTGAAAGAAAACAATAAGTTTATAAACTTAGAAAACATAACTATATTAGAACTCAATAAACCGTTGGTTATGATTTGAGTTTTTTTTACTTTAAGCACTTACGGAAAAGATAAGTTTTTTGGTATCTTATCTTTTTAAGAAGATAAAGTGTTAAGGTAGCACAATAGTCTCCAAAACTATTAGTCAAGGTTCGAAACCTTGTATCTTCATAACCTTTCAGTGTGTAGGTGAGGTAAAACTCTAAACTGAAAATGAAGTATAATAAAGAGTCGACATCTCGTATAGAGAATACAATTAAATGTCCTCAAAATGTGTTTATGGTTAAAAGTAGGCAAGCTAGCCCTATACTGAGTTCGATTCTCAGCACATTTTTCCAATTAAACAGAAATGTTAGTGGAATCACACATAAAAATGATTAAAGATTATGATATAGGGGTAACTATAGGTCAAGCCATAGGTAAAGTAATAGATGTAAAAGGTTGCGAAGATTTCGCACAGGGGAAGTTCGATGAATTAACTTTGAAAGTATTTGAAAGAAGCTTGATATTAAAAATCAAAGCCGAAGAAATGTTAAAAAGTCACCCTATTTTAAGTACTCAATTAGACCCAATTATTAAATATAAAGATACTTTAAAAAAGGTTAATTAAATGGAATTAAGTTTATCTTGTTTAGTAGGATTGTATAGAGAATTAAATCAAAGAATACAACTTTTGAGAAAAAGTAATAATAAAGAAAAATTTCACGAATTATTCAGTTATAAACAAGAAATTCGTAAGATTTTGATTGAAAAAAAGGTTTTAATAGTTTCAAGTTATGGAACTAAACAAAAAGAAGTATTAGTAGAAAATGGTTAGTGCAAAACATCCTGTATCTTTTGAGATTTTAGAAGCAAAAAAACAATTATTAATCTTGGACAAAGAGATTTATAAATGTTTAAGAGATTTAGAAAATTTAAGAAAAAAAAGAGCAGAATTAAGAAGTATAGGTCGTTATACTACTAATAACTTATTAATATAAAAATGAAAAAATTAAAAGAAAAATTTAATATAAATTCAATTATGATGGATTTATTTATTATAGATTATTGTAATCATTATTATGTTGAAAATAAAAAGAAACAAATAGTTCAGAGTAGTTTAATGCTTTTATGGAGATTCTATATAATTGGAATCACTTGTATAGTATTATATTTTAGTGGCTTATTTGTAGGAATATTATCAAATTTATAAAAAATGTTAGAATTTAATGAAGAAACACATCAATACAGTAAAAATGGTAAAGATTATATCTCAGTAACACAATTACTTGATAAAATTAAAGAACCTTTTGATGCAGATACAATTATTGATAAAATGCTTAAAGGTCAAGAGATTTATTTGGGAACTAAATCAGAGATATTAGGTCTAAATAAAGAACAAATCAAACAACTTTGGGATTTGAATAGAATAGGTAAGAGTAATTATGGCAGTTATATCCATAATCTTGCCGAAGAAGTTGCAAAAACAAACATTTCTAATTCAGATAGACCTGAAAACAAACAGGTCTTGAAGTTTTTCAAAAACGAAGGTTATAAATTAGTAGAAGCAGAGAAACAAGTTTATTCTGAGGAGTTTGGAATTGCAGGAACGATGGATTTATTGCTTGAGAAAGATGGTAAATATTATATTGCTGATTGGAAGACTAATCTTAATACAGATTTAACTAAATTTGAAGGCGATAGATGGACTAAACATCTTCTTGAACCTTTAGATAATGTTCTTGATTTAAAATATTGGATTTATGCTCTTCAAATGAGTATTTATAGATATATTATGGAAAATGAAGTACAATATATGGTTGGAATTGGAGAAACTCCTCATTTTGAATCTTTGGAATTTGGTGGGCAGTTTATTATTCATCTTCAAGAGAGTCAAAAGAATTGTCCTTATGATATGAAACAAATTACATATAAATTGATTGAAACTCCTTATATGAAAACTGAGGTTGAGAGATTATTACAATGGTGGAAAAAATGATTAAAATATTTAAGAAAATGTTTAAAAATGGCAATAAAGAAGATTAAAACAAACGAACTTAAAACAATCAGAGAAAAATTAGTTATTAAACAAAAGAATAAATGTTATCTTTGTAATCATAAGTTTGATTTGATTAATGAACCTAAGAATTGCCATGTTCATCACTCTCATGAAACAGGCAGGATACTTTGTTGTTTGTGTAGAAGATGTAATGTAATGGAAAGTAAGTGGTTGAATGCTTATAAAAGAAACACAAAACGAGAACTTAAGAGTTTTATAGATTTTATGTTGATAACTAGAAGACTTTATAAACTTTATAGTATCAAACCTACACTTTGGATACATCCTACTCACAAAACTCCAAAAATCTCTAAATCCTTTAAAAAGGTTTTGGTTAAAAAACAATAAGTTTATAAATATAGAACTCTATATACTATTATGGTAAAAAACCAAATAAAAATCAACGATGAAACTTTGAAGTTTTATCAAATGTATATAGATGAGATAGATAATGAAATTAATGCAGATTGGGATAGTGATTATTTAGCTAAGATGTTATATAATAATGAATTTAATTGGAATAATGGAGATATAACTTCAGGAATGTATAATTATTCGGAAGAGAGTATAAGTTCAATGCTTGAAGATATATTTAATTATTTATGTCAAGAAGAGGGAAGGTGTGAAGTATGTGGGAGAGTATTCCAAGAGGATAGGTATATTACAGACACACAAAATCATCCTTATGGGGAGGGTTATGCTTCTGAGACAATTAGTATAGGTCACGAATGTGTATGTGGTCACGAAATGAGATTTTGAAAAATGAAAACATTAATTACAGGAACTGCTGGTTTTATAGGATTTCATTTAGCAAATAGATTGCTAAATGAAGGAAATATAGTAATAGGAATTGATATGATTAATGATTATTATGATGTAAGGATTAAAAACAAAAGAAATGAAGTTCTTTTAGAAAATCCTAATTATCATTTTTATAAACAAGATTTTTCTGATTTTAAAAAATTAGATGAAATAATTAAAAAGGAAAAACCTGAATTAATTATTCATTTAGCTGCACAAGCAGGTGTTAGATATTCACTAACAAATCCTTGGGCATATGCCCATTCAAATTATTTAGGAACTTTAAATATATTTGAATCAGCTAAATTAAACAATATCAAAAGAGTTTTATTTGCATCATCAAGTTCGGTTTATGGAAATAATAAAAAATCTCCATTTTCAGAAACAGATAGAACTGATACTCAAATTTCATTATATGCTGCATCAAAAAAGGCAAATGAAGTTTTAGCACATTCTTATCATCATTTATATGGAATTGAAACTGCAGGATTAAGATTTTTTACTGTTTATGGTAGATACGGAAGACCAGATTTAGCTTTATTTAAATTTACAAAAAATATTCTTCAAGATAAAGAAATTGAGGTATACAATAATGGTGAAATGGGAAGAGATTTTACATATGTTGATGATATTGTTTCTGGAATTATTGGAATTATAAATAAAGAAGATTTAAAATATGAACTATATAATCTTGGTGGAGATAATCCTGTAACTTTAATGAAATTTATTGAATTAATTGAAAATCACTTAGGAAAAAAAGCAAAGATTAAATTTTTACCAATGCAACCTGGTGATGTTAAAGAAACTTATGCTGATATTTCAAAAGCTAGAACAGATGTTGGTTATGAGCCTAAAACTAAAATTGAAGAAGGCATAAAAATCTTCTGTGATTGGTTTGTTGAAAACAAAGATTGGTTATTAGAATTAGAAGATGGAAAACAATAAAAGAAATAATTTAGAAAATAAAATAGGTTTATATGAAGTATTTAATGAATATGAAAATAATTTATCAAGATATAATTATAGTAAATTAAGATTAAAAACTAATCTTCAACAAATTTATGAGAGTAATATAATTAAAAGATTTAATTTAACAGATAGTGAAGAATTTAAAAATTTATATCAAGAGTTCTTATTTTTAAAATATAATTCAATTATTTTAGACTATGAATGTGAAACTGAGAATTTTGGAGATTGGTAAAAAAATGAATTTAGAATTTATGATTGAAGAACAGGATAAACTCTTAATAAAGACAGGTAAATTACTTATTTTTTGTGAATATAATTATAATGATACAAATTTTATGAGTTATTTTAATAAACACTTCAATTATTTAAGAGAGAAAGGATATGAAACTGAAATATCCTTTATTGAGAATAATACATTTATGTTA
>Ga0210039_1002769_pt1 | contig 14083 bp, 8 predicted proteins | sample CryGeyCG2114_250_3_FD_185460 | JGI IMG/M metagenome (GOLD analysis project Ga0210039, IMG submission 185460) | Groundwater microbial communities from aquifer - Crystal Geyser CG17_big_fil_post_rev_8/21/14_2.50 (SPAdes) (version 2) | ecosystem: Environmental > Aquatic > Deep subsurface >...
CAAACCAGCTCAAGTTGGCTGCAAAGTGCAAGAATTTTTATTAAGGATAAAAAATTCTATGTATGAAAAATATAGTCGCTACGCTTATTATTTTACACAACATTAAGTCACTTTTTCACGCTTGCCAGCTCATTCCTTGCAATGACGAAAACGTCGTCTTTGCGAGTGAGAAAGTCCAGTGGACTTTCGCAAGACCTTGCCTGCTCTTTTGTAAAAAGAGCGACAAGGTGTACAGTCCCTGTTAAGGGAAAGCGCGGCAATCCACGTCGTCACCGTCCACCGTCTTTGCGAACGATAGTGAAGCAATCCGCGTCTTTCTCCACACAGCCAACACCATAGCCACCCCAATCAATAAAATCGGTAATTATAAAGTATATTACGAATGTGGTATATTGATGCGCATATGAAAGATACATTAAAATGGCTGGTACTTGGAGGTTTGTTTATAATTCCATTTTTAACACTATACGTAGAAAGTAATTTTTTCTTTCCTTACATCACCGGTAAGAATTTCGCCTTTAGAATAATTGTTGAAGTGATTTTTTTGAGTTGGGTGGCATTGGCTATGTATGATGTGCAATACCGGCCACGCTGGTCTTGGATTTTGGGTGCTTTTAGTATCTTTATGGGAGTGATGTTCATTGCTAACCTTCAGGCTGTTAGTATCAACACTGCTTTTTGGAGTAACTATGAACGAATGGATGGTTATGTCACTTTAATTCATGTCTTCCTCTACTTTTTAGTTTTAGGCAGTATGCTCAAAACGCCAAAAATTTGGTCATACTTTCTTCACACCTCGGTCGTAGTGGCTGGATTTGTTGCTCTTAAAGGACTGGCACAGCTTTCGGGTGTTGATGTCCGGGTTGATAGTACGCTTGGTAACGCGGCCTACATGGCCGTCTACATGCTCTTCCATATTTTTATATTGTTCTATCTATTTGTCCGTTCTAATCTCAATACATACAAAGTCGCTTATGCGTTGTTGTCGCTTTTGTTCATGTTTGTACTTTTGCAGACTGGTACGCGCGGTACAGCCATTGGCTTGGTAGTGGGTGGAATTGTGGCTACTGGATATGTCGCCATCTTTGGTGCTCGGTATCACACTTTCCAGAAATACGCTATTGGAGCACTCATTTTTTTAGTTGTAGCTATAGGTGGTTTTATCTCTGTTCGCGATACATCCTATGTCCAAAATTCTTCTTCATTGAGTAGAATTGCTAATATTGATTTGAGTAAAGACTTAGCTATCCGAAGTATTATTTGGGGGATGGCGATAGAGGGTGTAAAGGAACGCCCAATCCTAGGTTGGGGTCAGGGTAATTTCAATTATGTTTTTAATACCCATTATGATCCAAAAATGTACTCCCAAGAGCAATGGTTTGATAGGGTGCACAATATTTTCTTTGATTGGTTAATTGCTGGCGGAATACTTGGCTTTTTGGCCTACTTCTCAATTTTTGCTGCCTTACTGTACTATTTATTTTGGAAACCGATTTTTAAACCGGATGAAAATTTCACTGTTTTAGAGCGGGGTATTTTGCTCGGATTGATTGTGGGTTATTTAACTCATAATCTAGTAGTTTTTGATAATATCATTAGTTATATCTTCTTTGGTACCATCATTGCTTTGATTCACAGTCGGGTGGCCACCGACAGGCCATTAGGCGCATCTTTTAATGTGCCAACCACTGTTATTACTCAAGTGGTGTTACCTATTTTGATTATTATAGGTGGTATAGTGGTTTATTTTGTAAATGTACCGAACATGTTGGCTGCCAGTGACATGATAACAGTCCTACGCACCCCTAATGATAAATTGGCTCAATTAGCCAGCTTTGAGTTAGCTCTCGGTCGTGGCTCATTCGCACAACAAGAAATCGTTGAGCAATTTGTTCAATTGACAATAAATACATCAGCATCTGCGAATGTTACTACAGAACTCAAGCAAGATTTTCAAACCAAAGCAGAAGCTGAAATACTGGCTCTAATAGAAAACAAACCCGGCGATGCACGTCTATATGTGTTTTTAGGAAATTATTATCGAGCAGTGGGTGACCTTTCTAAGGCTAAAGATACACTAACCATCGCTCGAACACTTTCACCACGAAAGCAAACTATTATTTTGCAACAGGGAGCAATTGAATTAAGTCTTGGTAATAACGAAACGGCCAGAGATTTCTTCAAAGAAGGATTTTTACTGGATGAAAGATATAATGAAGCTCGTGAATATTATGTGGCGTCACTTTTCATGACTAATGATACTGAAGAGGCCAAACGGATAATTTCTGAAGGTCCAGTGGGATTTGAGGAATCTCTAGCTGTTAGCGATTTTGTGTTTAGTGTCTTAAATATGGCTGGTGAACTTTCCTATCTAGCAGAATTATACGAAGTCAGATTAGAAAAAGATTCCACTTCAGCAAAAAATTGGGCTGGCTTGACGTTAGTCTATTATCAATTAAAAGAAAATGATTTGGCAATAGATACTTTGGCAAGGGCCAAGATGGCCGTGCCGAGTTTTGCACCCATGGCTGAATGTTTCAGTAAAAATATTATTGCAGGAAACGATCCACAAAAAGGTTGTCAATAAAAATGTTCGCTATTCCCCAAAGAAATGTAGCTTTATCAAAATACACTACGCTTAAAACTGGTGGCACTGCGAAATATTTTTTTGCGGTAACAACATTGGATGAATTAGAAACGGCAATTCATTTTGCCAAGCAAAATGAATTGCCGTTTTTTATTATTGGTGGTGGTTCAAATCTTTTGGCTCTTGATACTGGATATGATGGAGTAATTATAAAAATTTCCTTGCATGGAATTGTTTTTGGTAAACCAGTTGATAGTGTTGTTAATGTCACAGTAGCGGCGGGGGAGATACTAGACAATCTGGTTGCCGAAACAGTTAAAAAAGGTTTTTGGGGAATGGAGAATCTTTCGCACATTCCTGGCACTGTTGGTGCTACTCCGGTACAGAATGTTGGTGCTTATGGAGTTGAGGTCTCTGAATTGATTGAAACAGTAACTGTCTTTGACACTGCTACTGGAAAGGCCCTGTCTTTGACGGCTGAAGAATCCCAATTTGGTTATCGTGATTCAATATTTAAAACTGTAATGGGTAAGCGATATGTTATCACCAGTGTGACATTTAATCTTTCCTTAAATCCACAGCCACGCCTGAAATACGCTGATTTATCATCGTATTTCGTTGATTGTCCACAACCGACACAGGTAGCCATTCGTGAAGCGGTGATTTCTATTCGTTCGCAAAAATTTCCTGATTGGCGGTTGATTGGTACAGCCGGTTCATTTTTTAAGAATCCGATTGTATCGCGTGATGAAGTGAAATCTCTTCTGCAAAAGTATCCCACTCTTCCTGTCTATGAAGCCGGTGAAGGTTTAGTTAAATTATCACTCGGTTTTATTCTTGATAAAATTTGTGGTCTTAAGGGTTATCAAAAAAATCATGTCGGTTTGTTTCATAAACAAGCTCTCGTCTTAGTGGCCGATACCGGGGCTACTAGTGTAGCGATTGAAGAATTTTCCCAAGAAATCGCCAAAAAAGTTTTTGTTAAAACAAAATTAAAAATTGAATTTGAAGTAACGCGAGTGGAATAAAATATTTTTATATAAAAAATAAAAAAAATCTTATCCCCAAATTGTTTTCAAAAAAAATTGTGCAAATTTTTTTTCCGCGCGATAATAGTAGTAAGCAGAAATTTTCTCACTCGATAGTTCTTTGAAATTTGAGAAAGTTATGCGGTCGAATTTTATTCACTAATCTCTCATCACACACTCTATGGCAACAAAGAAAAAGGCAGTCAAGAAGGTAGCGAAGAAGACCGCAAAAAAGACTGTCAAAAAAGTAGCAAAGAAGGCTGCAAAAAAAGTGGTCAGGAAGGCCGCTAAGAAAGTAGCAAAAAAGACTGTCAAAAAGGCAGCAAAAAAATCTCCAGCGCGCAAGAAGAAGTAAAACACCTTCGGGTGCGCCTGATAGCATAAATCGCCATTCTGGCGATTTTTGCTTTTTGTAAAATAAGTTAGGCGATCTGATATTGTGCTTGCGAGCTCATTCCTCGAGAAGACGAAAGTGGAGCGTCTTTGCGAGTCACAACGCGGCAATCCACGTTTTTACGTTGTCGTGGATCGCCACGTCATTCCGTTACCACTTCATTCCTTGCGAAGACGAAGACTGTCGTCTTTGCGAATCGCAACGAAGCAATCCACGTCGTCATGCTGGATTGCCACGTCGCTCCGTTGTGACTCCGCTCCTCGCAATGACGAATTTCTGTTACAATCCCATCATCGTCTTTGCAAACAAATCCCCAACTTCGTCTTTGCGAGTCGCAACGAAGCAATCCACGTCGTTATTTAAAACGAAGTTTTTGTAAAATGTTCTATAAACGTATATACTAGCCAAACTATGTCATTTTTAGATAGATTTTTTGGTCCCAGTTACGATAAGGAATTACAAGCAATTTCACCTTTAGTTACTGCGATCAATAATAAAGAGGAGAGTATCTCGGCTCTTTCAACAGTTGAGTTAATAGCTTATACAGAAAAGCTGAAAAATCGCGTGGCTCTTGGTGAGAAGTTGGAGGAGGTTTTAGTAGAGGCCTTTGCCTTGGTGCGGGAATCCAGTAAGCGCACTTTAGGTCAACGGCATTTTGATGTTCAGTTACTGGGCGGTATTTTATTACACCAAGGCAAAATCACCGAAATGCGTACTGGTGAAGGCAAGACCTTGGTTGGTACCTTGCCTGCCTATCTAAATGCTCTAACGGGCAAGGGTGTTCATGTAGTGACCGTTAATGATTATCTGGCCCGTCGTGACGGGGTTTGGATGGGGCAGATTTATGTTGGTTTGGGTTTATCAGTCGGGATTATCAATAGTGATGGTTCATATCTGTATGATACCAATCATACAGATAAAGATGCCGAACGCGATGCTCATGGGTCTTTCAAAGTTGTACATGATTTTTTGCGACCATGTTCACGCAAAGAGGCATATGCTGCCGATATTACCTATGGTACCAACAGTGAGTTTGGATTTGACTACCTACGGGATAATATTGAATTTGAGGTTGCTAATTTGCGTCAGCGCGGACACGCCTATGCTATTGTGGATGAGATAGATTCTATTTTAATTGACGAAGCCAGAACCCCGCTGATTATTTCTGCTCCAGCGGAAGACTCAGAAAATCTCTATCAAATATTTGCTAATATTGCTCGCAATCTTGAGCCGATTACTCACTATGAAGTGGACGAGAAGTTAAAAAGTGCCTCACTCACTGACGCGGGAGTGGAAGCGGCTGAAAAGATGTTGGGCGTTGATAATATTTATACGGATAAAGGAATTAAATATGTACACCACCTTGAAACCGCTGTCCGGGCCAAGGCACTTTACACTCGTGACAAGGAGTACGTTGTTCGCGATGGCGAGGCAGTAATTGTTGATGAATTTACTGGTCGACTACAGCCAGGGCGCCGTTGGTCTGATGGTCTCCATCAAGCAGTGGAGGCCAAGGAGGGGGTAGCTATTCAACGAGAGAGTCGCACCTACGCTTCTATTACCTACCAGAATTATTTCCGCATGTATGAAAAGCTATCTGGTATGACCGGTACCGCCCTGACTTCAAATGAGGAATTTTATACTGTCTATAAGCTAGAAGTAACACCAGTTCCTACTCATCTTCCTGTTAGAAGAATTGATCACAATGATCTTATTTTCCAGAATGAAGCTGGCAAATTTACCGCCATTATTGCCCGAGTAAAACAAATTCACGAAACTGGGCAACCAATTCTCATTGGTACGGCTTCAATTGAATCAAACGAACGGCTCTCGATTGCCCTCTCTGGTGCGGGTATTCCTCATGAAGTCTTGAATGCCAAGAATCACGAACGGGAAGGAGAGATCATTGCAGTAGCCGGAAAACGAGGTGGCGTGACTTTGGCCACCAACATGGCCGGTCGCGGAGTTGATATTAAATTAGGTGGTCCTGACGCCTCTCCGGAGGAGCATGAGGCAGTACGAGAATTAGGTGGATTATTTGTCCTTGGTACTGAGCGTCATGAAGCCAGACGAATTGATAACCAGTTGCGTGGCCGGGCTGGACGCCAAGGAGACGCTGGCGAGACCCAGTTCTATGTTTCCATGGAGGATTCCTTGATGCGAGTCTTTGGTGGTGAGCGAGTAAAAAACTTAATGGGAACTTTTGGCATTCCGGCCGATCAACCAATTGAAATGAAACTAATTTCCAAACAGCTGGAATCAGCTCAAACCAGAATTGAAGGATTTCATTTTGATTCGCGTAAACAAGTATTAGCCTATGATGATATTCTTAATCAACAACGGATGATTGCTTATGCTCGTAGACACAAATTACTAGAAGGGGACAAGGCCGAGGTATTAGCCGTCTTAGAAGAAGTTGAGGAATTGGATTCAAATATTGCCAGTGTAGTTCAAGCTAAAAAACAAGAGTTTGGTGATACTGAATTTATGTTACTGTTCCAAAGGCTAGCTCTGCAGATGTTTGACACGCTTTGGGTAGAACATCTTGAAGTTATGAGTTACACTCGCTCTAGCGTTAATTTACGTGCCTATGGGCAACGTGATCCATTGGTTGAGTACCGTAAAGAGGGGACTCAATTATTTAAACAAATGCAACAAGCGGTATTGACCAGAATTGCGGAGATTCTTCCACGGGTGCAACCAGCCGTAATTGAACGGGAAGATACTGAACACAAGAAGCAAGCCACGGCCGCTCTATTGGCCAGCCAGATGGATGCCAAAGCCGCTTCAGGTGGTAATAGCCAAAGAGTAAGCGAGAATATTCCCGGACGTAATGACCTAATCACCATCACTAATGGTAGAGAAACCAAACAACTAAAATATAAAAAAGCTGAAGAATTTCTAGAAAACGGCTGGAAGATTCAGTAAGTTGGTTGGTATTACAAACGTGGTTCGCCACGTCACTCGCTTGTGGGCTCTTTCCCCGCGAAGACGAAACCCGTCTTCTTTTTCGTCTTTGCCTGCCTGCGCAGGCAGGCGAGCCACAGCGTGGCAATCCACGTTGTTACGTCCTCTACGGTCGTGGATCGCCACGTCACTCCACTATCGTTCCATTCCTCAACTATAGAACCCCTCTTCACTGTGGATAACCCTTATTCCTATACAATTTATACATGTTCACCCCTTAATCAAGGGTAATTTTCTTCTTTGCGCACGCACTATAGACACACTTGCTTAAGAAAGTGTTATAAACCCACTCGACTATTCGCCTTCAAAGAGGCATGACGTCATGCGTGTATCGGGTGTCTCAGTCGCGAAAACAGTGTCAAAGCACTAGAGGATAAAAACGAGATCACCACGCGATAGTACGTGCGCAGAAAAGAAAATATCAGTCATATTGTTTTTGGTGTTTGCAGTCGTTGCTCATATACCTCTCCCTTCTTCACCATATGCCAACAGATACTGAGTATCTTGCGCGCGAGTGCCACTCGTGCACGCATAGCACCACGCTTCTCTCTGATAGAGTAGTAGAAGTTGTATAGCACAGTGCTCTTCTCATTGTCACGGATATGCATGGCTGACTCCACTAGCACATACCGTAATACCTTAGAGCCAGCTTTTGTGATACATCCTAGTTTTCGTACTTCACCAGATGATCGTTCTGTGGGAACAAGACCAGCAAAGGCACACAGCTTTTCGGATGATGGAAATCGGGCAAAGTCTCCCACCTCAGCCCAGACTGACACGGCGGTCACTGGGCCAATACCAGGGATACTCATGAGGAGTGTTGGTACTTTTTCCCTGGCGTATTGGGCAACTGCACGGTCGAGTTCACTAATATACTTGCCTAGGTCGGTGATAGTATCTAGGGCACGTTTCCATTCTTCTTCATCACTTGCTATGATGGCTTCAGTTCCTTTCTTTGATTGCAAGGAGCTAGAGATAAGATGACGCCCTGAACGGGTCACAATGCTTTCGAGCCGGCATTTCATGCCGGCTCGGGTGCGTATAAGAAAACCACGTTCCCGTACCAGGGAACGAAGTTTCTGCATTTCTGACGACACTTCAAAACTTTCATACATCAGTCCTGTTTTGCATAGACGAGCGAGCAGGTGTGCGTCATTCTCATCGGTCTTTTGCAATGAGTCACTAATGGCTTTTGTCTTTCGTGGATTGCTGATGTGTACTTCGATACCTTCTTTTCGCAACATCTCAACCACCCACCACCAGCCACACACCGGCTCGATGGCAGCAATGAGATGCTTGTGGTTGAGTGATTGTGCTAGTTTGATAGCTTCAGTTACTCCTTCTGGAGTGACGGCAAAAGTTCGGGTGAATAATTTACTTTGACCATCTTCTGACAAGGCGACCCAGGTTTGGGTGCGCTTGTGGAGGTCGATACCTATATATGTGTTCATGAACGTATCGGGCTACCTATTAAATGTCACTGACGTGACTTAGGTCTATGATACGACATAGGTTCTATGAAGTCGCGAAGACGACGATTTGTGAGCGAGTCACCGTCTTTGCGAGTGAGAAATGTCTGGGAGACATTTCGCAAGACTCATTGAGGGATTTTGTGAGTGCAACGAAGCAAAATACCCAATGAGTGGACAGTTCCTGTATAGTAAGCAATCCACATCGTCCGTCTTTGTGAACCACAGCGCGACCTGCCTGCGTGCCATGCCTACGCAGGTAGACAGTCCACATTGTCACGTCTTTGATGTCATTAGGAAGTGCGACAATCCATGTTAATATATTTTATATGAAATTAATCATCCGCATTTCCATCACTGCTCTAGCACTACTCATTGTTTCAAAATTACCTATCGGGATAGAAATTGATGGGCTTTACTCGGCTTTAGTCGCATCCGTTATTTTAGGGCTTCTAAACGCCATCGTTCGTCCCATTCTGGTCATTCTTACTTTTCCAATCACTATCGTAACTCTCGGGTTATTTATTTTTGTGATCAACGCGTTGCTTTTCTATTACACTGCTACCTTTGTTGGTGGCTTCCACATAAGTGGTTTCCTGTCTGCTCTCATAGGGTCAATTCTTGTTAGCATCATAAGTACGTTTGGAAATAAATTTATTAAGTAGTCGGAATAGCTATATTTTTTAATCTATTTTCTCACTCGCGAAGACGGACGAAGGCTCTCGCAAAGACGATGGTATGTACTTAACCTCTCTAATATGGTATTAAAGTAGTCATGTTTGTAGATCAAATTATAATTCATGCCAAGTCTGGCAATGGTGGTAATGGTGTTGAACGATGGCGCCACGAGAAGTTTATTGCCAAGGCTGGACCAGCTGGTGGCAATGGTGGCAATGGTGGCGATGTTTATCTAGAGTCCGTTAGAGACTTAGGTCTTTTGTCGAAGTATATGGGTAGCCCAGAGTTTGAAGCAGGGGTGGGTGAAGATGGACAAAGCGGTAGCAAACACGGACACAATGGCAAGGACATTACCATCAAGGTACCAGTCGGTTCAATCGTAACTGATGTTTCTAGAAATCGTTCCTATGAATTTTTTAGTGAGGGAATTAAGGAGCGTGTTTTCAAAGGTGGTCAGGGCGGTTTTGGTAACGAACATTTCAAAACATCAACCAATCGTTCTCCCCAGGAAACTACTGCTGGTAAGGGAGGGGAGCATGGCGACCTAAGAATTGAGCTCACACTGGTGGTTGACGTTGGCCTAATAGGTAAGCCTAACGCCGGCAAGTCATCTCTCCTAAACGCTTTTACTAACGCGCGTAGTGCAGTTGGTGCGTATCCCTTTACTACACTGCAACCACACCTTGGTGACTTCTACGGGTACGTCATTGCAGATATTCCAGGACTAATTGAAGGTGCTGCTAGTGGTAAAGGCCTCGGCCATACCTTCCTCCGTCATGTCACTAAGACAAAAATGCTTCTTCATCTGGTATCATTGGAGCATGAAGACCCAATTAATGAGTATTATACCATTTTGAATGAGCTGTCTTCTTATCATAAATCATTAGTGGAGAAGGAAGAATGGATAATCTTTACTAAAAAAGACCTTGCAAATCAAGAGAAGATTGATAGCATTCAATCATTCATTGACAAATCTGACAAACGTGTGTTTGTTATATCTACAGAAACACCCGAAGGCACCAAAGAGCTACGAGATGCGCTTGTGCAGTACCTGCGAGAGTCGTAAAATTAAGCATTGTTTAATTATTTTTTCTATTTTTATGTTTAAACCAACCATTGGCTTGGAAGTTCATGCTGAACTGAAAACAAAAAGTAAAATGTTTTGTGGTTGTGTGAATGATCCTCATGCTAGCGAACCAAATATAAATACTTGTCCGGTTTGTTTAGCTCACCCCGGGTCGTTGCCAGTAGCAAATTATGAAGCAGTCAAGAGTGTTCTTATTTTTGGAACGGCAGTAAATGGCACTTTGGCCAATTTTTCAGAATTTGATCGTAAGAATTATTTCTATCCAGATATTCCTAAAGCGTACCAAATCAGTCAATATGCTTTTCCATTTATTTCTGGTGGAGAATTGTCGGGAGTAAAACTCACTAGAGTACATCTAGAAGAAGATACTGCTCGAAGCCAGCATGACAAAGGGGACTACAGTTTGGTAGATTTCAATCGAGCGGGAGTCCCACTGATGGAGCTGGTGACCGAGCCCGTCATTCATGACGCCAAGACGGCTGGAGATTTTGCTCGCGAGCTTCAACTGACTTTACGCACTTTGGGAATTTCTGATGCTAATATGGAAAAGGGAGAGATGCGGGTTGAGGCGAATATTTCAATCAGTGATACTGAAGAACTTGGTACCAAGGTTGAAGTAAAAAATCTTAATTCATTCAAGTCTGTTGAGGCGGCTATTGCCTTTGAAATCGAAAGACAGACCAATATTTTACAAAATAACGGCCAAATACAACAAGAAACACGCGGTTGGGACGAAATTCACGACAAGACTTTTACACAAAGAAGCAAAGAAACAGCCAAAGACTACCGTTATTTTCCTGATCCAGACCTTCCCAAGCTTGTAACTACCGAGATACCAGCATTTTTACAATCTCGTCTAAAAGAACAACTCCCTGAACTACCGCAAAATAAGCGCTCAAAATATGATGTTATCGGATTGACGAGCAATCAAATTGAGACAATTCTGCAGTCTGCGATACTTGACAAGTATTTTGCCGAATTATTTATCTTGGCCAAGGAGAACCATAAAGTATTGTTGATGGCAACTAACTATCTTCTAACCGATTTAACGCCCGGTATCGCTGGTAAGGAAGCCGTCAAGATTCTTAGTCCTGAACATTTTTATGAGCTTATGGTTGTCCTCGAACAGAAAAAAATTACTTCCCGAGTTGCCAAAGATTTAATCATTGAAAATGCTACAACTGACACTGATTTAATTGCCGTGATTACTGATAGACAACTTTTTTCAAATTTTGATGATGATAAATTGACCGAGCTGGTTAGAACTATCATTGCTGATAATCCGGCAGTAGTTAATGAGTATAAATCAGGCAAATTCGCCAGCCTACAATTCTTACTAGGTCAAGCAATGAAGATCACTCGTGGCGTGGCTGACCCTAAGACATTGAAAACTATCTTTGAAGCAGAGCTACTCTAGCAGAGAAGATTATATTTATAAACACCTAGGAGAGTTTACAACTGTAAGGTGTATATTATCTGCTATACTATCTACATGAAGACGATAACTGTTGATGGGGAGGAATATACCAAGGCCAGCATTCTAGCGGAGCTGTTTGGTTATACATCAGACTATATCGGTCAACTTTGCCGAGCAAATAAAGTTGACGCCAAATTAGTGGGCAGATCTTGGTATGTTAATGAGTATTCTCTTGGTAAGCATAAAGACACTCGTTATGAAGCACTTCGTGCAAACGAGAAAACAAATAAAACCAATGTTAATTATGATGCTGGCCTCAGTAATATTCCCAAGGTTTCAATTCGTCCAACTTTGTCAAAGTTAACCAAACGGTCATTTCACAACCCGATGAATTTTAATTTGGTACAAAGAGAAAGTTTGCCTTTGGCTGTTTATGAGCATGATGATTATGAATTAGTTCCGCAATCAAAAGTAACAAAAGAGAACACCCTAGCTGTTAAAGTCCCGGTTGCGCTCTCTAATGCAGTGGAAGTGCCTATTAGTTTGGAAGATGGTAACCCCTATAAAATAAGCATTTATAATCATCATAAAATTTTACCAAAAAGTGATTTTAGGATTAAAAATATAGCTAAAGAAGAGCACACTGAAGACACTTTGTTGCCAGACAAATCTTCAAAAAAACCTACTTTACTTGGGCATATTATTGAAGTTAACAAAAGTGTGAAAGCTATTCCTTCCCCACATTTTACACCCCGGGCGATTAAAGATGCCGAATCTGCCACCAAGAATTCAGTTTCAATCATTCCACTTTCTTTGGCGTTATCTCTAGCGGTAGCTTTAATGATTATTACTCTTGATACCCAGATAATTACCAATGGCTTGGCGGTAAACAGTCGTTTAGTCTTTACTACCGCCTCTCTTGAGCAAATTTTTGCGATACTTGGGTTTTAACACTAAACAGCTTTGATGGTTGTTTGTAGCCATGGATCGCCACGTCACTCGTCCGCTCGCTCCTCGCAAAGACGGACGGCGGACGCGAAGCGCGGTAGGTGGCAATCCAAGTTCTTGTCATCATTCTGGATTACTGGGACAACATTCAAGTTATTAACATTTCAGTAATTCAACGGCCTCAGATGTAGGTATAATATATTAGGTTTTCCTAATATTATGACTTCCAAAGTACAACTTGGCTCTAGTCAATTTATATCTGTCAAAGAGGCGGCAGTGCTGGTTTCGTGTTCGCGAGATTATGTCACCAAGTTGGCTCGTGAAGGCAAAATTACAGCATCACAAAATAAGCGTCAATGGTTTGTTGATGAGAATTCACTAAAAAACTTTTTTGAGTTTTCTCAGTATGAGGTTGAGGTGCGTAGTAAACACCTGCGTGAGATTAGAAAAAAAGAAATTTTATTACGACAGGAACTTGCAAAAAAAGTTAATTCCTTAAAAATCAAGCATGACCGTAGTGTTCGGTTAATCGCCGGTCATTCATTTTTAATTATGCTTTGTGGCATCGGGGCCGGCTTTCTTTTAAATTTTGTCAGTGTCTACCTGCCGACTAGTAGAGTAACTCAGTTGGCGGAGACACCGAGTGCTATGTTTTCAAATTTATTTGGAATGGTTGCTGATCATAATGGTAATTATGTTTCTGAGGACTTGACCATTAGCGACAGCGCGACTGAGACGTTTGATAATTTAAATATAACTAATAAGGTGGTGGCTCTTCCTGATACTACAAATTTTTCTCAAACTGAGCTGGCTGGTTTGATTTTTCAATCAACTACCATAATTAATTACGCAAAATCATTCTTTTGTAAGTTTGTCGGATTTATTGTTAGGCCGTTTGGTTGGTGTCAGCCAGGGTTGTTGAGCGAGGAAATTTCTCAACCAACTTATTTTTCATCATCAAAAGACGGAGTTACTTCATCAGTTATTCAACCACCGTCCACCACCACAATTAATTACATCACCAATAAATACATTACCTACCAGTCTAGTGTCGGTATTACCGAAAACGATTTTTCTGCTCGTTTGAATAATTTAGCAGAGACATTGCGTTCAGATTTTTCAAATAATAATTTCACTGGAAATGTGACGCCAGTGGTTGTGGGCACCACCACTAAAATTTTTGTCAATCGTCAGGCCGACCGAATTTACGATAGTGTCTATGACAGTGTCGCCAACGTCACCACCAACGGCACCCTAGAAAACCCTACCCTCAACGGTACTCTCACTGTTGATAGTCTTTCCACTAATCAACTAATCTATCCTAATTCCGCTGGTATCCTGACATCGGCTTCAGGTCTTAATATCATCAATGATAACCTCACCATTGGCACTACTACTGCCTACGAAAAATTAACTCTAGAAACCGCCCTCTATTTAGGTTCGTCAACTCCCACCACCACTACCAACCGACTATACAATGGAGACGGCTCACTCTACTGGTCGGGAAG
>Ga0210039_1002770_pt1 | contig 14083 bp, 14 predicted proteins | sample CryGeyCG2114_250_3_FD_185460 | JGI IMG/M metagenome (GOLD analysis project Ga0210039, IMG submission 185460) | Groundwater microbial communities from aquifer - Crystal Geyser CG17_big_fil_post_rev_8/21/14_2.50 (SPAdes) (version 2) | ecosystem: Environmental > Aquatic > Deep subsurface >...
GACGGTCTTGCGCGCCAGGTTTTCGAGCCGCTCCTGCACATCTCCCTGACCGACGTGGCCGCGGCCGAGTCCCGCGCGCAGCATGGGCGTGTCCACCGCGCCAGGGAGGATGGCGTTGACGCGGATGTTATCAGGCGCGAATTCGATGGCCATGGCGCGCGTCAGGGCGAGCAGTCCGCCCTTGGATGCGGCGTAGGCGGCGATGTTGGCGGAGGTCTGAATGGCGTGGACAGAGGAGACGTTGACGATCGCCCCACCCCCGCCTGTTTTGAGAAGCGGATGCGCCAACTTGACGCCGAGGAACACCGAACGTAAATTGGCGGCCATGACCGCGTCCCATTCAGCGACGGTCGTTTCGACCAGCGGCTTGGCGATCTGCATGGCGGCGTTGTTGACCAGCGCGTCGAGCGAATCGGTGAATTGGTGCGCCTTCTCGAAGATGACAGCGATTTCGTCCGCGTGGGAGATGTCGGATTGGATGAAGAGGCCGTCCGAGAGGAAGTCATTGCCAAACGCATTTCGGTCCACGCCGATGACGCGCCAGCCTTTTTCAGCAAATAACTGGACGGTGGCTCTACCAATTCCACCAGCGGCGCCTGTAATGAGGATTGTCTTTGACATAGAGTTATTTTTCCTTGGGGCGACTGCCCAGTCCTGACGGTCTGGGTCAGGAAAGTCACCACTACGCTTGCAAAGCCGACCTTCGTCGGCTGGAGACGAGTCCACGAAGGTGGGCTTTGCAAGCGTTGGCGCGATTTTCGCGAAGCATCCCTGTGGGACAATCGCCAACGATCCAGCCGCGCCTGTGACAAGAACAGTTTTTACTTCGGACATTTTCTTTCATCTTTCTTCTTTCGGTAGTGTCCCTGTAACGAGTGATGGCAATAAAATGGTTTTTTATGTTTACGGCTTGATAGCCGTTATCCTCGAAACAATCAATTGTTTCGAGGAGTTACAGAATAGGTTATACAACATGCCACTGTCGGTCTCAGCGATGTTCTGCGCGTGCGCGTATGAAAATGTTTTTTAGACTTTTATCATAGACTAGTTTCTGGCGCAAAACCGGCAAAAGACGGGCAAAAACCGGTTTGGCAGGGAGTTTTGCACCAAGGGGATAATGCGTGCTTTTGTTTCGCACTTTGACAACCAAACCTCCTCACGCTTGCGGAGGATCACGTTGCCCGGTCCATCACCGCCAGGTTGCCGGCGATAATGCCCCAGCCGACCCAGCGTTGGAAGCCGTCATTGCCGCGATCCAGGCAACGTCCCAAACCATGCGCCCGTTTGAGAACGCTAATGCGGCCTTCCACGCCCGCATGCCACTTGCGCCCGGCGACAAACCATTTGCGGCGTTCGTGCGTTTTACGCGATTGCGATTTGTAACCGGGCTTGGGCAGGATGATGCGCTTGACGCCCATGTCTTGCGCGAGTTGTTCGTTGCCCGGCGAATAGAGGCCGCGGTCGGCGCTGGCTTGTTGGGGCGGATGCTGGAAGAGTTTTTGATGCGCTTGCAGGCTGGGCCGCCACTGGCGTTCGTCGGGCGGATTGCCATCCAGGATGCGATAGTGACTGACGATGCCGCCGTCCACTTCGTCGAGCCAGATTTTGTGGCCGTATTCCACGGGTTTCGTTTCCTTGCCGCGGCAGATAATGTCTGCGTGCGGTTCAAAGATGCTGACGATTTTTTCCTGTGCCGGAACCTGCTCCTTCTGAAACACGCGCCGCTTGGTTTGATCGATCACTCGTTCGGCCAGCGGGATGAAGTTCTCCAGCGTGCGAACCAGGCGCTTGGCGGTTTTTCCGCTGACCTGGCGTAGATGCGTCAGGGTCTGACGGGCTTGGCCCACCACCTGGCCCGTTTGCTCGACCAGTTGTTGATAGAGTTGTGTGGCCGCTTCCTTGGCCGCTTCCGTCCGTTTCCGCGCGGCCTCACCAATGGCTCGAGCGAGGTCCCGCGCTTTCTGCGTTAGTTGTTTGCCCGTTTTCCGCACAACCGACTGGACGGCTTGCGAAAGACTCCGCGCGCGCTGCACGGTTCGTTCCAGCACGCGTACGCTGTCCGCCAACTGGCGGCTGTCGCTGGGCGGGTGAATGTTGCTTTCCACCACCGTTCCGTCTGTGCGCAGTTTTCTTCCTTTGGTGACCTTGTGTTCGACCGCCAACTCAGCCACGCGCCTGTTGAATTTCTCCAGCGTTTCGCCGCGTAGCAGGTTGTTCCAGCGCATCAGCGTCTTTTCATCCGGTGCTGGGTTGAAGTACACCCGACAAAACTGGCGCAGCGTCAGGCTATCGGTCACAGTACGCTCGGTCTCCCGATAACTGTATTGATACAACCGCTTGACCACCAGCATCCGCAGGATGACTTCGACCGGCGTCGAGTTGCGCCCGGTGAACAGCGTATGCGTCCAACGCTTGGAGAAATCTGCTCGAATCAGTTGAAACAATTCGTCGTCCTCCAGGTAAACGTCCACCTGCGCCAGCGCGGGATCCATGCAGGGAACCAGTTGGAGAATTTCGGCAAACACCTTGTCTTCTGCGTAATTATCGCGTAACATTGGGCAAGCCTCCTTTGGGATCGGTTGTGTTTTTCACCTCAACTTTTACCAAAGGGGCTGTTTGTTTGTCAAGCGCGACGTTTCTTTTGCACCAGAAACTAGCATAGTTAGTAATTCGTATCTCAGCACTTTGACGCGCTAACAAATTCTTCAGATTCTTGAACTTCTTCTTAAAAATCTTCGTTGTCTCACCTGCACTGCACCGAACGCAGTGCGGTGCAAGTGTCGCCTCTTCGCGGTGAAAAATGTTTTTGCAGCGCAGATTCACTCGTGAAATTCTTCCACCTGATAAGTCAAAACATCCAAATGCTTGCGCCGCCACAAGTCCGCGTTCGCGCCCATTTTGAGGCACAGGTTGTCGAGGAAATCCTCCGCCTCGGGCAGTTTCTCCCAGACCTGCGGCAGGAAGGTGGCGCGGCGGCTCCCATCGCGCAGGACGACGCCGTCCACGTGCGGGCGCAGTGCGGCGACCAGGTCTGCGGGACGCGCGTATTCGAGCGGGACGGGGGCGGTCAGCCGCGAGACCTCGAGGCTGATCCCGTTTAATTCAGCGACCTGCACGGGCGGGAAACGATAGTCTTCCAGCGCGGCGGCGATGGCGTGCTCGCGCACGTCTTCGGCCAGCGGCTGGTAGGCTTCCAGCGCGCCGATGCAACCGCGCAGGCCGCCGCGCACCGTCAACGTGACGAAGGAGGCCCCGTCCGCGCGCAGGCGCGGGGACAGGGAATCCCAATCCAGCGGCGGCAGTTTCTCACTGCGCACGCCCAGTTCCAGCGCCTGCCGCGCCAACCGGAGCAGGGTTTGCTTTTCATCAGGAGTGAGTGAGTTGAACATAAGCGCCTCCAGACGACTGAAGTCGTCACTACATGGCGCACCCATGTAGTAACGACTTTAGTCGTTCACGCAAGTTGATGATACCCGCGGTCGTGATACGCCAGCGGGTCTTCCGTGGAGTGGACGCGGGCTTCCACCACCTCGGCAACGAACAACGTGTTGACTCCCGCCGCGTACGTGTGGACGACGCGGCAATCCAGCCGGGCCAGTCCGCCCTCCAACAGGGGCGCGCCGCCGGTGGGCGTCTGCGCCGCGAGTCCCGCCATGCGCTCCGCGCCGCGCAGTTTTCCGGCGAAGCGTTCGGCCAGTTCCTGCTGTGCGGCGGAAAGGATGGTGACGCTGAAAGCGCGGGATTTTGTCACAAGGCCGAAGAGACGCGCGTCGTTTCTCAAAACCACGGTCACCAGCGGCGGATCGAGCGAAAGGGAGGTAAACGAGTTGACGGTCATGCCATAGGCTTCGCCGTCGTGTGTTGCCATCAACACCGCCACGCCGGTCGTCCAGGCGCGCATGGCGCGGCGGAAAGATTCGGGGTCAAAGGGCATGAAGGATCTCCAGTCAATTTCATCATAACGAAGAGGCGGGAGAGAGTCAAGACGGAAAAAGATAGGGGCGCCTTTTCCACTTCTTCCAAAATCTCCCCCGATTTCACCAACGCCTTCATCTTTATTATGATCGTTGTAAAGCGGACGATCCACTTCGAGATGATCCATGTGCCTGCGGATTGTCTCGCGCGCTTGTTGAGTCCCCCTTTGCCCGGTGTTTTTTGCGCGGGTGAAATGCTGGATTGGGAAGCGCCGACGGGAGGTTATTTGCTCACGGCATGTTTTGCGAGCGGGCGCGTGGCGGGGTTGGGGGTGATAAAGTGGATTGAAAATATGGAAACCGCCGTATAATATGCCATAGGCGTGTCAGCCACTCCTTTCCCAATACAGGCTCAATTTCATGTTACGCTTGTAGCAGGAATATTCCATGACCATACAGAGCAGCCTTCAAATCGGAAATGTTATTCGCAATGCCGTTATATTCGATGTCAAAAACTGGCTTGGTGACATGATGAATTCAGATTCTTTAATTCAGTCCGTTCAGGATTTTTTTGCGGTTTTAGAACAACGAAAAATTGATTATGTGCTGGTTGGGGGCATTGCCACCCTGCATTATGTCGAAGGGCGAAACACGCAAGACCTGGATTTGCTCATGGCATTATCGTCGCTGGAAAAATTGCCCGAACTCAAAATCTCCAGCCAGGACATGTATTTTGTGCGAGCCAATTATGGCGAACTGCAGATTGATATCCTGCTCACGCAAAATCCCCTGTTCAAAAAAGTACATGACAAATATTCCAAGTCGCAAAGATTTCTTGACCGTGATATTCCATTGGCAAGCGTGGAAGGTTTGTTGTTGTTGAAACTCTATGCCTTGCCGTCCTTATACAGGCAGGGCAATTTTGCCAGGGTGGGTATTTACGAAAACGATATCGCGACATTGCTTCACTACTACCAGCCCAATGTGCCTGCTTTGTTAAACGAGTTATCCAAGTACGTGAACGAGAACGATCTAGCAGAGATCAAGAGCATCATGACCGAAATTCAGAATCGAATCAATCGTTTCAAAAACGAGTCTCGTTAATCAGACGAGCGGCACGACAAAAAAGACCGGTTTCACATCGGTCTTTTTTCATCCCTATCCCAACCTTCCCACCACCTTTTCCACTTCCTCTAAAATCTCCCCCGATTTCACCAACGCCTTCATCTTGTTGTGATCGTTATACAACGGCCTGTCCACTTCGAGATGATCCACGTGCTTGCGGATCGTCTCGCGCGCTTTCTGGGTGCCCTTGCCCGGCGTGAACTGGCGGAAGTCTAACGCTTGCGCGGCGGCCATGAATTCGATGCCGAGAATGCCGAAAGCGTTATCCAAAATCTGTCCGTTCTTCAAGGCGGTGTTCATGCCCATCGAAACAAAATCCTCCTGATCGGCCGCGGCAGGGATGGATTGGATCGAAGCCGGCGTGGATAATATTTTTTGTTCCACAATGAGATGATCGGCCGTGTATTGCGAGAGCATCATGCCGGAATAAAAGCCCGGTTCGTGTGCGAGAAAATCCGGCAAGCCCTGGGATAACGCGGGATTGGTCAAACGATTCAATCTTCGTTCAGATAAAACGCACACCATCGTGATGGCAATGCCCGCCGTATCCATCGGCAATGAAACCGGCGATCCCTGGAAGTTCGCGCCGGTCAAAGTGAGATTCATCTCAGGCACAAAGATCGGGTTATCGCCCACGCCGTTCAACTCAATTTCAACTTGCGAGCGCGCGTACGCAATCGCGTCCCGCGCCGCGCCGATCACCTGCGGCGACGAACGCATCGAGTACGCGTCCTGCACCTTCGTCTTCATTTTGCCGGTCGCCAGGTCCGAGCCTTCGATCATCTTCGCGATATTTTTCGCGGATGTGATCGCGCCCTTGAAGCCGCGCAGTTCATGCAGCTTGGCGCTATACGGCTTCATGTTCCCAAGCAGCGCTTCGATGGACATCGCCGCCGCGATCTCGGCCTGCTTGATGAATCTTTCCATATCGTAAATGTGAAGCGCGGACATGGCGGTCAGCAGGTTGGATCCGTTGATGGCGGCCAGGCCGTCACGCGCCTGGAGGCCGGGGACCGGAATCCCAGCCCGCCGCATCGCTTCCTGACCTGTGAGTCGTTCGCCGTTAAACCAGGCTTCCCCTTCCCCCATCAAAAGCAACGCGGCCTGCGCCATCGGGGCCAGGTCGCCCGACGCGCCGACCGAGCCTTTCTGGCAGACCACCGGCGTGACGCCTTTGTTCAACATCTCAACATACGTCAGCGTGATCTCCGGCCTGCAACCGGAATTCCCATGCGCGTGGACGTTGATGCGTCCCGCCAGCGCGGCGCGCACGTGTTCGATCGGCGCCGGGTCGCCAATTCCCGCGGCGTGGTTGTAGACGAGATATTTTTGAAATTCCTTTACCTGGTCGTCATTTAATATTTTTTCCGAGAACTCGCCAATGCCGGTGTTCGTGCCATACATGATCTCTTTTTTGGCAAGTTTATCCTCCAGCATGGCGCGGCAGATTTTGATGCGCTCCAATGCTTCAGGGGCTAATTCAACTTTCTCGTTATCGCGCGCGATCGCGGCCAGTTTTTCAATGGTGAGGGACGATCCGTCGAGGATGATGGTCATGAAATTTCTCCTTGGGGGTTGACAATTTGTTTTAAAGGCTTACAATGTGTTCATAAGCCAGTCGGCTATAGGTGAAAGTCGGCTCCATGCCGTGCGCTCGAAATCCGAGCCTAGCCTATAGAGGGCTGGTTTTTTCTATGTCAAAGGGATTGGAATGAGAATACCAGTTTTGGGGGTATTTGGCGCTGTCGTAACGGTCAACCAGAAAACTCACCTTGTCTCGCATGAAATTGAAGTATCGCATTTCCCGTTTTGCAAAGGCGCGATAGACAGCCCAGTTCAAGTAATCAATCACTTGCAAGCATGGTTCGCCAACTGCGGTATGGGGATAAATTTGGATCTTGGTTTCAATTTTATGATTCCAGCGGTTTTCAAAAGCCGATAAACCCCGCAAAGCGGCTTGCTCCAATCTTTCCTGGCGCAGGCGTGTGCCGCGTTGCGAAATGTAAACGCGGTTGTCTGTGTAACGATGTAGTACGTTCTCAAACAGCAAGCTGATCAGATAATCGTAAAATTCATTTTCTTTGGCGTGGAATGAGTTGCGAAAGATGCGCTCGATCTTACGCGCCACCACAAACTGCGCCTTGAAATCCAGCGGACGCAACGTCTCGAACACGGCCTGACGCACTTCGGGACAATCATCCTTGGCGTGAAAGGAAACATTGGATTTCTTAATGGAGGGAACTTCCTTCAAATATTCAGTGGCCGCGATACGCGCATGCAGATCGTTCAGCGCGGCGCGAATGGAACGCGGATCGGGAGTTTCCACAAATCCCAAGATCAGGATCGGCGAACAACCTTCCTGCCCGACGATCAAATTGCCGTGACGGTCATAAAACGTGGGGTCGCCCGACTCGTCTACAAAATACCAATGCTCGCCTTCAATTGGTTTTTTCACGATCCTGATTTTACCCCAAACAAAATTCAAAAATCCTTTTCTCGTTGGCTGGAGTTGAGTCCGCAAAGTTGGACTTTGCGCTCGTTGACGCGATTGCGATCCCAGGTTCCCCTCCAAGTTTACCGACCTCCCTCTCCTCACAAAGCGGGAGGCCTTTCAAATCAATGCCCGCAGTTCCCACAATCCCCGCCTGAGCAGGAGTTACAACGACATTCGCCCAAAGTTCCCGGGCACGGCAAGTCCTGGAGAATCGCATGATTTAGCAGGGAGAAAGCGCGGCCCGGAATGTTATAATTCAAAACAGAGCAAGGAGAATTTCGGATGAACGAGATCAAACTGAGCGATCCATTGGCGTCGCAACTTCGGCGCGAAGCCGAATCATATGGCTTGGCGGTGGAACAACTCATCGAAACCGCCGTTCGGCATTATCGCTTTCTGTCCCAGCGAGAAAAGATCAATGCTGAATCGGCCTGGTGGGAAGCGCTCGCGCCCGAAAAACGCGCCCGCTATACGGGGGAATACGTGGCGATCCATCTCCATGCTGTGGTGGATCACGACAAGAGCGAAGAGGCGCTTCGAAAGAGGATCCGGGCGAAGTACGGCAAAACCGCCGTACTCATCGCGCCGTCGCATGGCCGCCGCGAGTTGCGGATTGTCAGTACCCGCCTCACACCCTCATGAGCATCCCCTACGATACAAGATTCTCTCCGCCCGCGCCAATCCTGTATATCCGGTTGGCGAGTCCGGGTGATGTCCCACAGGGTGAATCCCTGGCGGGTATCACAGACACCGGTTCGGATGGGACGCTGGTTCCCATCCGCCTTCTCGAAGCCGTTGAAGCAATTGACGTGGGGGAGGCGACCCTTTACGGAGTTTTGGGGGAAACGCGGAACGTACATCTGTACGAAGTGGATATCCACATCGGAGATTTGACCCTTCCCAACGTTATCGTTGTCGGCGATGAACACGGTGATGAGATCGTCATCGGCCGCAATATCTTGAATGGCCTGATCCTTCTTCTGGATGGACAACGCCGTCTCACCGATTTGCTTGAGCGGAGGCCGAATTTAAGAAGGCCTTGAGGCAAGGCGGGAAAACATTGCAATCCCCAAATTGCAGGACAATTCCTGTGAATAATCGCAAGAGAGATGGGCCTATTCTCGAAATCTCGAAGGCGCTCATTCGCCTCCCATCCTAGCCATCAACTTCCCACCTTGATAGCGGGAGTTTTTTTCATCAATGTCCGCAATTCCCACAATCCCCGCCGGAGCAGGAGCCACAGCCGCCCCCGCCCGAGGTCACGGGTTTGGCGCTTCCGCCGCTGTGGGCGTAGAACAGCGCCAGTTTGCGCTTTACATCCTCACTGCCGCACTTCTCGCAGGCGATGGCCGCGTCCTTTTGGCTCATGGGACGGATGGTTTCGAATTCTTTTTTACAGGATTGGCAGACATATTCGTAGATGGGCATGGGAGAGTCTCCGTTGAAAAATTCACCTGGATTGTAATCTCATTTGGCTGGGATGACTCGCGTTACAATTAGCCCATGCCACCCGACTCCAAATCTGTTCTTTCCCAGATCGCCAGCATCGAAGCCGAAATGCAACGCATCGGTTTTTGGCAGGCAGGGCCGCTCAAACCGGAGCAATACCAGTTCAGCGAAGCCTTCGCCATGGATAGCATGGCCTTTTCACAATGGCTTCAATTCATCTTCATTCCGCGCGTGAAGGACTCTGTGGCCAGCGGTAAACTTCCGTCCAAAAGCCAGGTGGCGGCGCAGGCCGTGCGGGAGTTCGATGGTCAGCAGGAAGCGTCCCATCTGGTGTCTCTGCTCTCAGAGTTTGACGCGCTGTTTTAAATTATTTCGCGGCGTAAAACCAACACCATAATTTTAGAGAGAACATGCCAAAAGAAAAAGAATACCTTCCCAAACGCGCCATGTCCATCCACGCCCACCCCGATGACCAGGAGTTCACCGTCGCGGGGACGCTCGCCAAATGGGCGCGGGCGGGTTGCGAGATCGTCTCGGTCATCCTCACCAGCGGGGACGCAGGCTCGAACGATCCACAGCACGGCGAAGAGTACAAGCCCACGCTGGCGAAACTGCGCGAGCGCGAGCAGAAGGCGGCGGACAAAGTCATCGGCATCAACGAGACGGTCTTCCTCGGATATCCCGATGGCGAACTGGAACCGACCCTCGCGCTCCGCAAGGAATTGACGCGCCTCATCCGCCAGCACAAGCCCGAGGCGGTCGTCATCGGCGACCCGCAGGGCGTGTTTTACGGCAACGGCTACATCAATCATCCCGACCACCGCGCCGCCGCGCAGTCCGCGCTGTACGCGGTCTTCCCGTCCGCGGAGACGCGCCTCATTTTCACCGACCTGCTCACAGCGGGGTACGAACCGCACAAGGTCAAACGCATCTACGTCCACGGCGCGGAAAAGCCCGATACGTGGGTGGACATCACCGCCACGTTGAACGTCAAATTGAAGGCGTTGAAAAAACACAAGAGTCAACTCGGCGAGTGGGACCCCGAAAAAATGATGCGTGAGTGGGCCGCGCAGGAAGGCAAGGAAAAGGGGCTGAAATATGCCGAGGCCTTCAAGGTGATGATCCACGAGGAAGAACAACCTGAAAATTAGCGGCATCTGACCGCGCTTCGATAATGATAAAATCGTGGCGCTTTAAATCCGCAGGCCGAGGAGTCAGGTCGTATGGTCTTCACCAGTTATGATTTTCTGGTATTCTTCCTCATCGTTTTTATTCTCTACTGGCTGGCCCGGCGCAGGCAATGGCAAAACCTGATCCTGTTGGCCGCCAGTTACGTATTCTATGGCTGGGTGCATCCCTGGTATGCCGTCCTGCTGGGACTCTCGACCCTCGCGGATTACGGACTGGCGCTCGGCCTCGCGCGTGACCGGACGCGGGCGCGCCGTTACGTGACCCTCAGCCTGCTGCTCAACCTCGGCGCGCTCGGCCTCTTCAAGTATTACAACTTCTTCAGCGAGGGACTCGTCGCCGCGCTGACGGGGCTCGGGCTCCAGGCTGACGCGTTGCTGGCGCGCGTCCTGCTCCCCGCGGGGCTGTCGTTCTACACCCTGAAAAAACTTGCCTACATCCTCGACGTGGCGCGCGGGGAACTGGAGCCAACCCGCGACCTGGTCGGCTTTAGCCTGTTCGTGGCCTTCTTCCCCCAGGTCACCGCAGGCCCGATTGACCGCGCCCAGAAACTCCTGCCGCAGATCCAGTCCGAGCGCGCCTGGAAGGCGGAGAATTTTTATTTTGCCTGGCCGCTCATCGTGATGGGATTCTTCAAGAAAGTGGTGATAGCCGACACCATCCGCGTGGCGGTGGACCGCGTCTACAGCCTCAAGGAACCGACGATCTTCCTGCTGGCGGCCGCGACGTTGGGATTCACCCTGCAAATCCTGGCGGACTTTTCCGCCTACACCGACCTGGCGCGCGCCGTCGCGCGCCTGTTCGGGTTCGAGACTTCCGAAAACTTTCGCTCACCGTATCTCTCCCTGACACCCACCGATTTCTGGAACCGCTGGCACATCACGCTGTCCACCTGGCTGCGCGACTACATCTTCTTCCCCCTGCGCCGCGCCCTGTTGCGCGCCCGCTGGCCGCGCTGGCTGACGGACGCCGTCCCCCCGCTGGGGACCATGTTCCTCAGCGGCCTCTGGCATGGCGCAGGCTGGACCTTTGCGGTCTGGGGTCTCTTCTACGGGGCGCTGATCGTTGTCTACCAGGCCATTGGCATGGGCGGCGCATGGAAACCGGCCAATAAGGTGACGCAATTCCTGGCATGGCTGGTCATGTTTACGTTCATTGCCGCCAGCTTCGCCGTCTTCCGCGCCCCCACACTGGAGTGGTTGTTCACGGTCGTTACGCATGGTTCGCTAACCGGCTCAGTGGATTATCAAACCCTGGCAGTCGTTACGCTCTCGATGACCGCCTTCTATGCCGCGCCGCTCATCCTCAAGATGCTGATGGATCGGTATCTCAGTCCCGCCTCCTTCTGGCACGACCTCTACTACGCGGGCGCGACGGTAGCCATGCTGGCTTACCTGAATTCATCCTCCCCGGACTTCATCTACTTCCAATTCTGAGGCGTCATGCGTTCCTTTCTCCGTACCTCCCTGCTCCTGCTCGCCGTTCTTATTGCCCTCACCGTCTACCTGCCGCGGCGTTACGGCGCGCCCTATCCCGCCCAGCCCGGCCCAACGTTCGACAATGCAGTGCGGAGCAGGGTTACGAACATCCTTGGAGAACATCACATTGAAGTGGCGCTGATCGGCGATTCCGCGCTGGAGCAGGGCGTGGACGCGCAAGCGCTCTCCACCGCGCTGGGCAAGTCCTCATACACCATCGCCGTCCCCGGCTCCACCTCGGCCTTCTGGTATCTCATCCTGAAAAATATCATACTGGAAGCGGACCCGCGGCCGGACGCGGTCATCCTGCTCTATCGCGACACCATCCTGACCCTGTCCGATTTCCACGTCAACGGGGGCTACGTCGCCGAACTGGACCAGTTCGCCACCGCGCGCGAGGATGTCCTGCTGGAACGCGCCTACCTGAACTTCATGAACCCGCTGGAGAAGTGGGCGCTGGCCTACTTTCCGCTCTACAGTTCCCGCCAGCGGCTGGCGGATAAAGCCGATTATTACGCCCGCAACCTGCTGCCCGTTCTATTCCTTCCCTGCAAAGGGGATTGTCTCGACCGCGCCCATGCCATCGTATTTCACGTTGACAATGTGGCGCCTGCATTCCAGGAAAAAGCGCTGGTGGAGGAGGAGGAATTCCTCTTCACGCCGCGCGCCATGGATTTCGAAGGGCAGGCGGGGCGCTCCTTCCTGCCGGAGATCATCCGCCTGGCGCGGGAGAACGGCATCCGCCTGATCCTGGCGCATGAACGCACCCTGCTCTTCCCGGCCGCAGGGGCTGAACCAAAAGCCCTCCAGGAATACAAACGGGCGCTGGCGTCCTATCTGAAAGCCAACGATGTCACCCGGCTGGATTTTTCGTACGACCCGCGCCTGCCCGAGGATTATTTTGCGGATGTCCTGCACATGAACGAGACCGGGAAGGCCGCTTTTACGCAAATGCTGGCCGAGGCGCTGTTGCCCCTCCTGCCTTAACGTAAATCGAGATATTATCTCGACCTACATCCCCTAACTCGGACAAGCCGACCTGCGGCAAAAATGAAACCGGCCTGTTACCACCAAGTCACCACACTTGCACCGCACTGCGTTCCCTGGCACCGCCCGCCAGGGCAGGTGTGGTGCAGTGCAGGTGAGACACAAAGTCAAAACAAAAAACTTGTACGCACGCCAAAGCGGTGGGATGTTCGCCTGTTCAGGCGGCAGTTCAACTGCCGCCCCATCGGTTTGGTGGCTAACAAAAAACTTCGTGCCTTTGTGCCTTCGTGTTAAAATTCTTGCCAAAAACAAGGATTTAACTCCCAAGTTACTAAAAGACGAGCAGACCCACCAACGCCGCGGCCAGCGGGACGGTGAGGTTGTCCACGTCTCGAAAGGGGAGCGACTCGACCGCGGAGGCTGTCAGGGCGAGAATCGCCAGGGGGACGAGGCACGCGCTAAACGGTCCGGGAAAGACGCGGGCGGCGACGTAAATCCACAGGATGAAAGCAGAGAGGACAAATCCGCCGGCCAGCACGCTGGCCGATCCGGCCCAGGATTTTTCGCGGCTCCACGGCAGTTTGGGCGAGGGGACGCGGCGGCCAACAATGTCGGCGATGCCGTCGCCGCCGCACATCAGCATGAGGGCGGTCATGCCGATGGGGGAGTCTCTCCAGAAGATGAGCGTGAGCGCCACAAAGACGATGCCATAGATCAGCGGGCCGCGCAGGATTTCGCGTCGGTCACCAGTGTGCGACATGGCCTGCACCGAGGCCTCGTCTTTGAGGATGCCCGTGCCGATCAGCGCAAACTGGAGGGTGATGAGGAGCGGGACGGCCGCGGCCCACCAGCGCGCCTCGGGTGACTCGCGAAAGAGGAACCAGCACAACACAAAGACCGGGCCGGTGGTGATGTGAATGATCTTGCGGCTGAGGCGGCTTTCGATCCAGCCGCGCTGGGCGGCAAAATCCATCAGCCTGAGCCAGGCGAGGCTGATGGCAAGCGTGACGGCGGCGGCGATCCAGTTGTTTGGCATGACTACTCCTTTACCAAATTCCAAACAGGATTGGGAGATGGGTAGTGGGCAAGCGGCGAACTTCACGACATTGTATCAAAAGATTCAGCATTGACGTTTCCTCGCCTGAGGCATAGAATACAGCCAATCGAATATCGGCCAGTCCGCGGCGAAGCCGGTGTAAGTCCGGCGCTGTCCCGCAACTGTGAGGTTAGTTCGGTAGTTGGATAGTTACGTAGTTAAATAGTTGGGTAGTTAAACATCAAACTACCAAACTACAAAACTACATAACTACCAAACTAACCAAGTCAGGTCGCCCGCGCTGGTCGGTTCGCCACACTCTCGTGGAAAGGAGGTGGAGGACAGGCCCAATCGGATTGCCTCTCCCCTCCCCAGCCCTGGCTGGGGATTTTGATTTTCAAACTACGATACA
>Ga0210039_1002772_pt1 | contig 14081 bp, 12 predicted proteins | sample CryGeyCG2114_250_3_FD_185460 | JGI IMG/M metagenome (GOLD analysis project Ga0210039, IMG submission 185460) | Groundwater microbial communities from aquifer - Crystal Geyser CG17_big_fil_post_rev_8/21/14_2.50 (SPAdes) (version 2) | ecosystem: Environmental > Aquatic > Deep subsurface >...
GTAATGCCTGGCGATAACATCTCTATGGATGTTGAACTGATTACACCAATCGCAATGGATAAAGAACTGCGTTTCGCTATCCGCGAAGGTGGTCGTACGGTCGGCGCTGGCGTCGTTACCGACATTACTAAGTAAAAAGCTAAAGATGTGCAGCGGCGGTAGACTTGTGCTACCGCCGCTTTGCCGTCACTGGAGAATAGGAAATGCGTGAACTGTTGTCATTATCATGTGAAGAGTGCAAACGCCGTAATTATACGACTGATAAAAACAAGCGTACGATGACGGATAAGCTTGTGCTGAGTAAGTACTGCAACTCATGTCGTAAGCATACACCGCACAAAGAGTCGAAGATCAAGTAAAACGATAGGCGAGTAGCTCAATTGGTAGAGTACCGGTCTCCAAAACCGGATGCTGTGGGTTCGAGTCCCTCCTCGCCTGCCAGATAAGCTTTGTGTATTAGGTGAAATAGGAGCTGATTATGAGTCGTGTCGCAGAGATGCGTAAATTCATGAACGAAGTGAAGGTCGAAACCAAAAAGGTGACGTGGCCTGAGCGCAAAGAGACAGTCTCGGCAACACTGATGGTGTTCGTCATGGTTATCTTTGTGGCCCTGTTTCTATGGTTGGTTGACTGGGGCTTGAGTGCTCTTGTCCAGCAGGTGATCTGATGTCGATGAACTGGTATGTCGTACAGGTTTACTCCAACTTTGAAGACAAGGTTGAACAGATGCTGCGTGAGAATGCGGAGCGGGCTGGTCTAAGTGACAGCTTCGGTCAGATTCTTGTGCCGCGTGAGGAAGTAGTTGAGCTGAAAGAGGGGCAGAAAGTGACCTCACAGCGCAAGTTCTTCCCTGGTTACATTCTTGTCGAGATGGAAATGAACGATGATACCTGGCATGTGGTGAAAGACACCCGTCAGGTCAGTGGTTTCCTCGGTTCAAGCGGAAAGCCCCGCCCGATGCCGCAGCGCGAAGTTGATGCGCTGATTCAGCAGATTGAAGAGGGCATCGAGCGTCCGAAACCGAAAGTCATGTTTGATATTGGCGATGCGGTTAGGGTTATTGATGGTCCGTTTGCATCCTTTAACGGTGTGGTTGAAGAGGTCATGGAAGATAAGGCCAAGCTGAAAGTCAGCGTGTCCATCTTCGGTCGTCCGACTCCGGTAGAGCTGGAATACATTCAGGTTGAGAAGGGCTGAGGCCAAAGCCTCACGCTTTTTTAAAACAAACCACTTTCACAGGATGTGAAAGTATCACCGCAGCAGTTGCGGGAGCAGTGCCAGGGAAGCTGGCATGCGAATAAAGGTGAAAGGCAAGACGCCTGCAACCGGTTGGAGATAATAATGGCAAAGAAACTTATTAAACTTGTAAAATTGCAGGTGCCTGCCGGTTCTGCAAATCCAGCTCCACCGATTGGTCCTGCTCTGGGTCAGGCCGGTGTGAACATTATGGAATTCTGTAAGGCGTTTAACGCCAGAACACAGGATGTGGAAAAAGGTCTTAAACTGCCTGTAGTGATCAGCGTTTATGCAGACCGTTCCTTCGATTTTATTACCAAAACCCCGCCAGCAGCAGTACTGCTGCTGAAAGCTGCCAATATCCAGAAGGGCAGTGGTGAGCCGAACAAAAAGAAGGTTGGTAAAGTTACCAGCGCTCAGATTCGTGAAATTGCTGAAACCAAAATGCCTGACCTGAACTGCTATGACGTTGAAGCCGGAATGAAAATCATCAACGGTACGGCCATTTCCATGGGTCTGGAAGTAGAGGGTTAAGGGGTATATCATGGCTAAAGTAACTAAACGTATGAAAGCAAGCCGGGCTGTAGTTCCAGCTCAGGCCGTCACTGTAAAGGCAGCAATTGATGCAGTTCTGGCACAGCCAGCAGCCAAGTTTGACGAGTCCGTTGACGTCGCAATCAAACTGGGCGTTGACCCGCGTCACGCTGACCAGATGGTTCGTGGTTCTATCGCACTGCCAAACGGCACAGGTAAGACAGTACGCGTAGCCGTATTCGCAAAAGGCCCTAAAGCTGAAGAAGCAACTGCAGCCGGTGCTGACGTAGTCGGCGCTGATGATCTGGTTGAAAAGATTCTCGGTGGTTTTATGGACTTTGACCGCGTTGTCGCAACACCGGACATGATGGGTCAGGTTGGTAAGCTGGGTCGTGTACTCGGTCCTCGTGGCCTGATGCCTAACCCTAAACTTGGCACTGTAACCATGGATGTCACCAAGGCTGTGAATGCAATCAAATCCGGTCAGATCGAAGTGCGCGTAGACAAGGGCGGTGTTATTCATGCTCCTGTTGGACGTCGTTCATTTGAAGTAGACAAACTGCTTGAGAATGTTGATGCACTGCTTTCCGAACTTAACCGCATGCGTCCTTCTTCTTCGAAGGGTCGTTACATGCAGAAGATGACAGTCTCATCCACTATGGGTGCAGGCGTACGTGTGGATGAAACCACACTGTAATTAAACATCATGTGCCAGCCCATGGACGGGTTGGCACATTCAGTTTGCCGGTAAACAACTCCGGCGTGCCGCAAGGCAAAAGAATCGACTGCACTGATGTAGATTATTTACAGAAGGAACGTCGAAAATAACGATCCGTCCTAGACTGCTGGAGCCAAACTTGGATAAGTGAGGCTTAATAGGGGTAACCCTTCCTGCATAGATGGGGTGCAAGCTCACTTGCGCGGGTCGAAAAGCAAGGGGGTAAATGTGAATAAGCAAGACAAACAACGCATTGTCGAAGAACTTCACGCTGCCTGGTCCGAATCTACAGCTGGTGTAGTAACACACTACCGCGGCATGAGTGTTTCCAAAATGGGAGAACTCCGTCGTACTCTGCATGAAGCAGATGTGTCACTGCAGGTTGTAAAAAACACTCTGGCGCGTCGCGCGGCAGAGGGTACGGGCTTTAAAGCAGCTGAAGCATTGTTCACCGGCCCGGTCGCGATCGCTTATGGTAAGGATCCGGTAGCAATGGCAAAAGCCGTTTCCGAATTCGCCAAAAAGAATGACGCGTTCCAGGTTTTAGGTGGCGTACTCGACGGCAAGTTGGTGGATGTATCCGGTGTAACTGCACTGGCAACACTGCCATCTCGTGAAGTTCTGCTGGCCAAAATGCTCGGAAGCATGCAGGCGCCAATTGTCGGATTCGTCCGTACACTGGCTGAAGTACCTGCATCATTCGTACGCACACTGGCAGCCATTCGCGATCAGAAAGAAGCCGCATAACATTTATCACTGATTTTTTATCTATATAGCACAAGGAGCTAAAACAAAATGGCAATCACAAAAGAAGAACTCATTTCCGCAATCGAAACCATGACAGTTCTGGAACTGTCTGAGCTGGTAAAAGCGCTTGAAGAGAAATTCGGCGTATCTGCAGCTGCACCAGTAGCTGTAGCTGCCGGTCCTGCTGCTGCAGGCGAAGCTGCTGCTGAAGAAGAGCAGACTGAATTCAACGTTGTTCTGCAGTCTGCAGGCGAGAAGAAGATTCAGGTAATCAAGGCAGTTCGTGAAGCAACCGGTCTGGGCCTGAAAGAAGCCAAGGCACTGGTTGACGGCGCTCCAGGCAACGTGAAAGAAGGCGTTTCCAAGGATGAAGCTACAGAGCTGAAAGCTAAGCTGGAAGAAGCAGGCGCAATCGTAGAGCTGAAGTAAGCCCTGCCTCAATTGTTACCGTTTCGAAAGTAAACGTATCAGGTTGATCCCCGGTGGCGAAAGCTGCCGGGGCTTGGCCTTTTTCGCATTTTTAAGTTTTCTGGAAAATCTGTTCGTCGTTCGAGGTTAATATGGCCAAGCAAGCATCATTGAAACGTATCCGTAAGAATTTTGGTAGCATCCGCTCTCCGATTGGCATGCCAAACATGCTGAGTTTGCAGACTGACTCCTACCATCAATTTGTGGGTTATGGCGAAGCGGTAAACGACTCCCGCCTGTCCACAGTATTCCAGACTGTATTCCCGGTGCGTGACTATGCCGGCAATGCTGAGCTGGGCTTCGAAGGACTGGAGTACAGTCCACCACGTTACGACCTCGACGAATGTCGCCGCCGCGACCTGACTTATGCACTGCCTGTAAAGGTAAAGCTGCGTCTGAAAATATTTGAGTCCGAAGGCGAGAAGCGCGCCAAGCGCAAGGTTCGCGAAGTGCGCGACCAGTCCGTTTATATGGGTGAAATCCCGGCCATGACCGAGCACGGCTCGTTCATTATCAATGGCACGGAACGCGCCATTGTATCCCAGATGCACCGCTCTCCGGGTGTATTCTTCGACCATGACAGAGGCAAAACACACGCCTCCGGTAAATTCCTGTTTAAAGCCCGCGTGATTCCTTACCGTGGCTCATGGCTCGATTTTGAATTTGATGCCAAAGACAAGGTACACTTCCGCATCGACTTGCGTCGCAAGATGCCTGTAGGTGTTCTGCTCAAGGCTATCGGCCTTTCCACGCAGGAAATTCTTAACCGTTTTTATCAGCGCCGCACTTACCGTTTCAGCGAAACAGGTGTGCAGGTCAAGTTTGTGCCTGAACTGTTTGAAGGCACACGCGCTGTAACCACCATCAAGGTCGGCACCAAGAAAATCGTTGCTGAAGGCAAGAAGTTCACCAAGGTTGCCGTTAAGCGCCTGAGTGAAGCCGGTGTTGAGTGGATTGATGTGCCGGTTGAAAGCGTTATCGGCGAAGTCTGTGCCGAGCCGATTCTGATCGCCGGTGGCGAAATCCTTATCGATCACAATCAGGAACTGACTGAAGAGTCGATCTCCGCCCTGCAGGGTGCCGGCATCAATGAATTTGAATGTCTGTTGATCGATACTTCCGTGCGCGGCCCATGGCTGGCGGACACACTGCGTCTGGATATGGTGCAGTCACGTGAAGAAGCACGCGTCGAAATTTACCGTATGATGCGCCCTGGTGAGCCACCGACAGTGGAAACCGCCAAGGCTCTGTTTGAATCCCTGTTTTATGATCCATCACGTTACGACCTCTCCCGTGTAGGTCGTATGAAACTGAACAGCCGCCTGGGCATCAGCAATGATGATGTGGCACTGGATCAGGGCACCCTGCGTGATGAAGATATCCTGCTGGCTCTGAATACGCTGCTCTCGCTGCGCGATGGTATTGGCGAAGTGGACGATATCGACCATCTGGGTAACCGTCGTCTGCGTTCCGTAGGCGAGCTGCTGGAAAACCAGATTCGTGTCGGACTGGTTCGTATGGAGCGCGCCATTCGTGAGCGTCTGAGTTCCGGCGACCTGACTGAAATGATGCCTTCGGATGTAGTCAATGCGAAACCATTGATTGCTTCTGTGAAGGAATTTTTCGGCTCTTCCCAGTTGTCACAGTTTATGGACCAGACCAATCCGTTGTCAGAAGTCACGCATAAGCGTCGTCTGTCTGCCCTGGGCCCCGGCGGTCTTTCTCGTGAACGTGCGGGCTTTGAAGTTCGAGACGTACATCCGACCCATTATGGTCGTCTCTTCCCTATTGAAACACCTGAAGGTCCGAACATCGGTCTGATCAACTCACTGGCGACTTACGCCAAGGTCAATGATTTCGGTTTCATTGAATCACCATACCGCAGGGTTGTTGATGGTCAGGTGACAGATGTCGTTGACTATCTCTCTGCGATTGATGAAGCCACACCTGTCATTGCCCAGGCTAATGCCAAGGTGGATGAGAACGGTCGTTTTGTTTCCGATCTGATCCAGTGTCGTCAGGCCGGTGAATTCATCATGGCCGCTCCAGCCGACATCAACTACATGGACGTATCACCTTCACAGGTTGTTTCCGTCTGTTCCGGTCTTATTCCGTTCCTCGAGCACGATGATGCGAACCGCGCACTGATGGGCTCGAACATGATGCGTCAGGCAGTACCACTGCTGAAGAGCGAGAAACCGCTGGTCGGTACCGGCATGGAAGCGCCGCTGGCGCGTGACTCGGGTGTATCCCAGGTTGCCCGTCGTGGTGGTGTTGTTGAGCGTGTTGACGGCGAACGTATCGTGATCAAGGTCGGCGATGATGAGCAGGTTGAAGGTGAACCGGGCGTCGATATCTATCGTCTGTTCAAATATCGCCGCTCCAACCAGAACACCTGCTTCAACCAGCGTCCGCTGGTCAAATCCGGTGAAATCGTAGCCAAGGGCGACATTATCGCCGATGGCCCGTCGACTGATCTGGGTGAACTGGCTCTGGGTCGTAACGTGCTGGTGGCCCTGATGCCTTGGCGCGGTTACAACTTCGAGGATGCGATCGTGATCTCCGAGAAACTGGTGAAAGACGATGTTTATACCTCGATCCATATTGAAGAGTTCGAAGCTGTAGCCCGTGACACCAAGCTCGGCGCTGAAGAAATTACCCGCGATATCCCGAATGTCGGCGAAGATGCACTGCGTCATCTCGATGAGTGCGGCATTGCCTATATCGGTGCGGAAGTAAAACAGGGCGACATTCTGGTGGGCAAAATTACACCGAAGGGTGAAACCCAGCTTTCTCCTGAAGAGAAACTGCTGCGCGCAATCTTCGGTGAAAAAGCATCGGATGTACGTGATACCTCCATGCGCGTCAAACCGGGCGAAGAGGGCGTGGTTGTCGATGTGCAGGTCTTTACCCGTCGCGGTGACGAGAAAGATGACCGTGCCAAGGTGATCGAAGAGTCTTCCATTGAGCAGCTCTATGCCGATAAGGAAGATGAACGTCGTATCCTGGAAGGCAATGCTGTCAGTCGTTTGCAGGATATGCTTGCCGGCCAGACTGCTGCCAAGTTCAAGGGCCTGAAAAATGGCGACACCATCAAGGCTGCTGATGTTAAAGCGCTTACCCTGCGTGATCTTTCCGGCGTCTCTGTTGCAGATGATGCTGTCAACGAACGTGTGGCCGAGATTCTTGAGTCAATGGACAAAGAGCGCGCCAAACTGGAATCACGCTTTGAGCAGAAAGTCGCCAAGGTTCGTGAAGGTTCTGAACTGAAACCAGGCGTGATCAAGGTTGTGAAAGTGTTCGTGGCTGTGAAGCGTAAGCTGCAGCCGGGTGACAAGATGGCCGGTCGTCACGGTAATAAAGGTGTAATTTCGGTGATCGTACCGGAAGAAGATATGCCTTATACCGAAGACGGCACACCGGTAGATATCTGTCTGAACCCGCTGGGCGTACCGTCACGTATGAATATCGGACAGATTTTCGAAATTCACATGGGCTGGGCTGCCAGTGGCCTGGGCAAGAAGCTCAATGCCATGATGCAGAAGGGTGCAGAACAGGAAACCATTCGCAGCTATCTGCTCGATTGCTATGCAGAAGATGATTCAGCCTGCAGTGATATTGCCGCGATGGATGAAGAGGCTCTGACTGAACTGGCCAACAACCTCAAGGGTGGCGTTCCTATCGCCACACCGGTGTTTGATGGCGCCAAGGAGTCGCACATTCAGCGCATGCTGAAACTGGCTGACCTGCCTGAAACCGGTCAGACCACACTGTATGACGGTCGTACCGGTGAAGCGTTTGACCGTGCTATCACCATCGGTCACATGTATATCATCAAGCTGCATCATCTGGTGGATGAGAAGATTCATGCCCGTTCAACCGGCCCATACTCGCTGGTAACACAGCAGCCACTGGGCGGTAAGGCGCAGTTCGGTGGACAGCGTTTCGGTGAGATGGAAGTTTGGGCTCTGGAAGCGTATGGCGCTGCCTACACGCTGCAGGAGATGCTGACTGTGAAGTCGGACGATGTGCAGGGCCGTACGAAGATGTACGAGTCCATTGTGCGCGGTGATATGTCATTCGAAGCAGGGATTCCTGAATCCTTCAACGTAATGACCAAGGAATTGAATGCGCTGGGTATTGATCTGTCCATGGTCAAACACCCAACTGAAGTCGAAGGAGAATAAGTCATGCAAGAACTTCTCAAGATGTTCCAGAAGCCATCCAGCATCGAAGATTTCGATGGTCTGCGTGTTGGCTTGGCCAGTCCGGAAAAAATCCGCTCATGGTCCTATGGCGAAGTTAAAAAGCCTGAGACCATCAACTACCGTACGTTCAAACCGGAGCGCGATGGCTTGTTCTGCGCCAAGATCTTTGGCCCGATCAAGGATTACGAGTGCCTGTGCGGTAAATACAAGCGCCTGAAGCACCGTGGCGTTGTGTGTGAAAAATGCTCGGTTGAAGTGATTCAGTCCAAAGTACGTCGTGAGCGTATGGGTCATATCGACCTGGCCGCACCTGTGGCGCATATCTGGTTCCTCAAGAGCCTGCCGTCACGTATCGGCCTGCTGCTGGACAAAACCCTGAAAGAGCTGGAGCGCGTACTCTATTTCGAATCCTACATCGTACTGGATGCCGGTCTGACCAGTCTGGAGCAGTTCCAGATTATGACCGAAGAAGAGTATATCGAAGCCTTTGAAGAGTACGGCGAAGAGTTCCGTGCCGGCATGGGTGCTGCTGCTCTGCAGGAGATGTTGAAAAACATCGACCTGGAAGAGGAGCGTCAGTCTCTGCGTGCCCAGATTGGTGCAACCAAGGCTGTCACCAAGCTGACCAAACTGACCAAACGTCTTTCTACTGTTGAAGCGATGCTGGGTTCCGGTAACCGTCCTGAATGGATGATTCTTGATGTGATTCCGGTGCTGCCGCCTGAAATCCGTCCACTGGTACCACTGGACGGCGGTCGCTTTGCGACGTCCGATCTGAATGACCTGTACCGCCGCGTGATTAACCGTAATAACCGTCTGAAACGACTGCTGGAACTCAATGCTCCGGAAATCATTACGCGTAACGAAAAGCGCATGCTGCAGGAATCTGTCGATGCACTGTTTGACAATGACCGTCGTTCAAAACCAATCGCCGGTAACAACCGTCGCCCGCTGAAATCACTCTCTGATGTGATCAAGGGTAAACAGGGTCGTTTCCGTCAGAACCTGCTCGGTAAACGTGTGGATTACTCCGGTCGTTCGGTAATCGTGGTGGGTCCTGAGCTGAAGCTGCACCAGTGCGGGCTGCCGAAGAAAATGGCACTCGAACTGTTCAAGCCGTTTATCTATAACAAGCTGGAACTGCGTGGTCTGGCAAATACCATCAAAGCTGCCAAGAAACTGGTAGAGCAGGGTATTCCGGAAGTCTGGGATATTCTGGCTGAAGTGATTCATCAGCATCCGGTGATGCTTAACCGTGCACCAACTCTGCATCGTCTGGGTATCCAGGCATTTGAACCGGTTCTGATCGAGGGCAAGGCGATTCAGCTGCACCCGCTGGTCTGTACCGCATTCAACGCCGACTTCGACGGTGACCAGATGGCTGTGCATGTGCCGCTCTCAATTGAGGCACAGACAGAATGTCGCGCACTGATGATGTCCACCAACAACATCCTGTCGCCTGCAACCGGTAAACCGGTGATTGTACCGACACAGGATATGGTTCTCGGTATTTATTACCTGACCCGCGAGCGCCCGTTCGGTAAGGGCGAGAACATGGTGTTCTCCTCTTCCGATGAAGTGGAACGCGCTCTCGATGCCGGTGTCGTTGAACTGCACAGCCGTATTGTTTGCCGTATTCGCGGCAAGCGTGAAGTCACCACGGTTGGCCGTGCCATCCTTTCTACAGTGTTGCCTGATGAACTGCCGTTTTCCACCATCAACCGTGAGTTGACCAAGAAAGATACCGGTGGCCTGATTGAAGAGTGCTACCGCTTTGCCGGTAACAAGGCGACGGTACTGCTGGCTGACCGCCTGAAAGTATTCGGTTATGCCTATGCCACCAAATCCGGCGCTTCATTTGCCCTGGTGGATGTTGTGGTGCCTGACAGCAAGGTTTCGACTGTGGAAGCCTCCGAAGCCGAAGTGGCCAAGGTACAGAAACAGTACGCTGACGGTCTGATTACTGCCGGTGAACGTTATAACAAGGTTGTCGACTTGTGGACACATACCACTGAAAAAGTGGCGCGTGCGATGATGGACAATCTGGCTACTGAAGTGATGACCTCAGCTGACGGTTCACAGACGGAAACCACCAAGACCTTTAACCCGGTTTATATGATGGCTGACTCCGGCGCGCGTGGTTCCGCCCAGCAGATTCGTCAGTTGGCCGGTATGCGTGGTCTGATGGCCAAGCCGGATGGTTCGATTATCGAAACACCGATCACGGCAAACTTCCGTGAAGGCCTGACCATTCTGCAGTACTTCATCTCCACCCATGGTGCACGTAAAGGTCTTGCCGATACCGCACTGAAGACCGCAAACTCAGGTTACCTGACCCGCCGTCTGGTGGACGTTGCACAGGATGCTGTGGTTCGCGTTCAGGATTGCGGCACTGAAAACGGCGTACTCCTCTCTGCCCTGGTTGAGGGTGGTGAAGTGATCGAGCCATTGTACGAACGTGTTCTCGGTCGTGTACTGGTTGATGCTGCATGTGATCCGATCTCCGGCGCTGAAATTGCACCGGCAGGCGCCATGGTCAACGAAGAGCTGGCCAAGAAGATTGAAGATGCCGTGGTTGAATCGGTGCGTATCCGTTCCGTGCTGACCTGTGAAGCTGAAGACGGTGTATGTGCGAACTGTTACGGCCGCGATCTGGCCCACGGCACACCGGTAGGTATCGGTGAAGCTGTCGGTGTGATTGCAGCACAGTCCATCGGTGAGCCGGGCACCCAGCTGACCATGCGTACCTTCCATGTGGGTGGTACAGCATCACGTTCTGCTGAACAGGCACACGTTGAAGCCAAGTTCGGCGGTATCCTGAAACTGGAAGCGCCGATTACTGTAACCGATACGAACGGTGATGAGATTGTTATCAACCGTCATACCGAAACAGTGATTACCGACAACATTGGTAAGGAACTCGAACGTCATCGCATTCCATATGGTGCGCATCTGCTGATTAAAAACGGCGACAAGATCAAGGCCGGCCAGAAACTGGCTGAGTGGGATCCGTATACCATGCCGTTGATTGCTGAAACTGACGGTAAGATCCGCTTTGTGGATCTGGAAGAAGGCATCACCATGCGTGAGCAGTCCGATGAAGTGACCGGACTCTCCAGCCGTGTGGTGACACAGCAGGCCGATACCCGCAAGGATGCATTGCGTCCGCAGATTCACCTGGTGGATCCACTGGATCCGGAAGGCGATCCAATCGTACTGGCACGTACCAATACACCGGCACGTTACTTCCTCTCACCGGGCGCAATCCTGAATGTTGAGCATGAGGTTGAAGTGAAGGCCGGTCATGTACTGGCGCGAATTCCTCGTGAAGCAGGCAAGACCAAGGACATTACCGGTGGTCTGCCACGCGTGGTCGAGCTGTTCGAAGCACGTAAGCCGAAGAACCTGGCGTTCATTGCAGGCGCTGACGGTGTGATCTCCTTCGGTAAGGATATCCGTGGTAAACGTCGTGTGTTTGTTGATCCGTCTGACGGATCTGATCAGCTTGAATACCAGATTCCGAAGGGTTCACAGATCCTCGTTCAGGAAGGTGACCGCGTACGTCGTGGTGAGCGTCTGATGGAAGGTTCTCCTGCTCCTCAGGATATCCTCAAGGTTCTGGGCGTTGAAGCGCTGGCCGGTTACCTGACTGATGAAATTCAGGAGGTTTACCGTCTGCAGGGCGTGAAGATCAATGACAAGCATATCGAAGTGATCGCTCGTCAGATGATGCGTAAGGTTCAGATTATCGATCCGGGCCAGTCAAGCTTCGTTGCCGGCGAACAGCCCGTTCGCAAGCATGTACTGCAGGTTAACCGCAAACTTGAAGCGGCAGGTAAGGCTCCGGCAACATTCGAACCGATCCTGCTGGGTATTACCAAGTCATCGCTGAATACTGACTCGTTCATTTCAGCGGCCTCGTTCCAGGAGACCACACGTGTGATCACCGAAGCTGCTCTGGCAGGTAAGGTGGATTGGCTGCTCGGTCTGAAAGAGAACGTGATTCTTGGTCGTCTGTTGCCTGCCGGTACCGGTCTGGCAGCCCGTATGGCTCCAAAGCCTGCTGTTAAGGGCGCTTTCGTTGCAGATGTGATCGAAGTTGCACCGGATGCAGATATTCTGGAAGAGCTGGGTCAGATGGTTGATGATGGCGATTTGCTGGATATGGGTGGCGCGGAAGACGAAGCGGCATAAGCTACAATGTCTAAAACAAAAAAGGGCGCCTTTATGGCGCCCTTTTTTGTTGGCGGAAACTACCCCTGATCGTTGAGTTTGCCGGTTAAACAAACGCGCATGATCTCAATGGCCTCTGCGACAGTTGCCAACTGATTGCTGCCGGCCAGTTGTGCTGTATAGACCGGACGCATAATGACCGGAGCATCGGCCACCTGAAAAATTTTCTGCTGCTGCAGATAGGGCATAATCATCGGTTTGGGAAGGTAGGCAGCGCCGCCCGTCTTCAATATCAGCTCTAGGGCAACTTTGCCGACACTGGTATTGAGCCTGACGGGATACATCGAGCCAAAGTGCAGGTGGAATGCAGCAGCAAATGACTCACCCCAGTTCACCTCAATAAAACCTGTCTGTATGGCCTCAGCAGCCATGAGCCGGTCCTGACTTGCCACCATAACGAACGGGACTGCTGCAAGCTCCTCAATCTGCAGGCGGGGCAGTGCAGGGGCATCAAACATCACTGCGATATCAAGAGAACCGTCGAGCAGGGAGGTCATCAGGGCATCGCCGGTGAACAGTTCTGCTCTGATCATGGTTTGTGGCTGTAACCTGTTGATCTCAATGATCCAGTCGATCAGGAACATATTCCAGATGGTATCGGTTGCACCGGTCACCATGGTGGAATCAGCTTGCTCAGGCAGGCGCACCTCCTGACAGGCCCGGTTCCAGCCGCTAAGCAGTTGCTCTGCATGGGATAGAAAACGCACACCGGCCGTAGTCAGCGACACCTGATGTTTGCTGCGTGTAAACAGTTTTACACCGAGCCGTTCTTCAAGAAGTTTGATGCGCGCACTGACTGCCGACTGTGTCAGATAAAGCTGTTCGGCCGCTTTGCGGAAATGACTTGTTTTAGCGACCTGGATAAAGGTTCGAATCAGATCAACATCCATGCATCCTCCTGATCACCGTGATCACGACAATTTGATTTACGTGCTGCCTGTTTAACCAACACCATACCGGCCTGAGGATACATTTCCTGCGGGAAAAGTATTGAAAACAGTGTGATTTCAGGAGGTCACATGAAAGCCAAAAATGAACATCTACACAACATAAAACATGATCACCGTGAAGTTAAACAGGATAAACCGAAGAAAATTCGGGAACTGAGCGATGATTTCGACTTTATGGATGAGTGGGATGCCACCGATCTGTCTGACATTCCCGGCCATTACGGCGACCGGTTCGAGTGAGCCGGTATAAATTCACAATCAGGAGATAACCGCGTATGAAGAAGTATTTAATCACAGCCATGATCATCTGCATGGGAGCGTGGATGGTGCAATCTGCTGCCGTTGCTGCTGATAGTGTAGATGAACCTGTCATTGAAGAGATTATGCCCGACGATACAGGAATGGATAACAGCCTTTTTCAGGATGAAGTGAATGCTGAACAAGGCGGAGAAGAAGCGGTAGCAGAAGAAACCGTTAACTACTGAACCATCGTTGGTTAGACTGGGTGGAAGCTCGGGTGGCTATGCTGAATCTGAAAAGATCAGCTGGCACACCCCGGCTTCCATCAATCTTTTGGGAGAGCATGCATGAATGAATATGCGGAAATTGATCTGGGTAATGGTAGCAGGAGCAAGCTGCAAATCCTGCACGGGACTGAAGGGCCTTCAGCCATCGATATCCGCCCGTTATATCAGTCCAACGGCGTGCTGGCCTACGATCCCGGCTTCAAATCCACAGCCTCATGTAAAAGTGCGATTACCTATATTGATGGTGAACAGGGCATTCTCAGGTATCGCGGTTATCCGATAGAGGAGTTGGCGGCGAAATGCACCTTTACCGAGGTAGCACACCTGCTGATGCTGGGCGAGCTGCCCGATGCGCAAGCTCTGGGCGATTTTACCCAGACCATACATGATCATAACCTGCTGCATGAGCAGGTATTAAGTTTTTACAATGGATTCCGTCGCGATGCACATCCAATGGCGG
>Ga0210039_1002797_pt1 | contig 13995 bp, 10 predicted proteins | sample CryGeyCG2114_250_3_FD_185460 | JGI IMG/M metagenome (GOLD analysis project Ga0210039, IMG submission 185460) | Groundwater microbial communities from aquifer - Crystal Geyser CG17_big_fil_post_rev_8/21/14_2.50 (SPAdes) (version 2) | ecosystem: Environmental > Aquatic > Deep subsurface >...
TTCGAAGCCGGCTACAATTTCTGCCTGGTGCACTTCACTACCCATGCAATCGATGGTCTGAGCGAAAACGACTTCATCTGTGCGGCCAAACTGAACGCCTTGCTGGATGACTGATCCAGCGGCACGATCGGCCGCTGCGTCGGACCCGAATGCTCTGCAGCAGCGACTGGTGGCGGCGATTTCGGCGGTCAACCGGGTCCTGCTCGGAAAGCCCGAACAGGTCGAGCTGTCCTTTGCCGCCCTGCTCGCCGGCGGCCACCTGTTGATCGAGGATCTGCCGGGCGTGGGCAAGACCACGCTGGCGCAGGCAATCGCGGTTGTGACTGGCGGGCACTGGCAGCGCATCCAGTTCACCAACGATCTGCTGCCGGCCGACATCGTTGGCGTTTCGGTGTGGCAACGGGCCGAAGAGAGTTTCAAGTTCCGGCCCGGCCCGATCTTTGCCAACATTGTGCTGGCCGACGAGATCAACCGTGCCTCACCGCGGACCCAGAGCGCGCTGCTTGAAGCGATGGCGGAGCAGCAGGTCAGTATCGACGGCCACACTCATCATCTGCCGTCACCGTTCTTCGTCATTGCAACCCAGAACCCGCTGGACATGGTCGGCACCTACCCGTTGCCGGACTCGCAACTCGATCGATTCCTGCTGCGAATCGGGCTCGGCTATCCCGATCCGGATCAGGAGCGTGCGCTGCTGCTGGAGCCTGACCGCAGCAGCCTGCTCGAAGTGCTGCAGCCCGAACTGGATCCGGTCGCAGTCGTCCAACTGATGGAATCGGCGCGGGCGCTGCATGTTTCAGATCCGCTGCTGGACTATATCCAGCAGCTGGTCGCGGCGACCCGCAGCCACGCTGCGCTGCGCGCCGGACTTTCGCCGCGTGCCGCACTGGCCCTGCTACGCAGCGCACGCGCCCATGCGCTGGTGCGCGCCCAGGCCTTCGTGCTGCCGGACAACGTCAAAACCGTATTTCCGGCACTGGCCGCGCATCGCCTGCAATCGCGCCCGAACACGGCGGAGGTCGAAGATGTCGTCGCCGAGATCCTGGATCAGACCCGCGTTCCCTGACGCTCTGGCATCGCGCTTGCGCGCCCGCAGAGAAGTCTGGTTCGGCCGCTGGCTTCGCCGACGCGGCCCGGTCCATCCGCCGTTGCAATTGCGATACCGGCAGATCTTTATCCTGCCGACCCGCTTCGGCTGGGCAATCGGCGTGCTGCTCGCCGCGATGCTGCTTGGCAGCCTCAACTTCAACAACAACCTGGGCCTGCTCACGACCTTCCTGGTCGCTGGCGTCGGCCTGCTGTCGATGCACCTGGCGCACCGCAACCTCGACGGTATCCGGATTGTCGGTAGCGAGACCGAATCGGTATTTGCTGGTGAGCCCCTGCCCCTGCGCATCCAGCTAAACGCGGACAATGGCCGCGATCGGCATGGACTTGTACTTGAATTCGGCGACCAGCGCGCCGTTCTGCCGCGGCTTGCTGCCGGCTCAAGTGATGAGCTGGTTCTTGCCCTGCCCACCATGCATCGCGGCTGGCTGACGCTCGGCCGATTGCGCTTGCGGACGCGTTGGCCGCTCGGCTGGTTCGAGGCCTGGTCCTGGTTCTGGCCCGCGCACCGGGCACTGGTCTGGCCGGCTCCAGCCGTCGATGCGCCACCGTTGCCGCGAACCGGCGCGAACCAGGCCAGCCAGCGGCCCGGCGATGAGGGTGATGAATTCCACGGCTTGCGCGACTGGCGCGAAGGCGACCCCTTGCATCGCATCGCCTGGAAGGCCAGTCAACGCCACGACCGGTTGCTGGCACGCCAGTTCACCCGTCCCGAACGTGAGCGCCTGGTGCTGCGCCTTGCGGATGCCCCGGGTCGCGATTCCGAACAACGGATCTCGGTACTGACACGCTGGGTAATCGAGGCCGATCGGAGGCAATTCGAGTATGCACTTGAACTCGGCGCGCTGCGGATCGATTCGGGCTCCGGCCCGACACAGCGCTTGCGCTGCCTGAATGCGCTGGCCAAGCATGGCTGAGCGGGGCACGGGCTTGTTGCGTCGAGTCGCACGCCGCGCCAGGATGCGCGACACAGGGGTGTTACCCGAGGGGTCGCTGCGGGAACGTGGAGTCATGCAGTCGGACCAGATCCGCTTCGCTCCATCGCCGCTCGGGGTGTGGCTGACCATTGCCGCGTTCCTGGTCGCGCTGCTGCCGCACCTCGGCAACATGCCGATCGGCCTCACAGCGCTGATTTTCGCGGCGGCGGCATGGCGTGCGGCGGCGGCAGTTCATGGCTGGCAGCCACCCGGCTTGCTGCTGCGCGGCGTACTGACCTTCGGCGGCCTCGGCCTGGTGGTGCTGGAATTCGGCACATTCTGGGGCCGTCGCGCCGCGACCGTGCTGCTTTGTGTGATGCTGGCGGCCAAACTGACCGAAATGTTTCGCCTGCGTGACGCCCGCGTGGTCGCCTCGCTGTGCTTTTTCCTGATCGCGACCCGGTTCCTGTTCAGCCAGGAGCTGCCACTGTTGATCTATCTGGTGGCAGGCTGCTGGGTCGCGTTTGCTGCACTGGTTCAGATTCAGCGTGACGAAGACGGCGCGGGAGCCAGATTGACCCCTTCAGCACGACCAGACATCAGCCTGCGCCCGATCCTGACGGACGCTGCGGGGTTGGTCGCGGTGGCCATGCCGTTCGCGCTGGTGCTGTTCATGTTGTTCCCTCGTCTCGGTTCGCCGCTCTGGGGCATGCCCGACAACGCGCTCGACGGTCGCACCGGAATCTCCGAGGAAATGTCGCCAGGCTCGATCGTGTCGCTGTTCATCGACGACAGCCCGGCATTCCGGGTCGAGTTCGACGCGACCGTGCCATCTCCAGATCAGCGCTACTGGCGCGGGCCGGTGCTGTGGCGGCTGGACGGCCAGACCTGGAAACGGGCCTATTACTCGAACCGGGCTGCCACCGAAGTTCCGGCGCCCCAGGATGCTCCATACCGCTACACCATGTTGCAGGAGCCGACCGAGCGGCGCTGGCTGTTTGCGTTGGACTATCCGGCGACCTGGCCGGCAGATGCCCAGCTCAGCGTCGATTACGAGCTGGTGCGTGACGAGGCCGTGACCTCGGTGATTCGCTACCGCATCGCAAGCCAGCCTGATTTCATCGATACGCCACGATTGATGGAGGTCTATCGTCGAATCGCGCTCGAATTGCCGGAGGGCAGCAATCCACGAACGCGCGAATTCGCACGGGCGCTACGCGCCGAATACGCTGATGATCGCGCGCTGGTCGACGCGGTGCTGAACTGGTTTCGCAGTGAGCCGTTCTTTTACAGTCTCGAAGCACCGCCGCTGGGCCGCAACGGCGCCGACGAATTCCTGTTCGATCTGAGGGTCGGCTATTGCGAATACTACGCCTCGGCTTTTGCGATCCTGATGCGCGCTGCAGGCATCCCGACCCGCATCGTCACAGGCTACCAGGGCGGTTACTGGCAACAGGGCGCCGATTACCTTCTTGTTCGCCAGTCCGATGCCCATGCCTGGAACGAGGTCTGGCTCGACGGCCAGGGCTGGACTCGCATCGATCCAACCGCCGCGGTCTCACCGGAGCGGATCATGGACGGCGCTCGAACCGCGCTACCGACCGCGAGCGGCTGGCTCGGAGCGGATTGGATCTACAGCTTGAGAAACCGCTTCGACCGGATCCAGCATCTCTGGAACCGCTGGGTGCTTGGCTTCAACGCAGAGCGCCAGCAAAGAATGCTGGAGCGCATCGGCCTCGACGATCTGCCGCCGGGACTGTACGCGATGCTGATACTGGTGCTCGCCGCTCTCGCACTGATTCCCCTGGTGCGACTGCTGCAGCGCGAGGTCCACCGATACCGCAGCGCAAGCCCCCTGTCGCGTGCCTGGGCCGGGCTGCTCAGGCGATTGACACGCGCAGGGCTGCCGGCAAACAGCTCGATGACACCCCTCGAGCTGGTCGCGACACTGACGCCACTCCTGGTCAACGGCAGTGAATTTCAGACTCTGGCCCGAGCCTATTGCGAACAGCGCTATGGGCCACCCGGCCTCCATCGTGACGATTCGTCGCGATTGATCACCACGCTGCAACGATGGCGCCCGCGCATAATGAACTCGAACCGGTCTGGAAGCGTCCAAGATCTGGTAGACCTTAGGAGAAACCGGCCATGAACCTGTCCATGTCATTTCGCTGTATCACGCTGGGAACGCTGCTTGGCCTGGTGGGCTGCGTCAGCATTCCAAGCAATCTCGCTGGCGAGTACAGTGAGGCATTCCAGCCATCCCAAGCCACCGAGCGATCGATCGGCGCACGGATTCGCTGGGGTGGAGTAGTGATCGAAACACGCCCGGAACAGACGCAGACTTGTATCGAGATCCTGGCCCAACCGCTGGACTCCAGCGCGCGGCCGATAAGCTCCGACCAGAACCTGGGTCGCTTCATCGCTTGTCGAGAGCAGTTCTTCGACCCGGAGATCTTCGTCAAGGGCCGCGAACTCACGGTCATCGGCCAACTGCAGGGCTTCGACTCCGGTACGGTCGGCGAATTCGAGTATCGATTCCCGGTGCTACGGGCCGACGCGGTGCACCTCTGGCCAGAACGCGTAACGCTTCATTCCAGCGACCCCTACCTGCTGTATCCCTACCACTACGGTTACTGGCCGTATTACCACGGCTACGGACTCTATCCCTGGGGCTATCCGCGCTACGGCTACCGATCAGGCTTCAGAGTCCATGGCTCGGGCGTGATTCACTCGGTCGAACCCGGAACAACGCGAAAATTGAATTAGTGCCGTTGCCCGAACCAAATGTGTCCCCCTGTTTCCAGACTCCAATAGCGCCCTGAATGTTACAGACAAACCGAGGGCGGCTGGTGGGGTGCATGCTGACACAAAGGGGCGTGAAAGTGCTGAAGTCGAAATTCCCGTTGGGGATTTTCAGGATGCGTGCCATGGAACGCCTCTGCGACTGGAAAGGAGAATTCCCTTCCCAGAGCTTCGCGCGCGTTCGCAGGGCCACCGCGCGGAGCGCAGGAACCGCTGTGTACAAAGTGGTACATGAGGATTCCGAGCACTGTACGGTGGCCCTGCGAACGCACGCGCGGAACTCTGGAGAGGAAATCTGGTGGGCGATACTGGACTCGAACCAGTGACCTCTGCCATGTCAAGGCAGCGCTCTAACCAACTGAGCTAATCGCCCCAGCCAAGCCCGACATTTTATCAAGCATCGCTCTGGCATACAAGCGGTCATGGCCCGAAAATTTTCGGGCCGGGAAACCGTGACCCGACTGAACGCGGAATCCGGGCGGCACTATACTTTGAACCCATGCCCGATCTCGAGCCCAGCCCCGCCCGACCGTTCGTTCACCTGCGGGTGCATTCGCAGTACAGCCTCGAGGACGGGCTGGGCACCCCGGCGGCGCTGGCCGCCCGGGCCCGCGAACTCGGTTCGCCGGCGCTGGCGATCACCGACTGGCACAACCTGTTCGGCCTGGTCAAGTTCGTCCGCGCGGCGCATAAGCAGGGGGTCAAGCCGCTGGTCGGCGCCGACCTCAGACTGGTTGATCCGACCGACGAAAGCCAGGCTTCGGTGTTCACGCTGCTGGTCCAGGACCGCACCGGTTACCTGAACCTGTGCCGGCTGATTTCAAAGAGCTTCATCGAGGGCCGGGTCCAGGGTCAACCACGAATTCGCCCGGAGTGGCTGCCCGGACACAGCGACGGTCTGATCACGCTGCTCGGCTGGCAGTCCTCGGTCGGCCAGGCTCTGCTTGGCGATCATTTTGAAGAAGCGCGGCGGCGCCTGATCCACTGGCTGGGCCTGTTTCCGGACCGGCTCTACCTCGAGCTGCAGCGCACCGGTCGAAGCCCCGAGAACACGGCCGAGCCGGGCCTGCTGGCGCTGGCTGTCGAACGTGCGGTGCCGATCGTGGCCACCAACGACGTGCGTTTTCCCGACCAGGACCAGTTCCTCGCCCACGAGGCCCGGGTCTGTATCCACCAGGGTCGACGTCTGGACGACAAATTCCGGTCGCGCGAATTCGTCGATCAGCAGTACATGAAATCACCGCAACAGATGGCCGAGCTGTTTGCCGACCTGCCGGTGGCGCTGGACAACACCGTCGATCTGGCACGGCGCCTGAATTTCGACCTGCAGCTGGGGCAATACTCGCTGCCGGAGTTCCCGGTGCCCGAAGGCGAGACCGCCGACGGTTTTCTGCGCCTGAAGTCCTTCGAGGGGCTCAAGCGCCGGCTGGAGAAATACGGCCCGGCGCCCAGCCACAGTGCCGAGGACTATCACGCCCGGGTCGAAACCGAGCTCGACGTGATCGTCAACATGGGCTTTGCCGGCTACTTCCTGATCGTCGCCGATTTCATTGCCTGGGCACGCAACAATGGTGTACCGGTCGGCCCCGGACGTGGCTCCGGTGCCGGCTCGCTGGTGGCCTGGTGTATCGGCATCACCGACCCGGACCCGCTGCGCTACGACCTGCTGTTCGAACGCTTCCTGAACCCGGAACGGGTCTCGATGCCTGACTTCGACATCGACTTCTGCGTCGTCGGCCGCGACCGGGTGATCGATTACGTCGCCGAGCACTACGGCCGTGACCGGGTCAGCCAGATCATCACCTATGGCACGCTGGCGGCCAAGGCCGCAGTGCGCGACTGTGGCCGCGTGCTGGGTCTCGGCTACGGCTTTGTCGATTCGATCGCCAAGTTGATCCCGCTGCAGCTCGACATCACGCTGGCCAAAGCACTGGAACAGGAGCCGGAGCTGAAGGCGCGCTTCGACACCGAAGACGAAACCCGCGGCTTGCTGGAACTGGCGATGAAGCTCGAGGGTGTGGCCCGTAATGCCGGCAAGCACGCCGGCGGCGTGGTGATCGCGCCCGGGCCGCTGACCGATTTCGCGCCACTTTACACCGATCCGCGCACCGGCTCGCTGGTGACCCAGTTTGACAAGAACGACGTCGAAGCCGTCGGCCTGGTCAAATTCGACTTCCTGGGTTTGCGCAACCTGACCATCATCGACTGGGCATTGCGATCGGTCAACCGTCAGCGCGAGCGTGTCGGCGAAGCCCCGATGTCACTCGATGACCTGGCGCTGGACGATGCCGGCACCTTCCGCCTGCTGCAGAAGGCTCACACCACGGCGGTGTTCCAGCTCGAGTCTCGCGGCATGAAGGACCTGCTGCGCAAGCTGGTGCCCGACAGCTTCGACGACATCGTCGCCGCAGTCGCACTGTTCCGCCCCGGGCCGCTGGATGCCGGGATGGTCGATGACTACGTCGAGCGCAAGCACGGCCGGGCCCAGGTCAACTACCCGCATCCGCTGACCGAAACCGTCCTCAAGCCGACCTACGGCGTGATCCTGTACCAGGAGCAGGTGATGCAGATCGCCCAGCAGGTCGCCGGCTTCACGCTGGGCGCGGCCGACCTGCTGCGCCGTGCAATGGGCAAGAAGGACCGCGAGCTGATGGCGAAGCAGCGCGCGATCTTCGTCGACGGTGCCGCCGAGCACGGTTTAAGCGCCGATCAGGCCGGCCACCTGTTCGACCTGATCGAGACCTTTGCCGGCTACGGCTTCAACAAGTCGCACTCGGTCGCCTATGCGCTGGTCGCCTACCAGACCGCCTGGCTGAAGGCGCACTACCCGGCCGAGTTCATGGCCGCAGTGCTCTCGGCCGACATGGACAAGACCGACAAGATCAGCAACCTGATCGAGGACTGTCGGGCGATGCAACTCGAAATCCGACTGCCGGACATCAACACCTCGCACTGGCGCTTCGAAGTCGAAGATGGCGCAATCCGTTATGGCCTGGGCGCGATCAAGGGGGTCGGCGAAGGCGCGATCGAGGGCGTGCTCGAAGTACGCCAGCGGCTCGGTCGATTCGACTCCCTGCACCAGCTGCTGCGCGAGATCGATCTGACCCGTCTGACCCGCAAGACCATCGAAACACTGATCCGCGCCGGCGCAATGGATTCACTGCACGCCAATCGCTCGGCTCTGATCCAGGTCCTGCCCGACGCCTGGGCCGAGGCCGAGGCGCATCATGCCGACCGCGCCTCGGGTCAGGCCAGCCTGTTCGGTGCGCCGGTACCGGATCCCGCTGCCGGACCGACCGAGGCGCGCTACCCGGACGTGCCGCAATGGACCTCACGTCAACGTCTGCGGGCCGAGCGCGAATCTCTGGGCTTGTACCTCAGCGGTCACCCGATGGACGACCTGGCCGACGAGATCAGCGGCTTCGTCAGCTGCCGGATCGGCGATGCTGCCGACCGTATCGGTGCCAATGAAGGTAATCGGGGCCGGCGCCGGGGTGGCGTACCGATGACCCTGGCCGGCATGATTGTCGCGATCCGACGACGCCCCGGCAAGGGCGCCTTCGTCGCCATCGACGACGGCTCCGGCCGGCTCGAAGTCGCAGTGTTCGATCGCATGCAGTCCGAATGCGCCGATGTGCTGACTGCCGACGAAGTCATCGTCGCCTCGGGCAAAGTCGAGGCCGACGACTTCAACGGTGGCTACCGGATGGTAGCCGAGCAGGTGCTGGGATTGGACCAGGCCCGCGCCCGCTTTGCCAGTCACCTGCACCTGGTGCTGCGCTGCGACTGTACGGCGGAAACCGTCGCCCGCAGCCTGAACGCCACACTTCGCCCCTATCGCGATGGCAGCCTGACCGTCGTCATCGACTATCGCAATGACCAGGCCTCGGCCACGCTGCGCCTGGGCCCGGCCTGGCAGGTCAAGGCCTGCTCCGAACTGCTGGCGGCTTTGAGCGACTGCGAATGCGTCGAGTCGGCGCGGCTGGCCTATCGTGGTGGCCGCCCGGCCGAAACCGAGAGCCCTCGGCTGGCGCAAATCGCCTGATCCGGCGCATAAACCCTATACTGTTCAAATGAACAGTATTCGATCCATTCGACCCTACGCCGAACTGCATGCGCTGAGCAACTTCAGCTTTCGCCGCGCCGCTTCGCAACCGGCCGAACTGGTGCGCAGCGCGCATGAACTCGGCTATCGGGCGCTGGCGCTGACCGACGAATGCTCGATGGCCGGAATCGTACGCGCCTGGGAGGCAGCTCGGGAACACCAGCTGCACCTTATCGTCGGCAGTGAATTCACCACCGTCGATGGTCTGAAGCTACTGCTGCTTGCACCCGATCAGGCCGGCTATGCACACATCTGCCGCCTGATCACCGAGGCCCGGCGCAGCGCGGACAATGGCCAGTACCGGGTTGATCGGGCAATGCTGGAGCGACAGCTTGACGGTGTGCTGGCAATCTGGATCCCGGACGGCACGCCTGACCCGACCGATGCCGAATGGCTGCGGGCACGTTTCGAGTCCCGGCTGTGGATCGGCGCGACGCGCACGCTCAGCGCCGGCGAGTCGGCCCGGCTGAGCGCACTGGAGAAGATCGCAGCTCGCTTCGGTCTGCCCATCAGCGCCTGCGGCGATGTGCGCATGCACCGCCGCGGCCGACGCGCCCTGCTCGACGTATTGACCGCACTGCGGCTGAATCGGCCGGTGGCCGAATGCGGCCTGGAGCTTGCAGCCAATGGCGAGCGCCACCTGCGGCCGATCAGCGCGCTGGAATCGCTCTATCCCGCCGCGTGGCTGGACCAGACCCTGGCCATCGCCGAGCGCTGCAGCTTCAACCCGGGCCAGCTGCAATACCGCTACCCGGCCGAACTGGTGCCTGCGCCCTGGACCCCGGCGCAGTGGCTGCGTCGCCTGACTCTGGACGGCATGCACCAGCGCTTTGCCGACAGCGCGCCCGAGGCGGTGCGGGCTCAGATCGCGCATGAACTGAAACTGATCGAGGAAATGGGCGTCGAGGCCTTCTTCCTGACCGTCCATGACGTGGTCCGCTACGCCCGCTCGCGCGGCATCCTGTGCCAGGGTCGCGGCTCGGCGGCCAACTCGGCCGTGTGCTATTGCCTGCACATCACCGAGGTCGACCCGGCCCGGCAACAGCTGCTGTTCGAGCGCTTTCTGTCGAAGGAACGCGACGAGCCGCCCGATATCGATGTCGATTTCGAGCACGAACGGCGCGAAGAGGTGCTGCAGTACATCTATGGTAAGTACGGCCGCGAACGCGCTGCACTGGCCGCGACGGTGATCTGCTACCGGCCGAAAAGCGCGTTACGCGACGTCGGTCGTGCGCTGGGGCTGGACCCGGAGCGGATCACCCGCCTGACCGGCTCGCTGGCCTGGTGGGACCAGCCTGACTGCTGGCCCGAGCGGCTGCGGGCTGCCGGCTTCGATCCGGGCGGTGCCGAGGCGCGGCGACTGATGCTGCTGACCTCCGAGCTGATCGGCATGCCGCGGCACTTGTCACAGCATGTCGGCGGCATGGTGATTTCCGATGCGCCGCTGCACCAACTGGTGCCGGTCGAGAACGCCGCGATGCCCGAACGCACCATCATCCAGTGGGACAAGGACGACCTCGAAACGCTGGGCCTGCTCAAGGTCGACTGCCTGGCGCTGGGCATGCTGACCGCGATCCGCAAGACCATGGATCTGCTGAATCAGGGGCCTAGGGACGAGGAACAAGGCACAAGGAGCAAGGCGCAAGGGACGGCAAATGCGCTGCTGCGCCTGGACACCATCCCGCGCGAGGATCGAGCAACCTACGACATGCTCTGCCAGGGCGATGCGATCGGGGTGTTCCAGGTCGAGTCACGGGCGCAGATGGCGATGCTGCCGCGGCTCAAGCCGCGCTGCTTGCGCGACCTGGTGATCGAAGTGGCGATCGTGCGCCCCGGCCCGATCCAGGGCGACATGGTCCACCCCTACCTGGAGCGGCGCGAGCACCCCGAGCAAGTCGACTATCCCAGCCCGGCACTGAAGAAAGTGCTGGAACGCACCCTCGGCGTGCCAATCTTCCAGGAGCAGGTGATGCAGATCGCGATCGTCGCGGCCGGCTTCACGCCGGGCGAGGCCGACCAGCTACGGCGCGCAATGGCCGCCTGGAAGCGCCGCGGCGGATTGGGGCCGTTTCGCGATAAGCTGATCGGCGGCATGCTGGCGCGCGGTTACACCACGGAGTTCGCCGAACGCATCTACGGTCAGATCTGCGGCTTCGGCGATTATGGATTTCCGGAGTCGCATGCGGCCAGCTTCGCCCTGCTGACTTACTTCTCGGCCTGGCTCAAGCGACATCACCCGGCAGCTTTCACCGCCGGCCTGCTCAACAGCCAGCCGATGGGCTTTTATGCGCCGGCCCAGCTGATCCATGATGCCCGTCGGCACGGCGTGCAGGTGCTGCCGGTTGACGTGCGTCACAGCGAGCAGGACTGCAGCCTGGACTCTTCACAGCCGAACCGGATCCGGCTCGGCCTGCGTATGGTGCGCAGCCTCAAGCGCGATGCTGCCGAACGCTTGCTGGCCGCGCGTGCATCGACCCCGTTCCGCGACCTGCAGGACCTGGTCGAACGGGCCCGGCCGGACCGCGCTTCGCTGACCGCGCTGACCGAGGCCGACGCGCTCAAGGGCCTGGCCGGTCATCGTCGCCGGGCGCGCTGGCAGGCGCTGGGTGCCCAGGTCCAGGGCGAGCTACTGGCCAACACACGGCTGGCCGAGCAGCAGCCGCAACTGGCGCCAGCCGGGGTGCGTGAGGAAATGCTGGCCGACTATGCCAGCACGGGCTTAAGCCTCGACCGACACCCGATTCAGCTGTTGCGAAAGCGGCTGGGCCACCGCGTGCTGAGCGCAAGGCAACTGCGCGAGGTCGCCGACGGCCGCACCATTCAGGCCGCAGGCCTGGTCACCCACCGCCAGCGTCCCGGCACCGCCTCGGGCGTGATCTTCCTGTCACTGGAAGACGAGACCGGCATCATCAACGTCATCGTCTGGCCGAAGCTCGCCGAACGGCAGCGCACCGAAGTGCTGCAGGCACGACTGCTACGGGTCCACGGCAAGCTGCAGAACGCCAACGGTAGCCAGCACCTGATCGCCGCTAATCTCGAAGCGCTGGATCCCTGGCTGGCTGAACTTGCAGCCGAATCCAGGGATTTTCATTGATGCACCGCACTCCGGCGACCGACAGGCCGACAAAGCATGCCATGGGTGGAAGCGCTGAACACAATCACCGATGCGACCCGCGACGCTGCAGCGCTGCATTGGCTCAAGATCAAACTCGAAAAGATAACCCGGCATGGACCGCCTCAGGTGTCGAACTTCCGTTTCATGCCAGACATGCCGGCATCCGCACAGCGGAGCAATGTCGCGGCGTCCTCACCGTCTTGCGGATGGACGGCCACGCCAATGCTGACGGTCAGCGTGACTGCGCTGCCGCCGAGATTGAATGGCTCGGCCATGGCCTGCAGAAGTCTTTCCCGCGCGATCTCGATCACGCCCGGATTCGCAATGTTGAAAAGCGGGATGGTGAACTCGTCCCCGCCCATGCGGGCGACGGTGTCTGACTCCCGCACGCAGCCCACCAATCTCGGGGCGATTTGCTGCAGAACCTGATCTCCCACCTCATGGCCCCAGGTATCGTTGACTTTCTTGAAATCGTCCACAGATCCAGGTAGGGCAAGCCAACCAAGCCGTCCTCCCTTCGTGCCCGTTTCAAAGCCACATCGAAGCGGTCATGAAACAGCGGTCGGTTCGGCAGGCCCGTCAGCGCATCCCGGTGGGCCATGTGACGCAGGCGATCCTGGATTTGCGTGCGCTTGATAGCCGAGGCGATCTGAGTGGATACAAACTGCAGCAGGTCCCGGTCGTCTGCCGTATAGGATGGGTCGGGGTTGCGGGCTTCCACCACAACCACGCCGGTGACCCGTTCACCGTCCAGCAGCGGCACGTAGAAATTCCCCATCGGCAGCAGTTCGTCGATGATGTTGTGGATCAGCCGACACAGGGCAGGCAGGCTTTCGGCCGCATGTGTCGCCTCGGAAATCCGGTACAAGGCTGCGCGGGCAGCTTCCGATCGCTTCAACGCGGTCACATCGCGCGCCACCGCAATTCGCAAGCGGTCGGACTCGGACCAACGTGCCGACCATGACAGGTAGACCACCCGCCCGTCCTGGTGCTGGTAGCGATTTTCGAAATCGGTATGCGAACCTTCCTGCATGATCCGACCGGCGGCCGCCAGAGTTCGTTCACGATCGTCCGGGTGCACCATATCGATCATCGCCCATCCGATTAACTCCGCCCTCGAATAGCCCAGAACTTGCTCGAAGGCAGCATTGACGAACACAAATCGGCCACGTTCATCCACCACGACCACCGGGTCGAGCGACAGGTCGGGGAGTTCCGCGGAAAGCGTATCGAAGTTGCGGGGCATCCTTTCATCCTATCGCGGCAGGACGGGCAGCCCAGCTCCCGGTCCTGCGCATCTGTGCAGCCGGTGCGATCGAGCTTGCGCAGCAGACGATTGTTGTTGTCGGTCGCAAACCGGACAGAAAACTCGCGGCAGAGTGATCGAAGTTCCCGGTCGACACCCTTTTCACTTGTCGAGCAGATTCTTGCCCTGTTCCGGCCCTTCCGACTGCTCGCCCTGGCGGCGCAACAGGCTGACTTCCGGTTCGGTGCCGGATTCGGCAGGGGTCATGACCTCGCCGGACTCACGCTGTTCGGTCGATCGTGATATTTCAACGACGTGGCGTTGTTCGGCCGGCATCGAGACCCCGGCATTGACCAGTCCGCGCTTGGTCAGTCGAATCAGCGCCGAACGTACGTGCGGGCCACTGGATTTACGCATGTCGAACCAGAATGAAACCGTCATGACCACCGCTGCGTTTCGAACCTCTGTGGCCAGCACCCAGGGCGCGGGCGATTCCAGAACGTCCGGGTGGTGTTCCAGCACAGCCATGGCAATCTGCTGAACTTGGGCAATCGATTCATCGAGCCCGATGATCAGCGTGAATTCCAGGCGCTCATTCGGATGGGCGGTGTAGTTGATGATACTGCTCTTGTAGATGGTCGAATTCGGCACCTGCACGTGGTTGCCCTCGGCTGTCATCAACACCGTCGCGCGGGTCGTC